>Ga0164242_10003489_pt1 | contig 17918 bp, 11 predicted proteins | sample OricomgcompostMG_FD_108783 | JGI IMG/M metagenome (GOLD analysis project Ga0164242, IMG submission 108783) | Miracle-Growth compost microbial communities from Emeryville, California, USA - Original compost - Miracle growth compost (MG) ... | reverse complement strand
TACGACCCAATTCACCACGTATGGTACTGGTTATGCCATTGAAGGTTTTGCGCATATCAAGATTGCCGTTATAAACATAATATTTACGGGCGGAGGATAAATTTAGAAGGCTCATAGGAAAGCTTTTAAAAGTTCAGCAGTAATGTTGTTATTAAAAATAATCTGTGTTCCATTGGGTAGAACCACCTCCACTATTGGCTTATCGTTAATTATTGGATTAACCGGGGAAGTCACCTCAGTGAATCCCGATGGCAATCTATCCATGGAGGCTCCTTGCCTGTATTTCTTATAGTACCAATATTGCATCGTCGAAAAGGGCAAGCCAGCATCGCTACAATATGCCTTCAGGCTTTTACCACTGTTGTGGTACTTGTGGATGTGCTGAAGCATGAGCGCAGACTTTGAAGATAATTTTTTCATCGTTTGATTTTATGCAAAATTACCTCACATTCATATTCAAGACAAGGTGTCATTGGTCATGTGTTTACGTTGTTTGATATTGGAATCTTATTTAACAGATTGTCTAATTTGGACCATTTTAAGCAATCATTTATGACAACTTCTCAAAAGGAAATTGCCTATAGATTTGAGTTAACTAACTTACACACTTAATAAAACAGTGCTTCTTCAGACGAATCCAATTCAGGCACAATTTCTGTTTATAAGATTATGAATGATTGTAACTAGATCTCCAACGTTGTTTCATAAATTATTCCAGCCCCTAATATTCATTTCCAGACGCATTGTCTATTGTGTCCACGTAAGTGTCACAGGTAGGTAATCATCGTAGGGAGATTCAATATAATCAATGATCTGGACATATAGATTGCCCGAAAATTGGCGCACCTGCCAAAGGAGACCGTTACTGTCATTTATCTCGATTTTGTTGGTGTGACAATCTCCGACTATTTTAGCAATATTAATCTCGGCCATTTCCTCAAAAACATGATAATACTGGTTGGACGCAATATCAAATGTTATACTGAATTTCGTGGTACCATTTGCATTAATCACAATACTGCTCTGATCAATCCCATAGTCTCCGTCAACAGCTTCGAAATGGCACACCTTAATGCATGTGCCATGTAAATTTGCATAGGTCTGACCGTTAGCACTTATATCATCTAATGCTTGCTGATCTGCATCAGCCTGGCTTATATTCGACGTGTAAGTATCTGCAGGTACGGTATACTCCACCGAGCTACCTGTATAACCTGTTCCACAGTCGTTTTTATTAAAACGGCTGCTTTTGGCGACATTAAGGTAAACAGAACAACTGCCATGCTCGTTTGCATATGTCTGGCCATTTGCACTGACGTCATTTAATGCCATTTGGTCGGCATCAGCCTGACTCATAATAGACCTGTATCGGCCCGCAGGAACTGTATAGGTAACCTGACCACCGCCTGGACATGTATTGCGGGTAAACACCTGACTTTTGATCGTATTTTGATAATAGCACTCTCCGACTTGATTCGCATAAGCTTGCCCCATGGTATTTAGTTCTTGTTGGGCTTTTAAGTCTGCATCAGATTGACTGATTATTGAGCTGTATTTTTTTGCAGGAACTGTATAGGAAACGTTTGTCCCGTATGCGTCGGCTGTGCAATTATTTCGCATTAAACTTGCAGTCTTTTTGGAATTATAATAAATAATATTACCTGCATAGTCTCTTGGTTGCCCTGCATTGTTATAGATAAAGTTTTTAATTAAATGGCTATCCTTGCCCCGAATATTAGCCAGTCTTCCAAAATTATCATACTCATAGAAGGTGATATTTCCCTTAGGATCCGTCTCCGAGGTAATGCCGATAAATGGCTTATAAGTATAGGTAGTAATCTGCACCAAAGGGGAATTTTTGAAGTAACTCCTTATGGCCGCCAATTCCGTTTTGATTTGCGCATCTGTACCGTTGTTTAAGATAGAAGTATCTACATGCGAATTTACAGTATTAAAATCACTACCCACAATTTTGGAAACGGGATATCGGTGATTATAACCCCATAGATAAACTTCTTTAACATCTCTTGTTTTTTGCTGCTCCAATATATTTCCCAGCTTGTCATACTTATTAAATGTTGCCACGGATTCTTGAGGATGGTTTCGGTTCTTAATTTCTACAGAGGATGGTTCATATACATTAGGAAAAGGGCTATAATAATTTGTATTGATTTTATTTATCTGTACCCTATCTTTAATCGTTGTTGATTCAAGAACAGGCGACAGTATGTTTTTCTGCACCATTTGAGAATATGGTAAAATTCCCAGATAGTTTGAGGGATATCTATATGTTGTTTTGATTATTTTATTTTGGCTATTTACGGTTGAGTCTACTTCAATTAGAAAATTATCTGAATTATAATCCAAATACTTATCTGTAGCTATTGTCGTTCCTGACAAATATTCCTCAGTGTGAAGGTGATTTATTTGTTGTATCCCTGTTGTATACTTGCGAAATCCATAGCCATACACACTGCAGGTAGTGTTATGGTAGTCTTTTGCAAAGCTGTAATTAATATCCGGAACTGCATTTCCCAGGTTGTCCGTGATCAGCCAAATAATATTTGTGTGCAGATAGGTTGGCATATCCCAAGCTTCATCGCTAACTCCGCCATAATAACTATAGCTTTCTTTTTTTACCAAGTTAAATTGACCCTCTATATAATTGAAATAGCTTTTTTCAGTTAAAACGGGCGTCCGCCATGCATTCTCTGGATCTGCGAATTTTCGCTCATTATGATAGGATAAGCCATGGTCGGTGATAATGAAATTTTTTACTTGTTCATTATTCCCCCAACTATATCGACTTTGTGTCTTTCTTTGAAGAGAAGTGTTTTCATCGAAATAATACTCTGTAACGGCGTCATATTTAATTGGGCTTCCGGCGAGGTCAAATCGTACATATGATTCAGATAGATACTCCCTGGTACGATAACCTGTCTGAAAGCTGTTATCTGTCGTTGCATCCGGATAATACTTCCAATAGTGCATTGTATTTCCCTCTTCCATCGCCAGGTCTGTCCTGGAAGAAGATCCGGGACGTAATAGCTCATTGATATAACCTCGTCCGTCTTCGTAAATCCCATATTTATACCTTTTATGGATATTTTTACCATACACAGGCTTCGAAATTATCTCCTTTATCCGTATCCCAGGGCCTTCTTTCATTGCCTGATTCTGCCCCGGCAGGTAATTGTCTGCAGCATAAAGGTTATTTTCATAAACAAACTCCGTTTGCCCACCTGTGGGATACGTTATTTCCTTTAACATGCCAGTTGTCAAGGAGCGAATTCCATCTGGGTTTCTATTAGTTGAAGTGTACCCTATATCTCTATAAACAGCAGAAGGGTCTCTACCCGGTGCAGGAGTAATTTGGATGCTTTGGCTTGGAATTAGGTCATTATTCACGTACGAAGCGTATCCCCACCAATCTATATTTCTATAATCGGACGACGCTGGAAATGCGTCATTTTCGAAGTAACTAAACCCGTATGTATCACCGACTTGAGTCCCAGCTTCTCCATAGAAAAGTAAGCTGTCCAAATAGCAAATCTCAGTCTCATTTGCGTGCCTGCTTAATTTAAACTCAACCTTTTTATAGGGAATTGCCCCACTGTTGACGACTAAGGTATTTAATAAGCTATCCGATCCTACCTTGAGGTAATTCAAATACACCGACCCTCCGTTAAACATAACCTTACTTATATTGGGGACGTCTCTATGACTAGTTGTCGAAGATATCTGGTCCTTTTTAAAATGGTAGGTATAAATCAAATCCCTTAAATAGTCTTGGTAGGGATCATCAGATGGGGAATCAAACCAACTATCATTATAATCCCTATAACTGTCGTATACTGATGTGTTTTGAGAATATGTGACTGGATATGTGCTTAAATTATTATAAAGAATAGAAATTTGATCTGTTTTATCACTTGAAATTATTTTTGTAAGATACCATGCTGTGGGAATACTCGTTGTAATTTGCCCGTTATAGAAATCCGGATTCTCGATAGTTTCAATTGCATTGCTGGTCGAAGCGTCAATCTTTCCAAATAAATATTTTGTACCGTCTATATCCGTAATAGTAATATTGTCTATAAAGCCATTATTTGTGGCTGCCTTCGCATACTCAATCTTAAGCCCATCGTTAGGAATCAGCATCGGAACTTTAATGCTATCCTGGTTTTTTAAAATAAAATGCCCTGATTTTCCATTGGGCAATGAATAGGAAAACAGGTCATATTCTGTATCGTAGTTCGTGTGGTTGTCATTGTTAGGTGCATGCAAAATTTTTCCGTCTGGGCATGCTCGATATAATGCGTCATATGTTGGTATGTCATTATTATAAACTGTGTATGGCGTCAGGAAATTCCATTCATCTGGCGCTCCCTTTATTATCCTGCTAACTAGGCCACCACAATTTAGTGTCCAGCGAATACCAAGTATGCCATTTGATTCGTTTGCCATCCTACCCGAAGCATGAAAGCTCATTGTAATAGGTAGAGTCAATTTGGTTGACTTTACCTTATGAATCGGAATTGTAATATCTGTTAATCCAGTATAATTTGCCATTGGATAGTTTCCATACTTGGCGAAAGCCTGAGATTGAGGGGATGGCTCCAATACCTTTGGTAGATCATATTTTGACTGACTATTACAGATTGTACAATAGAATAATAGGCAAACTAAAATGAATCGATTTATAATAACGCCCTTTGATTTAGACGATATCCATGAGATTTTTAAATGCATTTGATTAAAATGTTTAAGATTTGTGTATAATTATGAAGGGCCGAGGCAATTCACTGGCTTTGTAATCGCAGTATTCAGAAATTGACAGTGTACAGGATGCTAATACTCCTGTTTAACCCATGGTGACTTGCAGACTTAACTCTAAGGTTGTTCTTTTTTTAATGGCTGTAATATTCCTTAAAATCTAGAGCCTTTATTAATGTTTATTTTCATATTTATAGAATTTTAGCTATTAGTTTGGCAGTTCTTCTGATTTTGCAATTGCTAGGCCATCTCATATTATTTCATACCAATCTAAAGTGTTAAATAAAATAACAATACTAGATATTATTTGTTTTTTAGCCAAATTTTTTTTATTAAATGCTGAAAAACCCTCAAAATATTCTTGTTATATTTGAAATGTTCCATAACTTGCATTAAGGAATTGTTATGACCATCAGATATGCTTAATTGAGGTATACCAAATCGAATATATGAGAACTGTTACACTCTTGTTTTTATTGTTGCATTTAGGGATAATTGTTGCCGCCCAACAAAACCATAATGTTAGTCGCCAAACTCGAACGGTTACTAGATCCGTGTCTGCAGTAGACCTTTACCGCCAGGGCCTGCGTTACAAAAACGGCGACGGCGTTCCCATTAACTATATGAGGGCCTTCCAGTATTTCAAGACTGCTGCTGACATGGGCGATGCCCAGAGCCTGTATGCCACCGCCTACTGTTATTACAAGGGGCTGGGAGTCGGACAAAACTATCAGACAGCAGCAAGACTGTTTGCGCAGGGGGCTTATGAAGGCAGGGACAATTCTATGTATTTCTATGGCCTCTGCTTTGGGAACGGCTACGGCATGACAAAGAATGCCGATTCCGCTAAATACTGGCTGGAAAAAGCCGCTGCCCTGGGATATACACAGGCTATCCAGGAACTAAAGTCACCCCGGGGAGAAAATTCCAATGACTCTGCCGTTACCCTGCTGGACAAAATAAGTAAATCCACCCTTGCCGATAAAAAGCCCCTGAATGAATTCATCCCCGTACAACCGCATATTCCTTCAAAAGAGCTGATTAAAGGCACCTATAACGGTTATGTCCTGAGATATGACTGGAGCGGCAAATACCTGATCAGCAGCAAACAGATCAGGATAAGCCTGGAAGACGTAACGGATGGAGAGGATAAGGGAAATGCCATTAAGGGTTCCTGGCAGGAAAAAGGAGAGACCGCTGTCCCCCTGCAGGCCCGCCTATCAGAGGACTCCGTTATTTTTAAACAGACCCAATATGAGAGGCGCGATCATTACAGCTGGGATAAGGCCATTACCTATAATTTCAAATCAGCCAATCTCAACCTCAGTCAGATCGGCGACAGCGTTTATCTGTCAGGCAATATAGAGATGTTCTCACCGGAGCGCAATGAGCCCTCCAAACCCGTCTATCTGGCACTTGTAAGAAGCAATGCCATTGCCTCATCGATTACAGACAGCATCCGTGCCGCCAGGGACAAAGACCTGAAAGATTCCACGGGCATTGCAAAGATCAGGGGAGCAAGGCTCTATCCGAACCCCTTCAGGACATCCTTTAAGGTTAAGTTCGTACTAGCTGAAAACGCAAAAGTAGCCATCCAGTTGCTGAACATGAGCGGCGTGGTGGTCTATAAGAAACCGGAAGAGCTGCTGCAAAAAGGCAAATACAGCATATACATAAGCCCTGGTAGGTTGGCAAACGGCATGTACATCTTACGGCTTATCACGGACAGCGGCGACTATGTTGATCTCAAAGCCATTCGAAAATAAAACAAAATCCTCATTATCCGTTTATTACCAAACGCAACCTATTATGACCGGTAAAAGATTCCTGCGGATAAAAGCCTTTCTTCTCTTAAGTGCAATGCTGTTATGCGGTGCATCGTTTAGTCAGTTCCACGAGAACATCGTCAACTATGCCTATAACGGAACACCAACCAACGGGGTAAAAATAAAAACGACGCTACCCTTCACTTCCGGCTCGCAGATGCCGACGATTCATATATACGGGTACAACTACCGATCCGGAGAACCGATAGACATAAGCCTGGTATATTATATATATGACAGTGCATTTATTAACTACGGAGCTACTTCGTCTGGGGGGTATCAGCCTGTGATCAAGCTGGCCAATGAGAATGGCAAAGTGGTCATTTTTATCGACGACAGGCGATATTTTCAGCGTTTTACGGTAAGTGTTTATGCCAAGGGAATGCCCGCAGAAGGCACTACCTCTTACTTCCAGGGGTGGACGGCTGTCGATGAGCGACTCTCCGGCACACAGGTGGTCACCATCCCTTATAAGAATACGGTGACCGGCAGCCTGGGGCTGCCGGGAGGTATCTGGACCTCCACGGGCAGATTGGGCATCGGTACCACAGCACCCGGGGAAGCCCTGTCCGTAAACGGAACTGTCCAGGCCAGGGAAGTAAATGTAACGACAAGCACAGCAGACTGGCCGGACTATGTTTTCAGGGAGGACTATTCCTTGACGCCTCTGGATACACTTGAAAGACAGATCAGGCAGGCCGGCCATTTGCCGGAGCTGCCTTCCGCTGATGAGATTAAGGCCAATGGTCAATCTCTTGGCCAGCTTAATAAGCAGCTGGTTAAAAAAGTGGAAGAGCTGACGCTCTATATCCTTCAGCAGCATAAGGAGATGAAGGCCATGCAGGCAGAAATACAGCAATTAAAACCAGATAATGAGAAAAAGCGGCAATAAACCCCTTCTAAGTGCAGGCGGCCTTATCCGGCTGACATGGATATGCCTTTTGTGCTGTGTCACAAAAGTAAAGGCACAGGACAGCAATGTATTGATCGGTCTGGATGCGCCTGCCTATGGTGTCAAGATCAAAGCCAATTTTACGTCAACAGGTGGCTGGGCGAGAGGCTATTCCGTGGTCAACCAGGATAACTCGCAATACTTCTTTGGGCTGGGTGCCTATGGCTCCAGCAGCAATGGGGCTTCACAAATGGTGTATGGGTATATCGGTCCTGCCTATAATACCAGTTACATGTACTTTCTGCCGAACGGGAATGTGGGGATCGGCATTAAAACACCAGTAAGCAAGCTGTCCGTTAATGGAACTGTGAGGGCCAGAGAAGTCAATGTGACCAGCGACTGGGCGGACTATGTTTTTGAGCCCGGTTATAAACTCCTGCCACTGGATTCCCTTGCCGGTCATATCAGGCAACTGGGCCATTTACCGGGTATGCCTTCCGCGGCTGAGATCAGGGAAGAGGGCCTTAATATGGGCTCCATTATCAAAGGCCAGCAGCAGAAGATAGAGGAGCTGACGCTCTATATCCTCCAACAGCAGGCAGCGTTGAAAGCAGTACAATCCGAGATCAAAAAACTTAAATCCGCCATTAAACCGTAATCCATGAAAACTGTCAGGAAGATAAGACACTGCCTCCCGAAACGAAACGCTATGCTGCAATGGTTGCTGCCAGTTCTTTGTCTGGCTGCCGGCAGTAAGCTAAGTGCACAGATACCTACTACTTTATCTGTCTCCGATACCAGAAATGGTGACAGTGTTCCTAAGGCCTATAAGTGTGTTGCCCGCTTTGATTTTAAATATAGAAGCGTTATCCATGCGCCCGGAAGTGGCATCTATAACGGCCTTTTTACACTGGCGCCCTGGACTGATGCCAGTGGGGGTCCTTCTTATCAGATGAGCCTTGATCCCAGCGGCATTTTTTTAAGACGTGGTAACTATATGACGAACACCTGGGGTGTATGGACCATGTTTGTTGTTGAGAATAATAAAGGTGTTACAACCCTGGGCAATGGAGATACGGCTTCAGGGCTGAATGTTAATGGCAAGATTAAAGCAAAAGTGGTGAACGTCACATTAAATGGATGGGCGGATGATGTATTTGAGAAAGACTATCCGTTGTCTACACTAAGTGAGCTGGATCGTGAGATAAAGAAAAGTGGTCATCTGCCGGATATGCCCTCCACCCGGGAAGTACTGCAAAAAGGAATTGATCTGGGAGAGATGAATAAAAAGCTGCTACAGAAAATAGAGGAGCTGACACTGTATATCATTGATCAGGATAAAAGGATACATGCATTGGAATCAAAGGCAGCAGCGTTGGAGAAATAATCCGTTTTCGCCAGCTTATAAAATTGAACAAATGATTATACGCACGATTTTATTGGGAGCCTTATTTGCTGTCTGTTATCAAGCTTCTGGACAGATTCAGACCGGCGTCTTCCGCACACCCACAGGCAATACAGAGTACCATCAATTTACAAGAACTGGCGGTGGCGGAGCGGCGGTATATATCAACCAGACGGATTCCGTGAACGCTATCTTACGGTTGAGCCATGGTACTTCAAATGCAAATGTAGGGGTGGTATTCACCGTAGAGAATAATGGAAATACGGGTATTGGCACATTAGCGCCTTCCGGCAGGCTTTCAGTAGCGGGCGGGGGTGTCACCCTGTATTCCGCTTTGACGAACAACAAGGACCGACCTGCGATATCCTCCGGCACACTTGCCGGAGAGATCAGGGGGATGAGTGCCAACTCCGCGGCAATGGATGACGGTTTTTTACGGCTCAGTGCCGGAGGTGGTACGCATGCTACCAATAAATCATTTATAGACTTGTCAGGGTATACGGCTTCCAGTTCATTAGACAGATATAATAATATTACCATGGGCACCCGGGGAGTAGAACGCTTAAGAATAGTGAGTTCCGGCTATGTCGGTATCGGTACGAAAAATCCTACAGAGCGGCTTTCTGTCAACGGTAATATCCGGACAAAAGAAGTCATTGTTACGACAGATGGTTGGCCGGACTATGTTTTCGCTCAGAACTATAAGCTCCCTTCCCTGTCAGAGCTGGAAAGGCAGATAAGTATGGATGGGCATCTGCCCGGGTTGCCTTCCGCTGCAGAGGTAGCTAAGTCCGGAGTCAGCCTGGGTCATTTAAATAAGTTATTAACCCGGAAGATAGAGGAACTAACGCTGTACATTATCCAACAGCAGAAAGAAATAGATAGAAAGGAAGCCGGTTTAGCAAAACAGGGACATCAGCTTCAGGAGTTATCTAAGCGACTGCAACTACTGGAGGAAGCAGTTATGCCCCGGAAACAAAAGTGAAAAACACAAAAACAGACTGTCAAAAGACACTGAATAAAAGACTAATCATGAGAAGAAGGGAATTTTTGCTGATTATACTTATGCAGGTCATATGGGTGGCTGCTACCGCGCAGGAGTACTGGAACGGGACCAAGAGTCAGACATCCATTATCAGCAGGTCCGGACAGACAAAATTGGGTGTACTTAATTTCCGTTCTTCCGGCACGGGGACAACGACGGTTATGGAACATATGGCAACAACAGGGGACTTGTATATAAGAAGCATTGCTTCAACTACAAATGGGGATGTAGGCAACCTGATACTAAATGACGTAGGCGGCCGTGTCGGCATCGGTACGACCAGCCCAAGGGGCAAACTGCATATTGCAGAAGCTAATGCCTCGAATGTTCCCAGAGCGCCAATCATTCTGTCGCGCTATTGGCTGGACGATAACCACACGCGTGCCTCAGCTATTTTTCATTACTCGACCGGTGTCAACGAGAAAATGGTTTTCGCCGTTTCCGGTCTTGGAGGCACCTACACCACACCTGTAGACCTGGCTCAGGCTAAGATGGCGATCCAGGCTAATGGCAACATTGGTATCCGCACCACCGATCCCAGGGCAAAACTGCACATCGCAGAGGCCAATGTCTCGAACTCCCCCAGAGCACCGATTATCCTGTCGCGTTACTGGCTGGATGACAATAACACTCGGGCATCCGCTATTTTTCACTACTCAACCGGCGTTAACGAGAAGCTGGTTTTCGCCGTATCCGGTCTGGGAGGTACCTACACCACACCTGTAGACCTGAATCAGGCGAAGATGGTGTTGCAGGCCAACGGCAATGTCGGCATCGGCACGACAGAACCTAAACATAAGCTCTCGGTAAATGGTGTTGTCCAGGCGAAAGAAGTGAATGTAACGACTACTGACTGGGCCGATTATGTATTTGAGGACGGTTACCGTTTACCGGATTTAAAGGAGGTAGAAGCACAGATCAATAAAACCGGCCACCTGCCTGGCATGCCTTCCGCCGCCACTCTAGAAAAGGAAGGTGTCGACCTGGGTAGAATGGTGGAGCTGCAGCAAAAGAAAATAGAAGAGCTGACCCTGTATCTGATTTCCCAGCAGGAGCAGATAGATAGCCTGAAACGGGAGAACCTGCAACTAGCCACCCAAAACAAAATATTAAAGGACTTTGAGCTGCGGCTGCGTAAGCTGGAAACAACATCCGACACGAAACCCGAAACAGCATCCGATAAGACTTACCTGTCCACCTTTAAAACGCGCCCGCTATGAGAAGATCCATCTTACTTAGATCCTTACTGACTTTAGTGCCTGCCTTGCTGCTGCTGGGGCAGATAAAGGCGCAGGATATCACCCTGAGCTCCTATAATAACCAGTCTTCCATCACGACCTATAATGGAGGCAGCATACGGCTGATCAACGGCTTTAACACAGCGGGGCATAATGTCCGTATCTTTATTACGCAGGACGCCGCTCCGGTACCGAATGTCCCTACGGCTCTTTCCAATGCGCAGAACTATATCGCCACCTGGACGGCCACAGCGCCGGTGACGGACCCGGGTGTGCTGATCACAAAACCACTGAAAGATGTAAAGCTCTCCGTCCAGTATTTTGACGGGCTGGGGCGGCCCGTACAGACGGTACTCAAGCAGGGCTCCTTAATAACTGCCACGGGCGTGAGCACCGATCTTATCACCACGACGCTCTACGACGCCTTTGGCAGGCAGAGCAGCACGCTGCTGCCCTATGCGGCCGGCGGGCCTGCCGACGGCCACTACCGCACTAACGGCGAATCCGAGCAGGAAACATGGTATGGGGGCGGCAGCAGCCCCGTAGCGGGACAGGACGAACTTGGTGCTAAAGCCCGCACGCTGACCATATTTGAGAACTCGCCTTTAGACAGGGTCCTGGAGACCTTCGCCCCCGGCAAGAGCTGGCTGGGCTCCAACTCCGCTGGTCCCGTGTCTACCCATCACTCCATCAAAAACAAGTACTGGACTAATACCGCTACCGACAATGTCAAGTACTGGACGGTCAGCTTTGTGGCGACAGCGGGTACCGGATTTGGCAATTATACCTCTCCCACGACCTACGGGGCCGGCCAGCTCTATAAAAACGTCACGGAAGATGAACAGAACAGGCAGGTCATAGAGTTTAAGGATAAGGAGGGCCATGTGGTACTGAAGAAAGTCCAGCTGTCCGGGACGGATGCGGGCAGCGGTAGCGCCCACAGTGGCTGGCTATGTACCTACTACCTGTATGACGACCTGGGCAACCTGCGCTGCGTGGTACAGCCGGAAGGGGTAAAACAGCTGGAAGCCAATGGCTGGAACTTCACCGCCAATATCCTGAAGGAGCAGAGCTTCCGCTATGAATACGACAGCCGTAACCGGATGATCATAAAACAGGTGCCCGGTGCGGGGCCTGTATATATGGTCTATGATATTCGTGACCGGCTGGTGATGACCCAGGACTCTGTGATGCGCACGTCCCATAAATGGCTGACCACCCATTATGATGACCTGAACCGGGCGGACACCACCTGGCTTTACACCACCGCCAGCTCCACCACCTTCAGCAGTCTCCTTGCTGCGGCAGCCGCGAGCCAGAAGTACCCCGCGGCCACCCCTTCGGCCTCCACCTTCCTGACAGAGACCCACTATGATAACTATACAGGTATCTCCGTTCCCACAGGCATGAGCACCACCTATAAGGCAGACTGGAACACCTATTTGCTGCCCGCCAGCACTACCAGCTTCCCTTATGCGGAGGAACCGAAACAAAACTCGTCCATAACGACCAAGGGGCTGGTGACCTGGTCCCGGGTGAGGGTGCTGGACAGCACCCTGCAGCTGGTCACGATTAATATCTATGATGACAAGGGAAGGATAATACAGACCCAGTCCGAAAACATCACCGGCGGTATTGATGTCACTACGACGCAGTATAGCTGGGCAGGATGGCCGCTGGTCACCGTACAACGGCAGCAGGAGAAAAAAGGGACTGTGACCCAGACCACCGTGGTCGTCACCAAAATGACCTATGATGACCTGGGCAGGCTGGTCAGAACGGAGATGAAGCAAAGCAACAGCAGTATTAATAGTGGTGTAATGTCCGCCTATGCCACCATCAGTGAGATAGGCTATGATGCCCTGGGACAGGTGGAAAGTAAGAAGATAGGCAAGAGAAGGAGCAGTGACTCGTCTTACACTACCACCCCGCTGGAGACGGAGGATTATGACTATAATATCCGTGGCTGGCTCTTGGGGGTGAACAGAGGCTATGTAAAAGATGCCGCCACCACCAGCACCACGGCTACGGCTACGACCACCGCTGTCACCAGCGGGGAGATGTTCACCGAGAGCTCGATGGATCTGCAGACCGTCACCTTCCCCTCCAGGAACTTCTTTGGCTTTGACCTGGGCTATGACAGAAGGGATAACAACCGGATCAACGATATTCTGTACGACACTGCCCGGTTTGACGGCAACATCACGGGCATGACCTGGAAGGGAGACAATGACAGAAAGATCCGTAAATATGATTTTGGCTATGATCCGGTAAACAGGCTGACGGGGGCTAAATTTGGGCAACTGGTCGGTTCAGCCTTCAGTACCACCCCTGTTAATTATAATGTCAGTAACCTGACTTATGACGGTAATGGCAATATTCTGTCCCTTTACCGGTATGGATTAAAACCGTCCGGCAGTTCCACTGTCATAGACCAGCTGAGCTATACCTATAAGACGGGCAGTAACAGACTGGCCAGGGTGGCGGATGTGGCTGCCAGTACCGCCAGTGATCATCTGGGCGATTTTCAGGATGGTACTAACAGCGGGGACGATTACGCCTATGACGGTAACGGTAACATGACCAGTGACCAGAACAAAAAGATTACCGGTATCAGCTATAATGTCTTAAATTTACCCAGTGTTATTACGGTAGCAGGCAAGGGGTTAATAAAGTATTACTATGATGCGGCAGGTAACAAACTGCAGAAACGCACTACGGATATATCGGCCGGTCCTTCCAAAACCACGGTGACCACCTATATCGGTGGAGCCGTCTACCAGAATGATACACTGCAGTTCTTTGGCACGCCTGAAGGCAGGGTAAGGGCCAATACGGCCAGAACAGCCTGGATCTATGATTACTTCCTGAAGGATCATCTGGGCAACACCCGGATGATGATCACGGATGATTATAATGTGTCAAGTCCGATACTGGAAGCCTATAGTTATTATCCGTTTGGGCTGCAGCAGAAAGGAATAGCGCTCACGCAGCAGACTAACCCGCTGCATAACAAGTACACCTACAACGGTAAAGAATTCCAGGAAGACCTTGGACTTGACCAATATGATTACGGCGCAAGGCTCTATGATGCACAGATTGGAAGATGGGAGGTAGAAGATATGTATTCTGAAGTTTATTATTCGCTTGCTCCATATACCTATACGGGAAACAATCCTGAAAATTCGATTGAAGTAGATGGCCATCTTTTTGTGTTTGCAAATGGTTTTGTACCAAGTCAATATGTTTGGGGACAAAATAGCACTTCTGCTATCGGTGTTGGACCCTACCTTGTTCAATTTTCGAAAACGGATGTGTATGCCCCAGATAGGGGTTTTTATACTGATGGACCTCATAACAACGGTAAAGCATTTAATAATTACTGGGAAGGTGTAGACGAGGCGTATAAAAAAGCATATCATGATGATAATGCTTATTATACAAATGCCTCCTTCACTCCTGAATCTGAAGCAAGCACAAGATTTGAAGAAGGAGAAAAGGCCGGATCAAATTTAATTTCACAACTTGATGCAGGGAAAATCAAATTAGCTTCAGGAGAGACCATAAAAATTGTCGGACATAGTCAAGGTGCAGCATATGCCGCAGGTATTGCTACAGCGCTTGCCAATTCTAAATATGGGGGCCTTGTCGAATTTGTAGATTATCTTTCCCCACACCAACCCGGCGATTTTTCTAATCCTTCTAAAATTAAAGGGCGACAGTTTTCTACTAAGAGCGATCAAGTTTCTTCTCGAGGAGGTCTATTGGGGAAAATTCTTAATTGGCTTAATGGAGGGTCCGACTTGGAACAAATCAAGGGAACGTCAGAATATCATGTAAGAGATAATTTTGATGGGGGAATGGGAGGCCATATGGTAAACACATGGTTAAATAATCTAATTGATTATTGGAGAGGATTGGGAATTAAGGTGAATATAATAGAATAATACCTTATATATGAATAAAATATTGTTTTTTATCTTGCTGATGTTAATAGTGATAACTTCATGTTCTCGAGAAATGAGGCTCTCCGCAAGCGATTATGAGTGGATGCCGTATAAAGGAAATGAAACGCTTATTTTTACCTCTAATAAGGGAGACGTAGATAGTGTTTTTTTTCTGAAGAAAGATACACTATGGGGCTTCCCGGATGCACAATCAATTTTTGCTCCACAATGTGAGGGTGTGAGAATCTTTTGTCGGCACACAGACTCCGTTATTCAGGATAAAAGTATTAGATATTTAGAAAATGATTTTTGTTCTATCCAAAAATCTAAAAATGGCCACACTGTTTTAAAAGTAAATTTATTAACCAAGGATGCGGTTTTTTATAGACTTGGACCGATTAATTTAGATAGCCTTAATAAGGTAAAACCCATTGTACTAGAAACAAAAAAGAACCGATATAAAGATGTTTATGAAATAAACGGAGAAGATTATACAGGTTATTTTCGCGATCGATATGATTTTGTTACTAAAATCTATTGGAGCAAATCAAAAGGGTTGATTCGATTTGATAAAGAAAAAAATGCTTATTGGGAGTTGACAAATTAGCGCCGCGCCATAAGTTAACTGTTATACTGTATCCGGAATATTATCCATTGTAAGATTGAAAGGCATGTTTCAGTTCAGTGGTTACACGAGAAGTTAAAGGCGGGAGCCTGGGATGAAAAGTCTAAAAAAGGCTGATCTAGAAATCGGAGAGGTAATTAAGGAGAAGCCGGTCTATATAGCCAAATAAGAGAATGTCGGAGAAAAAAGGACAATCGATGAAAAATGATTGGCAGTGATGTCAAATCTTACGCCTGGAAAGATCGCACTGGTTGCACAAGCATAAGCGTAATTGGGAGATGTATTGACCAGATACAACCTGGGAGTTGCAAAAAAATGAACCCACAAATCTAAAACACAGATTTGTAGGTTCATCATTGATTATTGCAAAACACTCAGTCAAAAATCTAATGCATCTTAATTCACTGCTAGTAACCTTTATTACTTCACCTGAATTTTATTGCGACCGGATTGTTCCTTAAAATTTAAGTCTTGATCTACCAGCATGATATTTGTGGATTGTAAATCAAAATTCCCTGTGCGCTTCGCCTTTAATTTGATTATAAATAGATCTTCACTGCCATTTAAGGTTGCTTGCTGTCCGACATTTACAAAGGTTGGATAGAGCACTTTTTTGCCGTCTGTATGTAAGCGGTCATTGGTCAGATTTTCCATCTTTCCCATATGAAGCGCTTCCACTCCTTCATATTCAAAATCTTCTGCGTTATAAGGAATTTCGAAACTTACGGCATTAACATTTTCAAGATCCTTTCCCTTGACTAAAATTTCTACCATCTCTCCTTTTTTAAAGTTTTGCTTGCTGGTAGAAAATTCCAATGTTCCTTCAAGGGAAATAGGTTTCCTATTGCGTTTTACACCACCATCTAACTTAGTTGCCACAACAGAAATATCATAGGCATCGATCACACCGTTTTTATTGATATCCCCTTTACTAATATAACCCTCATAATCGCCATCACCTTGCCTCAACCCGGTATAGTTCATATAAGAAGTTAGGTCATTGCCATCAATTTTATGGTCATTGTTGATATCTCCGGGCAGGTAGCTTTCTGATCCAGGAACTTTAAATACATAAAACTCACGACCAGAGCCAAAGTCACCAGCTGCAGCCTCAACAGCAATCTTGATATAACGGGCAGACGGATGATTATTAAAGGAGTACTTCTTGGTCTGATTATCCATTTTCCAGTTAATCTCTCCTGCTTTGGTCCAATGGTGTTTATCCAGGCTATAAAATACACTGCCTTTCGTGATGATCCCATTTCTACCGCTTGAACGTGGCAGATATTGGAGCTTGTCCAGCTCATTGACACTGTTAAGGTCCATTACGATATCAAACGGAACAGCTTTCGAATCATAATTCGTATGCCAATTATTATCCTGATCAAAATCAAACATCTTCTGGATACCCATTCTACCCTGTGCAGGAGCTGTACAAGTTGCCGTAATATGATGGATCGCAAATTCCAGCGGATTCTTGCTCGTTTTCGCGGTTAGATTAGTCCAGGAGGAGGTGCCCTGTTTATTAACGGCCCTAAGTTTGAAGTCATATGCCTTCTCAGGGCTTAACTGATCAAACAAGAAATGCGTGCCTTTAATATGGGTATAATCCATCTGGTTATATTCGATCTCATAGTAATCCGCATTAGGTACTTCTTGCCAGGTCAGATTTAAGCTATAGGCCGTTTTATTACTATCCAATACAGCAAGACCAGTTGGCGTTGTCAAGCTGCCTGTTTTTGTCTTGGTAAGATCTGCAGGAGCGAATGCATATCCTTTTATAGCTAGCTGCAAATCATTTTGGGTAATATCTGAACTTGCCACCTTTACCCAGATTTGGGGATTTTTAATCATTTTCACCTTTACGAAACTGCTTCCCGGCGTGGAAAATTTATTTAGATCCGGAGCTGCATTATAATAATAAACATTGCTACCTTTATTAAAGGCCTCCAAAGAGGTAACCTCTGTCATTTTTACTTTTGAACTGCCCTGTTTTACAGCAATAGATTTAGGCGTGGCTGTTACATTAACTTTAAATAAGGTCGCCTTTGTTTTTACAAACCCCTTATAATCACCTTTAGTGGCATGCACTGTAATCTCGGCATGATCACCACTTTGGTTGGATTCAATTAAGGTAGTAGCTCCTTTAGTATTTTTGTAGGCT
>Ga0164242_10003488_pt1 | contig 17921 bp, 14 predicted proteins | sample OricomgcompostMG_FD_108783 | JGI IMG/M metagenome (GOLD analysis project Ga0164242, IMG submission 108783) | Miracle-Growth compost microbial communities from Emeryville, California, USA - Original compost - Miracle growth compost (MG) ... | reverse complement strand
GCGCGCCCCGAGCCCGCCGCGCACGTACGAGCCGAGCTTGCCGGCGACCGCCCGGCACCCACCGGACAGCGGTTCGCCGAGGTGCTGCTGCAGGTACGCCTGGCGCAGCCCCTCGCGCGCGCGATAGGAGAGGGCGGCGACGCCGTTGGCCGACATGCCGAGCAGCGGCGCCACCTGCGCCGGCGTCAGGCCCTCGACCTCCGTGTGCCACAGCACGGCCTGCCAGCGTTCGGGCAGCGAGTGGAACGCGCGCGCGACGACGCCGCGCTCGAACCCGGCGAGCGCGGGCTCCTCGGCGGTGCCCGCGAGCGCGGTGCCCGCCTCGAGCGTCGCGAGGTCGTCGGTCGGCCGGACGCGCTGGACGGACGTCCGGCGGTCGGCGGCGACGCGGCGCACGACCGTGAACAGGTAGGCGCGGAACGCGGCGTCGGGCCCGTTGCCGCGGTGCAGCGCGCCCAGCACCGCGGCGAACGAGTCCGCCACGACGTCGTCCGCGTCGGCCCGCGAGTCGGTGTACTGACGCGCCACGACCCACGCCGCCCCGCTGTGGCGCTCGTAGAGCCGGCCCGCCGCGGCGCGGTCGCCGGTGCGCACTGCAGCGATGAGCGTCGCGTCGCTGACGACGCCCTCGTCGCCCACCGTGACGTCCGTCGTCACCTGCCGCTCCCGTCGGACGTGGAACTGACGCACCAGGGTCCCATACCGGACGGACAGGACGAACCACCCGGTGTGCGGGTGAAAAAGGAGCGAGCACGCGTCACGGACCCGGCCCGCGGCGCTCTCAGCCGTCGTGACGATCGACCTCGGCGCGGACGGCGCTGCCCTCCCGCACCAGCTGCGCGACCGTTGGCACGACGCCAGCGTCGCCTCGGTGTGGCTGCGGCCCGCCGACTGGTACCACCCCGCGGTCGACGCCCTCGCGCTGGCCCTGCTCACGGACGAGGCGGTCGAGCCGTTCGCGCACGAGCTCGGCCGCGCGCGCGGCGAGGACGGCGTGGGCGTGGGCGAGACGATCGACGACCTCGCGTGCCTCTACCGCGCGACGGGCCGCACGCAGCCGCCGACCGCCGTCGTGCGCGCGCTGTGCGAGGGGTGGGCGGACGCACAGGCCGCGTCGGCGGTCGCGGGAGCCGCGGTCGACGCGACGTCCGGCCTGCCGAACCGTCCCTACCTGGCGGTGCGGCTGGCCGAGCAGTACACGATCCCGCCCCCGCACGGCGCGCTCCTGCTCGTGGACGCGGCCGTCACGGGGCTGCCCCGGTGGAGCGTCGCCGTGCGCTCGGCGACGGTGGGTCGGGCGCTCGTCGACACCTTCGGGTCCGGTCACCCGATGGCGGCCGTCGGCGGGGGCGTCTTCGCCGTGCTCGTCCGTCCGCACGACGACGCGGACGGGCGGGTCGACGAGCTGCGGGTCCGCGTCGCGCACGCCGCCGGTCGCCTGGGCGCGGCCGACACCCTGCGGCACCCGCTGCGCATGCGGCTCGTGCCGCTGCCGAGCACGCACGAGGGGGCCGTCGCGTTGCTCGACCGCAGCGCGCACGCCGACTGACGGAGCCCCGCCCACCTCGTCGGCGGGCCGGGCGACCAGCATGCGGACACCCGGATCAGGTCAAGGGCGGTTCATGACGAGCCCCGCCGCAGGTCAGCGACGAGTGCGCGACGGGGCGGGACAAAGCCGACGAAGCGCGTCTACGGTGGAGCATGACTCCCTCCGGACTGGCTCCGATCGACCCCGCCCTCCCCCCGGGCGCAGGTGCATCCGGCGGTGGCTTCGGGCCCGCGGACGACTCGGCGGGCGCGGCGTCGCAGCAGCCCCCGCACCCGGGCGACTCGCCGCTCGTCCCGACGCCCCACGGCCGCCACGCCACGGGCGACGACGCCGGCTCGGTCGCCGACGAGCCCGGGCCGCTCCTGGCCGCGGGCAACTCGGCCGACGTGTTCGCGCTCGACGACGGCCACGTGCTGCGGCGCTACCGCTCGGGGCACGACGCGGCCGCCGAGGTCGCGCTCATGCGTCACGTCGCGGCGCACGGGTTCCCCGTGCCCCAGGTCGTCGGGGTCGACGGCCCGGACGTCGTCATGGAGCGGCTGCACGGCCCGACGCTGCTGCAGGCGCTCGGCGCCGAGGAGGTCTCGCTGCACGACGGCGCGCAGATCCTCGTCGACCTGCACCGTCGGCTGCACGCCGTGCCCGCTCCCGAGGGGGCGCCCGCGGGCGACGTCGTCGTCCACCTGGACCTGCACCCCGGCAACGTGATCCTCTCCGAGTCCCGCGGGCCGGCGCTGGTCGACTGGGCCAACGCGCGCACCGGGAGCCCCGGGCTCGACGTCGCGCTCACGGCCCTGCTGATCGCCGAGGTCGCCGTCGACGCGGGCGGCGTCTACTCGCAGGGGGCGCGCGTGCTGCTCGCGGCGTTCCTCGCAGCGGCGGACGTCGACCCGTCGGCCGCGCTCGACGAGGGCGTGGGCGTGCGGACCGGCGACCCGTCCCTGCTCGAGGGCGAGGCCGAGCTCGTGCCGCAGGCCGCCGCGCTGATCCGGGACCTCATCGAGGTCGCCCGCCCGTCCTGACGGCCCCGTCCCCGACCGCCCGGGACGCGAGGAGCCCCGACCCTCCGCGGGTCGGGGCTCCTCGTCCGTTCCGAGAGCGCGCGTCAGCGGTGCTCGTACGTCAGGCAGTCGGCGAGGTCGTGCCCGGCGCCGACGCGCACCGACGGCGCCGCGCACTCGAGCGCCGAGTTGTGCGTGCAGTCCTGCCGGGAGCACGCGCCGACGTGCGAGATCACCTTGTCGAGGCCGCCGCGCACGCCGAGCGGGATGAACGTGGCGCACTGCGCGTCACCGTCCGAGCCGCCGACCGTGATCGCCGCCGCGTGGCAGTGCGAGTGGTCGTTGTACGAGCAGCCCGCGACCGAACACTCCGTCACGGTGGGCAGTTCCATGAGTTCCGTCATGACGACCTCCGGGGGGGCAGGGGCGTGCCGAGTACGTTCGACGGTAGACCCGTCCGCGGGCCACGGCCAGCCCTACGAGCGAACGTCTTCGCAGGTCAGACCGCCTTTTCAGGCAAGGCTTGCCTTAGCCCGGGCGTGCTCCGGGCCCGCCACGGGGCGCGTCCGCCCAGGTCAGCGACCAGGCGCACGGCGGCCGGGCCCCGGTGGCCCCGCCGAGCACCGGAGGCCCGAGGGCCGGGTGGCGGCGGGCCGGTCAGGCGCCCGGGGAGAGGGCGTGCCGGCGGGCGGTCCAGGCGGAGGTCGCCATGTCCGTGACGTCGTGACGCATCGCCCAGCCCAGGTCGCGGGCCGCCGCGTCGCCGCGCGCGACGATCCGCGCCGGGTCCCCCGGCCGGCGCGGCCCGATCTCCGGCTCGACGTCCGAGCCCGTCGCCGCGGCGAGCGCGCGGACGATCTGCAGCACCGAGGTGCCCTCGCCCGAGCCGAGGTTGTAGACGGGCTCGAGCTCGTCGCCGGCCTCGAGGCGCCGCGCCGCGGTGACGTGCGCGAGCGCGAGGTCCGCGACGTGCACGTAGTCGCGCACGCACGAGCCGTCGGGCGTCGGGTAGTCGGTGCCGAAGACGCGCGGCGCGCGGCCTCCCGCGAGCGCGTCCAGCACCAGCGGGAACAGGTTGTGCGGGCTGGTGTCCTCGACGTCCGGGTAGCCGGAGCCGACCACGTTGAAGTACCGCAGGCTCGTGTGCCGCAGCGGTGCTGCGGTGCCCGCGAGTGCGCGCGCCTGGTCGGCGATGAGCCACTCGCCGACGAGCTTGCTCTCGCCGTACGGCGACTCGGGCCGCGTCGGCGTCGCCTCGGTGACGACCTCGTCGGCGGGCGTGCCGTACACCGCGGCCGACGACGAGAACACGAGGTGGCGCACGCCGGCGTCGGCCATCGCCCGCAGCACGCTCGCCGTGCCGGTGACGTTCTGCTCGTACGTGTGCAGCGGGCGCGAGACCGACACGCCCGCGTACTTGAACCCCGCGAGGTGCACGACGCCCGCGACGCCGTGGTCGCGCAGCGCGTCCGTCAGCCGGGCGGTGTCGAGCACGCTGGCGCGGACGAACGGCACGCCGTCCGGCACGAACGACGCGTGGCCGCTCGACAGGTCGTCGACGACGACCGCGTCGATGCCCGCCTCACGGAACGCGCGCACCACGTGCGCCCCGATGTAGCCGGCGCCACCGGTGACCAGCCAGGTGCTCACAGTCCGTCCTCCGCTGTCGTGACGAGGCCCGCGCCGTCGGACGCGTGGCCGAGCAGGAACCGCGGCTGCGTCAGACCGGCCGCCGCGAAGGCCGCCTCGACGCTACCCGTCACGGCGTCGACCGCCGCCGCGGGGACGAGCGCGATCGCGCAGCCGCCGAATCCGCCGCCGGTCATGCGCGCGCCGAGCGCGCCCGCGGCGAGCGCAGCCTCGACCGCGAGGTCCAGCTCGCGGCACGAGACCTCGTAGTCGTCGCGCAGCGACGCGTGCGAGGCGACCATGAGCGCACCCAGTGCCGGGAGGTCGCCGGCGTCGAGCGCCGCGACGAACCGCTCGACGCGCGCGATCTCCGTGACGACGTGCCGGACGCGGCGGCGCACGCGCTCCGCCGGGGCGGCCGTGCCGTCGGGCAGGTCCACGTCGCCGAGCGCGGCGAGTGCGGCGTCGAGCGCGGCCGGGTCCACCTCGCGCAGCGTCGGGACGCCGATCGCCGAGGCGGCGGCCTCGCACTCCGCGCGCCGGCGGGCGTACTCGCCGCCCGAGTGCGCGTGCGTCGTGCGCGTGTCGAGGACGACGAGCGCCAGGCCGTGCGCGGCAGGGTCGAACGGGACGTCGCGGTGCGTGCTGTCGCGCATGTCGAGCAGCAGCGCGTGGTCGGCGCGGGCCAGCAGCGACGCCGACTGGTCCATGCCGCCGGTGCGCGCTCCGGCGACCTCGTTCTCGGCACGCATGCAGGCGGCGACCAGCTCGACGCGGCCGGCGTCCGAGCCGCCGAGGCCCAGGCCGAACGCGTCGTCCAGCGCGACGGCCGTCGAGCACTGGACCGCCGCCGACGACGAGAGCCCGCTGCCGAGCGGCACGCACGAGTCGAACGCCGCGCGCACGCCGCCCGCCGGGACGCCGCGCGCCTCGTCGAGCGCCCAGAGCACGCCCGCCGGGTACGCGGCCCAGCCGTCCACGCCACCGGGTCGCACGGTGGCCCGCGGCGCGGACCACGGCTCGGCGGCGGCCGTCGAGGCGAGCTCGACCGCGTCGCCGTCCGTGCGCGCGAGCGCGACGTACGTGCGGTGCGGCAGCGCGAGGGGCACGCAGAGGCCGCCGTTGTAGTCGGTGTGCTCGCCGATGAGGTTGACGCGGCCGGGCGCCGACCAGACGCCGTCGGGCTCGGCGCCGAACCGGTCGCGGAACGCGTCCGCGGCGCGACGGGCGCCCTCCTGCAAGGACCAGCCGGTGTCGAGGCTCATCGGGTCGGCTCCTCGGTGGTGTCGTGGGCAGCCGTGCGGGTGTCGGCGGCGGAGCTCGGTCCCGCTGCGGCGTCCTCGCGCCCCAGCTCCTGCAGGCGCGCGGCGATGCGCTCGGGCGTGGTGTCGCTGATCCACGCGGCGAGGCCCGACTCGATGCCCGCGAGGTACTTGAGCTTGCCGGGCGCGCGCAGCACCGAGAACAGCTGCAGGTGCAGCCGGCCGAGCTCGCGGCCCTCGCCGACGACGGCCTGGTGCCAGCCGGCGATGTACGGCAGCGGGATGGGCTCGCCGGTCGCGGGGTCGACGAAGAACCGGTCGAGCCGGCGCAGCAGCGTCGGGTAGACATGCGCGAGGTCGTCGCGCTCCGCGTCGTTGAGGCCGGCGAAGTCGGGCACGTCGGCGCGCGGCGCGAGGTGCACCTCCACGGGCCAGCGCGCGGCGGCCGGGACGTACGCGACCCAGTGCTCGGACTCGAGCACGACCCGCGTGCCCGCGCGCAGCTCGGCGGCGAGCACGTCGGCGAGCAGCGAGCCGCCGGTCCGCTCGCGGTAGCGCGCCGCCTCGCGCAGCATCGCGCCCGTGCGCGGCGGCAGGTACGGAAGCGCGTAGATCTGGCCGTGCGGGTGCGGCAGCGTCACGCCGATCTCGCGGCCGCGGTTCTCGAACGGGAACACCTGGCGGACGCCCGGCACGCGGGACAGCTCGGCGGTCCGGTCGGCCCAGGCCTCGATGATCGTGCGCGCCCGTCGGGGGCTCAGGTCCGCGAACGAGGCCTCGTGCCGCGAGGAGAAGCACACGACCTCGCACCGCCCGGCGGCGGGGCGCGAGGGCCACAGGGGCTCGCCGTCGACGAGCGTCGTCTCGTGGCCCAGGCCGGGCACGTCGAGCAGTGCCGGGAACCGGTTCTCGAAGACTGCGACGTCGTAGTCGGTGTCCGGGATCTCGCCGTCGGAGTACTCAGTGCCGGTCGAGCCCCGCCGCGCCGGGCACAGCGGGCACGCGTCGGCAGCCGGCAGGAACGTGCGGTTCATCCGGTGGCTCGCCATCGGGATCCAGTCGCCGGTCAGCGGGTCACGGCGCATCTCGGGGCCGGCGGCCGGGCCGTCGGGCGCGAAGCGCGGACCGAGCGGGCGCGGGTCGTCGAGGCGGCGGGTCGCGCCGCTCGAGACGTACGGCTCGGAGTCGTCGAAGTAGATCAGCTCGCGACCGTCCGCGAGCCGGGTCGACGTGCGGCGGGCGTGCGTCATCGATGACCTCCGTGCGGTGAGGCTAGCCGCTGCTGGCCGGTGGACATGTTGGCAACGTTAACACGCGGCGCAGCCTGACGGCGTGCGCGACGGTACGCCGGGCCCGGAGGCTTGTGGCACTGCGCCTATGCTGGTGCGATGACCGATGCCGCCGCACGCCGGGCCCGCAGTCCGGGTCGCGCCACGCCCTCCATTGGCGACGTTGCCAACTTGGCCGGCGTGTCCGCGCAGACGGTGTCCCGGGTGGCGCGCGGTGCCCCGTCGGTGCGCGACGAGACGCGGCGCCGCGTGCTCGGCGCCATGGACCAGCTCGGCTACTTCCCCAACACCGCCGCGCGCGCGCTGCGCTCAGGGGCGTCCGGCACGATCGGCGTCATCGCCCACCAGCTGGCCCGCACCGGCGAGTCGCGGACGGTCGAGGCGGTCGTCGAGGCCGCCCGCCGTGAGGGCTACACCGTGAGCCTCGTCGACGTGCAGACGCCGAACCCGGACGACGTCTCCGCGGCCGTCCAGCGGCTCAGTCACCAGACGATCGACGGGCTCGTCATCATCCGCGCCGAGACCGCCACGCCCACCACGCTCGCGCTGCCGCCCCGGCTGCCGGTCGTCGTCGTCGACTCGCGCTTCGTCGGGCACCACCCCGCGGTGGGCGCCGACCAGGCGGGCGGTGCGGCTGCGCTCGTCCGCCACCTGCTCGACCTCGGCCACGCGACCGTGCACCACCTCGCCGGGCCACCCGACTCGGTGCCCGCCGCGAGCCGCCGCGACGCGTGGCACGACGAGCTCGTGCGCGCCGGCCGGCGCGTGCCGCCGGTCGTCGTCGGCGACTGGTCGGCCGACTCGGGCTACGAACTGGCCGCCGAGCTGCTCGCCGACCCGGAGCTGACAGCCGTCTTCTGCGCGAACGACGAGATGGCCGCCGGTCTGCTCCGCGCGCTGCACGAGCACGGCGTACGCGTGCCCGAGGACGTCTCGGTCGTCGGCTTCGACGACATCCCGCTCGCCGGGTTCCTCTGGCCGCCGCTGACCACCGCGCGGCAGGACTTCGCGGCGATCGGGGAGCGGCTCGTCGAGCTGCTGCTCAGCCAGGTGCGGGACGGCGCGCTGCTGGCGAACCGGCACGTGACGGTCCCCGCTCCGCTGGTCGTCCGCGCGAGCACCGGACCGGCGCGCGACGCCGGCGTGGCAGGCGGGCACTGAGCAGCGCCGACCCTCAGACGGGACGGCTCGCCGGCACGCGGACGATCACCACGTCGCGAGGCGCCACGATGACGGCCTCGCCGCCGACGTCGACGCGTGCCTCGTGCGCGGAGTGGTTGAGCACGAACGTCCGCTCGCCGCGACGCACGACCTCGACCCCCTCGGGCAGCTCCGCCGCCTCGATGCCGGCCTCCGCGAGCACCGCGTCGACCACCGCGCCGAGGTCGGCCGGCAGCGCGCTCACGTACCAGCCGGCGCCCGCACCGGACCGCCGACGCGTGATCGCGGGCGCCCCGACCAGCAGGCCGCCGTGCGGCCCGGGGCCGGCGTAGGTCGCGAGCACCTCGGCGTCACGGACCCGGACGAGCTCGGCCCACCGGCCCGCCAAGCCCGCGCCGAGCCCCGCGAGACGGACCGGCTCGGGCGGCGTGCCGCTCACCGTGCCCGTCCCGGTCGGCGCGAACTCCTCGACTGCCACGCCCAGCACATCGCGGAGGCCGCCGAGGTAGCCGCCCAGGTGCACGTGCAGGTGCTCGTCGACGATCCCGGTCTGGTACCCGACCACGAGCTGCCCGCCGCGCGCGACGACGCCCGCGAGGTTCGCGCCCGCCGCGGCCGAGAGCACGAACGCGGCTGGTGCCACCACCACCCGGTACGCGTCGAGGTCGGCGTCGGGCCCGACGAAGTCGACGAGCACGCCCCGCCTCCACAACGCGCGGTACCAGGCGCGCAGCTCGGCGACGTAGTCGAGGTCCGCGGGCCGCGCGTCCTGCTCGAGCGCCCACCAGGACTCCCAGTCGACCACGAGGGCGACCTCGGCCGCGCAGCGCGTGCCGCGCACGTCGGCGAGCGACGCGAGCTCCGCGCCGAGAGCGACGGTCTCGCCGAACACCCGGGTGTCCTCGCCGCCGTGCGGCAGCATCGCCGAGTGGAACGTCTCGGCGCCGGCTCGGGACTGCCGCCACTGGAACTGCATGATCCCGTCGGCACCGCGCGCGACCGCCTGGAGCGAGTGCAGGCGGTGCACGCCGGGCGCCTTCGGCACGTTGGTGGCGCGCCAGTTCACCGCCGAGGGCGCCTGCTCCATGAGGATCCACGGCCGGCCCTGACCGAGCGACCGCATGAGGTCGCGCGTCATCGCGGCGACGACGGGCGCCTCGGCGTCGGCCGGGTCGGGGTAGTGGTCGTCGGAGACGACGTCCACGTGCGGCGCCCATGCCTGGTAGTCGACGGGCTTGAAGAAGCCCATGAAGTTCGTCGTCACCGGGACGTCGGGCGTCTCCTCGCGCAGGATCGCCTTCTCCGCGAGGAAGCACTCGAGCAGCGCGTCGGACGAGAACCGGTCGAAGTCGAGCAGCTGCGTCGGGTTGGGGAACGTCGGCGTCGCGCGCGGCGGCTCCACCTCGTCGAACGCGCCGTACCGCTGGGACCAGAACGCCGTGCCCCACGCGTCGTTGAGCGCCTCGACCGACCCGTACCGCTCGCGCAGCCAGACACGGAAGGCCGCGGCGGACTCGGGCGAGAAGCCGCGGCTCACGTGGCAGCCGTACTCGTTGTTGACGTGCCACGCCTCGAGCGCCGGGTGGCTGCCGTACCGCCGCGCGAGCGTCCGCACGAGCCGCGTCGCGTAGCGGCGGTAGGTCGCCGACGACGGGTGGTAGCTCTGCCGGCTGCCGAACTCGAGTCGCACTCCGTCGGCCGTCACGGGCAGCACGTCGGGGTGCGCGCGGACGAGCCACGCCGGCGGGGAGGCCGTCGCCGTCGCGAGGCCCACCCGGATGCCGTGCGCGTGCAGCAGGTCCATCAGGTCGTCGAGCCACCCGAGGTCGAACTCGCCGTCCCGCGGCTCGAGCCGCGACCACGCGAACACGCCGACCGTCGCGACCGTGACGCCCGCGCGGTGCATGAGCCGCACGTCCTCGTCCCAGACCTCGCGCGGCCACTGCTCCGGGTTGTAGTCCCCGCCGTACCAGAGGGCGTCCACGTCTGCTCCCTACTCCTGGCAGGGGCCCAGGTCAGGCGACGCCACGAGCCGGACCTCGCCCGTCGACGCGGCATGCAGCTCGAGCACCACGAGCCGGTTCTGCTCGCGGACCAGCGGACCCGGCACGTACATCGTGCGCGTCGGGCCGGCCGCGTCGTAGCGCCCCAGCAGCCGGCCGTCGAGCCAGACGAGCGCGCGGCCGAAGCCGTCGAGCCGCAGGTGGTGGTCACGCCCCGGCTCGGACGCGAACGAGGCGGTGCACCAGGCCGGTCCGGCGATGCCGGCCGATGCCACGGACGCTCCCGCCGCGATGCGGTCCACCAGCGCCGCCGGCAGCTCGTCCAGCTCGAGCGGCACGACGTCCCAGTCGGCGACCTCGCGGGTCGCCGTGCGCGCCGGGCCGAGGAGGCCCTTGGGCTCGCCGATCCGCGGGCCGTAGTTGACGCGCCCCTGGTCCTCGACGACGAGCGCGAGCTCGCCCGCGGCGGCCGGCAGCGACAGCGCGGTCTGCCCGTCGGTGCGCGCGGCGCGGCCCACGGGTGCGCCGTCGAGCAGCGCGACCGCGTGGTCGTGCACCGCGGCGAAGCCGATCAGGGCGTCGTCCGCCGCGACGCGCGTCGTGTACACCGACAGGCCCGACCACTGGCCGAGCTCGTCGTGCGTGGGCAGGCGGTCGAACGAGCGTCGCGCGCCGAGCAGGTCGAGCGTGTCGAGCAGCGGGACCGTCGCCTCGAGCGGGACGGTGAGCTCCGGTCCCGGGGCCGGCTCGGTCGGTGTCTCGCCCGGCACGGGCGCGTGCCGCGCGATCACCTTGCGCAGCGCGCGGTACTTCTCGGTCGTCGCGCCGTGCTCGGACAGCGGCGCGTCGTAGTCGTACGACGTCGTGATGGGTAGGTAGCGGCCCTTGTCGTTCGCGCCGTTGGTCAGCCCGAAGTTCGTCCCGCCGTGGAACATGTAGACGTTGACGGACCCGCCGGCGGCCAGCAGGTCGTCGAGGTCGTCCGCGCTCTGCTCGGGCGCCGTCGTGTGGTGGTGCAGGCCGCGGCTGTCGAACCAGCCGTCCCAGAACTCCATGCACATCAGGGGCCCGGTCGGCTGGTGGCGGCGCAACGTCGCGAGCCGCTCGGTCGAGCGCGAGCCGAACGTCGCGGTGCGCAGCAGCTCGGGCACGCCGCCGCGCGCGAGCATCGCGTCGTCGGCCTGGTCGCACGTCACGAGCGGCACGTCGATGCCGTGCGCGCGCGTCATCCGGGCGAGGGCGCGCAGGTACTGCGGGTCGTCGCCGTAGGCGCCGTACTCGTTCTCGACCTGGACGAGCACGACCGGCCCGCCGCGCGTCACCTGACGCTCGGCGACCAGCGGGAGCACCCGGCCGAGGTAGTCGTCGACCGCCGCGAGGAACTGCGGCTCGTGCCGGCGCACGCCGACGCCCGGCTTCGCGAGCAGCCACGCCGGCAGGCCGCCGTCGTCCCACTCGGCGCAGATGTAGGGGCCGGGGCGCACGATCGCGTGCAGGCCCTCGGCTGCGACGAGGTCGAGGAAGCGCGCGAGGTCGCGCGGACCGGTGAGGTCGAACTCGCCCTCGCGGGGTGCGTGGAGGTTCCACGCGACGTACGTCTCGATGGCGTTCAGGCCCATCAGGCGTGCCTTGTGGATCCGGTCCGCCCACTGGTCGGGGTGGACCCGGAAGTAGTGCAGCGCGCCGGCGATCACCTGGTGCGGCTGGCCGTCGAGCAGGAAGTCGTGCTCGCCGATCTCGAACGTCGCCATCGCGGCGGCTCCTTGCGTCGTGTCGTGCGGGGTGAGCCAGGGCCGGCCGGGCGTGGGACGTGCGCGCCCGGCCGGCCCGCGGCGTCACTTCATCGAGAAGCCCTGCTGGCTGCCGTAGTCGGTCGACGACTTCTGCCAGGCCTCGAGGCCCTGCTGGAGCGTCGTGCCCGAGACGTAGGCCTTGCCGACCGTGTCGTTGAAGATCGAGTTCGCGTACACCTGGAACGGCAGGTACTGCCAGCCCGACGCGACCTCACCGGCCGACTCCGCGAGCACCTCGTTGACCTTCTGGCCGCCGAAGTACGGGAACGTCTTCTCCTTGAACGCGTCGGAGTTCAGCTCGGCCGTCGTCGCAGGGAACGCGCCGCCGTCGATCCGCGTCTGCACGCCCTTGCCGGCGTTGGCGTACTCGATGAACTTGTACGCGAGCGCCGCGTTCTTGCTGGCGGCGGGGATGGCGAGGGACGAGCCGCCGTTCTCCGAGGTCACCTTGTCGCCGGCGGTCCACTGCGGCATCGGCGCGACGCGCCACTTGCCGCTGCCGTCCTTGACGCCCGACTCGAAGTTCGCGGGCATCCACGCGCCGGTGACGAGCGTCGCGATCGTGCCGTTGCCGAGGCCCGTGTACCACTCGTCGCTCCAGCCGCTGATCGGTGCGAGGAGCTTGCCGTCGATGAGCTGCTGCCACTGCGCGGCGAACTTCTTGCTGCCCGCGTCGTTGGTGAAGTCGACCGTCACGTTCGTGCCGTCGACCTTGTACGGGTGGCCGCCGGCCTGCCAGATCATGCTCGTGGTGAAGCCCGCGTCGCCGGTGTCGGCCGCGATGTAGGCCTTCGGGTCGGCGGCGTGCAGCTTCTTCGCGGCGGCGACGTACTCGTCCCACGTGGTCGGCACGGCGATGCCGTACTTGTCGAAGACGTCCTTGTTGTAGAACATCGCCATCGGCCCGGAGTCCATGGGCAGGCCGTAGATGCCGTCGCCCTGCTTGACCGAGGCCCACGGCCCGGGAGTGAACGTCCCGTCGAGCTTGTCGGCGCCGAGCTGGGTCAGGTCGGTGAGCGACTTGGCGATCGCGAACTGCGGCAGCGCGTAGTACTCGACCTGCGCGACGTCGGGGATGCCCGAGCCGGCCTGGATCGCGTTCTGCAGCGCGGTGTACTGGTCGTTGCCGGTGCCGGCGTTGACGAGGTTCACCTTGACGCCGGGGTTGGCGGCCTCGAAGTCGGTGACGACCTGCTTGAGCGTGGGCTCCCAGGCCCACACCGTGATCGAGCCGGTCGACGGTGCCGCGGCCGCGGTGGTCGTCCCGTCGCTCGTAGAGCCGCCGCCCGAGGAGCAGGCGGCGAGCGCGAGCGACGCGGCTCCCGCCAGGGCGAGCGTGCGCAGCACGCGCGTGCGCATCTTGCTGGTCATGTCGGTCCTCTCACTTCGTTGTCAGGAACTCGGGGTGCTGGTTGCGGTGCGGCCGCGGGATGGTGACGTCACCATCGGGCGGAGTCGGGGCGTGCGGGGATGACGAGCCATGCCGGTGTCACTCCTTGACGGAGCCGGCCGCGAGGCCGGACTGCCAGTACCGCTGCAGCAGCAGGAACGCCACGATCAGCGGCAGGATCGTCAGCACGGATCCTGTGATGACGAGGTTGAAGATCGCCTCGCCGCCAGCCGTCGCCGCCTGCTTGTTCCAGGAGTTCAGGCCGATGGTCAGCGGGTACCAGTCCGGGTTCTTCAGCATGATGAGCGGCAGGAAGTAGTTGTTCCACGTCGCGACCATGGTGAAGAGCAGGACCGTGACGATGCCCGGCGCGAGCATCGGCAGGCAGATCTGCGCGAAGGTGCGCAGCTCGGACGCGCCGTCCATCCGCGCGGCCTCGAGCAGCTCGGTCGGGATCGCCTCGCTCGCGAACGTCCACATCAGGTAGAGGCCGAACGGCGAGATCAGCGACGGGATGATCACGGCCCACGGCGTGTTCGTCAGGCCGAGCTTGCTGAACATGAGGAACGTCGGGACCGCGAGCGCCGTGCCCGGGACGGCGACCGCGCCGATGATCACCGCGAACACCGCGCGCTTGCCTGGGAACCTGAACTTGGCGAGCCCGTACCCGCCCAGCACCGCGAGCAGCGTCGCGCCGCCCGCGCCGAGGATCACATAGAGCAGCGTGTTCGCGAACCAGCGCAGGAAGATCGAGTGGTCGTACGTCAGCGTGTCCGCGACGTTCGAGCCGAGCGCGAAGCTGTGCCCGAACCACAGGCCGAACGTGCTGAACAGGTCGGACTGCGTCTTGGTCGCGTTGATGAGCAGCCAGACGAGCGGCACGAGTGCGTAGACGAGCACGAGCGCGGTCAGCACCGTCATGAGCGTGCTGCGGCGCGGCCGGTCGGCGGACCACGTGCGCCGGCTGCGCAGGCGCGCGGCGCCGGCGCCCGTGGTGCCCGCGCCGGCGGAGGTCGGGGTGGCGGTCGTGGCGGCCATCGCTCACGCCTCCTTGCGCATGCCGCGCAGCTGGACGACGTAGGCGACGATCATCGTGATGACCCCCATGATGATCGCGACGGTGGCCGAGTAGTTGTACTGCTGGCCCGAGAACGACAACGAGTACGCGTAGAGGTTCGGCGTGTAGTTGGTCGTGATGGCGTTGGGCGCGAGGCTCTTGAGGATGCTCGGCTCGTTGAACAGCTGGAAGCTGCCGATGATCGAGAAGATCGTCGCGATGACGAGCGCGCCGCGGATGGCCGGCAGCTTGATCGCGCGGACGATGCGCCACTGGCCGGCGCCGTCGATCTCCGCCGCCTCGTAGAGCGTGCCGGGGATCGTGCGCAGCGCCGAGTAGAAGATCAGCATGTTGTAGCCGACGAACTCCCAGGTCACGATGTTGCCGATCGACGCGAGGACCCAGCTCGGCGACAGCGGGTTCGGCAGGTGCGTGCCCAGCGCGTCGTTGATGTTCGCGATCAGGCCGAACCGCGTGCCGTACATGAAGCCCCACATGAGGGTCGCGACGACCGCGGGGACCGCGTACGGCATGAAGATCGAGATGCGGAAGAAGTTCCGGCCGTAGAGCCGGCCCGAGTCGACGGCGAGCGCGACCAGCAGAGCGACGCCGAGCATGATCGGCACCTGGACGGCGAGGAACAGCGCGACCCGGCCGACGCCCTCCCAGAACAGCGGGTCACCGAACGCGTGCGTGTAGTTCGCCAGGCCGACGAACGAGTTCCCACCGACGAGCTGCTGGCGGTACAGGCTGAGGTAGATCGAGTAGACGATCGGCGCGAGGAACACGAGCGCGAACACGACCATGAACGGGCCGACGAAGCCCCAGCCGGTCCAGCGGCGACCCGAGCTCGTCCTGCGCCTCCGTGCGGGACGGACGGTGGCGACCGCCGTCGCGGGGAGGGCCTGGGACATGCGGACGTCCTCTTCCTCGAGGGGGTCAGTATCGGTCGCCGACAAATGTTTACGTCACCATGTCGGCTCGACCATCATGTGTGGCGAAGAATGTTCACGTCAACCCGGCCACGTCACTGTTGCGTAACGGATCGCTCGGCGCGCGCCGGACGACCGGTCGCCCTGCAGTCAGCCGCGGCCACCCGGGGCGGCGGTGCTCGCGCGCACGACGAGCTCGACCGGCACGATCGTCCGATGGTCGGCCAGGCTCTCGCCGCCGAGCTGACGGCTCAGCAGCTCCACGAGCTCATCCCCGATCCGGTGGAAGTCCTGCCGCGCGGTCGTGAGCGGCGGCCAGAGGTACTCGGACATCGGGATGTCGTCGAACCCCACCACGCTGACGTCCTCGGGCACGCGCCGGCCGCGCTCGTAGAGAGCGCGCACCAGACCGGCGGCCATCTCGTCGTTGGCGCAGAACACGGCGGTCACGTCGGCGTCGTCCGCGACGCGAGCCCCCAGCTCGTAGCCGGAGCGCGAGGTCCAGTCGCCGCGCAGGATCGCCGGGACCTCGCGGCGCTCGCGCTCGAGCACGTCGCGCCACACCTGGACGCGGATCTCGGCCGGCGCCGAGTCACTCGGCCCCGCGATGTGGTGCACGGTCCGGTGCCCCAGCCCGAGCAGGTGCTCGACCACGGCTCGCGTGCCGCCGATCTGGTCGGCGCCGACGGCCGGGTGGTGCCCGACGAACCGCGAGTCCGACACCGCGACGGGCAGCCGCCGGGGCAGCGCGAGCGTGGTCGGGGTCGCCGTCTCCGCGCGGATGATGATGAGGCCGTCGATCGACTGGTGCGTCAGCCGCTGCACCGCCTCGGTGACGTCCGTCGAGGAGGGTGACTCGACGTCGACGAGCGTGACCGTGTAGCCCTTCTCGCGCGCCGCCTCGACGACCGCCTCGGCCGTGCGCGACTCGCCGGTGCGCGCGAGCTGGTGCGCGATCAGGCCGATCGTGCCGAAGCTCCCGTTGCGCAGCGCCCGTGCGGCGATGTTCGGCGAGTAGCCGAGCAGCTCCATCGCGTCGAGCACGCGCTGCCGGGTGTCGGGCCGCACGGTGTCGGCCCCCGTGGACACGCGCGAGACGGTCTGCGCCGAGACGCCCGCGACGCGGGCGACGTCACCGATCGAGGGCCCGACCTTGCGACGTCTGCGCGGCCGCGCGGAGCGGTCGTCTCCGTCGGCGGGCATGCGCGCCAGCATAGCTGTGGTGACGCTGCCATCTCCTTGACGCGGACGGGCGCTGCCGCGCAGGTCGGTCGGCCGAGCGACCGGTCGGTCGGTGGATGTTCACGTCCGCAAGCGGCCCCACGGGGCGATCTCGCTGACCGCGAGCGCGAAGACGTGGCTCACCGCGTCGAGCTGCGGTCGAACGACCGCACGGACCACCAGGACGCGCCGACGCCGATCACGGCGCACCACCCGAGCGTCAGCCACAGGTTCGAGCCCAGCGGCGTGCCGTCGAGCAGCGCGCGGACCGTCTCGATGAACGGCGTGAAGGGCTGGTGCTCGGCGAACCACCGCAGGCCGGCCGGCATCGAGTCCGTCGGCACGAACCCGCTCGCCAGGAACGGCAGGAACGTCAGCGGCATCGGCAGGTTGCTCGCCGTCTCGACGCTGTCGCTCACCGTGCCGAGCGCGACGCACAGCCAGGTGATCGCGAGGGCGACCAGCGCGAGCACGCCGAGGGCACCGAGCGCGCCGCCGACGCCGCCCGCGACGCGGTAGCCGATCAGCGTCGCCACCAGGAACGACGCGACCGCGCAGAGCAGGCACTGCACGACGCTCGCCAGCGTGTGCGCGCCGAGGATCGACGCGCGCCGGACGGCCATCGTGCGCAGCCGGGCGACGAACCCCTCGCGCAGGTCCATCGCGATCGAGATGGCCGTGCCGTTGCCGCCCGCGGCGAGTGCCGCGACGAGGATGCCGGGCACGACGTACGTCAGGTAGGCGGCCTTGCCGCCGGCCGCGCCGCCGGCGCCCGCCTGCGTGGCGGGCAGCCCGTCGCCGAGCGTCCCGCCGAACACGTACACGAACAGCAGCAGGAACACGACGGGCATCGCGACGAGCATCACCGTCATCGACGGGTAGCGCACCAGGCGCGTCAGGCTGCGCCGGAGCAGCGCGGCGGTGTCGCCGACGAGCCGGGCCGCCGTCGCCGGGTGGGCCGGGGCCGGCGCGGCGCTGGTCAGGGTGGTCATCGCTGCTCCTCGGGCCGTGCGGTCGTGGTCGTGTCGTGCGTGGTCGTGTCGTGCGCCGTCGTGTCGTGCGCCGTCGTGTCGTGCGCCGTCGTGCCGTGACCTGTGAGCGCGAAGAAGACGTCGTCGAGGTTGGGCGTGCGCACCTCGAGGTCCGCGGCCTCGACGCCCGCCGCATCGAGCCGGTCGAGCACGGCGCGCAGCGCCCGGACGCCGCCCTCGCGCGGGACGCGCAGCGTCAGCGCCTCGTCGTCGCGCACCCCGTCGGGCAGCGCGGCGGCGGCCGCGCCGAGCGCCGCGGCGTCGTCGACGCGCAGCAGCAGGTGGCCCGGCGGCACGAGCCGCTTGAGCTCGTCGGGCGTGCCCTGGGCGACGATGCGCCCGCCGTCCAGCACGGCGACGCGCGACGCGAGCTCGTCGGCCTCGTCGAGGTACTGCGTGGTCAGCAGGATCGTGACGCCGTCGGCCGCGAGCCCGCGCACGATGTCCCACATCGTGCGGCGGCTGCGCGGGTCGAGGCCGGTGGTCGGCTCGTCGAGGAAGACGATCCGCGGGTCGCCGATCAGCGTCATGGCCAGGTCGAGGCGCCGGCGCATGCCGCCCGAGAAGGTCGAGACGCGCTTGCCGGCCGCCTCGACGAGGTCG
>Ga0164242_10003487_pt1 | contig 17922 bp, 11 predicted proteins | sample OricomgcompostMG_FD_108783 | JGI IMG/M metagenome (GOLD analysis project Ga0164242, IMG submission 108783) | Miracle-Growth compost microbial communities from Emeryville, California, USA - Original compost - Miracle growth compost (MG) ... | reverse complement strand
TGGCGCGTCAGGACGCTCCAGATATCCTTTTGCTTGGACAACGCGTCATAAATGGGCAACACCGCGCCGCCGGAAATCCCAAAAAGGGTGTCCACGCCTTCACGCTTCAAACTCTCTAATAATGCTTCGGCTCCGTTCATAGCCAATCACCTCAAAATAAAAAACTCCCGCCTCGCGTGCCCGCGATAGTGTATCGCGAACAACGCGGGACGGGAGTTGAAAATTCACTCTCGCGGTACCACCCGCTTTCCTTCCAACGATTGAAAGGCTCTCATTAGATGCTATAACGGGCATTCCCGGCTGCAACTACGAATACTGTAAAAGTACTTTTCCCTGCAGCAACTCAGAGGTGACTTCAGCGGAGATTCGTTACCAGTTTCGCAGCACATCAACCGGCTCTCTTCAACGTTCGTTTCGCGTACTCTTCCTCGTCAATGTTTTTGACTGACTGTTAATTATAAAGTACTTTTGCGGTGGCGTCAACTAAAAGTACTTTTTGAGATCAACTCATACACATTTCAGGATGAAACAGAATCAGATAAAGCTGTCACATCCGTCAAATATTTTCCAGCAAATAATTTCACTGCTACTGCGCCTTCCGGTAAGGATGCCGGTAATGTGATGGAATTATTTTTGACGGATTGCCGCCACAATTCATTGCCGTTAATATCACATAAAGTGATAACGGCATTCTGCGGGATGCGGGATAGTTTCACAACATGATCTTGCACCGAAAGTACTTTCGGTAACTTAGCCACTGCCGCCACATCACCAGGATGTAAATACAACGAAATCGCATTATCCTTCACGTCTAATTCGCGGCAATTCAGCAAATCGAAATAGTGATAATTTTTATCCGAAAGTACTTTTAGCAATGGCCTGTCCACCGTAAATTTGCGTGCGTTATATAGCGTCGTAATCGTTTTCTGCCCCGCCTGAAATTGATTGGCATAGACACGTGGCGCTAATGTGGAAATTAATGGCTTCGCATCAGGGTCGCTAAATGCGTCGCCATTTTCTTCCAGAATTTTGGCGTAAGCCGGCGGATAAAATATTTCAAATGTACCGATGCCATTCCACAACGCGAAGTCATCGGCTTTGAGATCGCGCCCGTTGTTGAACATATATAACTTATGTTCGGGGAAGTAGAATCTAAAAACCGATAGCGGCACCGGGCGCATCTCAGGATCGTTATTCACAACGAGTGTATAGTTCAGCGCGCCTTCTACATTAGCAGCCAGATGATCGTAACCGGTATCTTCCGTCATCAGAATAAATCCCGGATGAATTTTATCAACAGCTTCGTGGATGCTTTTGCTCATCAATGCTTCTGCTTGGAAAGTAGCGTTGTGTCCGGACTCCGCAAAGAGGTGTTTATGCTTTGGATTAAAACACGTCGCTATATTTCCGTAACCAAATTCATCGAGACGGATACCATCGACGTTGGTGTCTTTTACAATGCGCGTCATTTGTTGGACTACAAAGTTTTGATACCGTTCATTATCCAGACACATTCGATAAGATGCATAAGGAACCACATATCCGGGAGGATCCAACGGTACTTTATAGCCATCCTTCCAGAGTGGATTCATGATTGCATAATCTGGCGCATCTTTGGCTAATCGCGTATTGTCATCCACCAGCAACGGATCTGTGTAGAGCACAGCCAGTTGTTTGTTTTGATGCAGCAGCTCCACGTATTTCTGCACTCCCTCTTTGCCGCCCCAGCTTTGATTGTAGTCGTAATCGCCGCGATTAAACATATATCCTTTTTTACCGGTAACAGGATCAACGGCAGAAAACATATATTTGAAACGATTGTAAAACGCCTCTCCCAATTTTTCTTTCGCTTGATCCAACGGCACTTTCCACGGGCCTTTATCTGACCATTCCCACCAGGTCATCAATTCTGCCGCTTGCACCTGGCCTTTAAAATGATCGGCGCGCCAACCGGTTTTATCGATCATGGCAGGTTGGATTGGGTTATCAGTCCAACCCAGGGAAGAAATTTGCCACACGTCGCGAAGCTTGTTATTGGGCGGACGCCATTGCCAGACGCGGTGCGCCCAATCCGCATAAATGCGCATGGCCGAATGCCAGTCACCTGTGTGCATCTGCAGCAACGCATCCGGTGGCGCAAAGCTTTTTCCCGCTTCCCGTTCGTAAGTGGTGTAGCTAAATGCAATTGCCGCTCCCGGCGCCGTTGGCAATACCGTGTCCCAAACAGTGGCAGGATCAGTCCAGTAATCGGCCGCTCTATTAAATAATTTCGGGATCGCAATATCTGTATTACCCTTCTGAAAATCAATATCTTTTAGCAACCCTGTTTCGTCCAAATTACGCAATAAAAGTCCCGCGCCGCTCTTGGGAGAAAACAAATCCACCATTTGCCACCATGCATCTCTTCCGCCATAAACTGTCGATACAGACGTATTTTTGTTCGCGATCAATCCCTCGTGATAAGGCAGCAAATAATAATCATCGTTACTTTCGCCGGATAATTGCAATCCGCCGATTTGCGGAAACGCCGTTTTCCAGGATTGTGTTTTGGGCGCGGTGTTAGTGATATTCAATGCAAAATGCAATCCTTGCGTGTCAATCGAAACCGACCAAATCGCGGATAATTGTTGTGCCGGCAAATCAAGATTTACCTGTATCTTTTGCGGCGAAAGTACTTTTACGTCCGTCACATTCCAATCTTCAGCACCATACCTTTTGCCTTCTTTTTCAATAAGAAACAGATGTGTTTGTTCTGGATGCGCCAGGACGTTTTTTTGCAAATATTCGTTGCGCAATGAATCCAATCGCAAATTCGGCTTACTTTGAAAATCAGCAACCATGTCTCCGTTTTCTAAAATAAATCCGTTTGCCGTTAGCCGCACCTGAGGTTTCCGAGGCAGCATTTTTCCGGCTGGAGACGAAACAGGCGGTGCCATGTTGATGGCGGCCTCCGTTGAATTGACGAGATTACCTACCGGCTTTTGATACCGAACTTCCAATCCTTCAAAAGTACTTTCCAAAAGGGAAACTGTCAGTAGACTCAACGCCTGATAACGCGGCGCGATGGAAATATTCTGTGTATTATCAACAAAAGTACTTTTGAAGGGAACAGCTTTTCCGCGCGCGTCAAGGGCAGTAATTGGCAACTTGACCGGCGTCTGAAAAGAGATGTTAAGCGGTTTTTCGGAATCATATTGTTCTGTATCAAATTCCAATCGCAATACCTTCCGCTGATCTTGCATTTCCGTTCCAGCATATCCCAATAGCTGATTATCGGGAATTGCCTGCCCGATTTTCCAGTGAAAAATAGCATTTGGCGTTTCTTTTAATAACAATAATCGAACCATGTATTCGCCGCTGGCTTTGACGGCGTTCAGTTCTTTAGTCGTCCAGGTCTTGCCACCATTCAGGCTCATGCGACTGTGATCATTGTGCACGGTATTATCGATACCGATATACAAAAAATCATCGTTCTTGTCTGAATGCGTTTTGCGAAAAACAAACGTATTCGCCCCTTCATGCAATTCGCTGATGGGAATCGCGAAATCGTGCCAATCCCATTTTAGCGGCTCATTCGGATTGGTGCGGGAAGGAAAAGTGGGATCATTATCCTGGTAAATATGCGTGCTTCCATTAACCAAAACTTCAAACGATTCATCAAGGCCATTAGGCTTAATGGCATGATTATTAAAAGAGTAATCCTGTGAAAACATATACGTGCGTAGCCGTGCGAATTTAATTTCTTCAAGAGCGCCGGCAGGAATATCAATGGTTTTTTCCGTCCAGTAATTCTCCGCGTTTTGATGCGAAGTACCTTTATTTATACCGCCCCAATTCCCCGCATCATCCGCGATTTCGGTGATGCCGGGTTGAGGATGAGTAATGGTAAAAGTACTTTTTTGTGTTAATGCAAAAGTACTTTTGCCAAACATGAGCATGCCAATGATAAAAATACTGTAAAAAAATTGCTTCATCATATATTGTTCGGCTCCAGCCGCTTAAATATCTATCAATCTTCGCTTGTAGTCCAATATCGGTACGTATTGACGGAGGTACTTACCAAAATTTTCTGCCATTGCATGGACTTGACGTGGCCATCCGCGAAGAGAACGCCAACCGTTCCCAAATGGCGCGCACTGATACAGCCCGCAAAATTATAGGGGCTGCCAGGTGAACACGCTCCCAGATCTGTCGCTGTGGCTTGAGCTTCCGTAAGTGCATGATCAAAATACGCCGCATAATATTTGGCATCGCTGATCATAATAGTGCCCGACACATCGTCGATACTGGCCAGACTAGTGGAAGCGGTTCCCCCTATATTGTTTCCCGGAAACAGATCCACGCCGCAATTAGAACTGCATACGGGTGGCTTTCTATCGTTTATAGCATACGAAAACCAGGACCCATAATCGCCCTTGTATGTTTGTAAAGAATCGCTCGGACAATTGTAAACCTGATAATTTTTGATATAGGGGTAAATTTCCATATACCAGAGAATGGCCTGATAACCTGATGGCTGGCCGTTGGGAAGCTTGTATGCTCCCGTTGTCGGATAGTAATTATATTTCGTCGGCAGGTGTTCATCAAAATCCTGGGAATATTGTATGATTGCAAGCCCTATTTGTTTCAAATTACTTTGACAGCTTGCGCGTCGTGCATTCTCCCTTGCTCGTGCGAAGACAGGAAATAAAATTGCTGCGAGTATTGAAATAATAGCGATAACAACAAGTAATTCTATTAACGTGAATCCCTGATTAACGATTTCTTTTGAACGCTTCATTTGAATCAACTCCTGAAAATTGTAGATAGTATAAGTATAGTTCAAACATTGTTTTACGGAGTCTATTTTTCAGATTTATTTCGGGGACATATTTATTAATTACGGACATGGCTTATGGATTTCGCTCACGGTGCTTTACTAATTTATTTCGATAAGCCCTGGGTGAGAGTTCCTTTTTCTGTGTAAACCAATTGCTAAAATTAGAAAGTTGTTTGAAGCCGCAATAAGCTGCCACATCGCCAATGGAGAGAAAGGAAGATTGTAACAGTTCGCAAGCTTTCTCCAGACGATGTTGCTGGATATATTGCGAAAGTGAGATTTCCAGTTCGGACTGGAAGAGACGCGCCAAATGCCGCGGGGACAATCCGCAATGCTCGGCAATTTTGATAGGATTGAGAGCGCTATCTCCCAAGTGATTCTGGATGTAATCTTCTGCAAGGCGCACTCTTTTTTCGGAAGCAGCAATAGAAGTAAAGTGGCCTTCGCTTCCTTCCGTATCGAAGATAGCCAACTGGTTTTTCGTAGTGGCGAAGCGTCCTTTTTCTATGCTCTGCAAAAGTAAATGAAAAATCAACAGCCAATAATAGTGGGTAATTGGAGCTACCTTGGCGTTCATTTGTTGCATTTCTGCCAGTAGCTTTTCCCCCATGAAGAGCGCGTCCGGTTGATATAAAAAAAGATAGGGATGTGGCCACAATTTTCCCTTATCCATCGAAAAGGTTTGACACCTTACGCCGTCATGACGCAGGTGCATAAAGATTCCGCGAGCGTGCGCTTTCTCCGGCGATGGCCGTTCCCAGGCGATTTTGTCACGGGTAAACGGGATGTTCGGCGTAACAGCAAACAACGTTCCCGCTTTGATGGGAACAATCCAATGCCCTCGTTTTGTGCCCGGCAAATGGCGCACGTCATAATCTACTTCTCCCTCAAAAATGCAACCGATCACAGGCACGGAAACAGAATTGAGCTGTTCTTTAGGCCAGATGCGAATTTGTGGATAGGCGGCGCGACTTCTTTTCTGTGGTGGCAAAGAAGGTGAATCTTTGAAGCGAACATTCAACTTTGCTGAGCTGCGGGGCGGCGCATCAAACAAAATCAGCGGCGCTCCATTTTGTGCGAGTGGAATTAGTTTTTCCTTTAATAATCGTTGTAATTGCCGAACTTGTTGCAATAAAATATTTGACATCAGTTATCTTGCGCGCTACGATTGATTATTGGCTGAAGATGGATGACAATAAAAGTCGCCGCAAAATTACACCAATTTATACAACGTATTCCGTCGCCGTGGCTCATAACCCGCTTCACGAATTAGCCGTTCAATCTCCGCAATCGGCATCACAAAATCCGTGCCTGCTGCCGAAACTACATTTTCTTCCATCATCGTGGAACCGAAATCATCTAAACCGTAATCGAGGCCGATCTGCGCGATGCGCGGACCTTGCGTGACCCAGCTGGCTTGATGGTGTGGGATGTTATCCAGCATCAATCGCGCCACCGCGATGGTGCGCAGATAATCGTAACCGCTGGCTTTGCGCCAATCGGGGTTTTGTTTTAATTCGTCGCCCAACGGCGTGCCGTCGGGCTGAAAATTCCAGGCGATGAATGCGGTGAATCCACCTTCTGTATTTGCCAGACTTTGATCCTGCACATCGCGTACGCGCATCAAATGTTCCAGTTTATCTTCATACGTATCCACCGTTCCGTACATCATCGTCACCGAAGAATGGCCGCCCAGTTGATGCCACAATTGCATGGTGTCTAGCCATTCTTTCGTGGTATCTTTATACGGAGCAATAATTTTTCGCACGCGATCCACCAGCATTTCCGCGCCAGCACCAGGGATAGTCTTTAATCCTGCGGCGCGTAGACGGCGCAACGTTTCTTCCAAGCTGATGCGTGAAATTTTGGCGATATACAAAATCTCCGCGACTGATAATCCATGAATCCAGACTGTGGGGAATTTTTCGCTAATCGAGGCAAATAAATCTTCATAATAATCGATTTTTAATTTGGGATTTAATCCGCCTTGCAAGAGAATTTCAATACCGCCTAAATCGACCATTTCCTGAATTTTCTGGAAGATCACTTCCTTGGGATGCGTGTATCCTTTGTCGCTGCTGGGCAGATCGTAAAACGCGCAAAACTTGCATTGCACCCAGCATACGTTGGTGTAATTGATATTGCGCCCGGCTATATAAGTTGCCACTTTTCCGGGGTTCTGTTTTTGCCGCACATGATCTGCTAGAATGCCGATTTCGGGTAGATGTGGATGGCGCATTAAACGCCGTCCATCATCCAAAGTGAGCCGTTCTCCCGCATACACTTTTTCTGCGATGTCGTCGATTGAAGGAATGTCTATTGTTTGTTTGGGTAGGGTTGTGGTTGTCATTTTTACACCTGAGTTCTATTTTATCGTCATTCTCGTGTGTGTGTGAGAGTGATGGATTTGCTATAAAAGTACTTTTACATGTACAGCGAAAAGGATTGAACCGCACTTTTGTTTGCTTGATCTTTCTACAGCCAACGCCTTGCCATCGAAAGAAATTTGTTGTTTGTAAATTACTATTGCCCACCTTTCTTTTTCAGATCATCCAGAGTTCCTATTGCAAAGATACTGCCGTGTTGCGCGGCTTTTAGCCACCACCTCTTTGCGGTTTCCTCGTTTTTATCAATACCGATTCCTTTGGCATACAATTGACCAATCTTATTCATTGCCTCGCCATTTCCAGAAAAAGCTGCCATCTGGAAGTATTGCATTGCCATCGCAGCATCTTTCTTGACGCCTCGCCCATCAAGATAATTATAGCCTGTCCACCACATTGCCATGGCATCACCATAGAACGCTGCTTTTTTGTACCATTCAAAGGATTGTTGATCGTCTCCTTTCACACCGGATCCGTAGCGATAGCATTGCCCCACCATATACATCGCCTTCGCATTGCCAGGCCTGGCTTCTTGTTGGTATATGAGGAACTCTCGATGTAATTCTTCACGCCGCTTTTGCGCCGCTTTGTCAAATCCTCGATGGAACCATTCCTTTGCTAACTTCTCGTTCTTGGGAACGCCATCACCTTCAGAATACATTAAACCAATCGCGGAGCCTGTCATTGTGTTGCCCTTGGCAATCGCTTTTTTATACCAGCGTATGGCCTGCTCCGGAAATTTTTTATCTGCTCTATTTTCAAATCCAAGATATTCGTTGCCTACCCAGACGCCGGCAAAAGTGTCTCCTTTATCCACCGCTTTTTGAAACCACTTTTCAGCCAGGGCTGGATTCACTTTCACGCCTTTGCCGCGGAGATACATATCACCAATTCTGATATATCCTGTTACATCCCCGCTGTCCCCGGCTTTTCGGTACCACTTGATGGCTTCTTCCGGACTTTTTTTCACATCGCTGCCGTCACGGTAAGTATCTCCGAGCCACAACATCGCATCGGTATTCCCAGCGCCAGCAATTTGGCGGAACCATTGCATTGCTTCTTTATTGTCGTGAGGAATTCCTTTTCCGTTCTTATATAAATTCTCTATCCAAAGAATCGCTGTGCGATGCTTCTGCATGACTGCTTTTTTGAACCAATACAATGCTTTCGGAGGATCGAAAGTATCATACAATTCGCCTGCGTTGAAATAACCTTCCGCATCACCCGCATCGCCTGCTTTGACATACCATTTTTGGGCGAGCGCAACATTCTTTGCTTTGGTGTAACCAGTTCCGCCGTGGAGATAGCCCATAATTCCCCATTCATAAAGATGGCCTATCCAATTCATCGACATGGTATTGCCCAATGCAGCCGCTTTTTGAAACCACTGCAATGCTTCTTCATAATTGTTGCGAACCTGAGGAGCGTCGTCGTTGGGACCGGCGTACATCATTCCCAAATAAAACATGGCTTTCGCATTTCCCGCCTGCGCCGCGTGCCAGAAATAGGGGAACGCTTTATATTGAATGCCGTTATCGTAGATTGTTAATCCCGTCTTGTAATCGGCTGCCCCTTTGTCTTGTGCCACAGCGCTGGCCGCTAGCGAGCAAAAAAGCCCGAATATAGCGAGTAGAATAAATTTTTTAAGCATTGGTATTCTTGAAGCTGTGGGAAAAGTACTTTTGTAGGGATCTTTAACGTTCAAAAAATCCTTTAATAAAGGGATTTGTTATTGCACCTGAATTAATTCTGGTGTCAATCGATGCTTCTGTCCTTGCGCTGCTGTGACCACTTCATCGCGCACCATAATATCAATATTTTCTTCATTCGCACCGCGGTTAGCAAATTCGCTGCTGAGCAAATCTTCGGCATTATTGACATTGTCTAATCCCGTCGAAATCACATTGTAAAGCGGATCGCGTTCGATGGGGAAGCGGCCGGCTTCGATGATCATTTCCACCAGGTGGCGGCTGGTCAAAACTTGCTTGCGATCTTTGCTGGGATCGCGCGTGATTTCGTATTCCATGATAGTGCCGTCCACGTCGTCGGCGCCATACCACAGCGCGGTTTGCGTCACTGGCGCGGTGTTCATGATCCAGAAACTTTTGATGTGCGGAAAATTATCCAGCATCAATCGCGCCACAGCGACTTCGCGCAAATCTTCCACGCCAGTGGGCGGCTTGATGTGTTCCAGCGCGGTTTTTTCGGGATGCCAGGAAAGCGGGATGAGCGTCAAAAATCCGTTGGTCTCATCTTGCAATTCACGCAATTTTACGAAATGTTCTACTTTTTCAGGTGTTTGCTCCACGTGCCCATAAAGCAGCGTGGCGTTGGTGTGCAAACCGCTTAAATGCGCCGCTCGGGCCAGCTCCAGCCAGCGTGTGGCGTTGGGCTTGGCGGCAAATAAATCTTCGTGCACGCGGTCGCTCATCACTTCGGCGCCGCCGCCGGGCAGCGCGTCAAGACCAGCAGCTTTGAGATCGGCATACACCTCGGCGGGAGATTTTTTTGCGCGCCGCACAATTTGATCTATCTCCACCATTGTGAATGCTTTCACATGCGCATCGGGACGCGCTTCTTTGGCGGCGCGCACAATGTCGAGATAATATTCATACGGCAATTTCGGATTAACGCCGCCGACCATATGAATTTCGGTGATGGGCACATCGCCATAATTGCGCACTTTCTCTGCGACTACTTCAGGCGACATTACATAAGCGCGCGGATCATCTTTGGGATTGGCATAAAAGGAGCAAAACAGACAACCTTTGTTGCAAACATTGGTGTAATTAATATGCTGGTTGCGCACCCAATAAGCCACGTTGCCATTTTTCTTTTCGCGCACAATGTTGGCCAGATAGCCGACAACGTTGAGCGCGGGCGTTTGGTAAAGTTGCAGACCGTCATCAAAACTGAGACGCTGGCCGGAAAGTACTTTTTGATGAATTTTTTGTAGGCCAGCTTCTTCGATGGCCTTGTTCCAGATAAGACTTGTCATGCGTTTTCCTCGTGTTATTCGAGTATAGCAGTTGATGTGTTCCGGGTTTTCGGTTCGGTGTTCAGTTATTTGTCATGCTGAGCGAAGTCGAAGCATCTTGCAGTAAAAGTACTTTTGTCATGCTAAGGAACAAAGAAGGAGTTTCTCTAAATATTGTCATTGCGAGGGAGCGCCAGCGACCGCGGCAATCTAATTGGGTAGGTTGCCACGTCGCAAACCCCTGCTGATGAAGTCCAACGTACTGTCACCATCCTGGTGACAGGCTGGCAGCAGGATGCTGCCAGTACATTTGATTTCATCGCAGCCCTTTTGCCGCTTGCGGCATTTGGTACTCGCAATGACGTAGCTATAGAAATTCTGCCATATTTATCGCGAGCGGGATTAATCCTCTTCTGTCGAGCTTCGCGTTTCACTTTGCTGAATTAATTTTGCTACCAGCGCTGTCCAGCCGGTTTGGTGCGATGCACCCAAACCTTGGCCGCTATCACCGTGAAAATATTCATGAAATAGCAGTAAATCTTTCCAGTGCGGATCGCTTTGAAATTTTTGTATATCGCCGTAAACCGGACGATTTCCTTTTTCATCTTGCAGAAAAACTCCGTATAAACGGCGCGATAATTCGGCGGCTACTTGCCACAACGTCATTTGTTTGCCGCTGCCAACGGGACATTCCACCGTGAACGACGGGCCAAAATAATAATCGAATTTTTGGAGCGCTTCGATAATCAAGTAATTGATCGGCATCCACACTGGCCCACGCCAGTTGGAATTGCCGCCGAATAAACCACTTTGTGATTCTGCCGGTTCATAATTTAATTCATGCGTTTCGCCATCTAATTTCATCCGGTAAGGATTATCCAGGTGGAATCGCGAAACCGAACGGACGCCGTGCGGCGAGAGAAATTCGCTTTCATCCAGCATGCGCCGCAGGATATGCCGCAGCCGTTCCTGATCAACCACGGCGAAAATCCGCCGCTCCTCCTCACCACATTCTTCCACGGATGCGGCGCTTTCTGTGAAATGCGGACGATGTTTGAGAAACCAATTCAAGCGCTCCGCAAATCCGGGCAATTTTTCCAGCAGCGACTTATTGATTGTCGTCACCGCGAGCAATGGAATCAACCCCACCAACGAACGCACGCGTACATATTGTGGCGCGTGCCCCGGCATTTCTAAAAGATCATAATAGAATTGATCCTGGTTATCCCACAGATCACCGTTGGGGTCGCCATTGAGGTTATGATCGTTCATGGCGTGCGCGATATAGAAAAAATGTTCCAGGAATTTCGTAGCCAGGTCGTCATAAACAGGATCTTTTTGTGCCAGCTCCAGCGCGATGGAGAGCATGTCCAGACAAAACATTGCCATCCACGCCGTCCCATCTGCCTGATCCAGCCGCGCACCGTCCGGCAGTTTTTCGTTGCGATCAAATGGGCCGATGTTATCCAATCCCAAAAAACCGCCTTGAAAAAGATTGCGTCCGTCGACGTCTTTGCGATTCACCCACCAGGTGAAATTCAGCAACAATTTTTGAAAAACACGTTCCAGAAAATCATAATCCCCGCGTCCACTTCGTTTCTTTTCCATGCGAAAAACACGCAGCGCCGCCCAAGCGTGCACTGGCGGATTGACATCGCCAAAAGCCCATTCGTATGCGGGAATTTGGCCGTTGGGGTGTTGATACCATTCGCGCAATAATAGGATCAATTGATTCTTTGCAAAGTCGGCATCAATCATCGCCATCGTCACGCAATGAAACGCCAAATCCCATGATGCATACCATGGATATTCCCAACTGTCAGGCATGGAAATTACGTCGTGATTATTGAGATGAATCCAATCGCGATTGCGCCCCTGCAAACGCTGCTCTGGCGGAATCGGTTCGGTGGGATCACCTTCCAGCCAGCGTTCCACGTCATAATGATAAAACTGTTTGCACCACAAAAGCCCCGCCAGCGCCTGGCGCTGAACGGTTTTTGCATGTTGATTTTCGCACCCGGCAATAGCAGCATAAAACTCATCACTTTCACCGCGCCGCTTTTGCAGAATAGAATCGAAATCTTTGCTAACCGCGATAAAAGTACTTTTACCGGAGTTGTCATTTGTCTGTTCCGCTAAACGTAAAAGTACTTTTTGCGTTTCGCCGGCTTCTATTTGTAACGTGTAACGCGCCGCCATTTTGGTGCCGTGCCGTTTGCGATTGATAGCATTTTCATTGCCGTGGATCAGGTATTCATGAAAGGCATCTTTCACAAATGGTGAAGCGTTGGGCGCTTGATAAAGCCGTTCGTCATTTGTTTGATTTTCGGTAAAAAGTAATTCCGCGCCCGCCTGGCAATAGAGCTCATAATTACCAAGAATATGATGTTCCATCCGTACCATTTCGTCGCTCACTGCCTTCATTTGCGGACGTGAAGACGTATGTTGCCAGTCCCAGATATTGCGAAAAGTGAAAGTGGGCAATAGCTCCAAACGTGCTGCCTGGCTGCCGTGATTAGTCACAGAAATCTGAATGAGAATATCGGTAGGTGTATTTTTTGCGTATTCGATCTGTACATCGAAATAGCGATTCTCATCGAAAATACCAGTATCGATCAATTCATATTCCGGCGCGTTTTGGCCGCGTGATTTATTTTCATTCACCAAATCAGAATAGGGAAAAGCGTTTTGCGGATATTTATATAGCGCGCGGCAATACGAATGCGTGGGCAGATTATCCAGATAATAAAAGTACTCTTTCACATCTTCGCCATGATTACCTTCGGTATTATCTAATCCAAAAGCGCGCTCTTTGAGAATTGGATCCTGGCCATTCCACAGCGACAATCCAAAACATAAAAATCCCTGATCATCACAAAACCCTAACAAGCCATCTTCGTTCCAGCGGTAAGCGCGCGAGCGCGCATGATCATGTGGAAAGTAATCCCATGCCGTTCCCCCGGCGCTATAATCCTCGCGCACTGTTCCCCAGGCACGCTCGGCTAAATAGGTGCCCCATTTACGCCAGGAAGAATCACCTTTATTAATTGCTTTTAATCGTTTCTGTTCCGCGTTCATAAGGATTAGGTTTATAGGTTATTAGGTCTTTAGGTGTTTGGGTCTTTGAGGATAGGGAAAAGTACTTTTACCTGCTACCTAACCACCTAAAAACCTATTCACCTAAGTTTTTAATACTTCGTCACCTGCTGTGTCAATCCGCCATCCACATAATACGTGCTCCCTGTCACGTAATCCGAATCGCCGCTGGCCAGAAAAACAGCCACTTTCGCCACTTCTTCCGGCGTCCCAAAACGCCCCCAGGGAATTTCGCTTTCGGCATTTTTTTTATCTTGTGGGTTATCCAAAACAGCCTGATTGATCGGCGTGGCAATAGCTCCTGGTGCAATATTATTGATATTGATTTGATGCGGCGCCAGATCAACCGCCATGTTCCGCATCATCATACGCACCGCACCTTTGGTGGCACAATAAACGGTGTGCTGAGGAAAGGGAATGTCCTCATGCACCGAAGAAATAAAAATCATTTTCCCGCCATTGCCCTGTTTAATCATCTGCCGCACCGCAGTTTGTGACACCACAAATGCGCCATACAAATTCACCGACATTACTTTATCCCAATCGTCATCAGTGATGTCTTGAAAAGGAATCTGTTTTTCAATGCCTGCATTGCTGACAACAATATCCAGCCGCCCAAAATGCGCCACTGCATCCACGAACATTTTTTCCACTTGATCCCGTTTGCTGATATCGGCTGGCAGCGCCAATGTATTTTCTCCAAGCTGCTTCACCATTTCCGCCGCCGCCGCTGCATCTTTATCACTGGGGAAATGATTAATTACCACCTTCGCACCTTGCTTTACAAATTGCTCAACAATACCTTTGCCAATGCCGCTGCTGGCGCCTGTTATCAATGCTACTTTATTTTCTAATCGCACTTGATTCACCTCGAACTGGTTTTATCGGGCAAGAGATGTGCCAATGTGATTGAGAATGTTCTTGGGAGATGTATGGTAAAAGTACTTTTACCATCCGAGAAAATTTGTGGTTTGTGTGAGGCCTCATTTTATGGCAAGTTAATAATAGTAAATCTAAATTATTCTAAATCAGGTTTTGCCATGAAAATTAAATTTGCAGTAGTGTTAATTATATTCGGCGTATTATGTTTAGGTGGATATTGGAAAATGATGCACCCGGCTTTTCTGCAACGTGATGAATGGAGAAACCTGCGCGAAGATCCCATAAAAAACTCCACATTTCAGAAAGTTGTTTTTCCTCCTGGAGCAAAGCAGAATACCTTTTGGCTTGAAAATCGGAATACACCCGATGGAGTGAAAATTACCAGTAAACATAGGATTGATGTTGACTATCAATTTGAGTTTCATTTTGCTCATGGATTTGCCGTCCAGGATTTTGTTAATTTGGGTGGTGACTTCACAAAAAGTTTTCATAAACCAGTGGAAGTAAGCATGACTTCATATCTTGTTCCGATGGGTAAGCGCTTTTATCCTTACGTGCAATTACAATGGGAACGCCGATACTATTTGGTAGATCATTACGTGGGAAACATGCAAGATAAAAACCCAGTTCGTCTTAATGCTAATGGTGAAACAGACGCGACACATGACGGTTCTTGGGAAGGTTGGGCTGATGTTTATACTGGTGGCCACAGTCAAGGTTTGTCCGGGTTATATAATAGTAAAGATTTTGATGATAGCAGTTCGGTAGTCATTCGTTATTGAATAATTATTGTCGAAAAGTACTTTTATCTCATCGCTTGAGTTCCCCACACTTCTACGCTATCCTCTATAATCAGTGTTTAGTTCTTATAAGAACTAAAATCAAGGAGAGGTGTTTTAAATGTCTGATAACAATAACGAAACCCGCAAACTCACTACCGCTTCCGGACGTCCTTACGTGGAGCACGAAGATTCTATGACCGCCGGGCCGCGTGGGCCGGTGCTTTTGCAGGATTATGTATTGCACGAAAAATTGGCGCATTTCAATCGCGAGCGCGTTCCCGAACGGATCGTGCACGCCAAGGGTTCGGGCGCTTATGGCACGTTTACGCTGACCCATGATATTTCGCAATATACGCGTGCTAAAGTCTTCAATGGCGTCGGCAAAAAGACGCGTATGTTCGCGCGTTTCTCCACCGTGGGCGGCGAAAAAGGTTCTGCCGATACAGCTCGTGACCCGCGCGGTTTTGCTACACGATTCTATACAGAAGATGGCAATTACGACTTGGTGGGAAATAACACTCCAGTTTTCTTTATCAAGGATGCCAAGAAGTTTCCGGATTTCATTCATACACAAAAACGCAATCCGCGCACCAATTGCAAAGACGCCACTATGTTGTGGGATTTCTGGAGTTTGAATCCCGAAAGTATGCATCAAATCATGACGCTGTTCAGCGATCGTGGCACGCCGTATAGCTATCGCCACATGCACGGTTTTGGCAGCCACACATTTTCCATGATTAATGCGCAGAATGAATTGGTATGGGTGAAATTCCATTACATTACTGCACAGGGAGTCAAAAATTTCACCAACGATGAAGCAGTGGAAATGGCCGGCAAAGATCCCGATTGGGCGCAGCGCGATTTGGTGGAATCTATTGATCGCGGCGAATTCCCGCAGTGGAATCTCAAGATTCAAGTGATGACGCAGCAGCAGGCGAAAGAGTGGGAATATAACCCGTTTGATCTTTCCAAAACCTGGCCGCACGGTGATTTTCCATTGATCGATGTGGGCACAATGGAACTCAATGAAAATCCTGATAACTATTTTGCGCACGTGGAACAAAGCGCTTTTGCGCCGGCCAATATTGTGGATGGCATTGGTTTTTCGCCGGACAAAATGCTACAGGGCCGTATTCTGGCTTACCCTGATGCGGCGCGGTATCGCGTGGGAACCAATTATCAATTATTGCCGGTCAATCGCTGTCCCTACGAAGTGAATAATTATCAGCGCGATGGACACATGCGTTTCGATGAAAACGGCGGCAGCGATCCGAACTATTATCCCAATAGCATCGATAATATCACGACGGATCAAGGCGCGCCGCAACATCCGTTGGAATTGGATGGGATGGCGGCGGATTTTTATGACCGCAATGCGCCGGGTGAAGATGACCATTTTACCCAGCCGGGAATTTTATTTGACAAGGTGATGGACGAAGAAGCGCAACGGCATACGATTGCCAATTTCGCCGGATCGATGCAGGGAATTGGTGGTTCCAAGCGCGATGAAATTATCAGTCGCCAATTGCATAATTTTCTGAAAACCAGCGAGAAGCTGGCGCGAGGCGTTGCTGATGCGTTGGGAGTTCCCTTTCCGTCTATTAAAGCGGAATAGGTTGTAATAAACGGGATGAGCAAATTGCTCATCCCGTTTAAAAGTACTTTGCTTATTATCTACTCCAATTCGTAGCTCCGGCGCCTCGTCGGAGAACTTGGAGTTCCGGTTACGGAATCATATTTGTTGTAATCCAATGTTGTTCCCGTAACCAGAATTCCAAATCGCGCGCCCATGGGTGCACATTTTTGAAAGGCGGCTTGCCGGCCAATCCCAATCCGTGCGGCCCTTTTTGATAAACATGAAAATCAAACGGCACGTCATGCCGTTGCAATGCAGCAACAAAATCCAAACTATTTTCTAATTTCACGCCTTTGTCTTCCCACGTATGCCAGATAAAACAGGGCGGCGTTTGGGCGTTTACATGTAACTCATTGGAAAGTACTTTTATTAATTCTGGCGAAGGATTTTCGCCGAGTAGATTTTTTTGCGAGCCTTGATGTGTGTGTTCACCCATTGTAATAACTGCGTAACACAAAATTCCCAAATCGGGGCGGGAATTTTCGCGTTCGATCAAATCCGCGGAATCGGGATTACCTGCATCGTAATGAGTGAGAAGCGTGGCCGCCAAATGTCCGCCGGCGGAAGATCCCATTATACCGATTTTATTTTTTTCGATATTCCAATCGTTCGCTTTGGCGCGAATTGTTCGTAAGCCGCGCGCCGCATCTTGCAGCATCGCGGGATGACGATAGTTATTATTTCCCAATCGATATTGCAACACAAAAGCGGCAATTCCCAATGTGTTCAAAAACAGCGCATAATCCTCGCCTTCGTGTGACGCCAGATGCCCGTAGCCGCCGCCCGGGCAAACTAAAATCGCGGCGCCAGTGGCAATTTTTTCTTCGGGAAAATAGGGCGTTAGAGTAGGGATGTCATGCGGTTCCTGGCCTAACGCGCCTGGCGCATCCTCCGGCCAGAGGCGGATTGAATTTGATTTTTCTTGCATGGAAAATAGCATACCAAAGTTCAACAAGATAAAAGTACTTTCAGTATTTGTGTATCACCGTGGCTCCGGCGTCCCGCCGGTGGATTCCCAAGTTCTCCGGCGAGACGCCGGAGCCACGAAATGGATTCCCGCGTACGCGGGAATGACGATGTCATTTCACCTGATATACGCTTCCGTCACATAGCTGCGCATCATGCGGTGCGTGTTGAAATAACAGGCGTTTTTGCCGATTGCGCCTTTCATCACTTCGATCCAGCCGGCGCGATTATTTTCGTACAGCGGCAAAAGTACTTTTTCCAACTTTTCATATAAATCGTTGGCGTCTTCTTCGTCGCTTGTTTCTTCCAATTGAGTTTCCAGCGGAGCCGGGCCGATGCTCCAGCCGGTGACGCCTTCGATGTGGCCTTCAATCCACCAG
>Ga0164242_10003486_pt1 | contig 17925 bp, 19 predicted proteins | sample OricomgcompostMG_FD_108783 | JGI IMG/M metagenome (GOLD analysis project Ga0164242, IMG submission 108783) | Miracle-Growth compost microbial communities from Emeryville, California, USA - Original compost - Miracle growth compost (MG) ... | reverse complement strand
TCCCGCTGCGCCGCAGCAACGTCGACACCGACCAGATCATCCCGGCCGTCTACCTCAAGCGGGTCAGCCGGACCGGCTTCGAGGACGGTCTTTTCGCTGCCTGGCGGCAGGATCCGCAGTTCGTCCTGAACCTGCCGCAGTACAAGCTCGCGACGATTCTCATCACCGGCCCGGACTTCGGCACCGGATCCTCCCGCGAGCACGCCGTCTGGGCCCTGCAGGACTACGGATTCAAGGTCGTCATCGGCTCCCGGTTCGGTGACATCTTCTCCAACAACTCCGGCAATGCCGGTCTGCTGCTGGCCAAGGTCAGCCACGAGGACGTCGAGCAGCTGTGGAAGATCGTCGAGAACCACCCCGAGACCGAGATCACGGTTGATCTTGAGGCCCGATCGATCACGGCCAGTGACGGCTTCACCACCTCGTTCGCGATCGACGACTACACCCGCTGGCGGCTGCTGGAGGGCCTGGACAACATCGGCCTGACCCTGCGGTCGGAGGACAAAATCGCTGCCTATGAGGCGAATCGACCCTCCTACAAGCCGACCACGATCCCGGTCCAGACGGGCAGCTGAAGGCCCCAAAACCGCCGTTAACTGGCGTTAACAGCCCCGAAATCGCCGAATTTCCTTACGACACGGCGTTTCGGGGCTTGTGGTCGTTGTCTGGATGGTTCAGTTTCCCTAGCGTTAGCTGTTGTAGTCGCACCGTGCGGCACAGAAGCGTTCGAAGAAGGGAAGCTGTGAACAAGGCTGAATTGATCGAGGCGCTTGCCGCCCAGTTCGACGGCAGTAAGTCCCAGGCAGCCAAGGCGCTCCAGGCGGTGACCGAGACGATCACCTACACCACCGCTCGCGGTGAGAAGGTGTCGATCACCGGCTTCGGCGTCTTCGAGAGCGTGCGTCGTCCGGCTCGGATCGTCCGCAATCCCCGTACTGGCGAGCGCAAGCGCGCCAAGGCGACGTCGGTTCCGAAGTTCCGTGCCGGCTCCGACCTCAAGGCGTACGTGTCCGGCGAGAAGAAGCCGCCGCGGCTGACGGCCAAGAAGGCCGCCGCCCCGGCTGCCAAGACGACGGCCACCAAGACGACCGCGACGAAGGCGACTGCCACCAAGGCCACGGCCACGAAGGCCACCGCCACCAAGGCTGCAGCCACGAAGAAGGCTGCAGCGACCAAGGCTCCTGCCAAGAGGACGACCACCAAGACTGCCGCAACCAAGACGGCCGCCACCAAGACGACTCCGGCAAAGAAGACGACGGCTCGCAAGGCCACACCGGCCAGGACCACCGCCGCCAAGAAGACCACGCCGGCGAAGAAGGCGCCCGCCACCAAGGCAACCGCGAAGAAGGCGCCGGCCAAGAAGACCGCCGCCAAGAAGGCACCGGCCACCAAGACCGCCGCCAAGAAGACGGCTGCGAAGAAGGCACCCGCCAAGCGCACAGCCAAGAAGGCGTGACCTGGCCCTCGCCAAGATCACGGAAGCAGGCCCGGACGGTTCCACCGTCCGGGCCTTCCTTCTTTCCTGCTCGCGCTTTCCTGCTCGCGTCCCCGGCTGGTGTTACAGCCAGGCCGACACCACTCGGCGCCCGTCGGTGACCGCATGCACCCGTTGCCCGGGGCGAAGGAATTCCAGTTGCGGGTCGAGAGCGTCGTCGGCCAGCGGCATCCGGACCCCGGAGTCGGTGATCACGGTCAACGTTCCTGCCCCACCGGCGTCGTCCGATCCCGGGCCGGCGACGGTCGCGCTGACATAGCGTCCCAACCGGTCACCGGTGATCAGCGTTGCCGTGTGGGCCCCGACTCCGAGTCCGATCACGGCATCGAGATCCTCGACCGAGTCCACATCGCTGCTCAGACGGGGATCCACAGCCGGTACGGGTACGGCTCCTGACATCCGGTGTGCTTGCGCCGACGGCCCCTGGAATCGCGGATCCAAACGACCCGCTTCGGCGATCAGCAGGGTGGTGCCGTAGCCGGTGTGGTCGGCGACGAAGCACCGGGAGAGGGCGGCGGTCCGCGCCAGCAGGTCGTCGATCACCGGTGCCGTCAGGGCCGGCAGATCGCCGACTGCGGCCAGCACCCGGGCGAATCCCTGCTCGTGCAGTAGTCGATCACCGGTGGCCAGTGCCGCATTCATTCCGGCCGGTTCGGGTTCTCCGACCAACTGCGCCGGGATGCCGGCACGGCGCAGTCGTTCGGAGAGCTCGGGGTCACCACCGACGACGACGAGTCGATCGGTTGCCGCGGCCAGAGCGGCCAGGGTGTCGAGCGCCATGGTCCGGGCCAGCCGTCGACGCAGCGGTACCGGCAGCGCGCCGAGCCGGGATTTGGAGATCCCCGCTGGTTTCAGTGCCACCACCGATCCGACGCTGTTCATGTGATGATCTTGTCAAACCCAGCACGGCAGCACCCGATCGGCCGTCTGATCGGGTTAGCTTGGGGCGTGGATCTTGCTCCCGTCGTACCTCTGCTGAGACCGGCCGCCCGACTGGTGATCGCGACGGTCGAGCGCCTCATCCGGCCCGATTGGCGCGATGTGTCCAAGCTCCCGGCCGGCCCGGCCATCGTCGTCGTCAACCACATCTCCAACGTCGACCCCGTGCTGGTCGGTGTTTTCCTGGCCCGTAACGGACACTGGCCGAGATTCCTGGCGAAGGACTCGCTCTTCGGGGTGCCGGTGCTGGGCAGGATCCTGACGGCGATCTCCCAGATCCCCGTCCACCGAGGCTCTGTCGAGGCGGCCGACGCCCTGCGGGACGCGGTCGCGGCCCTGGCCGATGGCGGTTACGTGGTGATCTATCCGGAAGGGACGATCACCTCCGACCCGCGGTTGTGGCCGATGAAGGGCCGCACCGGCGCAGCCCGGCTCGCCGCTCGCACCGGAGCCCCGGTGATCCCTGTCGCTCAATGGGGCGCCGAGAAGATCCTCTACGGCAAACGACTCGGGTTCCCGGCTTTCCTGCCCCGGAAGCCGATCACGATGTTGGTCGGCGATCCGGTCGACCTGGAGGGCCTGTCGGTCGATGACGCCACCGAACGGATCATGGCGCGGATCACCGAGCTGGTCGGCAGGGTGCGCGGCGAGGAGCCGCCGGTGGCGTACGATCCCGACAAATGAGCACGGTGGCGGTGATGGGATCGGGGTCCTGGGGGACCGCAATGGCGCTGACCCTGTCGGACAACGATCACCGGGTCACCATCCGGGCCCGCCGGGCGGAGGTCTGCGACAAGATCAACAATGATCATCGCAATCCCGACTACTTCGCCGATCTGGAACTGCCGGTCACTCTGCGGGCTGAACGAGATCCGCAGACCGCCATGCAGGACGCCGAATTCGTGGTCCTGGCAGTGCCTTCCCAGAGTTTGCGCGAGACGCTGTCCGAGTGGCGGATCCCCGACCGGGCGGTGATCGTCAGCCTGGCGAAGGGGATCGAGCTCGGCAGCGGTCTGCGGATGAGCCAGGTGATCATGGAGGTGACCGGCATCGGCCTCGAGCGGATCGCCGTCCTGACCGGACCCAATCTCTCCCACGAGATCGCCCGCCGGCAGCCGGCTGCCGCAGTCGTCGCCAGCGTCCGGGAGCAGACCGCGATCGCCGTCCAGCAGCTGTTCCACACCGCGACCTTCCGGCCCTACACCAACACCGACGTGATCGGGTGCGAGCTGGGTGGTGCGACCAAGAACGTGATCGCCCTGGCCGTGGGCATGGCGACCGGGATGGGCTACGGCGCCAACGCCACCGCCTCGCTGATCACCCGCGGCCTGGCCGAGATCATCCGGCTCGGCGAGGCGATGGGCGCCGATCCGCACACCTTCTCCGGGCTCGCCGGGATCGGTGATCTGGTCGCCACCTGTTCCTCGCCGCTGTCGCGGAACCGTACCTTCGGCGAGGAGCTGGGTCGTGGCCGGACCGTCGCCGAGATCGCCGGATCCACCCGGCAGGTCGCCGAGGGTGTCAAGTCCTGCTTCTCGATCAAAGCGCTCGCGGAGAAACACCAGGTGGAGATGCCGATCACCTACGCCGTCTGTGCGGTGATCGAAGGATCACTCGACCCGCGATCGCTGGTCCAGGCACTGCTGGCGCGGGCGCCCAAACCCGAGCGCTACTGAAGCTCCTGACTCCGACGGGCGTCAGGCTCGCACCCGGTCCAACCCACCGAGCAGGTCAGCGGCCAGGTCGTCGACATGCTCGATGCCGACCGACATCCGTACCAGTCCCTGCGGTACGGAGGCCAGCTCCGACGGCCACCGTCGACGCCGCTCCAGGGTCGACTCCACACCGCCGAGGCTGGTCGCGTGCACCCACAACCGCAGATTGTCGATCAGCGCGTCGGCGGTCGCGGCGTCGGGAAGGTCGATGGCCAGCATCGACCCGAAGCCGGGGTAGCGCACCCGGGTGACCAGCGGATGATCTTCGAGCAGGCCGACCAGCACCTTGGCACTGGCCTCGGCCTGCCGCACGCGTACCGGCAGCGTACGGATCCCGCGCAACACCAGATAGCACTCCAGCACGCCGGGCGTGGCACCGTGCAGCTTGCGGGCGCTCTCGGCGCGAGCGACGAGATCGGCGTCGGTGTCGGCCGCGAAGACCAGGATTCCGCACAGGGCATCGGAATGCCCGGACAGGAACTTGGTCGCCGAATGCAGCACCATGTCAGCTCCCTGCGTCAACGGCTGCTGCAGCAGGGGAGTGGCGAAGGTGTTGTCCACCAGCAACAGGCAGCCCTCGGCCAGTGCGGCGGCGATCGCCGGTAGGTCGGCGACATCCATGGTCGGGTTGGCCGGGGTCTCGATCCAGACCAGGTCGGCGCCGTCGGCCGCCTGCAGCACGGCGGCAGTGTCGGCGATGTCGACGGTACGGACCGTCAGCCCGTGCCGCTGCCGGTATTCATCGGCCAGGCCGGCGACTCCCAGATAGCAGTGCTCCGGGATCACGATGGTCGCGTCGGCGGGCACAGCAGCCAGCACGGCAGCGACGGCCGCCATCCCACTGGCGAAGGCCAACGCCCGCGACCCACCCTCGAGGGCAGCAACCGTATCCTCCAACGCGGTCCAGCCGGGGTTGCCGTAGCGGCCGTAACCGACGAGGTCGGTGGTGCTGCCGCCGACATAGGTCGAGGCGGGCACGATCGGCTGGTTCAGCGGAGCGTCGGGGACCCGGTCCGGACGTCCTGCGGCGACGGCGAGCGTCTCGGGCTTCCAGTTCGGACGGTCACCGACGGGCTGGTTTCGGTCGTTCTGCATGGGTCACAGTCTGCGATATGCGGCTGCCACGGCTGTGCGCGGCTACGATGTGCAGGCTCAACAGCCATGTAAGGTCGCGATGACGAAGGAGGGCAGATGGCAAGGATCCGGGTCGCGTTGGTGTTCGGCGGCGCGAGCGAGGAGCATCCCGTGTCCTGCCTGACGGCGCACGGAGTCGCCGCCGCCCTCGATCCGGAACGCTATGACGTCGTCGGCGTGGGCATCACCCGTGACGGACGCTGGGTGGTCGTGCCGCGCGAGGAGATCATCGCCCTCGACGTCCAGGACGGGCAGCTGCCCGAGTTGACGGCCGACGGTCTGATCGGATCCGGCTCGCAGGCGATCCTGCTGCCGGGCACCACGGGCAGCCAGCTGGTGCGACGTGCCGAAGGCGGGGCGGCGCTGGCCGAGGTCGGTCCGGTGGACGTCGCCTTCGCCCTGCTGCACGGCCCGTTCGGCGAGGACGGCACGATCCAGGGGCTCTTCGAGATGATGGGCACCCGCTATGTCGGCTCGGGTGTGCTGGCGAGCGCCGTCGGCATGGACAAGCACTACATGAAGACCGTCTTCGCCGCCGCCGGGCTGCCGGTGGGGCCGTACGCGGTGATCACCGCCGGCGACTGGCGCCGGGATCCGGCCCAGGCGCTGAAATCGGTGTCCCAGTTGACCTATCCGCTCTACGTCAAACCGGCCCGCGGCGGCTCCAGCATCGGCATCACCAAGATCATCGACGAGTCGCAGCTGGAAGCCGCGATCGACTACGCGCACCGCTTCGACCCCAAGATCGTCGTCGAGGAGGGACTCGAGCACGCTCGCGAGCTGGAGTGCGGTGTGCTGGAGTCGCTCGACGGGGGGCTGCCGCAGGTCAGCGCCGTGGCCGAGATCAGGATGCACAACGACTCGGGTTTCTACGACTTCCAGGCGAAGTATCTGCCCGAGGAGCAGGTCGATCTCGATGTACCGGCCCAGCACCTGGATGCGGACGTGGTCGCGGAACTGCAGGCGCTCGCCTCCCGGGCGTTCGAGTCGATCGGCGGCGAAGGTCTGGCCCGGGTGGATTTCTTCCTGACGGCGGAGGGACGCCCGGTGATCAACGAGATCAACACGATGCCCGGCTTCACCGAGCACTCGATGTTTCCGCAGGTCTGGGCTGCCAGCGGCATCGACTATCCGAGTCTGGTCGACCGGTTGCTGCAGCTGGCCCTCAAGCGTCCGACCGGCCTGCGCTGATCTTCTCGCTGATCATGACAGCTGATCATGGCGCTGATCGCGAGGGCTGATCATGACCGCTGATCAGACGCAGGGCTGGACCACCGGCAGCTGATCGCTGATCGCCTTCGACAGGTCGACCAGTGGATCCGACGGGACGTACTTCTTCGGCACCATCACCTGGGCGTACACCTTCCGTCCGATCGTGGTGAAGCGGTAACCGTCGGCCTGTTTCTCGGAGAACCAGCCGACGCCGTTGACCTCGAAACATTCGCTTGCCGCATTCAGTGCCTCAGGCTTCGGAACCCCACAGGACAGGGTGATCGCCGGATCACCCCAGGCCGCGGTGTACGGCGACGGGTGCGCGATCTCCCGGCGCTTCTGGCCGTCGACCACGTCGGGGGTGTGGGAGATCAGGTCCCGGCAGATCGTCCGGGCGTTCGCCTGCGGCGTCGGTGCCGTCAGATCCACCGGACCGGAACAGGCTGCTAGCACCGCGACGGCAGCTGCGACTCCGGCCAGAGCCGGGAGACGTGCGAGCCGGGACAACCCGGTCTGGTGAGATCGTGGCGACAACTCGGGACAACCGACTCGGTGACAACTCAGATGTGCACCACGGGACAAGTGACAGTGCGGGTGATGCCGGCGACGGTCTGCACCTTGGCGACGACCAGCGAGCCGAGCTCGTCGACGCTGGCCGCTTCGGCGCGCACGATCACGTCGTACGGGCCGGTGACGTCCTCTGCCAGCGTCACGCCGGAGATGTCGCGGATCTGCGCTGCGACATCGGCCGCCTGGCCGACACCTGTCTGAACCAGGATGTACGCCTGCACGGACATAGTGACCCACCCTCCTGAAGTACGCTCTGGCGGGGATCACGCTACCTCAGAGAATGACCGTCACGGATGGAGAGAGTCCTTGAGCCTGTTCAGCCAGCCGGCGACCCAGGGTGGACCGACGCTGGCCGAGGTCGGCGAATTCGGGCTGATCGACAAGATCACCACAGGGCTGCCCGAGCGCTCCGATGTGCTGATCGGGCCTGGCGACGACGGCGCTGTCATGACGATCGACGGACCTGTGGTGTGCTCGGTCGATCTGCTGATCGAGGGCGTGCACTTCAAGACCCAGTGGTCACCGGCGGAATCCATCGGACGCAAGGCGATCGCGGTCAACGTCGCCGACATCGAGGCGATGGGCGGTACCGCGACCGGCGTCGTGGTCGGATTCGCGGCGCCACCGGACACCCCGCAGTCCTGGGCCCTGGATTTCGCCCGTGGACTGCGCGCCGAGTGCGACACGACCGGAGTGGCCCTGCTCGGCGGCGACGTCACCCGCTCGGACAAGATCGTGATCTCGGTCACCGTCTTCGGCACCCTGGAAGGCCGTCCCGCCGTCACCCGTTCCGGCGCCCGGCCCGGTGACGTCGTCGCGCTGTGCGGGCGATCAGGCTGGGCAGCGGCCGGTTGGGCGGTCCTCGGCCGCGGATTCCGTTCGCCGCGGGCAGCCGTGCAGGCCTATCAGGTGCCGGAAGTGCCGTACGGGCAGGGAAAACTGGCTGCGCTGGCCGGCGCGACGTCCATGATCGACATCTCCGACGGGCTGCTGGCCGATCTCGGCCATATCGCCGATCGGTCGGGTGTGTCGATCGACGTGCACCGGGAGGCGTTCGAGGTGCCCGATCCGTTGCAGGCGGTCGCGGCGGCGACCGGCTCGGACCCGTACCGCCTGATCCTGACCGGTGGCGAGGACCACGCGCTCGCCGCCACCTTCGCGCCCGGCGACGTGCCGGAGGGCTGGAGCGTGATCGCCTCGGTGTCCGATCCCGGTGACGGTCCGGCGGTGACCGTCGACGGCGAGCAGTGGGACGACAGCACCGGCTGGGATCACTACCGCTGACCCCGGCTTGCTGAGCGTGTCGAAATCGTCGGTCGTCGCGCGTCATGGTCCTGACAGCGAGTCTCTGGCAGACTCGATCAACCAGGAAGGAACGACCATGACGGAATACGTCATCCTGTTGCCCGGCGACGAAGCGGTCTGGGAGCAGACCTCGCCACAGGAGAAGGCCGCGGTCTACGCCAAGCACGAGGAATTCGCCCGCACGCTGCAGGCCCGCGGCCACAAGGTCACCGGCGGCGCCGAACTCAGCCATTCACGAAACGCCAAACAGGTCAGCCGCAGCACCGCCGGCGACGTGGTGATCACCGACGGCCCGTATGCCGAATCGGTGGAGCAGCTGACCGGCTTCTACCTGGTGGAGTCGGACGATCTGGACGACCTGCTGGAGATCTGCGGCATCCTTGCCGATGCGGAGAATGTCGTCGAGGTGCGCGCAGCTGCCGATTCCGGGACGCAGGTGGATTGAGCCCGCCACTGGAAGTGGTCGAGCTGGTCCACCGCGACGAGTGGGGCCGGCTGCTGGCCCTGCTCGTCACCCGCTTCCGGCGGCTGGATCTGGCTGAGGACGGTCTGGCCGAGGCGTTCGAGGCTGCGGCCCGGACGTGGCCGGAGCAGGGAGTGCCGGACAATCCGCCGGGTTGGCTGCTGACCGCGGCCCGACGCAACATCCTCGACCGGATGCGGTCCGAGGCGGTGGCTGCTCGGAAGTTCCCGCTCCTGGTGGTCGAGGCCGAACAAGGGGCAGGTGACCGGGCGATGGCCGACGCCGGTGAGACGTTGGTGGACGAACGGCTCCGGCTGGTGCTGTTGTGCGCCCATCCGGCGCTGTCCCACGAAGCGGCGGCCGCCCTGACGCTGCGGCTGGTGCTCGGCGTCCCCACCGAGGACATCGCCCGGCTCTTCCTGCTGCAGCCGGCGACGATGTCGGCCCGGCTCACCCGGGCCAGGAAGAAGATCGCGGGCGAACGGTTCCGGCTGCCGGACGGTGACGAACTGGTCGAACGGGTCGGGCTGGTCGCCCGGATCGGCTACCTGGCTTTCACCGCGGGGTACGCCCCGGGCTCGGGGCCGGATGTGCTGCGTGCCGAGCTGTCCGGCGAGGCGATCCGGCTGGTCCGGGTGTTGCGCACTGTGCTGCCGGCGGCGTACGACCGCAGTGACTTGGACGCGCTGCTGGCGCTGATGCTGCTGCAGCATTCCCGGCGGTACGCCCGGGTCGCCGGCGGTCGGCTGGTGCTGCTGCCGGACCAGGACCGCGGCCGGTGGCGCCAGGACGAGATTGCCGAGGCCCTCGACCTGCTGACCCCGCTCGCCGACGCCCCGGCCACCGAGTACCTGTTGCAGGCGCTGATCGCCGCCGAGCACGCGATCGCACCGACAGCCGCGGCGACCGCATGGGATCGGATCGTGGCCCGCTACGACGAGTTGCTGGAGCTCGGCGACACCCCGGTGCTGCGGCTCAACCGCGCCGTCGCGGTGGCCGAGGCGCAGGGCCCACAAGCCGGGCTCGCGGCGTTGTCGGGTGTCGCGCTCCCGGGACACCGGCTGCCCGCGGCTCGGGCCGAGCTGCTGCTGCGCACCGGCGACAGGGTCGCCGCGCTGGAGTCGTACGACGCCGCGATCGCGCTGTGCGGCAACCAGGCCGAGCGTGAGCACCTGATCCAGCGGCGGGCATCGGCAGACCGGGCATGACAAGCAGGCGGCCGGGCGGGCAGAGTTGGGCACGACCACGACCGAACATCAGGAGCGCCGATGACCGATACCGCCCCACCCGCGGCTGTGCCCACGCCGATACCGGCGCCGGATCAGCGAGTCGAACGTCTGGCCCGCGAGCATCTGGACGGCCTGGCCAAGCCCCTCGGCTCGCTCGGACGGCTGGAGGACCTGGCCGCCTGGATCTCGGCCTGCCAGGCCAGCGTCCCGCCGCGACCGCTGGACCGGGTCCGGGCGATCGTGCTGGCCGGCGACCACGGCGTCGCCGAGCACGGTGTCTCGGCCTATCCGCGCGAGGTGACGCCGGCAATGGTGCACACCTTCGTCCAGGGCCGTGCGGCCGCGACGGTGCTCGCCGCCCAGCACGGGATCGACCTGCGGATCTACGATCTCGGCGTCGACGACGATCTGGACGGGGCGCCCGAGGAGGTCACCCGCTACAAGGTCCGCCGGTCGTCGGCTCCGCTGCACCTGACCGACGCACTGACGGCGGACGAGGCGCGGCAGGCCTGGGACGCCGGTGTTGAGATCACCGCGCAGGTGATCGCCGACGGCACCGACCTGCTGATCATCGGCGACCTCGGCATCGGCAACACCACCCCGTCGGCCTGCCTGATCGCCGCCTCCCTCGGACTGCCCGCCGAGCTCGTCACCGGCGCCGGGACCGGGGTGGCCGGTGAGGCGCTGCAGCACAAGACGGACCTGGTGGCGGCCGCATTGGAACGCGTCGGCGACCGGGCCCAGGACCCGTGGCAACGGTTGGTGGCGCTGGGCTCCGCCGATCTGGTCGCCGGAGTGGCTGCCATGATCACCGCGGCGAGCGCCCGGGTGCCGATCCTGCTGGACGGCCTGATCGCGGTCGCCGAAGCGGTCACCGCCGAGGATCTCGCCCCCGGTGTGATGGCCTGGTGCCGTGCCGGGCATCGGTCGACCGAACCCGGTCAGCGGCTGGCGCTGGAGAAGTTCGGCCTCACCCCGGTCCTCGACGCATCCATGCGGCTGGGGGAGGGGAGTGGCGCGCTGGCCGCAGTGCCGCTGGTCCGGTCCGCGGTGCTGCTGATGCGCTCGATGGCGCTGCTCTCGGATCTCTAGAGTGCGCTCGCTGGTGTCGGCCGTCGGCCTGCTGACGGTCCTGCCGATCCGCGGCGGCCGGTTCGACCGGCGGTCCGCGGCGGCGATGATGCTGTGGGCACCGGTCGCGGTGCTGCCGGTCGCGGTCGCGGTGGCGCTGGTGAGCTGGGCCGCCCGGCTGGTCGGACTGCCGGCGCTGGTCGCCGGTCTGATCGGCTTCGCCGTGCTGGCGCTCGGCACTCGGGCCTTCCATCTGGACGGGCTCGCCGACACCGTCGACGGCTTCGGGTCCGGGTGGGACCGGGATCGGGCGTTGTCGATCATGCGCAGCGGTGACGTCGGCCCGATGGGTGTGATCGCCTTGATCATCGTGGCCGGGCTGCAGTCGTACGGCTTCGGCATGCTGGCCGGGACGCTGCCGGGTGCAGTCACGGTCGCGGTGATCATCTGCCTGTCGCGGACGGCGCTGGCGCTGGTCTGCAGCCGTGGCGTTCCGTCGGCCCGGCCGGACGGGCTCGGTGCGACGGTTGCCGGCAGTGTGCCGGTGCCGGCGTCGGTGATCATCGCGCTGGCGTCGATCCTGATCATGTCCGGCGCCGGGATTCTCGATCACGGTCCGACCGGTGCCCAGGCCGGCGTGATCGCCGGGTTGGCGGGCTACGCAGGTTGCCTGGTGCTGGTCCGGCATGCGGTCAAGCGGCTCGGCGGTGTCAGCGGGGACGTCTTCGGTGCCGCGGTGGAGATCACCGCGACGATCATGGTCGTCGCGATGCTGGTGCGCTATTGATCGACGTGCTCGTCCGGCGCCGGGACGATCATCGGGCGGCCTGCCACCATCAGCACGAGTCGATCACTGATCGCGGCGATCGTCCGGTTGACCTCGCCGAGCAGATCGGCGAAGACCCGTCCCGAGCGATAGGCGGGCACCACGCCCCAGCCGACCTCGTTGCTGACGGCGACGATCGGCCGGTCCGAGGTCTGCCAGGCGGCGACCACCGCGCGCAGTCGATCGTCGAATGCCGGTCGCCAGTCGGCGGTGGGTGCCTCCCAGCCGTCCAGCTCGTCGATCACCGCGGTCAGCCAGGTGCCGAAACAGTCGATCAGCACCGGTCCGGTCGCTGACCCGATGGCGCCCGCCAGGTCGAGCGATTCGACCGTCGTCCAGCCGGCAGGTCGTCGGGCCCGGTGCTCGGCGACCCGGGCCGACCACTCCGGGTCGTCGGTGCCCGGTCGCGGGCCGGTCGCGACGTAGGTGACCGCGGGACCGAAGGATGCGGCGAGCCGTTCGGCATAGCTGGACTTCCCGGACCGTACGCCGCCGGTGATCAGGAACGTTCGCGCCGTACGCTCAGCCACGACGAGGAGCTTAGTGTCGTGCGCTTGGTGTCGTGCGGTCACCGAACAGGGGAGTCAGATGCAGACCTTCGGAGCAGCGGCAGCGGACTACCAGCAGGGCAGGCCGGACTATCCCCGGGAGTCGATCGACTGGGTGCTGGCCGATGTCGCTGCCGACGGCCTGGTCGTCGATGTCGGTGCCGGGACCGGCAAGCTCAGCCAGGTGATCGCGGCGACCGGCCGCCCGGTGGTCGCGGTCGATCCGGATCCGAAGATGCTGGAGCGGATCGTCGGGATCGAGACCCGGCAGGGCAGTGGTGAGCAGTTGCCGTTCCCCGATGGCGCGGCGGCGGCGATCACCTTCGGCCAGGCCTGGCACTGGGTGGACCCGGTCCGCGGATCGGCCGAGGTCGGACGGGTGCTGCAGGCCGGTGGGGTGCTCGGCCTGATCTGGAATGTGCGGGACGAGTCGTACGACTGGGTCCGCGAGCTGGGCAAGGACATCCACGGGGCGGCCGACCACGCGCTGATCGCGGCCGAAGGTCCGCCGGTCGCCGCGCCGTTCGGGACTCCGGAGCGGCACGAGACCAGCTGGACCCGGCCGATGACACCCGAGGACATCGAGGCGATGATCCGCAGTCGTAGTTACGTGATCGAGGCCGAACCGCAGGTCCGCGAGCGGATCCTGGGCGACGTACGGGACCTGCTGGCGGGCCATCCGGACACCGCTGGGCGTGAGCTGATCGAGATGCCGTACGTGACCCGGGCGTTCCGCTACCGGCGGCCGTAAGGCGGCGCGCAGCGGTTCGGCGTGTAACGGGAGTGACGGACGGGGCGGATGGCGTACCTTAGGGTCCATGGCGACCCGCGCACCTTCCCCGGCGCGGACTCGTACCTCGAACTCCGCGAACACTTCGCGGAGCAGGTCGACTTCGCGTTCGTCCGGAAGCAAGAACACCCGTAAACCGGCTGCTCGGCCGCGCCCGTCCGGCAAGGGCGGCGGCCGCAAGCCGGTCAAGCCGCAGCGCCCGTCGGCTGGTTCGCTGCTCGGCCGCGGGCTGCGCGGCGCCTGGATGGGGATCGCGCATGCGGTCGGTCGCGGTACCCGCAGTGTCGGGAACGGCCAGGAGGACATCGACCCCGCGCTGCGGCGCGACGGTGTCGGACTGCTGCTGCTGGGGATGGCGATCGTCTTCGCCGCGCAGTTCTGGTGGGGGCTGCCCGATCCCGTCGGGGGTTGGATCCAGATCGGCGTCACCAGTGTCCTTGGGACCCTGGCCTATGCGTCGCCGATCCTGCTCATCGGGATGTCCTTCCGGACCCTGCGGCATCCGGACCGCAACGGTCCCGCCGGTCGGCAGTTCGTCGGCTGGAGCGCCGCACTGCTCGGCCTGCTCGGCTTGATCAATCTCGCCCAGGGCCTGCCGCGGCCGAATGATCCGGACAAGCTCCGGCAGGCGGGCGGTGTGCTGGGATTCATCTCGTCGTCGTTGTTGCACGACCTGCTGAAGACCAACTGGGTCGCCGCGCCGCTGCTGGTGTTGTTGTTGCTCTTCGGTCTGCTGGTGATCGTCGGGATCCCGCTGCACGAGATGCCGGCGCGGATCGAGGATCTGCGGGATCGGCTGCTGCCCGGCCGGGTGATCGACGGCGAGGTCGTCGAAGATCTCGAGTACGGGACCGACGAGCCGTACGAGACTCCCATCCTGACCGACGGACACGGCCCCACCGACGGCAAGGAGCCGGAGAAACCCAAGCGTGGCCGCAAGAAGAAGGACCCGAAGCCGGAGGAGGTCGGCGACAGCGTCTCGCTGATCGAGGACGCCGGCGACGAGGCTGTTGCGCCCTGGGACAGCGCCGAGCCGGTGGACGAGCCGGTCGTCGGCGGTGCTCCCGAGTCCAAGAAGCCGGTGACCGCGGGACTGCCACCGGACTTCCATGTCCGCGGTGAGGACGAGGAGTCCGAGCCGGAGCCGCCCCAGCACACCCCGGCGCCCCAGCGGGTCGAGCAGCTGCAGCTCTCCGGGGATGTCCAGTACCTGCTGCCGGATGCGGGAGATCTCAAGCAGGGTTCGGTTCCGCGGGCCCGGACCGATGCCTCCGACGCGGTGGTCGGTCGGCTGACCGGTGTCCTGGAGCAGTTCAACATCGACGCCCGGGTGACCGGCTACAGCCGCGGCCCGACGGTCACCCGCTACGAGGTGGAGCTCGGGTCGGCGGTGAAGGTCGAGAAGGTCACCGCCCTGAGCAAGAACATCGCGTACGCGGTCGCCAGCAACGAGGTCAGGATCCTGTCACCGATCCCGGGCAAATCCGCGATCGGCATCGAGATTCCCAACACCGACAAGGAGATCGTCTCCCTGGGTGACGTGCTGCGGTCGAGCACTGCACGCAATGATCATCATCCGATGACCGTCGGTCTGGGCAAGGACGTCGAGGGCCGGTTCGTGGTCACCAACCTGGCCAAGATGCCACACCTGCTGGTCGCGGGCGCCACCGGCGCCGGCAAGTCCGGGGTGATCAACTCCATGATCACCTCGATCCTGATGCGAGCCACCCCGGACGAGGTGCGGTTGATGCTGGTCGACCCGAAGCGGGTCGAGCTGTCCATCTACGAAGGCATTCCGCACCTGGTGACGCCGATCATCACCGCGCCCAAGAAGGCGGCCGAGGCGCTGCAGTGGGTGGTGCGCGAGATGGACATGCGCTACGACGACCTGGCGCACTTCGGCTTCCGGCACGTCGACGACTTCAACAAGGCCGTACGGGCCGGTGCGGTCAAGCCGCCGGAGGGATCCGAACGCAAGCTGGAGCCGTACCCCTATCTGCTGGTGATCGTCGACGAGCTCGCCGACCTGATGATGGTCGCCCCGCGCGACGTCGAGGACTCGGTTGTCCGGATCACCCAGCTGGCCCGCGCCGCCGGTATCCACCTGGTGCTGGCGACGCAGCGGCCGAGCACCGATGTCGTCACCGGTCTGATCAAGGCGAACGTGCCCAGTCGGTTGGCGCTGACCACGTCGTCGATGACCGACTCGCGCGTCATCCTGGACAGCCCAGGCGCGGAGAAACTGGTCGGGCAGGGTGACGGACTCTTCCTGCCGATGGGGGCCGGGAAGCCGATCCGGATCCAGGGTGCCTGGGTCAGTGAGAGCGAGATCCGCAAGGTCGTCAAGCACGTCACCGAGCAGCTCCAGCCGCAGTATCGCGATGACGTCATCCAGGCGCCGACCGCGACCAAGGTCGCCGAGGACATCGGTGATGATCTTGATCTGGTGCTGCAGGCGGTGGAGCTGGTGGTCACCCTGCAGCTGGGCTCGACGTCGATGCTGCAGCGCAAGCTGCGGGTCGGCTTCGCCAAGGCCGGCCGGTTGATGGACATCCTGGAGACCCGGGGGATCGTCGGGCCGTCGGAGGGCTCCAAGCCCCGCGACGTGCTGGTCAAGCCCGATGATCTTGACGCCGTGCTGGAGAACCTGCGCGCCGGGTAGTCACCCTCCCGGCCTGGCGCCACCAGGCCTCGCACCCGCCCGTCTCGCGCCCGCAAGTGTCGCGCTCGCCCGTCTCGCGCCCGCAAGCTCAAGCTTTGAGGCTGCGCATCCTCGCTTCAGTTCCGCGCGGCGTGTCGCGGCCTCAAGGTCAAACCTTGAGCTTGCGTGCGGGATGGTCCGCCCGGCGGGGAACGGCGAAGCTCCGCAGCTGGGCCAGGACGTCGTCGATGATCTCCGCCATGGTCCGGGTTTCGTCGGCCCGGACCCACTGGGTGAAGGCGATCCCGAACGCAGTCGCACCTGATTCGGCGGCCAGCGTTGCCGTCGGCTCGGCGACCCCTCGGGCATGCAGCGCCGCGGCGAGCGTGGCCGCGGCCTCCGATCGCTTGTGCAGTTCTCGTTCGGCCAGGGCCGGATTGGCGTCGATGATCTGCTTGCGGATCCGCGAGTAGGGGCGGCGGTCCTCGCCGAAGCGTCCGGCCACGGCGGCGAGTGCCGACGAGATCATCTCGAAGGCAGAGGCGTCCTGCGGAGCGGCTTCGACGCCCTCGGTGTAGGCCTGCAGGTAATCGGCCTGGCCGTCGAACAGCACGTCGCGCTTGTCGCCGAAGTGCCGGAAGAACGTGCGCTCGGTCAGGCCGACCGACTGCGCGATCTCTGCAGCGGTCGTCTGCTCATAGCCGTGGGTCGCGAAGAGATCGAGGGCCGCTGCCCGCAGCCGGTCCTTCGTTCCTGGTTCCCATCGCACCACGGGTCCATTCTAGGTGATGACAGCGGCTGACATTGTCGTGCTAGCCTGATGTCTGTGGCTGACGTCAGTCACAGACATCGTACGAGGAGTAAGTAGATGCACGTCTTTGTTACCGGAGCCACCGGCTGGATCGGCTCCGCAACGGTCAACGAACTGCTCGCTTCCGGGCACCGGGTGACGGGTCTGGCCCGGTCCGACGCGTCCGCGGCGAAGCTCGAGTCCAAGGGCGTCGAGGTGCTGCGCGGGGACCTCGGTGATCTCGACGTCCTGCGCCGGGGCGCCGAGGGTGCTGAAGCGGTGATTCACCTCGGCTTCAACCACGACTTCTCCGATCCTGCGGGTGCTGGGCGTACGGACCGGGCGGCCGTGGAGACCTTGGGCAGCGCTCTGGTTGGGACCGAGCGGCCGTTCTTCGTGGCGTCCGGACTGGCCGGGATCCAGCAGCCGGTGACCGAGGATCAGGTCTCGCCGTTCGTCGGTCCCGACGCCCCGCGAGGAGGCACGGAGGCGCTGGCTCTCGACTCCGCCGACCAGGGCGTACGGAGTGCGGCACTGCGGTTCGCGCCGACCGTGCACGGCACCGGTGATCACGGCTTCGTCGCCGAGCTGGGCCGGGTCGCCCGGGAGAAGGGCGTCTCGGGTTATCCGGGCGACGGCACCAATGCCTGGGCCGCCGTCCACGTGACGGATGCCGCCCGGATGATCCGGCTCGCGCTGACCGGCGCGCCGGCCGGTGCCCGGTTGCATGCGGTGGGCGAGACCGCCGTCCCGACCCGACAGATCGCCGAGGCGATCGGCCGTGCCTTCGATCTGCCGGTCGCGTCCATCCCTGCCGATCAGGTCCTTGATCATTTCGGCTGGATCGGCCGGTTCTTCGGCAGCCCGATGACGGCGACCAGCCTGAAGACCCAGCAGCTGCTCGGCTGGACACCGACCGGCCCCGGGTTGATCACTGACATCGACTCCGGTGCGTACGCTCTGGATGCGGTGCCGCTGAGCGCCTGAGTCGCCGGTCGCGAGTAGGTACATCCGCGGTCCAGATCGCCGGAACCGGTGGGTTTCCCGGGTTCCTGTCGGTCTGGACCGCGGATGTTCACGTTCGATGTGCAGACGATCCACATGGCGGGATCGTTGCGCGAGGCATTGGCGACGCAATGTCATTGACGCCGCGATGGTTGACGGATAGCGTCCCTCCTGGATCTGGTTGCACCTGGA
>Ga0164242_10003485_pt1 | contig 17935 bp, 15 predicted proteins | sample OricomgcompostMG_FD_108783 | JGI IMG/M metagenome (GOLD analysis project Ga0164242, IMG submission 108783) | Miracle-Growth compost microbial communities from Emeryville, California, USA - Original compost - Miracle growth compost (MG) ... | reverse complement strand
GCCGTAGACAATCGCCATTATGGTGTGCATGGCGCGTTCGCCGGCGGGCAGGCGGCGGGTTAAATCTTCTTCGATGAAATCCCACAACGTGATGCCGATTTCAAAAATCAGAATCGCCAAAAAGCCCCACGCCCAGACGCCATGCCACAAAACCCATCCCAGCGAACCGAAGACGATGGCATAGGCGAAATCGCGCGAAGCGTGCAATCGCAATTCCACTTTGGCGGAAGCGTTGCGCGGAAGCTGCTGCTGATATTCGTGATAATAGAGCGTATCAAACGCTCCCAATAATCCCTGAATCAGCAAAAGATATAAAGCGGTTAGCATGGTTGCGGAACTATCTCACCTCGATATGTGACAATTTTTCCCAGCAAAGGCGTGGAGATATTGACTTCCAGTTTCCAATAATCTTCCGCGTCGTGCGTTTGCGCGTTGACCCGCATGACAAGACCGGCGGGGAAAAGTACTTTTCGGGTGGTGTGGCATTTGTGGTGCATCCGAAATGTCATTCCCTTTTCATCCGCTGTCACCTTGAATGCCAGTTGCAGCGGCCCGGCTTTTTCGATGAGATATTCTCCCTCCTGCCATTGCAATGTTTCCAAGCGCTGTCGATTGAAATGGCGAATCCAATGTTCTTTATTTTCCACGGGAATGACTTGCAGCCGCAGCTCAATGCCATCACCCGCGTCAGGCAAATGCAACAGGTTGGCGGCGATGCGCCGCAGCACTCCGGCGTTGCGCTCCACGGTAACTTTGCCCGCGGCGCATCCGCCGTGCGGCGCGCTGTGAAATTGTTGCAGGGCGGGCGGCAGACGATGGAAGTCATCGCCCAATAGCCGCTGATAAAGTGTGGAAGAAGTCATAAACTCTGCCAGATAACGACAGGAGAAAGTATGACTCAATCATCGCTTCAGGAACATCGAACAGCCGCGCCGTGGATGCGAAAAGTACTTTTAGTGGCGGGGATTTATAATTTGCTGTGGGGCGCGTTTGTGGTGTTGTTTCCGTTGACGCTCTTTCGTTGGGTGGAAATGCGCTTGCCGATTTATCCCGAAATCTGGCAATGCGTCGGCATGATCGTGGGCGTTTACGGCGTGGGATATATCATCGCCGCTTTCGATCCGCTGCGGCATTGGCCGATAATATTGGTGGGATTTCTGGGCAAAATCCTGGGGCCGATTGGAATGGCGAACGCAGTGTGGCTGGGGCATCTTCCGCCGGTTGCCGGTCTTGTTTGCGCCACCAATGACATCATCTGGTGGCTGCCGTTTGGATTGATTTTGTGGGCGGCGTATCGCAAATTTCGGGTGCGATAAAAGTACTTTCATTGATACACTGATTTCTATGAATCAATCGCCGCTCTCCGCTTTGGCCACGATGTTGACCATTCGCCGTTTTGAAGAAAAGGTGGATGAATTATTTACCTCCGGCGTCATCAAGGGCACATCTCATTTATACGCGGGGCAGGAAGCGGTGGCGGTCGGCGTCTGTTCGGTTTTGGGCAAGGACGATCTCGTCACATCCACGCATCGCGGACACGGCCATTTCATCGCCAAAGGCGGCAAACCCGATGCCTTGATGGCGGAGCTTTTTGGTAAAGCGACAGGCCCTTCCAAAGGGCGCGGCGGCAGCCAGCATGTGGCGGATTACAGCGTGGGTTTTTTGGGATCTAACGGCATCACCGCCGGCGGATTGCCCATTGCCACCGGCGCGGCGCTGGCGTTGCAAATGCAGAAAAAGCCCAACGTCGTAATCGCTTTTTTTGGAGAAGGCGGAGCGAATCAAGGCACCTTTCATGAAAGCCTCAACATGGCCGCCATTTGGAAATTGCCGGTGATTTTTATTTGCGAAAATAATTTGTACGCCATGAGCACGCATTTTGGGGAAACCTTTGCAACGCCGACGGTGGCGGCGCGTGGCGCGGCTTATGGAATTCCCGGCGAAGTGATAGACGGCTCTGATTTTTTCGCGGTGCAAAATGCCACGCAATCTGCAGTTGCACGCGCCAAAAATGGCGATGGCCCAACGCTGTTGGAAATGCAAACATATCGTTATTACGGTCACAGCAAAAGTGACAAACGCGAATACCGCACGCGCGAGGAAGAAGATCGCTGGCACGAAAAAGATCCCATTCTCCAATTAAAAGCTGTGCTGAATGTGAATAAAAGTACTTTTGCTGCGATGTGGCAAGTTGCGGAAGAGGAAATCGAAGCTGCGGTAGAGTTTGCGCGAGAATCGCCGGAACCAGAATTCGAGGAATGGCAAGAAGTAATGTTTGCCCCAGGATAGCTCCTGAAGCGTTTCTATTTAGTCTCAGCCTTGAATCAACATTATTACCTTTATCCGTACTGTGCAAAACTTTGTGAGGAAAAAGCCAACCAAAAGTACTTTTGGTAACATATCTTTCAATGAACATTCGGGAACATCTTTTGGAAGGGCAGGCTATTCCGGCGTGTCCTTTAGCGTTGGACGAAAACCGCCGTTTTGATGAACGGCATCAGCGGGCTTTGGCGCGGTATTATGTGGCGGCGGGTGCGGGCGGTTTGGCTGTTGCGGTGCATTCCACGCAGTTTGAAATCCGCGATCCGGGACATGCGTTATTGCGGCCGGTGCTGGAATTGGTTTCGCAAACTATTGACGAATCATTGGCCAAAGCGCCGCGGCCTTTTATCAAAGTCAGCGGCGTTTGCGGCGGCACCAAACAGGCTGTGGAAGAAGCGCAGTTGTCGCGCGAGTTGGGATATGAAGCAGCGTTGCTCAGCTTGGCGGCGCTCAAAAATTCTAGTGTGGAAGAGATGTTGCAACACGTCCGTGTGGTGTCGCAGGAAATTCCCATTATCGGTTTCTATTTGCAACCGTCTGTTGGCGGACGTATTTTGCCGTATGAATTTTGGCGTGAATTTGCGGAAATCGAAAATGTGGTGGCGATTAAAATGGCGCCGTTTAATCGGTTTCAAACTATTGACGTGGTGCGCGCTGTGGTGGAATCGGGCCGCGACGACATTGCGCTTTACACTGGCAATGACGACAACATCGTGATTGATTTGTTGACGCAATGGCAGTTTGAGCGTAACGGCCAAAAAGTAACGCGGCAAATTGTCGGCGGTTTGCTGGGACATTGGGCAGTGTGGACGCAGAATGTGGTCGGATTGTTGAGCGAAATAAAAGCTGCCAGAACGCAAACGGCGCTCGATGCGAAGTGGTTGACGCGCGCGATTGCCGTGACCGATTGTAACGCGGCGTTTTTTGATCCGGCCCATCAATTTGCCGGGTGTATTCCGGGAATTCACGAAGTGTTGCGCCGGCAAGGACTGTTGAAAGGAACGTGGTGTCTCAATCCGCAAGAAGTACTTTCACCCGGGCAAAGTGAGGAAATTGATCGCGTTTATGCTGCTTATCCTGAATTGAATGATGATGCGTTTGTGAAGGAACATTTGGATGAATGGTTACGTTAAAAGTTTCACGTAAGCGCTGAAGAACCACGAGCGTAGGCAAGCGGAGATTTTATTAGTTTTTCACATTCGATTTTAAGTCTATATCTTTATCATGTCGTTCGATTTATTTAATAGAGGATTTTTTAACGCCTCCGCCGCTGCCATCGCTCCGGAATTGTTAGGCCATTACCTGCTGCGTCGCATTGATGGCAAATGGTGTGGCGGTATTATTGTGGAAACAGAAGCGTATATAAAAAATGATCCTGCGTGTCATGCATACATCGGCGGAAAAACTTTGCACACGCCGCGCGTAAAAGTACTTTGGGGGCGTCCTGGCCATGCGTATGTGTATGTCATTTATGGGATGTATTACTGTTTCAATGTGGCGTGCTGTCCAGAAGGCATGGCGGAAGCGGTTTTGGTTCGCGCTATCGCGCCCACGCACGAATTAGAAACAATGCAGCGGCTGCGTCCCGTTTCTAAACTGCGTCAGTTGACAAACGGCCCCGGAAAATTATGTGCCGCGATGTCGATGGATCGCGGTCTGGATGGTGAGGATTTGTGCGATATAAAATCAGAAGTAATTGTGGCGAAAAATACTGAGCGAGAAATGATCGTTTCGGAACTCGGATCAATTGCTGTTGGACCGCGCATCGGTTTAAAAGTGGCGGCGGATTGGCCGTTGAGATTTGGATTAAAGAATAGCGAATTTTTATCAAAGAAATTTCAAAATTAACATAAATCACAATACCAAAGTCCATACTTTTCTTTGAGATATTCAGTTGATTTGCAGGTTCTTTCACCGATGTCCTGCAAAATTCTCATCCAAGTATTTATCGGATTGTGCGTCCGGTAAAGATTCATGCATGCCTGCATGGAAACTCTATCGAATTCGCGTTGATAGCGGTCATCGGATATTTGACGTCGAAATTATTTTGGGTAAAACCTGATGCAAGCTAAGGGGGAAATCCTAGCTGCTTTTGTAAGTGAGCCGACTAATCGAGGTTTGGCATGTCAGGTGTTGTTCGCTTAAGATCAGGCGTATTTTACGCAATGGCTTGTGCTTTTATATTTTGACGTGATAGGCTTTAAGGTTTTTGCTTTTTAGTGCTCTCTATCACGTTATGAATTGTAGCCTGTCGCGAGTCATAGTGCAATAAATACGCCACAGTGTCGCAATATCCAATATTCGTTATCTTGCAAAAAGCTTCCCACTATATGCGCCGCAATGGGTATTCCTCTAAAAACTCCATCCAGAGCATAAAAGCCGTCGGATCATCGGAGTCAGCTTTAATACTTGGGTGAACTATCCTTTTAAGGCTGCACCGACCAACAAAAACATGATTCCACTCTTTGGCATTTATTGGGAAAGTGATTCAGCCCTCGCCTTCGTAAGAAATGCTGCCAAAGTTTAAATCGTCTTTGTCAAAATACTGCGCCGATAAGATATCTTTCCGGGCTTCGGGTGTTTGGCTTTCTGTATTCTTAGAGATAGCTTGCAGTACCTTTTAGATGCTGATGATGATCATGATATCTTTGCGGAAAGGCTTCTGCTGTGTTGTCAATTGCTCTGCGTCACTAACTCATCCCAGCCAAAATTTCCTTCAATAACTCATTCACCACTCCCGGATTCGCCCGGCCTTTTGTCTCCTTCATCACGCCGCCGACCAGCGCGCCGAAGCTCTTTTCCTTGCCGCCCAGATAATCCTGCACGATCTTTTCGCTTTTATCGATCACGCTCTGGCAGATGGCTTTGAGTTCTGCGGTGTCGCTGACCTGGGTGAGGCCTTTTTCTTCTACGATGACTTCGGCGTCGCGGCCGGTTTGGAACATGTCGTCGAAAACTTCTTTGGCGATTTTCCCGGAGATGGTGCCGGCGTCGATCAGTTTGACCAGATCGCGCAACTGCGCGGGCGAGACTTTGGATTCGGTGATACTTTGATTTTCTGCGTTGAGCCGTCCCAGCAATTCGTTGGAAACCCAGTTGGAAAGGGTTTTGGGATTGTCATAACCGGCCAGCGCCGCTTCGTAGAAATCGGCCACTTCGCGCGCGATGGTGAGAACGCCTGCTTCGTATTCGGTGAGGCCGAGCTGATTGATGAAACGCTCTTTCTTGACGCGCGGCAGTTCGGGCATGGCGGCGCGCACGCGTTCGATCCATTCCGTGTCGATGTCGAGCGGCGGCAAATCAGGTTCGGGGAAATAGCGGTAATCGTGCGCGTGTTCCTTGGAGCGCATCGGCTGCGTGGTACCGCTGGCTTCGTCCCACAGCATGGTCATTTGTTCCACAACTCCGCCGCTGGAAAGTACTTTTTGCTGGCGGGCGATTTCGGAACGCAACGCGTCGCGCACTGATTTCATCGAATTGAGATTCTTTATTTCCACGCGGGTGCCCAATTCCGCGCCGGGCAAACGCAGGCTGACGCTGGCTTCAAAACGCAAGCGGCCTTGCTCCATTTTGCAATCGCTGATTTCCAGATAGAGCAGAATCTGGCGCAGTGTGTTCATGTAGGCTTCGGCTTCTTCCACGCTGCGCATATCGGGCTGCGACACAATTTCCAGCAGCGGAATGCCGGCGCGATTGAAATCCACCAGGCTGGAATCGGGGTCGCCAGCGGCTTCGCCGTGTGTGCTTTTGCCGGTGTCTTCTTCCATGTGCACATCGTGGATGCCGACGCGCTTGGTAAAAGTACTTTTGCCATCGTTCACATCGATGTCGATATATCCGCCCTCGCCCAATGGCGCGGCGGCCTGCGTGGTTTGATAGGCTTTGGGCAAATCGGGATAGAAGTAGTTCTTGCGCTCGAAGAAGTTGCGCTGATTAATATCGCAATTCAGCGCCAACACACTGCGCAATGAGAGATCGACATTCCTGGCGTTGAGTACGGGCAGTGACCCCGGAAAACCCAGGCACACCGGACAGACGTTGGTGTTTGGCGGTGCGAGCGCGACGTTGGCGCAGCTGCAAAATTGTTTTGTTTCCGTGAGCAATTCGGCATGGGCTTCCATGCCAATGACGATTTCGTAAGTATCCATTTTGGTAGTTTTGAATTATTAGTTATTAGTTGACTATTTCTGTCGTAAAAGTACTTTTACAATCATGCGATGACGATATAGTGTGTCATTTCGACCGTAGCGAGGAACGAGCGGAGTGGAGAAATCTTGTCGTTTTCTACCACTCAAGCGATAAATCATTCCATTGCGGATTATTTCTTTCAATGAGTGCGACCTTTTTCGCTCGCGACCATTTCTTCAATTGTTTCTCCCGTGCCAAAGCGTAGTTCACCTCGCGGAAAGTTTCAAAATAGACCAATCGATTGACGTCATATTTTTTTGTAAATCCTTCAATGATTTTTTCCTTGTGTTCAACTACGCGACGCTTGAGGTTATTGCTCACACCGGTGTAGAGTGTGCGCGTGTAGCTGCTTAAAATGTAAACATAGTACTGTTTCATTGTTACGATCCAAACGGCAAGATTTCTCCACTTCGCTCGTTCCTCGCTTCGGTCGAAATGACACGGAGAAACGTTCGCGCCTTTGTGGGAATGACAATCAATCTTTATAACTCGCAACTCGTTTTATGCCATTCCGTCGCTTGTTCGTAACTAAACGCCGCGCGCAATAAAGTACTTTCATCCAGCACATTGCCAATCAGTTGCAATCCGATCGGCAAGCCATCGTGAAAACCGCAGGGCAACGACAACGCGGGCAATCCGGCCATGTTGACAGGAATGGTGCAGGTGTCGGCCAATTTCATGGCAAACGGATCGCCGGTTTTTTCGCCAAGTTTGAAAGCGACGGTTGGCGCGGTTGGCGTGGCGAGAATATCGCATTTCTCAAAAGCATTATTAAAATCATGCTGGATCAGCGTGCGCACTTTTTGCGCCTTGACGTAATAGGCATCATAGAAACCAGAACTCAGCGCGTGGGTCCCGATCATAATGCGATGTTGCACTTCGTGGCCAAAACCTGCGGCCCGGGTTTTGGAAACCATTTCCATTATGCCATCGCCGGGATCAAGAACGCGCATCCCATATTGCACGCCGTCGTAACGCGCCAGATTGCTGCTGGCTTCGCTGGGTGCGATGATGTAATACGTGGCCAGTGCGTATTCGGTAGTCGGCATGGAAATCTCGACCGCTTCCGCGCCGAGTTCGCATAATTGATCAATGGCCTTGCGAACGCTGGTTGCGACATTATCATCCACGCCTTGCACGAAATATTCTTTGGGAACGCCAACGCGCAAGCCTTTAATGCCATCTCGCAGAGTGGCGGTGTAATCGGGAACTGGCGCTTTTAAGGAAGTTGAATCGCGCCGATCATGGCCGGCGATGCTGCCGAGTAATAGCGCGGCGTCTTCCACGTTATTAGCGAAAGGCCCAATTTGATCAAGCGATGATGCGAAAGCGATCAAGCCATAACGCGATACGCGGCCATACGTCGGTTTCATTCCCACGCAACCGCAATAGGCGGCAGGCTGGCGAATGGAACCGCCCGTATCCGAACCCAGCGAAAGAGGCGTTTCACGCGCGGCTACGGCGGCGGCACTTCCGCCGGAACTGCCGCCGGGAACGTGATTGAGATTCCACGGATTGCGCGCCGGGCCAAAGGCGGAATTTTCATTGGAGCTGCCCATGGCGAATTCGTCCATGTTGGCTTTGCCGATGATGACGGCGCCGTCGGAAGTGAGGCGTTCCACGACATGTGCGTCATATGGCGGCACGAAGTTTTCCAACATTTTGGAAGCGCATGTGGTGCGGACGCCTTTGGTGCAAAGCAAATCCTTAGCGGCCACCGGAACTCCACCCAGCGGGCCGATGTCGTCTCCAGATGCTAAGCGTTTATCCAATGCATCAGCGCGTTTGCGTGCTTCATCCTGTTGCACGCTGATGAAGGCATGGACTTTCGGTTCTACTTCTTCGATGCGTTCCAGGAAAGCATCCGTCACCTCGCGGCAGGAAATTTTCTTGGATTTAATTTGTTGTGCCAGTTGAAGGGCGGTGAAATCTGTAAAAGGCATGATCTTGAATTGGTTCTTGGTTTTTAGTTCTTGGTTTTTCGTAGAGGCAACCTGTGGCATTGCGCGCCATGCCTCTGTGTTATTCAGCTTCCACAACGCGCGGCACTACAAACATATTTGCGGCTTGTTCCGGCGCATTGGCTAGCGCGGCTTCTGTGGGTAGGCTTGGCCGCGATTCGTCAATGCGCAACACGTTCACTAAGTTCAACGCACTTTCGGCTGGCGTCACGTTGTCGGTATCTAATTCTTTCAATGTATCAAACGAATCAAGGATTTGTGATAATTCCGTTGCGGCTTTGGCTTTTTCGGCATCCGTTAGATCAAGCCGTGCCAAAAGAGCGATATGGTTAATTTCTTCCGAAGAAAGCGACATGGGTTCTCCTGTAAAAGTACTTTTGTTGGAATCGCGGAAAGTATAACGAAGAATGGGGGGATTGAGTTAATTTTGATCAATGTAAGATCAATGTAATATGTTGACATTAGCTGGCGCTTAGCTGTATAATTCTTGAAAAATTGAATATCGCACATGTTACCGGTATAGGGCGAAAGTACTTTTGCCCTGGGAACGCTGAGGATAATAGATATTTATTATTCAAAGGGACGGCCCCGCCACTGTAGTCGCAGACGAAGCCAATAGTCACTGAATCTTTGGATTTGGGAAGACGGGTTTAGGATGAAGCGATGAGTCAGGAGACCGGCCGGAAGCATAGATTGAACGCTCTTCGAGGGAAAGGGGTGAAAACTATAGATCTATTCCGGTAGCAATATTTATTGCCGTACCGATGATTTTGAACTTCACCTCAGGCATCTTTTGCCTGAGGTTTTTTTGTGGGAGATTTTGTCTCCTAAGTAGTAAAGGGAAAGTAAAAGATGATGTTACATCGTAGTAATAAAAGTACTTTTAGAGCATTTACGCTGATCGAAATTCTTGTTGTCGTGGCCATTATCGCATTGCTCGCGGCGATTATGTTTCCGGTGTTTGCGCGGGCGCGGGAAAGCGCGCGGAAGAGTAGTTGCCTTTCGAATCTTAAACAGATTAGTTTGGGCTGGATGATGTATACGCAGGATTATGATGAGATGGCAGTGCCGGCATATTATTACGCGGGCGATTTTTCCTCGGAATATTCGGAAAATGCATGGGATTTTACTTTAGGCTGGTCAGCTTCAGATATGAATCAGCCTGTATCTGAAGCCGGCGGATTACTGGATCCTTACATCAAAAGTGGGCAAATCAACAATTGTCCGTCTTTTACGGGTGATTCAGTTGGAAGGCCATCTACTGGGTATGCGTATAATGCCTCGTATATTGGCAGTGATGGAACTCATCCCTCAGCTAATTTAGCACAGATAGAGAAACCCGCCGAAACGATATTATTTGCGGATGGTGGCGCATGGTCATCATATTCGAATTCTATTATCGGGCAAAATTATTTGCGTTCATACAATAACGATCCCTATAGCGCAGGCACTGCAGCGTTTCGTCATAACGATGCAAGTAATGTGGCGTATGCCGATGGGCATGTGAAAAGCATTACGCGTAAGTTTAGGCCTATTGCAGGACACGAGCAATTTGCATACTTTTCCTCTGATGATTCTGCGTATTGTACCGACAAATCGTCATGCACTCCGCCGGGGTAGTAAGGATAGAGAATGAAAAGTACTTTTACGCTATTTTGTAATTCATAATTCATCCATCACGGCACGCCGTTTTGCCGCCATTGTTGCCAGAGTTGATGTTCGTTTAATTGCAAAGTAGTGGAGAACGCTTCATCGGGCGGCATGTCGTTGCCGATCAAACGCAGGATTTGCAGCAGTGCATTGCCGCCCCAATGATCTACGATATAATCCACCATCGAGTTGGCTTGAGAATAAGCAAGAAAAGCGCGTTCGCCGTCTACTTGCCATTGCAGCATATCATCCATTGAAAGCAATGTTCCCTTTTGTGCCGCCGCGTGCAATCGTGGTTTGTAATCATCGTAACCACCTTGCACAGCGCAAGCGATGCCTTCATTGAGCCAGGTTGGCACATCCCGTGCTTTGCTCATCTGGCGCACGGCCACATGGCCATATTCGTGTGCTACAGTGGAAAACCAGGTGGTGTCGTGGCTGGAATAGACGTTCATTTCTTCGCTTAAGACCACTGGGCCTTGTGCTGTGCTGATGAGTTTAGTGAGGGTGAGCGCTGTCACAAATTCCGAATCCGCAGTTGCTGAAAAGCGGGTAGTGTAGCGCTGAAAATCAGCCTGGTTGGGCCATAGCAACACTTCCGTATTGTTCATCGGTATATTAAAATCCGCATAAACGGTATGTTGTGCGGCTTCCAGTGCGGCTAAAAGTGACAACGTATTTGGGTCATCTACCCAGCAGCGAACGGTGAAAAGCGAAGATCGGATGATATTTGGCGGCTTAAGAGCGGCGTTACGAATCCGTTCCTGGAGGTGATCGAAAAGTACTTTTACCCAGGCTTGGTCTGATGAATCCAGTCCTTCTGTCCCTTGATCAGCCAACAAATTCTGTGCTTTTTGCAGCATTTGCGAAGCACGGTCATCATTTCCTAATTGCGAATATTCATCTCCTAAACGGAGGGCCGTGAGCGGAGATGGAGATTGCGAAAATTGTTGTGAAAGGGCGTTAATTTGATATGTGGGATGCGTGGGATCAAGCCCAATGCGTGCTTCATTTTGGAGTTGCGTGGCAGCTAATAATTCCGGATCTTGGCTACGTAAATTAGTGATCTTTGTCAGATAATTAGGATCAACGCTGGTGGGCGAAAGGGCGCTGGCTTGCTGTAACTGGTTACTGGCCTCAACGTATAATCCTGCGTTCGCGAGTGCTTTTCCAAAATTACTATGTGCACTTGCAGATGTAAAATCTTCACCGGCCATTTTTTTACGCAGCATTTCCAACTGGCTATCCTGATCATTGTCTTTATGTGGATTATCTTGCCAGACGCTTCCCACGCCGACCCAGCCGGAATCTCCTGCCTGAAAAAACAGATGAATTGTTCCCGCTCCCTTGGAAGTATAGCGATCCAATTGCCGTTGCAGCCAAAGCATATCCATCGGGGCTGCCGGCGTAATTTGCTGTGCTGTTTCCAATTGATCCAACACTGGCTTGGATGCCAATGATCCTCTCCATCGCATCTGGCGCAAAGGAATCCAACGTCCGCCATTGCGTTCCGCAATCAATTGCAAAATTCCTGTAGCGGATTCTTGCCATGCTTGTAAACATGTATTTGCTAGAAGCTGTTGCGCTTCGATTGGTGGTGACCAAATTTGTTGCGAGAAGGCAAATCCATCATTCGTGCGTGTCAACCAAAAATCTAATGTGCTGGATTTAAGGGGAACTGGATCTGCAGTTTGCGCTGTTTTTCCCGTGATCTGGTAAGCAACTTCGACGAGGGCGCCGCCGGGCGCAGTCGCCAAATGAGTAATTTGTGTGTGGGAAGTGAGGATGCTGTATTTTTGCGCCAAGTCTGTCAGGCCATAGAATTTCAACGCGTTGGGATAACGCGTTGAAATTGCGCTGTCGAGTTGCGATACCAACCGATCCACAGAGTCTTCGTCTTGCGGACTGGCATTACTCACTTGCGGCGAAGCTGGTTGCGATGCGGCGGCAGGTAGATTTTGTGCTCCGCTAATTCGCAAAATGAATAATAAGCAGAAGACGATAATGACATTGATTTTTATATTGGTACGCAGCATAACAATAGGATGAAGTTTAACTTTATTTTTTAGAACTGACGCCACCTGCTTTAAAAAAAAGGGGATTTGGGTTCTTGGTTTTGAGTAAAAGTACTTTTACTGCAAGATGCTTCGACTTCGCTCAGCATGACAATAACCAATAACCCAATATTTAATCAAGCCACACTTTTACGATCATTTCCCCATGTTCCCGTAGCACTTCCATTTCCCAATCATTCGCATTGGTAATAGCTTCACAAATCATCATGCCCAACCCGTGACTGTTCATTTTTGAAAGTGGATCGGTTCGCGTCGTGGAGGTAATTTCGTCTTCTCTGGAATCATATTGATTGCTGATTTGTAAAAGTACTTTTGCTCCATAACAGCCCAAGTTCACTTTGATGGCACATCCTCTTTTGGAATATTTGACGGCGTTTTCTAGTAGATTGCGCACCACAATATCGAAATGGCCCGGAGGAGCGCTCCATTGCAAATTTTCAAGATGACATTCGGTTAGCAATTCCCGCCGCCCGATCCACGATTGCAGCACCGATAATTGGCTTTCGATAACTTTTGAAAGATTTACTTCCACATGTTGCGGCTGGGTTTTGTTCTCGATTTGATAAAGCTGTAATAGCGCCTGAACAAGCAGAATCAACCGTTGTGTTTGCGTCAACGAATCCTGCATTACTTTCTTATAGGCTTCGTTGGTGCGATCTCGCGAGAGTGCCAATTCCAGATGCCCTGATAACGCCTGCAGCGGAGTCCGCAATTCATGAGAAGCAATTGCGTAAAAGCGGCTTCGAATTTCGGCTTCATCGCCTAAATGTTTAAGTAAATCATTGAACGTATTTACCAATTCCACCATTTCCACGTCTTGTGACGGCAAATTCAAGCGCACTTGCAAGTCTTCTTTAGAAGCCTGTTTCACTTGACGAGCCAAGGCGCCGATTGGGGATAATGTGCGCCCAACTACTAACCACGCTCCCAAGGCAGTTCCTATTACCACCAATATACCCAGCGCGATGAGTGCCCAAGATCGTTCAAATAATTCAAGCTGCACTGCTTTTCGTGGAATTCCCAGCACTAACTTTTGATGATTTACTGCCAACGAGCGCCAACGCCAACTTTTCGCTGGTTGTGGCCAGTTTAATGCATCTTTTTCGGATCTCCATAAAACATGATTTTGATCGTTAACCACTAATGCGACGACATCGAGTCCCGCAATTTCACTCTGGTGTTCTTTCATCATTTGCACGAGTGAAATTCGGCCGGGATGATCTTGAGAATATTGCACAAAGATGGTTTGTGCTGAAAGATACGCCATGTCCAATTTGGATGTAGCGCGCGTTTTGGCAACGTATTGAAGCAGCAACACCAGAGCCAATGTCCCAGCCACAACTACAATCGACATGAACAGTGCAAATCCCATTGTCATGCGGGCACGCATAGAGCGCAATGGTGATGGAGACACGGCAACGCTGGATTCGGGGTTCGTCGTAAGGGATTGTTGCACTGAAAGTACTTTTGCTTATAGAGTTATAAATGTCCATTAACCACAAAGAGCACAAAATCTCTTTGTAGTTTTGTGCTCTTTGCAGCGAATAGATGTTGAATTAGGATTTGCTTGGAATTGCGTCGTCTACGGGATCGCCCATGCGAAAGCCAACAGCGCGAACCGTGTGAATTAGAGGTTCAAAACCTTTGTCAATTTTTTGACGCAGATAGGAAATATATACATCCAGCACGTTGTCGTTGCCGCCAAAATCGTATTGCCAAACATGTTCCAATATCTGCGGCCGCGCCAGCACTTTGCCGGCGTTACGCATCATAAATGACAACAGGCGATATTCTGTTCCGGAAAGACGAATAGAGTTTCCACCACGCTTAGCTTGCCGCGTCAATGGATCTAACGTCAAATCCTTCACTTCCAGCACATGGGCTTGCGTTTCAGAACTGCGGCGTAACAAGGCTCTGGCTCTGGCCAGCAATTCTGCCATCTGAAACGGTTTGCATAAATAATCATCTGCCCCGGCGTCCAGCCCTGCAATTTTATCTTCTAAGGCGTCGCGCGCTGTGATCATCAAGACAGGCACATTATTGCCGCGCGCCCGCAATTCACGGCACACTTCTACGCCATCTTTACCGGGAAGCATTACATCCAACAATACCAAGTCGTATGTTTCTTCTTGTAAATGGCGCAATGCAACCGCGCCGTCTTCTTCCCATTTAGCTTCCCAGCCTTCTTCGCTGATCACTTGGTGCAAAAAACGGCCTACGCCTTCATCGTCCTCAACCACTAATACTTTGACTGGCACGACATCCTCCTCTACACTCATGAATTCCTTCCTTTAATTTTAGCTTAATTGGCGCTAATTTACATTAATTGTAATATTAAAACGCTTTCTCCATTGCCAGATGCAGCTTATTCTATCCGGTTCCTATCGGCGCATGGATATGAGACTATTCACAGAAAAATAGGGGATTTTGGGTTTCGAGTTTGGAGTAAAAGTACTTTTTGTCATGCTGAGCGAAGTCGAAGCATCTTGCCGGTAAAAGTACTTTTACCGGCTTCGACTCCCCCACGCGTGGGTTCGCTCAGCATGACAAATTACCAAGAACTCGAAACCCGTCGATTCTAATTTCTTAAATGCGCAATTGCGTCTGTCAGCGAAAGTACTTTTTGCTCACCGCTCTCCATCTCTTTCACTGCAATGGTATTATTTGCTAATTCATCATCGCCCAGAATCAATGCGAAGCGCGCTTGTTGACGGTTGGCTTCGCGCATTTGAGCGCGCATGGAACGACCTACATAATCGCAATCGCAGTTGATGCCATTATCGCGAAGTTGATGCAAAATGCGCGGCGCAGCTAATTTGGCATTGTCGCCCAATGTGACCAAAAACGCCGTTGGCGCGGATTGTTCTTCCATTATTTTGCCGCTCGCTTCCTGCACTAATAGCAAGCGCTCAATTCCGCTGCCGAAGCCGATTCCGGGCGTGGATTTTCCGCCGAGTTGTTCCACTAATCCGTCATAACGCCCGCCACCCAAAACGGTGCTTTGCGCGCCTAATTGATCGGAGACAAATTCAAATGCGGTGCGGCTGTAATAATCAAAACCGCGTACCAAGTTTGGATTGATTTCATATTCAATTCCCAGCTCATCCAAATGCTTGCAAAGCTGATCGAAATGTTCCATCGATTCAGGATCATTTTCTTTGAGATGATCGAGCAACACCGGCGCGCCTTCCAGCGCGACATGATCCTGCGGTTCCTTGGAATCGAAGACGCGCAACGGATTGATTTCCACGCGCCGTTGTGAATCTTTGGAGAGATTTTCTTTTTGCGGCAATAGATGTTCTTTCAATTTCTGAATATACGAAGCGCGGCTTTGCGAAGTGCCCAGCGAATTGATCAGCAAAGTACTTTTAATATCCAACGCTTTCAAAAAGTCCGACGCGATCGCCAAAATTTCAGCGTCCGCCTGTGGCGAAGAAGCGCCCAGCATTTCAATGCCGCACTGATGATGCTGGCGATAACGCCCGGCCTGCGGCGCTTCGTAGCGAAAGATGGGACAGATATAAAATAATTTGGAAACCGGCCCGCGCTCGCCCAGATGATTTTCAATGTAAGCACGAACTACCGACGCCGTTCCTTCGGGGCGCAAGGTATAACTCTGACCATCCGGCGCTTCGAATGTATACATTTGTTTGGTGACCAAAACGTCGCTGGCCTCGCCGGCGGTTCGGGCGAAAACTTCAGTATGCTCAAAAAGCGGCGTGCGGATTTCCTGATAATTGTAGCGCGCGCAGATGTCGCGAAAAGTACTTTCAAGACGCCGCCATGCGCCGATCTGATCCGGCAAAATATCCCGCGTGCCGCGTGGTGATTGAAATGTTGTTGATGAAGCATCTGTCATAGCGAAGGAAGTTTAGCAGGTATCGACTTGAGGAATACGCCGTAAAATAGCATAATATCTGTGGCTATAAAAGTACTACTAAGGAGATAATTTAATAATGAGTTCACAAGAATATCGGATTGAAAAAGATTCCATGGGAGAAATGCAGGTGCCGGCGGATGCGCTGTATGGCGCGCAGACGCAGCGGGCGGTGGAGAATTTCCCCATTTCCGGATACACCTTTCCGCGTTCGTTGGTTCGCGCGTTGGGTTTGGTGAAAGCGGCGGCGGCTAAGGCGAATGCGGAATTGGGCCTATTGGACGCGGCGAAAGCCAATGCGATTGTGGCGGCGGCGACGGAAGTGGCAGATGGCACATATGACGCGCATTTTCCCATCGATGTTTTTCAAACCGGTTCGGGCACTTCCAGCAACATGAACGCCAATGAAGTAATTGCGACGTTGGCCTCGAAAAATTCAGATGTGAAAGTACATCCTAACGACGATGTCAATTGCAGCCAATCCAGCAACGACATGATTCCCACCGCCATTCATGTGGCGGCGGCGTTGGAAATTCAGGATAATTTGCTGCCCGCGTTGCGGCATTTGAAAGATGTATTTTTAAAGCGCGCCAAAGAGACGGCGGATGTGGTGAAAACCGGCCGCACGCATTTGATGGACGCTATGCCGATTACATTAGGACAGGAATTGGCAGGTTTTGCGGCGCAGATTGAAATGTCGATTGAACGTTTGCTGGTTTCGCAGCCGCGCTTATTGGAACTGGCTGCAGGCGGCACGGCCGTGGGAACCGGCATCAATGCGCATCCCGAATTTGGCGGAAAATTGGCGGCCCAATTGGCCGAATTGACAAAAGTGCCATTCACCGAAGCGCGCCATCATTTTGCGGCGCAATCGGCAATGGATAGCGCCGTGGAAATCAGCGGACAATTGAAAACGCTGGCAAGCGCATTATTTAAAATCGCCAACGATTTGCGCTGGATGAATAGCGGCCCGCAAGCAGGATTAACGGAAATTTCTTTGCCGAGCTTGCAACCGGGAAGTTCCATCATGCCCGGCAAAATCAATCCGGTGATTCCCGAAGCAACGATGATGGTCTGCGCGCAAGTGATGGGCAACGACGCAACGATCACTTTCTCCAATGCCTCCGGCAATTTTCAGCTTAATGTTATGTTGCCGATCATCGCGCATAATCTGCTGGAAAGCATCACGTTGCTGGGCAATGTTTCGCGCGTGTTGGCCGATAAAGCCATTGCTGGATTCACGGTGAACGCAGATCACATGTTGGAATTAGTCGACAAGAATCCTATCATGGTAACGGTGCTTAATCCAATTATCGGCTATGAAAAAGGCGCGGCGATTGCCAAGAAAGCCTATAAAGAAAATCGCCGTTTGAAAGATGTGGCGTTGGAAGAAACGGAATTGAGCGAGGAACGCTTAAAAGTACTTTTGGATGCCAGGGCGATGACGGAAGGCGGAATCAAAGAATAAATAAATTGTAGCCGCAGGGACTTGGTCGCGTTTCTGCGGCTACACTTGTTTTATCACTCATTTAGTGATGAAAAGTACTTTTCCGGAACATCAATTTCTTCCTTTGTTGGAAGCATTGCATACTATCAAATTCTGGCTCGAACGTGATGGCGCTTCTCGCGTAATGGTGGCGACATCCACCATTACCGCATTCCGCCGTCAGGAATTGCCCGATCACGTTAAAGTGACAGTGAAGAAACGGCGTGGAAAACGTGTCAGCGCGCGTGGCCCACGCAATTTTCGATTGACACGTTTGGTGCAGGCGCGCTGGCCGGATGATGGACAGCATGAAGCGGTGGTTCCGTCGTTGGTCTGCATTCTTAAGGGTCAGGCGGATTTTCATATTGCTGATTAT
>Ga0164242_10003484_pt1 | contig 17941 bp, 17 predicted proteins | sample OricomgcompostMG_FD_108783 | JGI IMG/M metagenome (GOLD analysis project Ga0164242, IMG submission 108783) | Miracle-Growth compost microbial communities from Emeryville, California, USA - Original compost - Miracle growth compost (MG) ... | reverse complement strand
CGCCGCAACGGCAATCCGGCGGGCCTGGGCGACGGACAGCCTGCGGGTCGACACGGCGCCGACGATACCGCCGCCCGGCGACACTCAGCCCGCGCGTACCTTGCCGTCCACCGCCGCCAGCACGCCGTCGTCGGCCGAGCCCTGCTGCTCGTCGTAGGCGGCCTGCAGCGCGGCCGGGACGTCCTCGAGCTCGCGGTACACGCTCATCAGCTGCTCGAGGATCTTGATCCGCTGCGCGCTGGCCTCCTCCACCGCACGCCGGGCCGTGTCGCGGTAGTGGTCGGCGCCCTGCTTGGCGTCGCCGAGCAGCTGCTCGCACTCCCGTTCGGCGGCGCGGCGCGCCTCGTCGATGGCCGCCTGCGCCTCGGCGCGCATGTCGGCCAGCTCGGCGTCCAGCTTCTCCTTGGTCTCCCGGTATTCGGCCTCCAGCGCCTCCTGCTGCGCGGCCATGTCGGCGAGCACCTCGTCGCGCTTGCGCTCGGCGGCCTGCGCCTCGGCTTCCGCCGCGGCGATCAGCGCGTCGGCCTCGGCCCGCGCCTCGGCCTGCATCTCGGCCACCTCGTCGACCGCGCGGGCCAGCATCTTGGCCATCCGCTGCTGCACCGCGTGCGGCGCCGGCGAGGTGTCGGTGAGCGCGGCGACCTCCTTGCGCAGCGCGGCCGTTTGCTCGTTGGACTCCTGCAGCCTTGCCCGCAGGCTCTCCACGTCGTCGATCAGCAGCTGCTGCTTGGCGGTCAGCATCTCGATGTGCGCGTCGACCGCGGTGGTGTCGTAGCCCATGAACTTGCGCGAAAACGTCTTGACGGGTTCGGTGATCACTGCCAATTCCCCCTTTTCCCGAACAGCGGCTGGTAGACGGTGTGTGACCGACCCCCGCGTCCGAGTATGTCAGCTCGGGCGTGAGGGCGAACAGCCGCGAACGGAAGAGCGCGGGTCCCGACGGTAGCTGTGGAACCGGTACCGCAGCCCGGAGCGGCTGGCCAGCCACTCGCCCGTCTCGCCTACCCAGCTGTCGTCCAGCGCCGGCGCCAGCGCGTCGTCGTCGTCGCGGCGCAGGTCGATCTCGATCTCGGTGACCTCGCAGCGGGTGGCATGGGGCAGCGCCAGCAGATAGATCTGCGCGCCGCCGATCACCCACGGCGCCGGGTCGCTCCCGGCGTACGCGAGGGCCGCCTCCAGCGACCCGGCCACCCGCGCCCCCTCGGCGACGAAGTCGGGCCGGCGGGACACCACCACGTTGCGCCGGCCGGGCAGCGGCCGCACCTTGGCCGGCAACGACTCCCAGGTCCGCCGGCCCATGATCACCGTGTGCCCCATGGTCACCTCTTTGAACCGGGTCAGGTCTTCGGGCACGTTCCACGGGATGTCACCGCCGCGGCCGATGACGCCAGACGTCGACTGGGCCCACACCAGGCCCACCTCGGCACGGGTCATACCGCGACGGGGGCCTTGATGGCCGGGTGCGGATCGTAGTTGTGCACCACGACGTCGTCGTAGGTGTAGTCGAAGATCGAATCCCTATGCGCCAGAACGAGTTCCGGGTAGGGCCTGGGCTCGCGGCTCAGTTGCAGCCGGACCTGCTCGACGTGGTTGTCGTAGATGTGGCAGTCGCCGCCGGTCCACACGAATTCGCCGACCGACAGCCCGGCCTGGGCGGCCATCATGTGGGTGAGCAGCGCGTAGCTGGCGATGTTGAACGGCACGCCCAGAAACAGGTCGGCGCTGCGCTGGTAGAGCTGGCAGCTCAGCCGCCCGTCGGCTACGTAGAACTGGAAGAACGCGTGACACGGCGGCAGCGCCATCCGCGGGATCTCGCCGACGTTCCACGCCGAGACGATGATGCGCCGCGAGTCGGGGTCGGTGCGCAACAGATACAGCGCGGCGCTGATCTGGTCGATGTGCTCACCCGACGGCGTCGGCCAGGACCGCCACTGCACGCCGTAGATCGGTCCGAGATCGCCTGTGTCGCTTGCCCATTCGTCCCAAATGGTGACGCCGTGCCGGTGCAGCCAGTCGACGTTGGAGTCGCCGCGCAAGAACCACAGCAACTCATAGACCACCGATTTCAGATGCACCTTCTTGGTGGTGATCAGCGGGAAGCCGGCCGACAGGTCATAGCGCAGCTGCTGGCCGAACAGGCTGCGCGTCCCGGTGCCGGTTCGGTCGGATTTGGCCGTTCCCCGATCGAGCACCAGACGCAGAAGGTCCTCGTAGGGCGTCGGGATGGGCACGCGGCGATCTTACGTCGGACGGCCAGGAGTAGAACGGGTGCCATGCCGAAGATCACCGACAGCATCAGCACCGCCGACGGCACCTGCCCGGTGCGCCTGTTTTTCCCCGACGGGTCCGGGCCGTGGCCCGGCGTGGTCATGTATCCCGACGCCGGCGGGGTGCGCGACACATTCGACCAGATGGCCGCCGAGCTGGCCGGATTCGGCTACGCGGTGCTGCTGCCCGACGTCTACTACCGCAGCGGCGAATGGGCCCCGTTCGACATGGCGACCGTGTTCGCCGACCAGCAGGAGCGCAACCGCCTGTTCGCCATGATCGGCAGCGTCACCCCGGACCGGATGGCCACCGACGCCGCGGCGTTCTTCGACTACCTGGCCGCCCGCCCGGAGGTGTCCGGCGACCGGTTCGGGGTGTGCGGCTACTGCATGGGCGGGCGGACATCGCTCATCGTGGCCGGCCGGCTGCCCGACCGGGTGGCCGCGGCGGCGTCGTTCCACGGCGGCGGCCTGGTGACCGACAGCGACGACAGCCCGCACCTGCTGGCCGACCGGATGAGCGCCACGGTGTATGTCGGCGGCGCCCAGGACGACGCGTCGTTCACCACCGATCACGCCGAGCAGCTGGACAAGGCGCTGACCGCGGCCGGTGTCCGGCACACCATCGAATGGTATTCGGCCGCACACGGTTTCGCGGTCCCCGACAATGCGCCCTATGACCCGGCCGCGGCCGAACGGCACTGGGACGCGATGCGCGACGTGTTCGCCGCGGCGTTACCCCGCTAGCCGCGCCACCAGCAGCCGCGCGGCCCGCGCCGCGCCGTCGGTGCGGATCGTCGCGGCCACCGCCCCGGCGCGGGCACGGGTCCGCTCGGTCAGGGCGGTCCCGAGCACGGCGGACAGCGATTCGACGGTGGGGGCCGGACCGTCGTGGGCGGCGCCGATGCCCAGCTCGGCCACCCGGGCCGCCCAGTACGGCTGGTCGGCGCCCTGGGGCACCACCACCTGGGGCGCGCCGGCCAGCGCGGCCGCCGTCAGGGTGCCCACCCCGCCGTGGTGCACGACGGCCGCGACCCGCCCGAACAGCGCCTGGTGGTTGACCTCACCCACGACCAGGCAGTCCTCGCCGTCGTCGATCGGCCCCAGCCCGGCCCAGCCGCGGGAGACGACGGCGCGGCGCCGCTGCGCGCGCACCGCCTCGATGGCCACCCGGGCGACGTCCCGACAGGCCCGCATCGGCATGCTGCCGAAACCCACGTACACCGGCGGGGCGCCGGCATCCAGGAAGGCGTCCAGCTCCGCGGGCAACCGGCGATCGTCGGCCAGCAGCCAGGCGCCGGTCTGCACCACGTCGAGGTCGCCGGGCGGCCGCCACGGATCCAGGGTCGGGTCGGTGGCCAGCCACGGGCGCTCGGTGAGCGCGTAGCCGCGGAGGTCGTCCAGCGGCGGCAGGCCGATCGCCGCCCGGCGCGCGTTGAGCGTCTCGCCGAACAGCGCCTGCATGTACCGGCCGTCGAGCTGCCACAGCAGCCGGTTGTCGATCGCCGCGTCGGCGTACCCGGGCGGCGGGTAGTGCGGCGACGGCAGGATGGTGGGCTGATAGCTGACGTAAACGTAGTGGGCGCCCTGCTTTTCGGCGGCCGAGCGGGCGGCGGCCGCGGCCGGCGGGAAGCCGGCCACCACCAGGGCGTCGCATTCCCGGGCGGCGGCCGCCGCGTCGAACTGGGCGGCGATGAGCCCGTCCAGCTGGCGGCGCAGCTGCTCCTCCGACGGCGTCGTCGCCGCGGTTTTCATCGCCCGCAGCGAGTCGCCGAACGCCACCAGGGGCACCCCGGCGCGGGCCAGCAGCTCAGCGAATTCCGCGTCCGGCGGGGCGCTCACCCGCGCGTCGACGCCGAGCGCCCGCAGCTGCACCGCGAGCGCGGCCAGCGGCTGCACCCCGCCGCGCGAGTCGTACGCCGACAGCAGCACACGCATCCGCTGGTTCCCGCCTTCAAGGTGTGGTCGGGAAACTCTAGCGTCGCCGCGGCGGTGAGGTCAGGACGGCGTCGGCGCCGGCCGGAATCCCTGCGCGGCGCCGAGCACGGTGCCGCCGTCGATGACCAGTGTCTCGCCGGTGATCCAGCTGGCGGCTTCGGACACCAGGAAGGCGACGGCGGCGGCCACGTCGATCGGCTCGCCGATGCGGCCCAGCGCGATCGAGGACGACAGCGGGTCCTCGTGGTCCTTCCACAGCGCCTCGGCGAGCCGGGTGCGCACCACCCCGGGGGCGATCGCGTTGACCCGGACGCGCGGCGAAAGTTCCAGCGCCAGTTGCTTGGTGACGTGGATCAGCGCCGCCTTGGTGGCGTTGTACATGCCCATTGCCGGCGACTGGTGCAGGCCGCCGATGGAGGCCGTGTTGACGATCGATCCGCCGTGTTCGCCCATCCACGACTTGACCGCCAGCGAGGTCCACAGCAGCGGCGCCCACAGGTTGACGTCGAAGATCTTGGCAAACCGGGCGTGGTCCTGCTCGATCAGCGGCCCGTACGCCGGATTCGTCCCGGCGTTGTTGACCAGGATGTCGACGCTGCCGAAGCGCTCCAGCGTGAGCTGCACGCACTGGCGGGCCGCGTCCTCGTCGACCGCGTGGGCACCGACCCCGAGGGCCTGCGGCCCCACCTGGGCGGCGGCCTCGTCGGCGGCCTCCTGCTTGCGGGCGGTGAGCACCACGTTGGCGCCCGCCGCGGCCAGCTGCTGGGCGATGGCCAGCCCGATACCGCGCGACGCGCCGGTGATGATGGCGGTGCGTCCGGTCAGATCCTGTGAGGTCATGGTGTGCCTTCTGTCGCGGTGGTGGGCCGGTCGTTCGTTTGCTGCCGAAATTTTATTCGCGATGTTTTGGACAGGTGTTGAGGTGGTATGCCAGCCGCATGCGATCGAAATTGACACTCATGAAACCGCTGGTCGTTGCCGCAGCGGCTGCCGCGGCCATCGCCGCCGCGCCCGCGGCCGCCGCTGACGTCATCGTCGCAGGGCCAGCCGGGCCGGCCGCGCCCACGCACATCACCTTCAAGGACGACCCGGGTGGTGGCGGCTGCGACGCCAACGGCAACTGCGGCTCCGGTGGGCAGGACCAGGGTCCGGGCGGCGGCCCGGGCGGACAGGGCTGCGTGCCCGGCGTGGGCTGCGGCTCCGGTGGCCAGTTCGCCGGCCCCGGCGGCGTGCCCGGCGGCCAGGGCTGCCTGCCCGGCGTCGGTTGTGGCTCCGGCCACGCGTAACCGCTCAACCCGTCAGCCTCCCGAGAGCCTGGTGATCCAGGCCCGGGAGGCTGCTGGGTCTATGACGTCGTCCAGCTCGAAGGTGGTCGCCGCCCGCAGCGCCTTGCCGTGCTGGTAGGCGGCCGCCACCAGGCGGTCGAAGAGGTTTTGCCGTTCGGCCGGATCGGTGACGGCGGCCAGCTCCTTGCGGTAGCCGAGCCGCACCGCGCCCTCCAGGCCCATGCCGCCGATCTCGCCGGTCGGCCAGGCGACGGTGAATTGCGGTGCGCGGAACGACCCGCCGGCCATGGCCATCGCGCCGAGCCCGTATCCCTTGCGCAGGATGATCATTCCGAGCGGCACCGTCAGCCGCGCGCCCAGCACGAACATCCGGCCGAACCGGCGCACCGCGGCCTGGGTCTCGGCGTCGGGCCCCACCATGAAGCCGGGGGTGTCGCACAGCGAGATCACCGGCAGCCCAAAGGATTCGCACAACGCCAGGAAGTCGCCGGCCTTGTCGGCGGCCTCGGCGTCGATGGCGCCGCCGAGGTGATGGGTGCTGTTGGCGATCAGCCCGCAGGGCACGCCCTCGACGCGCACCAGCGCGGTGACGATGCCCACCCCGTAGTCGGGGCGCAGCTCCAGCACCGACCCGACATCGACGATCGCCTCGATGGCGCGGTGCACATCGTAGGCGCGTAATCGGTTCTGCGGCACCACATGTCGGGCCACCCGCGGGTCGGGCGCCTGCCACCGGTCCAGGCGGCCCTGAAAGTAGGAGAGGTATTGCTTGGCCAGCGACACCGCGTGCGCTTCGTCGCGGGCGACCAGGCCGACCACCCCGTTGCGGCGCTGCACGGCGATCGGCCCGATCGCCTCGGGCGGGTAGACGCCCAGCCCGCCACCTTCGATCATCGCCGGCCCGCCCATCCCGATGTTGGCGTCCGGGGTCGCGATGATGACGTCGCACACCCCGGCCAGCGCGGCGTTGCCGGCGAAGCACCGGCCCGAGACGACCGACACCAGCGGCACCCGCCCGCGCAGCCCGGCCAGCATCCGGAAGGTCGGCACGTCCAGCCCCGCGGCGCCGCCGACGTCGGTGTCGCCGGGCCGTCCGCCGCCGCCCTCGGCGAAAAGCACCACCGGCAGCCGTTTCCGGGCGGCCAGGTCGAAGACGCGGTCGGTCTTGGCGTGGTTGCGCATGCCCTGGGTGCCCGCCAGCACGGTGTAGTCGTAGGAGGCCACGACGGCCTGCGCGGCGGCCCGCCCGAACCGGTCGGCGCCGACGGTGGCCAGGCCGGCGACCAGACCGTCGGCCGGGGTGTTGGCGATCAGGTCCTCCTCGGAGCGCCGGCTGCGCTGCGCGGCGATGGCCAGGGCGCCGTATTCGACGAAGCTGCCGGGGTCGACGAGGTCGTCGATGTTCTCCCGGGCAGTGCGCCGGCCCTGCCGGTGCCGTTTGGCGACGGCGTCCGGGCGCCCCTCGTCCAGGGTCCGGGCGTGCCGCTCGATCACCTCGTCCAGGTCGGCGCGGGTTAGGTCGAGATCGGTTGCCGCCGTTTCGGATTCACCGTCGTCACCGCCCGTGGTGCGGGTGAAAACCAGCAGCGGATCGCCGGTCCCGACGACCTGGCCGGGGGTCACCAGCACCCGGACGGTGCGCAGCGCGTCCGGCGCGGCGAGGACGTGCTGCATCTTCATCGCTTCCAGGACGACCAGCTGGGCGCCCGCGGGGTAATCCGCGCCCTCGGGCGCCACCTCGACCACGGTGCCGGCCAGCTGCGCCCGCAGCGCGTCCTCGCCGGGATACAGCTCGACGGCGCCCGGCTGCGGGCCGGGCTGATGGGTCAGCGCGGCGGCGGCCAACTCGGGAAGCTTATCGTCCACGAAATCGGTGTTCACCCAGCCGGTTTCGAGTCGCTGTTCGGCCAGCAGCCGGCGCAGGAACCCGATGTTGGTGGCCACGCCCTCGACGCCGAATTCGGACAGGGCGGTGTCGGCCTTGCGCATCGCCGCCCGCCACGAGGATCCGTGAACCGCGACGATCACCTTGGCCAGCAGCGAGTCGTACTGCGGGCTCACCACCAGTCCGGGCCGGCCGTAGGTGTCGACCCGCACTCCCCGTCCGCTGGGCGGGCAGAACGCGGTGAGCGTGCCGGCGGACGGCAGCACGGAGAAGTCGGCGCCGAACGTCTCCGCGTTGACCCGCAGCTGGATCGCGATGCCCCGCTGGGCGGCCGGCTCGCCGATGACTTCGGTGCCGTCGGAGGCGATTCCGGCCGGCAGGCCCAGCCGGTAGTAGGACTCGCCGCCGGCGATCGCAAGCTGCACGGCGACCAGGTCGAGCCCGGTGGTCTGTTCGGTGACGGTGTGCTCCACCTGGATTCGCGGGTTGACCTCCAGGAAGACGAAACGCTCGCCGCTGACCAGGAACTCCACGGTGGCCAGCCCGCGCAGCCCGACGCGGGCGCACAACCGCACGGCCGCCTGGTGCAGCGCGCGGCGTAGTTCCTCCGAAAGCCCTTGGGCGGGCGCGATTTCGATCAGCTTCTGGTAGCGCCGCTGGATGCTGCAGTCGCGGTCGCCCACCGCCAGGGCGTGCGTTTGGTGCCCGGCCGGCGCGGCGACCACCTGCACCTCGATGTGGCGGGCGTCGCCAAGCAGCGCCTCGGCGAACAGCGCCGGGTCGCCGAACCCCAGCCGCGCCTCCGCGGCGCAGCGTTGGTAGGCGCCGGCGATTTGAGCGGCGTTGTGCACCTTGCGCATTCCCCGCCCGCCGCCGCCGGCCAGCGCCTTGATCATGATGCCGCCGGGGTGCGCGGCGAAGAACGCCTCGATGTCCTCGACGCCGCTCGGGCCGTCGGTGGCGGCCAGCGTCGGCACCTCGGCGGCGATCGCGGCGCGGCGGGCCGCCGTCTTGTTGCCCAGCAGCTCGAGCACGCGCGCGTCGGGGCCCACGAAGGTGCGGCGGGCGGCGGCGCAGGCTTCGGCGAATTCGGCGTTCTCGGAAAGGAATCCGTAGCCCGGATGAATCAGCGTTGCGCCGGTGTTCTCGGCCACGGCCAGCAGGGCGGCCTGGTTCAGGTAGGCGGGCGGGCCGCTGCCGGGCAGCGGCATCGCCTCGTCGGCGGCGTGCACGTGCGGGCTGTGCGCGTCGTCCGCGGCGTACACGGCGACGGTTCGCATGCCCAGTTCGGTTGCGGTGCGGATGATTCGAAGTGCGATCTCGCCGCGGTTGGCGACCAGCAGGCTCGCGGTCATCGCAGCGGGTCACCCCAGTGCACCTGGTCGCGCAGTCTGGCCTTGAGCAGTTTGCCGCCGGCATTGCGCGGCAGTGGGCCGTCGACGACCGTAATGTACTGCGGCACCTTGAAGTCGGCCAGCCGGCCGCGGCAGTGCTCGAGCACCGCCGGCACGTCGATGTCGTCGTCGCCGAACAGCACCGCCCCCACTTTCTCGCCCATCACGTCGTCGGGCACCCCCAGCACGCACGCATCCGCGACGCCGGGCGCACCCAGCAGCACCGCCTCGACCTCGACGCTGGAGACGTTCTCGCCGCCGCGGTTGATGATGTCCTTGAGCCGGTCGATGATGTGCACCCGGCCGGCGTCGTCGACGCGCACCACGTCGCCGGTGTGCAGCCAGCCCCCGGCGAAGGTGCTCGCGGTGGCCTGCGGCCGGTTCCAGTAGCCGGCGGTCACGTTGCCGCCGCGGGTGACCAACTCCCCGACGCCGGGTTCGTTGTCGCCGAACGGGATCAGCCCCAGGTCCACCGACGGGACCGCATACCCGACCGAATCGGCATGCTCGACCGCTTCGCGGTCGGGCAGCACCGTCATCAGCGACGCCGTCTCGGTCATGCCATAGCCGTTGAACACCGTGGCGTGCGGGAAAGCGTCTTTCACCGTGCGCACCAGCGACGGCGCGATGGGCGCCCCGCCGTAACCGACCCAGCGCACGCGGGATACGTTGGTTCCGGCAAAATCCTTGTGGCGCAACAACAATGCATAGATCGCCGGGACGGTGACCATCACCGAGACACGTTCGGCGACCACCGCGTTGAGCAGCGTGTCCAGGTCGAGCGCGGGCAGGATCACCGACGCTCCCCCGAGCCGGGCCGCGGCCAAAAGCTGTGAGTTGCAACCGGTCACATGGAACAGCGGCACCGAGATCAGCGTGCGCATGTCCTCGCCCAGGTCCCGCGGCTGCTGCAGGCAGCGGATCGCGTTCTCGGTGTTGGTCAGGAATGCCTCGTGTGTGGTCGGCACGCCCTTGGGGTGGCCGGTGGTGCCCGACGTGTAGAACAGGGCGGCGGTGTCGGCCGCGCCGAGTTGCTCGGTGACGTAGGGTTTTCCGTCCGGCAGCGGGTCACCCGGCGCCAGCTGTAGCCGTGCACCGGAGTCGGACAGCACGAAATCGACCTCCGGTTGCGCGGAGCGCGTATTGACCGCCACCGCAACGCCGCCGGCCAGCACCGTGCCCCAGAAGGCCAGCACCCAGTCGATCCCGGCGGGATAGCGCACCGCGACGCGGTCCCCCCGCCGCAGACCGTCGGCGCGCAGCCCGCCGGCCACCCGCGCCGCCCGGTCCCACAGCTGCCGGTACGTCAGCCGGCCACCGCCGAGCTCGACCACGGCCTCGCTGTCCGGGCGGGCGTCGACCTGGTCGGCGAGCATGTCCACCAGCGTGGCGGGCAGCTCGTCGTAGCGCGGAATGCCGTCGCGGCCGCGGGACACGCCGGTGGTCGGGAACGGGTTGTGCTCCCGCGCGATTTCGATCACTGGCGGCATGCCGGTCCTACCTATCCTGCTGCCTATCCTGCCTGCTGCCCTATCGTGATAGCGGTGACGATCGAGGATCCCGCCATCATGCCCGAGGCGTTTTTCACTGTAGACGGCGACTCCTATATTCCGGGCACGATGACCCGGGGCCCGTGGGGCGCGGCCATGGGCGGGCAGATCGTCGGCGGCCTGTTGGGTTGGGGCATAGAGCAATCCGGCATCGACCCCGACCTGCAGCCCGCCCGGTTCACCGTCGACCTGTTGCGCCCCGCCCTGCTGGCGCCGGTGCAGATCCGCACCTCGGTGCAGCGGGAGGGCCGGCGGATCAAACTGGTCGACGCCGGCCTGGTGCAGAACGGCGTCGTCGTCGCGCGGGCCAGCGCGCTGTTCCTGCGTCGCGGCGATCATCCCGACGGTCAGGTGTGGTCGCCTCCGGTGCAGATGCCGCCGTTGCCGACGTCGTCCGAGGGCTTCCCGGCGGACATGCCCTTTCTCATCTGGGGGTACGGGGCCACCCGGGCAGGCAGCCCCGGTATCGCCGCCGGCGAGTGGGAGCAGGCGCATTCGCAGAAGTTCGCCTGGGCCCGGCTGTTTCGCCCGATGGTGCACGGCCATCCGCTCACACCGTTCACCCGGCTGGCGTTCGTCGGCGACATCACCAGTTCGCTGACCCATTGGGGCACCGGCGGATTGCGTTACATCAACGCCGACTACACCGTCACCGCGAGCCGGTTGCCCGACGGCGAGTTCCTCGGGCTGGCGGCCCAAAGCCATTACGGCACGGCCGGGGTCGCCGCCGGCGCCGCGACACTGTTCGACCGGCACGGCCCGCTCGGCACCAGCTCGGCGCTGGCATTGGCGCAGCCGGCGGACGCCTTCCAGCCGGCGTATACCTAGTCCATCAACTGGCTAGTCCATCAATTGGGCGGCGACCGTCGCACCCAGCTCCCAGCACGCCTGCAGGTCGTCCTTGCTGGGCTTGCCCGAAACCACCACCGTCTCAGCGGCTTTCGTCCAGCCCAAGCCGGTCGTGATGGTGTCGACGGCGCGCTGGGAGCCCTCGGTGCCCTCGTTGCCGTGCAGGTACAGGCCGAAGGGCCGCCCGCGGGTGGAGTCGAGCAGCTGGTAATAGCTGCAGTCGAAGGCATGCTTGAGCGCACCCGAGATGTAACCCAGGTTGGCCGGGGTGCCCAGCAGATATCCGTCGGCCGCCAGCATCTCGGCCGGCGAGACCGTCAGCGCCGCCCGGCGGACGACCTCGACCCCTTCGATCTCGGGGTCGGTGGCGCCGGAGACCACCGCCTCGAACATCTCGTGCGTGTGCGGCGACGGCGTGTGGTGCACGATCAGCAGCGTCTTGCTCGGTGTGTCGGTCACTGGTGGCCCTGCAGGTCGACGGCGGTCTTCATGGCTTCACGGGCGCGGCGGCGGTCCCCGGCGTAATCGTAGGCGCGGGCCAGCCGATACCAGCACCGCCAGTCGTCGGGGTGGTTTTCCACCTCGGTGCGCACGGTGGCGAACAGCGCGTCGGCCGCGTCGCGCCGGATGCGGCCCGACGGCCGACGCGGCAGCGCGCTGGTGTCCAGCTCCATGCCGTCGGCGGCGATCAGCCGGGCCAGCCTCTGGTGGGCGAATCCGGCGCGCAGGGTGGCGATCATGGCCCACAGCCCGAGGGCGGGCATGATCAGCACCGCCACGCCCAGGCCGACGGCGGCGGCCCGGCCCGAGGCGATCATCGCGATGGCCACCCGCCCGAGCAAGGCGAAGTACACCAACAGCGCCACACACAGGAAGGCGACGAGCAGCTGGATGCGCAGCGCTTTGTTCATAGCCGTTTGCTCATAGCCGGTTTGCTCAGCCCAGGTCGAGCAGCGGTTCGAGGCCCACGGTCAGGCCCGGGTGTTCCCTGATGCGCCGCACCGCCAGCAGCACACCGGGCACGAAGGAGGTCCGGTCCAGGCTGTCGTGGCGGATGCTCAGCGTCTCGCCCTCGGTGCCGAACAGGATCTCCTGATGGGCGACCAGCCCGGCCAGCCGCACCGCGTGCACGGGGATGCCGTCCACGTCGGCGCCGCGCGCTCCCGGCAGGCTGGTGCTGGTGGCATCGGGGTTGGGGGGCAAGCCTTTTCGCGCTTCGGCGATCAGTTTGGCGGTGCGGGTCGCGGTGCCCGACGGAGCGTCGGCCTTGTGCGGATGATGCAGTTCGATCACCTCCGCCGAGTCGAAGAAGCGCGCCGCCTGCTTGGCGAAGTGCATCGACAACACGGCCCCGATGGCGAAGTTCGGCGCGATGAGCACCGACGTGCCGGGGCTGTCGACCAGCCACTCCCGAACCTGCGCCAGCCGTTCGGCGGTGAAGCCGGTGGTGCCGACGACGGCGTGAATTCCGTTGCGCACCAAGAACTCCAGGTTGCCCATCACGACGTCGGGATGGGTGAAGTCGATCACCGCCTCGGTGCCGCCGTCGGTCAGCAGACTCAGCGGATCGCCGGCGTCCACCTCGGCGGACAGCGTCAGGTCCTCGGCGGCCTGCACCGCCGCCACCATCGTCGACCCGACTTTTCCCTTGGCTCCCAGCACTCCTACGCGCATGGCTGAAGCCTAGACCGGGTCACATTCCGCGCCGCGCGGTGCCGCGGGTTCAGGTGTGCACGATCCAGCCCGCTTCGGCGTACGGAGCGGGTTGCTCGGGATCGTTGATCGTGAGGTACAGGTCACCGCCCGCCGGCATCGCGAAGCCGACGAATCCATGTGCGGTCTGCCCGTCGTGAAGACCGCCCGTCTGCAGCGGGGGCATCTTGCCGAGCCTCTGGTAGTCGACGGCCATCGTGGCCGGCTGGGGCGCATCGTCGGGATGGGTCCACGGCTGATTGCCGCCGCCGTATCCCGCGAACATATAGCGCTGATTCACCTGGAAGAACCGGTGCGACGTCGCGGTGATCGTCAGTTCCACCACGTTGCACGCGGAGCCAGCCGTCGGAGTCGCGAAATGCGAGGTGCAGCCCGGCGGCAGCCACGTCGCGCTGTTGACGGTGATGTCGGCGGTCGCCCCGCTGGCGGCTCGTGCATGCACGGGCACGCCCAGCTGGCCGATCGGGAACGGTGGACTGTCCGGCGTCGAGTCGGCCGAACCGGTGGGACACGGGCATGCGGCGACGACCACGGTGATCGCGGCTGCCGCATTCACCCATCCGGCGCGCACGACGCGTGGTTACCCTCCGCGCCACCACGACAAACGCGAGCGCATCCCGCCCTCACAACTGGACCGCCGGGCGCGGGCTTCGAGCCGGGGTTGTCCACAGTTCGCGGTTCATCCACAGCTGCGACATTGTCCATTTCCCCGCGCCCCGATCCGCCATAGGATTCGAACATGCATTCGATCGAAGTTCCGGCCGAGGTGCGCGCGGCCCTGGACGCGCTGGACACCGCCGACGCGGCGATCCGCGCGCTGGACTTCGACGCCCTGCATCCCGTCGTCCGGCTTCGCGCGCTCGAACGGATGGAGGCCTCGCGGCGGCGGCAGATCGCGGTCAGTCACGACGTGATCGCCGGTTTGGCCGGCGAGGGCCCCGCCAACGTGGGCGGCCCGGTGCATAAGGTCATCGCCGACCGGCTGCGGATCAGTTACGCCGAGGCGTGCCGGCGGCTTCGGGAAGCCAAGCAGCTGTCGCCGCGCCTGACGCTGACCGGCCAGGAATTGCCACCGGAATTGCCGGCCACCGCCGGGGTGTGGCGCGAGGGCATGCTCGACGGGCAGCACCTGCGGGTGATCGAGAAGTTCGTTCGCGACCTTCCCGAGACGACGCCGGTCCGCGCGCTGGAAGAAGCGGAGCGGTTTCTCGCCCACCAGGCCACACTGTTGCGGCCCGACCAGCTGGAAAAGGTCGCGCACCAGTGCGCGTTGCGCATCAACCCCGACGGGAAGTTCTCCGACGCCGACCGTGCCCGCCAGCGCGGCTTCACCTGGTGCGGCCAGCGGGCAGACGGGATGAGCCTCGGAAAGCTTTGGGCCTCACCGGAATTGCGTGCCAATCTGGACGCGTGGCTGGCCCGGTTCGCGGCCCCCGGCATGTGCAACCCGGACGACGAGGCCCCCTGCGTCGCCGGCGAACCCGACGAGGAGTCCGCCACCAAGGACTCGCGCACTCCCGCCCAGCGCAAGCACGACGCACTCAACGCCCTGGTGCGCGGCCGGTTGGGTGATCCGAAGCTCGGTCTGCACAACGGCTTACCGGTCACGGTCATCGTGTCGACCACGCTGCGAGAGCTGACGACGGGCGCCGGCCGGGCGGTGACGGGCGGCGGGACGCTGCTGCCGATGCGCGACGTGATCCGCATGGCGCGTCACGCGTATCACTACCTGGCGGTGTTCGACGAGCACTCGAGTCGGCCGCTGTATCTCGGCCGGAGCCGCCGCGTCGCGTCGCCGGACCAGCGCGTGGTGCTCTACGCGAAAGACCGCGGCTGCACCCACCCCGGCTGCGACGCACCCGGCTATTGGTGCGAGGTGCATCATCTCAACGAGTGGGCCACGGGCGGCTTGACCGATGTCGACAACCTCACCTTCGCCTGCGGGCCGCATCACAAACTGATCGAAAATGGTTGGCGGACAAAGAAACTCGCAGATGGACGCACGGCGTGGATCCCGCCACCGCAGTGGGACCGCGGCGCGCGCATCAACGACTTTCACCATCCGGAGCGCTATTTCGATGGCGAGGACCCGTGAGGTCCCTACTTCTTGAACCGCCCGGCAAAACCGCGCAGCGGCAGATCGGCGCTGGTGAGCAGCCCGGGTGGCGCGGCCACCACCGACCTGATCGCGGCGAGCGCGGGCATGCCGGTCACGGTCATGCCGATGGACGCGAAGTTGTCCGGGTTGGACAGGTCCACGCCGGGCTTGGGGAAGATCATGTGCTTGTTGTAGACGCACGGGTCGCCCTTGATCTGGGTGATGTAGCAGCCCTTGACATTCCAGCTCGGGTCGGTGTGCGGGGTCATCTGCCATTCCAGGTGCGTCTCCACCCGCGGCACGCCGTCGACCATGCCCTGGTACTTGATGTAGTTGCCGCCCAACGACCCCTTGGGCAGCGTGTACCAGCCCAGGTCGACGTCCTTGGTGCACGCACCCAACTCGTAGCTGAACGTGACCTCGTCGAGGGTCAGGTCGAAGCAGTCGGCCATCATGTACACGCTGTCGGCGAAGACGCGGGTGTACTTCTCCAGCTTGGCCGGGATCTCCGGATCGTCCACCGGTTGGCCGTATCCCACCTCGATCCAGGTGTCCTTGGAGTGGTGGCAGGACACGTCGACCGATTCGATGGTGGTGACGTTCTCGATCTCGGCGACGTCGGCCGAGCACACCACACCCAGGATCTGGTTCAGCCCCGGGTTCATGCCGGTGCCGTAGAACGTCGCGCCGCCCTTCGCGGCGGCCTCGGCCAGCAGCTGGGTCACCGGCTTGCCCGACGGGTGCGGGTGGTTTTTGTCGCGGTGCCAGCCGGTGATCCAGTCCGCGGTGGTGACGATGTCGATGCCCGCCTCGAGGACCTTGACATAGAGGTCCTCGTCGGGAAACACGCCGTGGAAGGTCAGCACGTCCGGCTTGGCGGCGATGATCTCCTCGACGGTCCCGGTGAACTTCACCCCGTTGGGCGCCAGGCCGGCGAACTGTCCGGTGTCCTTGCCGATCTTCTCGGGCGAATAACAGTGCACGCCAATCAGTTCCAGATCCGGCTGGGTCGCGATCCGCCTGATCATCTCGGAGCCGACGTTGCCGCTTCCGACCTGGAAGACGCGAATCGGTGCTGTGCCCATTTGCCTAAGCCTCCTGCGCTGCGAACTCGGGATAGAACTGCTTGGCCCACTGGCGAATTGCCATGAAGCCCTGATACTCGTCGGCGGCTAGCGCCGGCGGATCCGAATACCGCTGGTGCTGCCAGATTTCGATGTCCTGGGTGAACTGCCGGATCACCTCGTCCCCGAATTCGGCCGCCTTGCGCTGTGCGCGGGCCGCATCCTTGGCCGGCGTCCGCCCGATGTAGACCATGAACCGGACGTCGGAGGTGCGCTCGTCGACCGGGGTGATCGCCGAGATGGTGCGGTTGTCGATCATGCCCCAGCTCTTGGTCACCGCGATCCCGAGCCCGCCGTTGATGGCCTGCACACCGCTGTTGACGTCCTCGATCTTTTGGCCGTCGTCGCCCTCGAACGTGATGGTGAAGTCGACGTAGGACACCGGCTCGGCGAAGTCGTGCCGGGTGAACACCGGCACGATCGGGGTGTTGTGCACGAATTTGAAGTGCGCGAAGTCCACCCCGTTCTCCAGTACGTACTGCGGATGCATCTCCAGCGCCTGCCGGTACAGCCGCTGCTGCGGGTAGTAGTCGTCGGCGCTGCTGCCGTCGCCGAAGGCGGCGAACACGTCGGGCGGGTCGAAGTAGGGCTCGCGACGCTGTAGGTCATGCCAGATGTACACGGAGGCGTTGCGTTCCACCACCGGATAGGTGCGCATCCGCCGGCCGCGGTTGGGCCGATCCTGGTACGGGATGCACACGTTGCGGCCCTCGGCGCTCCACTGCCACCCGTGGAACGGGCACTGCAGCACCTCGCCGACGACCTTGCCGCCGTAGCCCAGGTGCGCGCCCAGGTGTTCGCAGTAGGCGTTCATCACCGTGAGCTGACCGGATTCGGCGCGCCAGGCGACCATCTCCTGGTCGAAGTACTTCATCTTGTGCACGTCGCCGACGCCGATCTCGTCGGACCAGGCGACCTGGAACCAGCCGGTCGGCTTCATCGACAACGGCGGCTTAGCCATCGTGCCCTCCCATCTGAGCTGCCCTCCCTCGGGTACGAATATTAGGCCGCCCCGCCGCCAAATCAAAGTACCCTCTATGAAACTCTGCGGGCGGATAAGTGCCGGCGGATAAGATCGACGAATGACCCGGCAGACCAGCGGGGCCGGGGTCGCCGGCCGGCGCCCCAACCGGCGGGGCCACGCGACTCGCGAAAGCATGCTGGAGGCCGCGCTGCGCTCGCTGGCCTCCGGCGAACCGGGTTCGGTGTCGGCCAATCGCATCGCCAAGGACATCGGCGCCACCTGGGGCGCGGTGCAGTACCAGTTCGGCGACACCGACGGCTTCTGGGCGGCCGTGCTGCACCGCACCGCCGAGCGGCGCGCCGCGACGTTCTCGTCGCTGTCCTCGCCGGTCTCGCCGGAGGCGCCGCTGCGCGAACGGGTCGGCGCCATCATCGAGACGCTCTACCGCGGCCTGGCGGCACCGGATTCCCGCGCGATCGAAAACCTGCGGGCGGCGCTGCCGCGCGACCCCGACGAGCTGGAGCGGCTGTACCCGCGCACCGCCGCCGAGCTGTTCTCCTGGGGCAAGAGCTGGCTCGAAACCTGCCAGCAGGCCTTCGCCGGGCTGGCCGTCGACCCCGACCGCGTCCGTGAGGTGGCCGCCCTGATCCCCGGCGCGATGCGCGGCCTGGTGTCGGAACGCCAGCTGGGCTCCTACGCCGACCTCGACATGGCGCGCCGGGGCCTGACCAACGCCCTGGCCGCCTACCTGGAGCAGTCCCGACCGTGACGACGCGCTCAGGCGTCGATGACCAGCCGCCCGCCGTCGGCGCGCGAGACGCAGACCAGCATGCCGTCCTGGCCCGGATCGGTGCGGCCACGGTGATCCACCTG
>Ga0164242_10003483_pt1 | contig 17941 bp, 35 predicted proteins | sample OricomgcompostMG_FD_108783 | JGI IMG/M metagenome (GOLD analysis project Ga0164242, IMG submission 108783) | Miracle-Growth compost microbial communities from Emeryville, California, USA - Original compost - Miracle growth compost (MG) ... | reverse complement strand
TTTTAAAGTTGTTGATAACCAGCGTTTAGAGGTGGAATATTTCTTGAGGGATAAGTCTCGAAATGAAAGATAAAGTAAGGATATGTATGAAAAATTGAGGAGTAAAAAGTGATCCCGTTTGGAACTGAATAAAAACAAAAAAAGCCTTATTTATAAGGCTTTTCGAGAGTGTTTAAATTTAGGGTATCACGAAATGTCAACTATAACCTTACAACGGTAAAATATTTGTAAGGTTATATGTTGACAGATTGAGTAAATTAATCTAAAAATGCTTTTTTCACTTCTTTATAGTTCGTTAAATCTACATTTGGTTTTGCTGCAATACCACTAGATGGAATTACAACAGCCTTGAATAAAAACGTTTGGTTTGATGTGAAAGGACTTCCAGAAGTTCCGTCGGTTTTGTCTACATTGATAATTAACGAATAGTTTACAAATTCTGGTGTGATCATAAAACTTGATAAAGTAATTGGACATTGAGTCCATGCCGTATCTGTTCCTAACATTTCATTCATTACAAAAGTTAAAACAACATCTTGTGGCGATGATTTTGGAACCGTTGGCGCAAATTGATACGTTTGCAATGCTGGTCCAAAAGTTAAACTAAAAACATAGCCTTTGGCTTTTACTCCAGAAACATCTTCATTAGTTGCTAAATTTGTCAACGCATCATTTTTGGCATAACTTGCCAGTTGATCTGTTGTTGCATATTTAGACATATCTTCTTTCTTGCAACTTAAAATTGCCATTGGCAACGCGATAATTAATAGTAATTTTTTCATAAGAATATAATTTTTCGTGAGTTGCAAATATACGATTTATGCGGGGTTGTAAATGTATGTTATACGATAAATTTGTAAAATATCTGATTTTAAAATATTGAATCTTGGAAAATTAGGCGAAACACACCAAAGTAGATCTGGGTTATTTTCATCATGTTCAATAAATTTTGTCATTCTATCATCTCGAGTTATTATTAAATAAATACGCTCTGTATTAAGCGTATCAAAATTATTCATTGTTCGAACGCCAATTATCGCACCCTCTTTTACAATGTCGCCCATGGAACAACCAACTACAGGAAGAAATGCTTCAGTTCCTTCCAAAGTAGGTAGCCCCTTAATATATCCATTCGGTAACGGTTCGGAAACCGTTATTTCATGTAACGTTCGTCCAGCACTTACAGGAAGATTGTAATAAGGTATTGCGCCTTTAGGCATTTTATTATTGGTTAGCTCTGTTATTATCATAGCAGCGTTTTTCAACATTTCGCCTTGACCAGTTAAAAGCCAATCAATATTTATTTCTTGAAACTTGTTTGAAATATCCAAAATTATATCTACTGATGGATTTTTATCATCGTGCTTCAATCTATTTAATTTGGATGAAGATTCATATCCTAAGCCATTTAATGCAAAATCGTTAAGATTCTTAAATTCCTTATAATCAATTATTTGCATTAATCTATTGAAAAAAGTTTGCATCTTTTTTGAAATTAGTTTGTATTATTGAAATTAGTTTCAATATATTTGTACCGTTCATATATGTTCATATATATTCAAAAGTAATCAAATAATAATAACAAAAACAAAGCCAGATGCAAAAAGACAGAAAAATTTTAACCAATAATGATTTAAAAGAAATGTTCCATTTGAGCATTTCAACAATTCAAAGACGGGTAAAAGACGGTACTTTAAAACCTCATAAATTCAATGTAGCATCGAGTAAAGTATTTTACTACGAAGATGAAGTTTTGCAAGCGTTAAAACCAGTATTAACAGATAAAATATAAAACTATGTTACGAACATACTCACAAGATAAAATAGAAATAAAAAACATTTTTGGAGACTTGTTGTTTAGTCACAAGTGTCAAAATAACATCATTTTAATAACGGTAGAATCTGCCGTCATTAGTGGTGCTGACCTACGCCGTGCTGACCTTAGTGGTGCTGACCTACGCCGTGCTGACCTTAGTGGTGCTGACCTTAGTGGTGCTGACCTTAGTGGTGCTGACCTTAGTGGTGCTGACCTTAGTGGTGCTGACCTTAGTGGTGCTGACCTACGCCGTGCTGACCTTAGTGGTGCTAACCTACCAATTTTTTGTAAATAGTATATTTCTATTTCAATGGATGGTAATATTCGGATCGGTTGTAAAGTTAAAAGTATTCCAGAATGGGATGAGTGTTTTAAAGGAAACGAGGAATTTGATACAGAAAGAAACACCCCCGAATTTGCACGCATACAAGCAATGTATGAGGCGTATAAAGCATATTATTTATTAACTAAAGATTTGAATAAATGATTGTTACAATAACATGTTCCATGTTTTCAGATGGTACAATTTCTTGGATTTACAAATGCAAGGATGGCGATAAAACAATTATAACGGCATTAGACCAAAAAACCGCCATTATCGAAATTCGCATGAATACACTTAAAAATATACGTCTTGAGTTCTTTGACGAAATGCTTATTGTAAAATGGTTCTAAATTAAAAAATATGTACAAATTCAAATTTCACACGCTGTTACAGCGAATGACAAAAGAAGATTACGATACCTTGATGGTACTGATTCCGAAACTAATTGGGATAACAAAGAGAACATTTATAGGATGGATTTATATTCCGCTCGGTTCTGGTCAAGAAATACCTGCAGGCGCATTGATAAAATTAGCGCATTTGTTTGAATGTTCCACCAAAGATTTGTTTGAGGACAAAACCGAGTTTGAAAAATTTCAAATAGAATTAAAAAAATCTTTTTCAAAAACAGAGCCTTATGCTACGCATCATTGAGAAACACCCCGAAGAGTTTTATTGCAAGTTTTCATTTGATGGATTTGACGGTAAAACGCACGAAGCAGTCATTAAAGAGAAAAACTATTTGGCGTATCTAAGGGCATACGCTAGTAACTGCTACACCTATATTTGCATGAATGCGGAAATGCTAAAACTATACTGCTCACAACATAAAATATACGTGCCTAAAAATTTAGATGAACAGCTGAATAAGATACATGTTTTCGATTTAAGCGATAATTGGCAAACTGCGTGCGCTACTATTCAACAAATGGAGTTCCCTCACCTAGCAAATGTAACGCTAGAAGATTACGTTCAAAATAAAGCCAAAAATATCATTTGCACTGCCACAACCTTAAAATTAGTAATCCAACAACTGATTGAAGAATCTATAAAAATTTAAAAACAATTCTATTCATGAAACTAAAAGAAGAATACGCACACTTACAAGAATTGTACAATAAAGGATTTCGATTTAACCCGGATGATGAAACGTTTTTTGTAGAAAAAAGTGATAAGAAGTTCAAATTACCAACTGATTTTGAAAACTGGAATGTTCAAAAATTCAATAAAGATGAATATTTGAATACACGTATTCAAGAACTCGGAATTGAAAAAAGTAATACGGTTACGCTTATCGAAGATAAGTCAAAATCTGAATACAAAATATTTACAGCCAATAAATACGGGGATATTGAAATATTACAATACAATTTGCATCGTGCGCCATACAAGTACGAAAAGAAAACAACCAGCGCGGGAACGAAATTTGAATACAATGTTCAATTACGTTTGAATCCATTGTATGCGGATATTTTGAACGGTAAATATGACTTTTCAGAAGCTAAAAACTGCCCTTTTTGGCATCCAGACTTAATCGAAAAGTTTGAAAACAAAGAAGTAATTGATACGCTGATAATTACAGAAGGACAATTTAAAGCTTTCAAGGCAACTAATGACGGAATTCCAACTGTAGGAATTACAAGTATATCGCATTTTAGAGACAAAGAATTCAAAACGTTACATCCCGAAATAATTGAGTTTATAAGAGTATGCGAGGTGAAAAACATCGTTATACTTTGGGATGGCGATTGTACAGATATTTCGTATAATGCGATTGAGAAAAAAGAAGATTTAGCAAAGCGACCTAGTTTATTTTATCATTTCGCGTGCAAAATATCCGATTTGGTTCATGATTTTTTTCCAAATAAAAAATTAAAAACGGTTTATTTCTCCACAATTAAAAGTAGTGAAATTGAGCATAACCCAAAAGGAATAGACGACCTTTTAACGACGAATAAGACATACAAGAAGCAAATTGTACAATCGTTCAATAATATTGGCTTGTTACCGTCCTTATACATTGATTGGTTACCCATTTCAACAGAAGAGGGCAAAAAGAAAGTACGAAAGTTTTTTAATTTACAAAGTGTACAAGCATTTTACGGCTTTCATGCCGAAAAAATTAACGGTCGTGATTTTGTTTTTCAAGGTTCAAGCTATAAAATTGTTAAAGGTTTACCAGTTATTGAAATTCCGAAAGATTTAAAATCATACAAGCGCATTGGTACAGATTATTACTCATTACAAAAAAAACCCATTGCGAAAACAGGAATGGAACAAATTGATAGGATGTATGAAGAAATTCTTGCGCCTTGGACACTTCCGGCAATAAAAAGCGATCACGGTAAAGACGCAGATAATTACATAGAGCGCTACAAAGGATTCACCAATGAAGCAAGTCATACAGATTACCAACAAGTAATTGATGGCTATTGGAATTTGTACGCGAATATTCAGCATGAAGTTGAAAAAGGAGAGTTTCCAATGATTACTAAACTGTTAAAACATCTATTTCAAGAACATTTTGACAATGAAATGATTTTCGACTACTTTTCAGTATTATACAAGTTCCCTTGGCAAAAACTCCCTGTAATATGCTTAGTATCTAAGCAACAAGCGACTGGAAAGAGTACATTTATTTACTTATTGAAACTCATCTTTAAACAAAATATGGCAATTATTTCTAATAATGATTTAACTGCCGATTTTAACAGCCATTGGACTAGTAAACTCGTTGTCGCTTCTGAAGAAACTTTGCTGGAGAAAAAAGACGGGTATGAAAAAATAAAAAGTTTAACGACAGCAAAAGAGATATTGCGAAATGAAAAGAACAAAACAGCTCAACCCATTCCGTGCATGGTTCATTTTGTATTTTGCTCAAACCACGAAAACGATTTTATCCGAATAGATGATTACGATAGTCGACTTTGGATAAGAAAAGTAGGGACAATTACCGAAAAAATTAAAAAGTTTGATCAACTCATCGAAAATGAAATACCGTATTTTATCGAATACATTCAAAGTCGAGAAATAAAATATAAAGATAGTGGGGAACGCTTATTCTTTCATCCAATGGACTTTCGAACTGAAGCATTTAAAAATGTCGTCGCACATTCTGAACCAGGAGTAATAAAAGATTTAAGAATCCAGTTTGAAGATTACTTTTTGAAGTTCAGACAAAACGAAATTTCATTGACTACGAAAGATTTACGCCAATATTTTGGCGCACGTGGAGATGATTTTTACTTAAACAAATTAATGCGTGAATATTTTCACGTGGAAAAAAACGCAACCAGCTCCACTTATTCCTTTTTAAATGATAACCCGAATGATCCAGACAAACCTATTTCTATAAAAGGAAAGGGGCGTTTTATGACATTCAAAGCAAAAGAATTAGGAATAATGGAACAAGAAACTACGGAAGTAGAACAAGAAGATAGTGTACAAGAAAATTTACCTTTTTAAAAATTGAGATATGAAAAATAGAATTATACCATTGCCAACATTTAAAGAATTTACTCAATTGAATAATTGGTGGAGAAAAATTCAGAAAAAAGAAAAACAACACAAGGTTATACTCGCATTGTATTATCCGTTTGCGATAATTGTATTATTCGTATGTGTTTTCTTTTTTTTGATGTTTATGGATAGAGTAAGAAGTTCGGGCTAAACGCCTGTTTAATAGCGGTTATACAGTGTTATATAATGCCTATTTATTAACTAATTAAATTATAAAAAATGGAATTACAAGTTATAAAACAACAACAAGAAAAGGAGATGCTGATACAAAGCATTATCGAAAATTCAGATAATCCAACGGCAGAAAGCGTAATGAAAGATTTAAAACTAATTGACGATTTATTGATGTTGCAAAAACAAAGAATGTTATTTATACCTACACGGACTAAAACTGGACGATTGCGAAAAGATGCAAATTTGAAGACTATGATTGAAAAAAGAATCGAATATGATATTTTCGGGGAAGTTCTTCCTTAGGTATCATATAACGGAATACGGCTATGAGGTGTTGCCGATAAGAAATACACTTTGAATTAAACAACTGCTTTAGCAATAACTTATAGCCGTTGTTATATAATGTAAAATTATGGATAGAAAAGACGAAATAAAAATAATACTAAAGCACATTAAGAATGATTTAAAAACTTATTTCGGAAAATACGAATCATTGCTTGAAGATAAGATTGTTGAATATGGTATCTTAATTAAGAAGTACCAAGACGAGTTAGATGCAATAGGTAAATAATTTTATTGTATATAACACTCATCTAAACGCCGTTTTTAAAATGGCGTTTAAATGACGTTATATTCAGCCGTGCAACTACTGCACGGCTTTTTTAATGGGTAAAATTAGGAATCAAAGAATACAACTAAAAACTGGTAAAAGTGATATTGTAAATACATCATTTTTAATAAAAATTAAAAACCTTAAAAATCTTGTAGCTAATTGTAGACTTTTTTATAAAGTCTTATAAACAGTAGTCATTTTAATCAACAAGTTAAAAAAAATCTTGTAGACAATTGTAGACAATTGTAGACAAGATTTAAAAAAAAGCAACAAGAAGCAACAATTGTCAACAAGATAGAACATCAACTTGTTGACCAAAAACACCAATAATAACAACGCATTTGAAAAAAGTCTACAATTGTCTACAATAAAAAACACAACTAGGCTAAATTATGAAAAACGTATATTTCTTCAAATACATAGCATTTCAATATTAAATCTAACATAACGTAAACACAACATTTTTAGTTTTCATCACTACATAATTGAGTGAATTAATGTACTGTTTTATAAATCAATAGTTTACAATGTGTTTACGCTTTAATTTTGCACTGTATTCACTTTTCTTTTGGGCAAATTCAAACCGTATTCATTTTGTGTACGGTTTGAAATAAAAAGTAAACAAGATGAATACAGTTTAAAAACAATTTAACCGATTTTAATTAAACAATAGTAAACATGGCAACAAGCAGTTATTTACGCCGCCAAAGACGTGGTGAAATCAAAGTAAACCAATCAGAAGCCAAATCATTTGGACAATTAATGAAAGAATGTCGTGAAATGGTAAAAAGTGGCAAAGCTAAAGATTGTAAAGAAGCGTATGCCATGTTTAAAAAAAAGTAATCCTTTAATTTATATACGATGCAAGCAGACAAAAAACCGTTGATTTCACTTAATATATTCGAGAATGAAGACAATTTTGAATTAAAACTAAACGTGTCCACTCGTTTTTTAACAGAAGTATCTAATCAATTTGAAAAAAAAAAAAACAGGATCTCCAATGACCGGCGACACCGAAGAACGTATTAAACAAATTCAGAAAGAATGGAAAAGAATAATAGAGACTTTCCACAACAAAAAATAACTCATGTATCAAATCACTGGTAATACTGTAAGCTTTCGAGTTTCGGAAGATGAAAAGGAAATTTTAAACGAACTTGCGAATACACTGCAAACAGATGAAAACACCGTGTATTCAAATAGTAAACAACTTGTATTCGGGTTGATTACAAAATTGAATACAGATGTAAACAATGTTTCAGATTCTGTAATCAACGATGAATTACAAACATTAATTGATGAATGTCATAATGTAATCGGTTACGATGAGATTAAAACACTTCCCGAAATTCTAAGGGATCTGCTCGAAATCATCTCCACACCATTAGAACCAGCTCCAACGGTTGAAATTGAGAAAGAAGTTATAAAAGAAGTGGAAAAACCTTTGGGCGAAAACGACATTCTTGTACAACTGGAACCACTTCAAAAAGAGGTGTTGGAGAAAATTGCTCGTTTCAGAGTGCGCTACAAATTAGACGATGAAAGAACGCCACTTGATGTATTGATTAAACGCATGATTTTTAATACCGGCACACTAAAAAATGACCACGGAGCATTTGTAACAGGCATAAAATAAACAACAAAAGGGGCTTTCTACCTCTCTAAAGAAACAGGAGATACCCTATTTAGTCTTGATAATATATAAATCGGTATTGAGCCAACTTTATAAAACAAGCCCCTTTTTTAAACTACCATTATGGCAAAATCTATCATTCAAACGTTAAAAGAAGAGAATACCTCTCTAAAGAATCAAATTGAGGCTTTAAAACATCAGAAAGAGAAATTAAAAGCAGATAACAACCAACTGGAAGCGGATATAATTATTTCAGTTTCCAGAATAAAACGCTTGTTAGATGATTTACAAATTGATTTAAGCAAATTAAAAGATAAGAAAGCACTCGCATTAATGATTCCAAAAGTTTCAAGAGCCGTGATTTTAGGCAATTTAGATTTTGCATATATGGATGATTTGCTTCCATTTTTAGAAAAATACAATCATTTAATTAATAAATAAAATGGGCGAAGAGGATTTTGAATTAGAACAAATTGATTTATCAAGCATTTTGGAACAACCTACGAAGGTCCGTTCAGAGGTTTATGAGTTGTCCGATAAAAAAGAACAAATGGAGGACCTTTCCAATTTGGTTTTTGAAGACGAAAAGGAGACCGCTGAAAACCTAATCGAACAAGAACAAAAGCAACCCGAAGAGCCTTATGATGCAGAAGAAAACGCAGCTCTTTTAGTAGGTTGTATCGCTTCGGTGAATGATATTGTAATGACACCTCTCGCACGTTGGAAAGTGCGCCATAAATTTGGTGGAAAAAAGACACTAAAAACCTACCAACTCCAATTTGCAAAATCATTTACCAATAAAAAATTAACGGACCAGGAACAAAAATTAGCAGACCTCTATACGGCTTATTTAAAAGATAAAGAGGAGATGGAAAAAGCCATTCCATACACCGATAAAGAAATCGAAAATCTCACCAGAGCGGCTATTCCTTATTGCAAACAAAGCCGAATAAAAGTAAATGGCGGTGTCGCCTTTTGGGTTGAACTGGGAAGTTTACAAATGGAAAGAATCATAACAGTTTTATCCGCATAATGGCACGAGCAAATAAAGTCATATTAATTGCCGGCACAAGAGGCACGGGTAAAACAGATTTCGAGAAAAATATAATCTTTGATCAAAGAAAAATTTTCCCTAAATCATTGATAGTAGATACGTTTGATTCGGATGTATGGCAGACATTAGAAACGCATGATCATCCCGAACGAATGAACATTCAAATTCCCATTATTGCTCCGGAACAGTTGAAAAACTGGAAAAATGGAATCGCTCGTGTTTTTTCTTCAGACACAAGTACAATTATGTCTGAAATACAAAAGACATCTCGAAATATGTTTATCGTGTTTGAAGATGCTACAAAATATATTGGAAGCAAATTGTCAGAAGATGTAAAAAGGTTTGTTTTAGATTCTAAACAAAAAAATATTGATTTGATATTTTGCTTTCATTCTCTGTCTTCCATACCTCCCGAACTTGTGCGCACCAGCGATATTCTTGTTTTGTTTAAAACAAACGAGGGCAAACCGTCCGAAAAGAAATATCCTTGGGGAGAAATACCTCAAATGATGAAAAGATTAAAGGAAAGCAAAAACAGATTTGTACACGAAATATTACTACTCAACTAATGTCAAAATACGAACTAGCTCAAAAATATAATATTTCGCTTAGCACTTTGCGTAACCTTTTGAATGTTCGATTTTATAATGAATTAGTGCCTTTGGGCTACCTTAAAAGACAAATTATTCTTTCGCCTTGTGTTGTGCGGAAATTTATAGAAATGTACGGCGAACCCCTAAAAAAAGACGAAATATGAAAAAATTACACCCACTTGTTTTGTTAGAAAAATTAGCGACTTATCTGTTTGCCAACAACAGAATTGAACGCCTTAGCTTGCTGTTTTGGTTGCTTATGATAGCTTTTCTTATTAATATGATTTTCTCGTGCAGCGCACCTAAAAGACTTGCACGGCTAGAGAAAAATCACAGTTATTTATTTAACCGCACCAGTGATACAATTACAATTAACGACACTATAAGCGTAACGATACCTGGTGCCAAAAGCGATACATTTTTTCAAGCTCAACAATTAATAGATACAGTTTATTATGCCCAAAACGGAATCACCACAACGCTCTATTTACAAAATGATACGATTTACGTGCAAAATAAAACCGATACCATATATAAACAAATCCCTTATTTTAAACAAGTTCCGTATGTCAAAAACGTAAGTGTAATACCACCGAAAACAGTAACACACAATTGGAAAGGTGTTATTTTAATGTTTGCTGTTTTTCTGCTCATTTTTTTAGTTTTCTATTTTGTAGGCAGATTCATTGTAAAATATATAAAACCATCTTAACCATGCAAAGAGAACATAAAACCCTTTCAATTCTAACTTTTGGCTTTCTAATTGGCGCAATAGTTTACGCCTTATCACTCACCTTTTTAAAATAAAATATGAATTTTTTCAAGAACTTTTTCAAGAATGTTTTTACACCAAAAACACACACGCCTCCAGTTCCAGTTCCAGTTGAACGCACTAAGAAGCCAATCAATTTACTCTACGATTCACACCCTTATAAAAATAGACTTTTAAAGTCTTATCATATTGGCACATTTTGGCATCCAGCACGTGAGATTTATCCGAAAGGTGTAAAACTTTTTTTATTTGGGGACAATGCTGTTTTTGCCATTAATCAAAAAAACGCTAATCGAAAAGCCGTGTTAAAAGGAATACTCCGCCCTTTCTAACCGCCTAAATTAAATCTAAAAAGCCGTGCAAATTTGTATGGCTTTTTTTGTGGTATAAATTAGAATGAGATTACTTACAAAAACCTACAAACTTTAACAAACTCATACAAAAAACTCCTTTAAACTCATTTAACCAACAAGCTTTACTTGGCGTTGTGCAAATCTTTGTGCAACTAAAAATTAATTTATTTATGAAACCTGTAAAAATCATGCTTGTGATTGTGATTGTACTAATTATCGGAGTGATTGCCGTACAATTTTTTTACAAGAAGAAAGACAACGGAAGTGATTACCAACTTCCTGAAGTAGCTCCTGAAGCTAAAACTATAGATCCAATTTTAACTAAATCCATTTAAAAACAGAAAAAATGACTGAGTCAGAATTAAAAAAAATGAGCCCACGCGGACAAATGATTGTAAGCAAGTACGCTCATCAAACCGACATTATCGGACGTAGATTATCTTACTCTAATGGAGTAAAAAACATTTTAGGCGTTCGAAGCAGCAACACGGTAATACGTTTAAGAGTTACCAATAATTGGGAAACAGACCAATATATTTTCTTGTGTCCTAGTGCCATTATTCACAAAAAAGCAACTACTGCGGCAGAAATTGCTGCATTACCAGCTGTATTTGGATTACCATCAACAGGAATTCCATTTCAAGCCGCTTCAACTGACGAAGATGTTACTGGAAATAAACTAACAATTACCTCTTTAGATGCAAATCAAGATTTATCAGTAATTGCGAACGAGATTGGAGATTCACCAGTCCAAATCACAAAACTTTCTATGAAGTCATTTACAACTGCTGGAGTTCCTGAAAATACAAATTACGGTAACGCCTTTGAGCATTACAACGTTAATGCGTGGAAAAGAACTGCAAATGTACCACCATTACAATTTGGAGATTTTCAAAGTTCAAAAGATAATGCGACTGAAATTTTAAAAATTGATTTGTTGAAACAAAACTTCGTAGCGCCTATCTCATCGAATGACATTCTAGTATTTAAAGTTAACGCTGGAACTCGTCTTGACATAACGCTTGGAGTTGGTGCGAGAGATTCTAGACCAGAACGTTTTTACCGCGATATTCAAGCAGGTACGCAACTTTTATTGGAAGAATTTCCAAACGGTGGAACGGCTGACTGCGGTTGTAATAGCTAAACTAACCTTAAAGAATAATCAGTTTTATAATAAAAAAGCCCTGTCGACGGCCGGGCTTTTTTGTAAACAAAAATTCTAAAAAATGGCAGACGGAGGAGGAGGGTTATTTGGTGGTATTGCTTCTGCGGTATCAGGCATAACTCACGATTTTAATTACAAAGCACAAGAAAACGAACTTGCAATTGCACAGGCAAACGCACAAGCTGCACTTGCACAAGCAAACGCACCTCAACAGAAAAATAACACAGTTTTATATGTTATTACTGTTGTAGTTGTAGTTGTTATCGTTGTTCTTTTCCGCAGAAAAAAATAGAAACCATGACATCCACAGAAATTCAAATTAAAATAGATGCACTTAATACCGAGAAAGATTCTGCAAATGTTGCTTTATCACAAGTTACCGGTAAAATATCAGCACTAAACGCAGATATTATAGCACTAATGCAGAGTAGAGGTTCTTGGCTTGCTTCAATATCGCAATGCCCAGGTCTAAAATCTTCCAGTAAATATAAAGATTGCGCCAGCTATAAAACGCAACAAGCAGAATCTGCCGCCGCTCAAATACCCCCGAAACAAGCGGAAATAGATGCGCTAACCTCGCAAAAATCTTCATTAGAGTCTCGTATTTCAGCAATTTCTAATACAGAGATTCCAAACTTATTAGAGCAACAACGCCAAGTTATTTCTAGCGAAATTCATGTTTCCGCAGAACTCGCTGGAAAGGGGCTTTCAAAAGACGCACTAGATATTGTCGCGACTGGTACTGCAGATGCCTCCAGAATAACGGCTAAAGAAACGGCTGCAGCCCAAAGTCAAGCTATACTTACAGATGCCGAGGCAAGCTCAGCAAATAAAAAGAAATTTGGGCTAATTGGTGGCATAATTGGCGGCGTAGTGATTATTATTCTAATTGTTGTTGTAGTTAGGAAAATTCGTAAAAAATCATAGCCATGATTAAAGACGAAAAAACACTTTCAGACGAAACAGCCGCTGCAGGAACAAATATAAATATTGTTCTGCCCGATTGGAGGACTGCAATAAACCCAACAACTCAACCAAGTGTAGATTTAGCGGCGCAAAAACGCAAAAATCAACTTTATATAGGTGTTTGTATTTTAGTAGTGCTCATCATTGCTGTTATCGCTATACGAAAACCCAAAACCGCTTAAAAATGGACGTTTCAGTAGATACAAAAGTAAATCAAGATTCGCTCATAATGGTAGGTGTTGTTTTAGCCGTTGTTATTGTGCTTGGAATCTTAGTTGCTAAAATCGCAAGGAGGTAACAAATGAAAAAAGGCTTTTCAAAACTTAGCCCTATTACTCAAGTGGTAATCGTAATCGTAATTATCGTAATCATTTTTTTACTCATTCGCTCCGGTAAATCCTTTTTTCAAGGATTATCCAACAAAGCCAGCGACACGGCTGAAAGTTTGTCATTAGGTGCGCAAGGTCAACAAAAAACCTTTACCGATGCGGAATATAAGCAACAAGCAGGACAGCTATACAATGCCATGGCAGGAATGGGCACAAATGAAAGCGTTATCATGTCCGTTTTTGGAAAACAACAAAACGATCGTGATATAGTTGAGCTCAATAGCGCATTTGGCATTAGAGATTCTTACGATTTACAAGCGTGGCTTTCTGGAGACTTAGGTGAAAGCGAATTGCAAGATTTGAATAATATGTTAGCTAATAAAGGTATTACAAAACAATTTTAAAATGAGCGGAATTACTGACATATTACAACTTTCGATACCTATTGTATTAACGAACTTTTTCACGTGGTTTATGACTAGAAAAAAAGAGCGTGCAGATGCAAAAAAGGCAGATTTAGACAACGTGGAACGCATTATTTCAGTGTGGCGTGGACTTGCGGAGGAAATGGAAAAGAAATACCAAGAAGCACTTCAAAAAATTTCCGCACTTGAAAAAAAAGTAGAGCAATGTCAAGAAAACCATCGATTAAGAACACTTAAAAATGAAAAATAACGCCATAAAAAACATACTCGTTATGCTCGTTGTAACGGTGGTTTTAGTGGTAGCAATACAATACTTTTTAAATAAATATTTAAACGCAATGTTACTTTCAAAACTAGTTCCTTTTATGCAAAAATGGGAGGGCGGTCTAAGCCGAAAAACCTCCGATACTGCAAGTAATAATCCAGCTCCTTGGACATATCAAGGCGTTACGGGCTGGCACACGAATAAGGGAATTACCTATACTACATTTATTAATAATGCAGCAAGACTTGGTTATGCACCTACTGCAGATAATTTTTTCAAAATGCCAGATGAACTTTGGTTGAAAATTTTAGAAGGTACTTATATGGCTGCTTATCCGCTTCAAAAAATTGCACATTTGCCACGAATACAAGCGGTAATAATTACTTGGGCATGGGGTTCAGGCGTAGGAGGTTCAGAGGGTTATTTGGCAGACTTCCAACGTGAAGAAATGGGAATAAACGACACTAATATTACTCCAACTGAAATAGTGGATAATTTCAGGAAAAGAATCACCCCACTAAATGAAAAAATTTGGTTCGAAAAACTCAATAAACGCCGTGCTGATGATTTTTCACACATGGGTACTTACGCTCAAAACAAAAATGGTTGGTTGAACAGATTAAATGACTTTTCAAAAACATTCGCATGATCAAGAAACACAAGAAAACAATTATAATTGTAGCAATCGTATTGCTCATTATCATTATAACATACGTTCGTGTAAAACGTGAAAAAGAAACTGCGAACACCATCCAGTTGCCAACTGGCGGAACTGGTGGAACAACGCCCCCACTAGTTAGCTCGAATACAGTCAATGAGGATACAGTATTTCACCCGACATTGCCTTACCCGAATAGTGTATTTGTAAAGTACATTCAAACAACGTATAACAATTACACCAATGAACGAAAATTGGCAGGAAAAACGCCAGACTATCCAAAAATATCCGTTGATGGTGTGTATGGATTGGCTACTGGAAATGCAGTTAAACGCTATATGGGTGTAAATTATACGAGCTGGAAGGATTTTAAAACCAGAATAGACTATTTCCGTTCGATACTTAATGATTAATAAACACAGAATTTTGAATTTTAACAACAGAAAACCATGAAAAACAAGAAAGCAATAATTATAGTAATTGTACTCGTAGTAGTAGCGATTGCGGCGTATTTTCTTTTGAAGAAAAAACCAACACAAACAGCTACGCAGACTGTGCCAAACAGTAACGGAACAAACATTCCTGTAAACGATTGGATTAACAACTTCCCTTGGAAAGGGAATAACGATTCGCCAAACACAAGCGGTATCAAATATCCCGACAATGCAGATTTAGCTGGGTTTAACCAAGATGATACTCTAAACTATTCCGGGCATACTTTTTCCGCTAACGTAGCTGGAGGTAACTGGACTTTAATCTCATAAATTCTCAAAAATGGCAAAGAAACCAACAGCAAAACAAGCAGCTGCAAGAAAGAAATTTGCAGCGAAAAGCAAACAAGTAAGCAAACTTGTAAAAAAAGGAATGAGCAGAAAAACTGCTTGGAAAAAAGTAAAATAATCTAAGACATGGCAGACGGTAATTTTGATATGAGCAAAATGCCCAATATTTCACTTGGTACAGATGCGTTTGGTGTTGGTGGAATATTTTCGGGATTGGGCGGAATGACAAGAGGCGCACAAGGTACCGTAGATTGTGGTTCTCGTCCGAATTGCATCGGTTGGTCGGACGGTTGCAAAGAAAAACAAGCCGGATATTACGCTTGTGTACAAGCTGCTTCCGGGAACAACGCAGCTGCAAAAATTGCCACGTCTAGAATTGTCGTTGTATCCGTAGTTGCTGTGGTGATTGTGGCTTTAATACTTGTATTGGTATTACGCAAAACCAAATAAATGAAGTTTTTGCACACATACAAAAAGTTTATACTCTTCGGTATAGTTCTAGCTATCTTGATTATTGTTATTCGCAACAGGGAGTTTATTAAAAGTAAAATTGTAAATTAGTAAATAAAAAATAGATCATTATGGCAACATTCACCGGAAAAGAAGTTAAAAAGGGAGGGAAATGGTATCCAGTAACAGTAACTGCGAGAACTATTCAAGAAGCAAATAAAAAAGTTAATAAAAAGAATACTTCTGGAGAAGATGTAAGAGGTAGATTTTATAAAACAATTACCTACAAGTAATTTTCATCTTGAAAATCATTATCCAAAATTTCATCCTCAATAAGTATGAAATTCCAAGCATCTATTAAAACACGTTCAATTTCTTCATTTGACGGCTTTCCGTCAATCCATTGAACGTTTGCAATACTTTTATAAAACTCATCATAATCGCAAAACATTGCTAAAGAGTTATCAAAACGTATAAAGCAACGAGGTTCAGCCATGTGAATTATAAATTCTTCATTTGGAAACCATTGTTTATTTTCTCCTAAAGTAAAATGTTTATGCGCTTCTATTTTTTTCATGTGTAAATTTTTTACCAATTTATTCTTTTTCCAGCTTCCGACAAGTCGTTTTCAGTAATTTTTAAATACTTCATTGTCATTTCTATTCGAGAATGTCCAGCAATTAGTTGGGCTTTTGTTATATCTAATCTGAAATCATTTACTAATAGCGTTATACACGTATGTCGTGCAAGATGAGAGGTTAAAACGGTATCTATTTCAGCAAATCGTTGCAGTTCTTTTAATGCTTGGTTGTATTTTTGGTTGCTAATCTTAAAAAAATAGCGTGTACTTATCGGTGCATTTCGGCGTTCTTCATACTTATCAAAATACTTGCGGACAATTTTGTCCGCTTTTCCATTCCAAAAATGTGAAATAATCCATTGTATAGACTTGTTATTGATTTTTTTAGTTTTTTGTGGCGTGTATTTTAGTCTTATATTCTCCTGGCCCACAATCTCAAAATTTTCAAAAGATAATTCAACTAAATCGCCAAATCGCATCGCTGTATAACACGCTAATAGAAACATATCTTTGGTACGTTCTAATTCTGGCCGCAAAGTCATATCTAATGATTCGATTTTTTTTAGTTCCTGTAGCGTTAAACTTTTTTTTGATGGTTCAACTTCACGAATAGAAAAACCTTTGTTAAATGGATTTTCGGAAGCAAGCAATAAATCATTAGCTATCGCATAATTAAACACTTTATTTATTTTTCTGAAAAGCGTTACTCTAGTATTAATAGCTAATTTTTTTTCATTGATTAAGAAAGAATTGAAATTATCCAGCCACGATACCGAAATTTTATTTATTTCGATATCCTTAGAAAATTCTTTCAAATATTTCAAAGTTCGTTTATAAATTAGATGCGTTCCTTTAGATAGTTCAGCGTTTGCCATTGCCATTACTTCAAACTCAAAGTAATTGTAGAACGTTTGTTCTTTAGTTTCCTTTAACTTATTAATGTCAATTTTTCCAGTATTAATTTTTTGAGCAAGTAGATTGCGTTCAATATTTATTTTCAGGAGTTCCAATTGAGAGTTGAGAAAATCACAACTTGGATGTGAGGTTTTAATGCGACACGTTTTATCATTCCAGTATTTAGGTTCAATCTGTATTCCTGTAGATTTAATTGGTCTCTTAGTTCGAGAAAGATAAATAATCAATTCAATTTTTCCTTTGCCGTTCTGGAGCTTATTTTTTCGATTAAATACAAATTTAGTTTCCATAAATCAAAAGGTATCACATAGTACTCAAAAAGGTATCACAAATATCACGTATTCAAATATATTCAAATATATTCAAAAACGTTCAAAACTTAATAAAATAAACTATTGTGAACAAAAAAGGGAGGCTTTGAAAGCGTCCCTAGTGATCCCGTTTGGATTCGAACCAAAGACCTACTGCTTAGAAGGCAGTTGCTCTATCCAACTGAGCTACGGGACCAAGAATAATAAAAAAGGGGATGATTTCTCATCCCCAAAGTCGGGGTG
>Ga0164242_10003482_pt1 | contig 17942 bp, 14 predicted proteins | sample OricomgcompostMG_FD_108783 | JGI IMG/M metagenome (GOLD analysis project Ga0164242, IMG submission 108783) | Miracle-Growth compost microbial communities from Emeryville, California, USA - Original compost - Miracle growth compost (MG) ... | reverse complement strand
TAGCCGCCGGTGGCTTCTGCGATCAGAAAGATGCTGGTCAAGGGAGCGTACAAGATGCCGCTCATGGCGCCGGCCATCCCCACGATGGCGAAATTGGCAACGGGCAGCGAAGCGATTCCCAGCAGTCCGCAGAGCATGGCAAAGAAATAACCGAGGAAGGCACCCGCTACCAGAGAAGGTGCAAAATTGCCCCCGTTACCCCCACTGGAGATGGTGATGGTGGTGGCAAATACTTTGAATAAGCAGATCAGTCCCACAAACCCGAGAATGGCCCATTCGTTGTGGGCAAACGTACTGAAGAGGCTGGCGTGCATCAGCTCGGAGGCGCTTTGATCCACGAGGCTTTTCACGCTCATGTACCCTTCGCCGAAAAGCGGCGGTAACAGGAAACACAGTACAGAGAGCATCAACCCGCCGGAGAGGCCCAATAAGAGTTTGCTTTTGAATCTTTGGTGGAGATAATGGTTCAGCTTATAAGCGATGACGGAGTAATACCGGGAATAAAGTCCCGCCAAAAGTCCCAGCAGGATATAATACGGGACGTTGTAATAGTCAAAGGGCTGCTTCAGCCGGAAATGCAGGATAATATCATTGCCGAGAATCATCTTCGACAGCAGGGCTCCGCAGACCGAAGCGATGATCAGCGGGATAAAATCCGAAAAGACGACTCCTGCCAGCAGGATTTCTACGCTGAACATCATGCCGGCGACCGGGGCATCGAACGCCGAAGCGATGCCGGCGCTCGCACCGGCTGCCAGCAGCAGGGTGCGGTCCTTATAGTTCATCCGGTATATACGTCCGTAGTTTGAGCCGATCGCCGCCCCCGTCACCGCGATGGGGCTTTCCAGGCCGGCTGATCCGCCGAATCCTACAGTAATGGCGCTTTGGATCAGCTGGGAATAGGTTTTGCTGAGCCGGATAAAGCTGGACTTGCGGGCAATTTCATGGAGGATATTGGGAATGCCTTTGCCTTCCACTCCCCGGAAGAAATACTGGACCACCAGTACGGTACCAACGATACCGATGACCGGAAAAATCAGGTAAAAGAGCAGCTGAAAGGGAAGGTGATAGTCCTGGGTGATGATTTTCTGAATGTAATGTACCAGCGCTTTTAATCCTACGCCGGCCAGCCCGGCGGTACAGCCGACCAAAATCCCCGATAAGGTCAAAAACTGGTTATGGGAAAGCTTTTGGTGTAACCATTTGAGCGGAACCTCATGAATGTGAATGACGTCAGCCCCTTTTTCTTCCAGGCCTTGCAGGCCTTTGAATACATGATAATATTTTCGTACCTTTTTTACGTTCATCATGAACACTATAGGAGGCTAGTCGTGTCAAGCAGGGTGCAAAGGTAAGGCATCGGGATTTACCGGGATTTACTTATAGCAACCGGTGGATCGCACGACTGCCCGCCAGACTAAAAGTAAGGTATCGTTCTCAAACCGCACAACCTTGCTTCGGATAAGCCAGATCCTTTACCGGTCGCTTATCCCCTGACCAGATAGGCCGCCACCAAGGCCACCACTGCGATGATCACGCCGGTGACAAGCAAGCGAAGGACGCCTGCCCATGGGCTGACCCCTGTATAGGCAGCCTTGCAGATTCCAAAAGTCAGCAGACCGGCAAAGGTGAGGCCGGCAGCGTATTTAAGCGCCGTAACAGGATCGTGGGCGATCAGGTAAGGCGCAATGGGAAGGACCGCACCCATTAAAAAGGATAGCGCGACAAAAAAACCGTTCTTTCTGGCACGGCGGTAGTTTGGCAGGGGAGAACCCAGGCCATAGGAATGCAACAGTTCGTTCCAACGGGTTTCATATTCCAGCCCGTCCTGGGAAGCCCTTTCCAGGATCTCAGGTCCCAGATCGAGGTGATGCAGGATCTGGATCAGTTGCAGGTGCGGTATAAACCCTTTCTTTTGATCTCCGGCAGCGTCGCCAGGGTATTCCTGTGCCTGGTTGACGACCGATTGATAGGCTGCCACACCGAATAAAAAAGCGAGCATCACGCTCTCGGCGCCCGTAATAAGCGCGATCACGTGTGGGCGGGAAGTAATAAAACTGAGTGCGGCTGCCAGGGCAAAGGGGAGCAGCATACCGTCGGCCATCCCGATCAAAAGGTCATTGACAAAGCCGGAACTTTGCAGGTAACGGGGGTGCCGGAGTTTTGGGGTGTCGGTCAGTGTATTGATCATGAATCCAAATGGTCTAAACTGTCTTTAATGAGGGCTACACATTCGTCAATCTGTTCCCGGGTGATGATCAGCGGCGGCGCCAGGCGGATGCGGTCTCCGTGTGTTGGTTTGGCCAGGAGTCCACGGTCCCGCAGGGCCAGACAGAGATCCCAGGCGGCATTCGGGCTGGGGTGACGGATGACCAGGGCCTGCAGCAGCCCTTTTCCCCGTACGGCCGAGAGCCAGGGGGAATCCAGCGCGCGCAATTTCCCGGAGAAATAATCTCCTATGACGGCTGCGTTTTCGATCATATGCTCATCCCCAAGTACCTTCAGCGCGGTCATCGCCACGGCGCAGGCGAGCGGGTTCCCACCGTAGGTAGAGCCATGTTCTCCCGGACGGATGCAGGACATGATCTCCTCATTGGCCAAAACGGCCGAAACGGGGAGCGTCCCGCCAGAGAGCGCTTTGCCGAGGATGAGTATGTCCGGGGTGACCGCTTCGTGGTCCGAACAGAGCATCGCCCCGGTGCGGCCCAGCCCGGTCTGGATTTCGTCGGCTATGAAAAGGACGTTGTGTTGCCGGGCGAGTGCTGCGGCGCGGGAGAGGTAGCCCGCATCGGGAACGATGACACCGGCTTCTCCCTGTATAGGCTCTACGAGAAAACCGGCGGTATTTTCATCTGCCAGGGCGCTTTCCAGGGCCTTCAGGTCATTGTAGGGAATGCGCTGGAAACCGGGCGTATAGGGTCCAAAATCATCCCTGGCCTGTGGATCGGAGCTGAAGGATATGATGCTGATGGTCCGGCCGTGAAAATTGCCCTCACAGACAATGATTTTGGCCTTATTTTCCGGGATCCCTTTCCGGGTATAAGCCCATTTGCGGGTAAGCTTCAGGGCGGTTTCCACCGCTTCGGCTCCCGAATTCATGGGAAGCACCTTGTCGTAACCGAACATGGTGGTCACAAATGCTGCGAATTCTCCCAGCCGGTCGGCATGAAAGGCCCGGGATGTGAGGGTCAGCCGGCTGGCCTGGGTGACCAGCGTTTCGATAATTCTGGGATGGCAGTGTCCCTGATTGACCGCCGAGTAGGCAGACAGAAAGTCGTAATAGCGTTTACCATCCACATCCCAGAGGAACACACCCTCCCCCCGGGTGAGCACTACCGGAAGCGGATCGTAATTATGGGCTCCATGCTGCTCTTCTGCGGCGAGATAGCGGAGGCTTTTTTCGGATAATCCGGAAGTGTGTACCATGGTTCAAAGTTAGTTAATTCCGGGCTTTGCCATGAGGATTAACGAGGGTCCGCCGCTACAGGGCCTGTCCGGGAAGCGCGACCTTTTCAAATTCGTTTAACATGTTCAGTTCCAGAAGGGTAGTGGTGTCATCGTCGCTCTCCCGGTACATAGGTATGAATTTTGCACCATAGATAATCTCGGTGTAAAAGTAAGAGGTCTTTGAGACGACGGTGGCGGAGAATACCTCATCGAACCCGGCTATCTGGACGAATACTTCCGCTTGCGCGTGTTCGAGGTCTTCGGCGGTGAAGTGCTGCAGGGGACTTTTGTCGTCGATGGGGTGAACGACCGTCCAGTTCATGTTGAGCGAGTCGATGTGATGCCTTTCCAGTGCAAGGGAATAAAATTTATAGACCTGTTTGCCGTCTTCTTCCAAGTTCAATCCGAGATTGACAATGATATTTGCATCTATCAGGTTGTGCCGGTCCTTGTAGCTGACCAGCCGGAACATGAGAGCGGTTTGCCCGCGGTAGGGCGAGATAAGCGCGTGGTGGCTGAAAAGAATGTAGGAACGCGGCCTGGCAAAACGGCCATAGATGAGGCCGGTGAGGATGGCTACTCCTGCCAGACCGCACAATGCTTCGAAAGAGGATACGACGCTGGCCCAGAACCCGGATGGCGCGATTTGCCGGTAGTCCACGGTGACGGTGGTCATTGCCTGTATGCTGAAGAAGAACAAATGCGTCAGGTGCAAGAGCGGAGCAGGTTGTCCGGGCAGTTTGGAAAATTCTCCGATGCCTAGCAGGAAATAAAGCAAGGCAAAAACAGCATTGACAAAAATGAATAAAAAAAATACAAACAGGGAAAACCTCCACGTAGGCATGGCGATCATCCGCTGAAAGAGACTGACCTTGTGTTGGAGACGGATCCCCTGGCGGATGATGTTATAGGAGCCGTCTTTGTTGACGAACCTTCCCCCATGCCTGGAGGGATCTACGCCGAAGCCGGTATTGGGGTTGAGCGTGGAGTGCGGGTTGATGTGTTTGCGTAAGGCCATCGTAAATGGGAATCGGGGATTACTTGGTTTTCAGAACGGGTATATTAGTACCTTTATCATTATGGAACGGTCTGGTCAAAGCCGGCTTCTTTTGTAACAAGACACGAAATTAATCGTTAAACAGTTGTATGCACGGAGAGCGGGTCCATAAATCCAGGCGTTTTGTCAGGTGGTTTTTCATGATCGCGGTGGTGGTCCTGCTTTTGATCACCGGAGGCCTGGCTTATTATACCAAACGGGTGACCCCCTTTCTTTCCCAGAAACTCAGAGATCAGGTCTTGCGCTCCTCGGACAGTCTCTACCACGTGGAATTTTCCAGTCTGAAGATCAATCCCTTTACCGGAGCCATTACCCTGTCGTCTTTCCGGCTGAGACCCGATACCGCCGTGTACAACCGGATGAAAGCGCTGGAGGAGGCTCCCGAAAATATCGTCGATCTTTATGTCCCCGAGCTCAAACTTACCCATGCACATCCGATCCGCCTGCTTTTTTTCAGAAAGGTATTGATCGGCGATGTAAAAATAGAATATCCTGTGATCAGAATCCGGCACGAGGATCTTTTTTTGTCTGAGAAGAACCAGTCGATTCAAAAGACGCTCGCGAACCTGATTTCCGGACCGCTGAAAGCTATCCACATTAACCGCCTCGACCTGGATAACGTTAACCTGACCTATAAGAACCTGAGTAATCCCCACGGAAAGGGCTTTCAGCTGGAAAAAGCGGATGTGATCTTCAGGGACCTGGCGATTGATAAAGAATCGGTGGCAGATACGACCCGTCTGCTGTACGCGAAGGATTGCTGGATGCACCTGGTAAACTTCGAAATGCCGACGCCTGACAGCTTATATCAGATGGGGATGCAGGATCTTGTTTATGATGTCCGGGACAAAAAAATGCTGGTCCAGGGGCTTGCGCTGAAACCCCGGTACGATGAGGCGGCCTTCGATAAAAGGGTGGTGCGGCAAAAAGACCGGTATGACCTGTCGATTGATTCGGTGAACGTGACCGGGCTGGGATTGCTGGACATTCTCCGCAAAAAGAAAATCGGACGTATCGCCAGCGTCAGCCTGGACGGTGTAAAAGTGGATATCTATCATAACCGGGAATTGCCGCCCGCACTGGGAGATAAAGCACTGCTTCAGCCGGCTTTGAAAAGCGCGGCGGGTGGCATGATCTTTAAGACGATCCGGGCAGCGTTTACCATCGATACCTTTTATTGGCGCCGCACTGATATCGTATACCGGGAACGAAGTCAGTTGTCCAACAGGATCGGCCAGGTAGACTTCAACCAGTTGAACGGGGTATTCTATAATATCTCCGATGACTCGGTCGCATTAGTGCATAACCACCGGATGACCGGTGATGTCAGTACGATGTTCATGGGTAAATCGGAGGCTAAGGCACATTTTGTGTTTGACCTGACGGATCCGGGCGGCGCCTTTACCTATTCGGGTTCCCTGGCATCCATGAAGGCAACCGTTCTGAACAAAGCTACCCGTTACCTGGGACTCCTGAAAATACGCTCCGGTAATATCCGCACCCTGAGGTTTCGCTTTGCGGCCAATGCCAGCCAGACGACAGGTTCGGTCTACTTGTTGTATAATGACCTTTCCATCAGCATCCTTTCTTTAGATGAGATCAGCGGCCGGCTAAAGAAAAAAGGCCTGGCATCGCTGATGGCCAATTTGCTGGTATTGCAAAACGATAATATTGCCGACGCGTCGGCGACCCGTCAGGCGACGGTAACCTATGCACATGATCCAACGAAATCGATCTTTAACTATATGTGGAAATCCATGTTCCAGGGTATCAAGGTGATCGTAGGCATGGACCAGAACACTTCCCAACTGAAAAAGGATCTGCAGCAAAATAAACTGGTGCAGAAGATCCGGCAAAAGAAAAACGACAAAAAGACCCAATAAGGGGACTGCTTCCGGCAAAACGAACGAAAAGCTAAAGCCATTTTAGCTACCTTTGCGCCAGGCAAACCGGCTATCCGATATAAGGTAACGCCGGTTTTCTGTTAAAAGGTTGATTTCAATCTGACTATGAAGAATTTTCGGAATTTTTGCATCATCGCCCATATTGACCATGGCAAGAGCACCCTGGCCGACAGGTTGCTGGAGTCTACCCATACGATCAATAACCGCGATATGATGGCCCAGGTGTTGGATAACATGGACCTGGAACGGGAAAAAGGCATTACGATCAAGAGCCATGCCATCCAGATGTTGTATACAAAGGATGGAACCGAATATACGCTGAACCTGATAGATACTCCGGGGCATGTGGATTTTTCCTACGAGGTCTCCCGGGCACTGGCTGCCTGCGAAGGGGCACTGTTGCTGGTGGATGCCACCCAGGGCATCCAGGCCCAGACAATTTCCAATCTTTATCTGGCGATAGACAACGACCTGGAGATCATCCCGGTCGTCAACAAGGTGGATATGGATGGGGCGCAGATCGCCGAAACAAAGGACCAGATCATGGATCTGCTGGGTTGCCCGGAGGAGGATATCCTGCTGGCATCGGGCCGGACAGGATTGGGGGTGGCCGAAATCCTGGAAGCGATCGTAGGGCGCATCCCGGCTCCTAAAGGCGATATCGAGGCACCGCTGCAAGCGCTGATCTTCGACAGCGTGTTTAATTCCTTCCGGGGGGTGATCGCTTACTTCCGGGTGTTCAACGGCGTTTTACACAAGGGGGACAGTGTCCAGTTCGTCAATACCGGAAAAGATTATCTGGCCGACGAAGTCGGGATTTTAAGGCTGAAGCCGGAACCCAGGGAAAAGATCGGTGCGGGAAATGTGGGATACATCATTACCGGCATCAAAAACGCCCGGGAGGTGAAGGTCGGAGATACCATTACCCTGGCCGGGGATCCGCGCAAAAATGCGATCAAAGGTTTCTCCGAGGTGAAGCCGATGGTGTTCGCGGGGATCTTCCCGGTGAATACGGACGATTTCGAGGAGCTAAGGGATTGCATGGAGAAACTGCAGCTGAACGACGCGGCGCTGATCTTCGAGCCGGAGACCTCCCAGGCGCTCGGGTTCGGATTCCGCTGCGGGTTCCTGGGGATGCTGCATATGGAGATCATCCAGGAGCGGCTGGAACGTGAGTTTGATCAGACGGTGATCACGACGGTGCCAAACGTGAGCTTTCACGCTTACAGCACCCGCGGGGAAATGAAGATTGTGAACAATCCTACCGAGATGCCGGACCCCAGCCGGCTGGAACGTATAGAAGAGCCCTTTATCCGGGCTCAGATCATTACCCTGCCGGAATACATCGGGGCGATCATCACCCTTTGCCTGGGTAAGCGGGGTATACTTAAAAACCAGAGCTACCTGACGACTACCCGTGTGGAGCTTACTTTTGAAATGCCGCTGGCCGAGATCGTCTTCGATTTTTACGACCGGCTTAAGTCCATCTCCCGGGGATACGCATCGTTTGATTATGCCCCGGTGGATTACCGGCCATCCGATATCGCTAAAATGGATATCCTGTTAAACGGTGACAAGGTGGATGCGCTGAGCGCGCTCATACACCGTTCCCGCGCACAGGATTTTGGCCGGAAGCTTTGTGCCAAGTTGAAAGAACTGCTTCCCAGGCAACAATTCCAGATCGCCATCCAGGCCGCCATCGGCGCCAAGATCATTGCGCGGGAGTCGATCTCGGCGATGAGAAAGGATGTGACTGCCAAATGCTATGGCGGAGATATTTCCCGCAAGCGTAAGTTGCTGGAAAAGCAGAAAGAAGGTAAGAAGCGCATGCGCCAGATCGGAAACGTAGAAGTGCCACAGGAAGCTTTTCTGGCAGTCCTGAAACTGAACGAATAATCTAATGCCCTGCCGGCGCATTTTGCGCAGTGTCCTGTGCGGCGGCCTGCGGCCGATAACGAAGCGCCGCTACGATGGGATAATGGTCGGAAAGGGCTCTTTTGATCCGCTGGAAAGACGCCACCGAGAACTGGCGGGAACAGAAAATGTAATCAATACGTAAGGTGGGGGCAATGCCCGAATAAGTGCGTCCCAGGCCGAAGCCTTTTTTGAGGAAGGCGTCCTGGAGGGCGCCTCGTATCTTAAAATAGGCGTAGGAGTTAGGGGTGTCATTGAAGTCTCCGCAAAGGATGACCGGATAGGGACTTTTGCTGATTTCTTGCGCCATGGTTCTGGCCTGGCGGCTTCTTTTCGCAAAGGCGGTGCGCAACTTTCCCAGAATGATCCGGGAAGCTACAAATCCGGTGTCTTCCTGCAACTTTACTTTTTGGAGCCCCGAGAGGTCTTGGTGACTCAGGTAGACCGATTGCAGGTGCAGGGTAAAGATACGGATGGTGTCTCCCGGCCTGGGGACCACATCCGCAAAAAGGGCGCTCTCGTCCGCATATTGCGCTAACAGCTTGATTTTTTCTGTGTGTATGATCGGATACCGGGAAAAAAGGATGACGCCTGAATGGTTGTTTTCGTAATTGTGGTTGCTGCTGAAATACCGGTAGGGTAGCCCGAGTGTGTGGGACAGGTCGGCTTTGTTGTCATGGTCCCGCGGGTTTTCCGAGGTGTAGAATTCCTGCAGGCAGAGAATGTCCGGATGCTGGGCGGTGATCAGGTCAAATATCTGGTGCCGGAGTCGTGTATTGCCGGCCGCCGTATAATCGAAGTTCTTAAAATACCGCACATTATAGCTCATTACGGTGATGGCCGAGTCCTGGCTTCCGGGCGTATGCCGGCCGGGGTGAAAACCAAATACCACCGCTGCAGATTTCCAGCCCACCAAAATCACTGCTACGGAGAGTAAACTATAGCGGGGATGAAAAATGAGCCAGAAAAAAAAGAAGGCCAGGATGACTGCCAGGACATAGGGAAAGGCAAGCCCCAGGAAACTGACCGGCCAGAAATGATCGGGATTGATATAGGGAATGAGACATCCGCCAAGCAGCAGGATCGCCGCAATGATATGGACGATAAACAGCAGTTTTTTGGTAAGCAGCCTCAGAAAATACACAGATATCGCCTTTTTTTCAGGCTAATGTAGACGATTGACTGCGAAATACCATAAGGGATACCGATAAATTCTGAATATCCGTTCCGGAAAAACAGCGGGAAGCGGGTGAGATTACTCTTCGCCTTGCTTGCTCGCCCTGAGCAGGATGTCTTTTTCTTCGTTGGAAAGCGAATGGTAGCCGGAGCGGTTGATCTTGTCGAGGATATCGTCGACCTTGCTTTCGGCTACCGGTCCGATCCGCCGAAAGGGGACGTCTTGTTTGTACGGGGAGCCTTTCCTGCGTTTCTGACCCTTGACGCGTATAGGCTTGAGGGTATCGTCGGATGGATCGAAAAGGTGGCCAATCTGAAAGATCAGCCGGTTCAGACCTCTTCCGGGGTCATAACCGTTCTTCAGCCGGAGGGCAAACACCGCGCCCATGATGGCTCCGCCGGTCTGTGCCGCAATGTATCCGAGGGGATCGCCCCCCTGCTGGCCTAACAGGCTGAGCGCAATGTATATGATGGTGACTACATAGATCGGAAATCCGCCGCCCAGCGTGGGGAACACCCGGTAGTTCGGTGAGAGCACGGTTACCGCAATGATAATCGCAATCACGCTGGCTGCGCCGCCGATGTTGACCGAATTTGCGATGGCTTGCGTTTGGTGCAGGTCGGGAATAAACACGTAGGCCAGCAGAAAGGACAGCGCGCCGGCCAGGCCGCCGTATATATAGACCGGTACCACGTGCCGGTACCCCGACAATCCCTGCAACAACTCCCCGAACCACCAGAGCCAGATGAGCGTACTCAACAGATGCCAGAAATTGATATGGACAAACATATAGGTGATCACCGTCCAGGGATGGGTGAGCACGTCGGACGGGTTTGCGGGCAAGACTGCCCAGGGAATGACCTGGGAAACGAAAACGCCGCTCGGATGCTGCGTTAGCATATAAACGACCTTGGTAAACAGTAAACCGACGAAAACGACCAGGTTGATCAAAATCAGCCTCACGACCATATTGTGGCTGTCACCCAGTGAAAATTTGAGCAGGGGACGAGATCTTTCAGTTAAAATTCCCATAAGAGTCTAATTCATTTTCCCATATAAATTTAACAAAAAATATCGTTTTCGGTTCTGCTTTTCTTTAGTAAAATCCTCCGCCAACGCCTTTTTTCTTCCAATGCCTGGCCAGCAGAAATCCAAACAGCGCGCCACCCAGATGGGCAAAGTGCGCCACGTGATCATTCGGGTTTTGCTCCATCGCGGTATACAGTTCAATGGCGATGAAACCAATGACGCACCATTTTGCCTTGATGGGTACGAAAAACCACAGATAGATCAAACTGTTGGGAAACAAGACCCCGAACGCTACCAGTACACCATAAATCGCGCCAGAAGCACCCAGCACGGGTTCATACAGGAACTGCTGTATCCGGGAGACGGGGATCTGGCCGTGGAGATAGGCATTGGTCAGCGAATGGAATTCGATCGTTTGCGCACCCAGAAAGCAGATCGCCGCGCCCAGGCCACAGACCATATAAAAAATCAGAAAACGCTTGGGACCCCAGACATTTTCGACGATCCTTCCGAACATCCAAAGGGCGAACATGTTCATGGCGATGTGCCAGAAGCCGCCGTGCATAAACAGATGGGTGACCAGCTGAAAAGGTTTGAAAAGCGGGGATTGCCAGTAATGCAGCGCGAAGAGATATTCTAACGGATAGTGAAACACTTTAATACTGACCTGCTGGGCAAGGAAAACCAGCACGCAAATAATAATGAGGTTCTTGACGACGGGGGGTAAGATACTGAATCCTCCTGGTCTGAATTCTGCCATACAAATTAGGTTCGAATTTGATAATTGCTCCCGCTGCCCCTGGCAGCCGGTCGCTTATTTTCTTTTTTCAAGTGCCACCACGTTTTCAATGTGGTGGGTGTGGGGGAAAAGATCCACCGGTTGAATCCTTTCCACCTGGTAATGGGTGTCGAGTTTCTCCAGATCCCTTGCCTGGGTAGCCGGATTGCAACTGACGTAAACGATCCGGGGGGCGCCCATTTCCAGGAGCTTGGAGACCAGCTTGTCATGCATGCCCGCCCTCGGAGGATCCGTCACGATGACATCCGGCCGGCCCTGCGCTTCAAAAAAATCGTCGGTACAGACGTCTGTGACATCGCCTTCGAAGAAGGCGGCATGGTTGATCCCGTTCATCGCGGCATTTTCCCGGGCGTGCCCTACGGCTTCGGCTACCAGTTCTACCCCAATGACACGGCGTGCCTCCCGGGACAGGAATATTCCGATGCTGCCGGTACCGCAGTAGAGGTCGTACAAGGTTTCCTGCCCCCCAAGCCCCGCAAAGTTACGGACCACCCGATATAATTTTTCCGCCTGCCTGGTATTGGTTTGAAAAAACGACTTTGGCCCTATTTTAAAGACAAAGTCTTCCAGTTTTTCGGTGATGTATCCGGGACCAAAATAGGGGATGGGTTCCAAATCGCCAATACTGTCGTTGCCTTTAGGATTGAGGGTATAGAGCAGGGTAGTGATGCCGGGCACCGTTTCCAACAGGTGATCCAGCAGCGCTATACGGGGGGCCTCTTCCTCATGATGGAGGCATAGATTGACCATGACCTGGCCGGTCGTGGCGGTTCGGATGATCAGGTTACGCAGCCATCCCTGATGGGCCCGGTGGTCGTAAAAAGCGTATCCATTATCCAGCGCGAAGGCCCGGACCGTATTGCGGATGGCATTGCTCGGCTCATCCTGCAGGTAACAGGTGTCGATGTCCAGGATCTTGTCAAAGAGCCTGGGGAGGTGAAAGCCCAGCGCATCACGGGCGACCCATCCCTCGGTTGCGAGCGCCGCTTCTGTCAGGAAGGCGCGGTTCGAAAAGGTAAATTCCAGTTTATTGCGGTAAAACACCGTCTCATCGGCCCCGATGATGGGCTCGGCCGGCGGAAGCGCCAGCTTCCCGATGCGGGAAAGGGCATCGATTACCTGTTGCTGTTTATAGCCCAATTGTTCCCCGTAGGGAAGCATTTGCCACTTGCAGCCACCGCATATCCCAAAATGTTGGCAAAATGGTTCCACCCGGCTGGGGGCATACGCGTGGAATTTGACGGCTTTCCCTTCCGCCCAGTCTTTCTTATTCTTGAAAAGCCGGACGTCCACCAGGTCGCCGGGAACCGCTCCTCCCTCAATGAAGATGACTTTCCCGTCCAGCCGGGCGAGCGATTTGCCCTCTGCGGCGTAACTGCTTACGGGCACCCGTTCAAGCAAAACCTGTTTTCTTCTTCCTCTGTCGGCCATTCCGGCAAAGGTAGTAATTACCTGCCAACGGTATGATCCCTCAAAAATCATGTAGTTTTACGCCCAGTTTTCCAACGAAAGATTCATGAAAAAGTCCTTTTGTACATTTTTGTCGCTGGTGCTGGCCGTTTCCCTGGCCTGGGGAGGACCAGGTGCCGGGTATACGATCGGGGTAAGCGTGAAAGGCTACCGCACGGGACAACTTTACCTGGGCAATTATTATGGTCACCAGACTTATGTTATCGATTCCGCGGTCATAGGTGCAGACGGGCGGGCGGTCTTTAAGGGGGCCGCATCCCTGGAAGGGGGTATCTATTTCGTGTTGCTTCCCGAAAAAAAACGCTATTTCGAGGTGTTGATCGATACGGCCCAGCATTTCAGCGTGGAGGCGGATACGACGGAGTCCTTCCGTCACCTGGTCTTCACCGGATCGGCTGATAATGTCCTGTTCGCCGATTATAACGCGTTTCTTAGAACCCAGCAAGAGAAGATGTCCCGGGCCAGAAGCGCCGGAAAGGATTCTGCGGCATTGCATGGCCTTGACCGGCAGATATCGGGAGAAGTGAACCAATACCGCGACGGATTTATACGGAAACATCCCGGGACCCTGCTTTCCATGATCTTCAAAGCAATGGAGGATCCGAAGGTGCCGGAGTCGGTGCAACAGGATTCTGCTGCTGCTTATCATTATTACCGTGCCCATTATTGGGATAATGTGAATCTCCGGGATAACCGTATCCTGAGGACACCTGTACTGGAGACCCGGTTGCAACGTTATTTTTCCCAGCTGATCCCGCCTGTGGCGGATTCCGTGAACGCAGCGGCCGACGACCTGCTGCAGGCGGTGCATGCAAACAAGGAAATGTTCAAGTATGTGCTTTGGTGGCTGACCTATACATACGAGACCTCTCCCTATATGGGTATGGATGCGGTGTTCGTGCATCTGGTGGAAAAATATTACATGACCGGGCAGGCTTACTGGCTGTCCAAAGAACAGACCCAGAAGATCATTGACCGGGCCTCGCAGCTCGCGCCGAACCTGATCGGGAACCGCGCGCCCGACCTGGCGTTGAGGACGCCGGATTCCGCGGCGGTTAGCTTATCGGGAATTCAGGCGAAATATACGATCCTTATTTTCTGGGATCCGACCTGTGGCCATTGCCAGATCGTAGTCCCCAAACTGGATTCCGCTTACCGCAGTCACTGGAAGCAACAAGGCGTCAAGGTGATGGGCGTACTGGCGGGGGGTACCCAGAAACAATGGACCGATTACATCTCCGCACATCACCTGGACGACTGGATCAACGCCTGGGATCCCGGCAACCAGACTAATTATCGCCGGCTATACGACGTTTATATGACGCCCATCATCTACTTGCTGGATGCCGACAAAAAGATACTGGCCAAAAAGCTGGATGTCGCGCAGCTGGATCATTTTCTCACCCGTCTCGCGCAACAGGAATAAGGCCGCTCCCGCATCAGGAGCCCTTTCATAATTGATTCATAAATAATAAATTATAAAGGCATTTTTTGTTTATGGCATACTCTTTGTATCCTATGTCTAGCGTAGGAGAAACGATTGCCCGCCGCAAGGAAGGATCCTGATCCCCGGCAATCTCTTCCCGAACGAACAGCAACCGAAGGGAAGCTGAGTAGATTTTGAGTTGGTTACATGTCTAAACAAAAAAAGTTATGAAAAACCCTATTCATCTGAAAAAGATGTCGCTCGTGATGAGCGCAGGACTGTTGGCTATCTTACTGTTTTCCGGAGGGGGTGCGTTCGCCCAGGTAAGATTCGGTATTAAAGGAGGCCTGAATCTGGCCGATATGAAATACGAGGCTAAAGATCAGACCAATGGTGCGCCGGACGCCAATTCCCTTTCCACTTTTAATGCAGGTGTGATCGTCGATATCCCCCTGATATCGGGACTGGCCATTCAGCCGGGACTGATGGTTGAAGGCAAAGGCTCCAAGGTGGAGTATTCCGGGGCGTTGGGCAGCTTTACCCAAAAGACCAATCCCATTTACCTGGAGGTACCGGTGAACGTGCTGTTCAAACCTTCGATCGGTGCACATACCAAATTATACTTTGGCCTGGGTCCTTATGTGGCGATGGGGATCGCGGGCAAATCCTCTTCGGATGCTGAGGCTTCCATAGGTTCCTACTATTCGGATCACACGCTGAAATTCGGCGACGGGTCCAACGATGACTTTAAACAAACCGATGTAGGCGGGAATGTGCTGGCCGGTTTTGAGTTCGACAACGGCCTCTTGGTCGGCGCTCAATACGGTATCAGTTTTACCAACAACGCGCCTAACGGAAATGACAATGCACCCAAGATCCTGAGGAATAAAGTGCTGAGTTTTTCGGTAGGATACCTGTTTTAACCAAGTGTTTCCCACGTTTTAATCTTTATTTTTTAATACTCACTTAAATGCTAGACTAATGAAAAAAGTGTTTTTCACAATGGCAGCGCTGTGCATGGCTGCCGGGGCTTTTGCCCAGACTACTTATGGCGTGAAGGTAGGACCGGATTTCTCGAGTTACACGTCCAAGGTTTCGGGTTCCAAGGAAACCAGTAAAATGCTGGTTGGCGTTGCAGGAGGGGTGTATGCCAACATTCCCCTGGCGCCGGAGTTTTATGTGCAGCCTTCTCTGATGTATGAAGGCAAAGGGGGTAAGAGCAAAGACAACACGCATGTAAAGACCCGCTTGAACTACCTGACCTTGCCGATCGATTTGCTGTTTAAGCCTGAAATGCCGAACGGAAGTGGCGCATGGATTATTGGCGTGGGCCCTTACCTGGGTTATGGCATTTCCGGTAAGTCTGCCTACAGCGATAATGGAAACGAGATTTCCGTCGATCCTTTTAAGGATAATGGGGCAGGGGACGCGGGCCTCAAGCGTTTCGATGCCGGTGCCAACGTGCAGCTGGGCTACGAGATGGCCAGCGGTTTTAATATCGGACTGAATGCAGAGCTCGGCTTGGTGAATCTGATGAACCATGGCGACAGCGATAATTCGTTGCGTAATACGTCCTTTGGCGTGACCGTCGGTTATACCCTCGGAAAATATTAAAAAAGCAGATCACCCATTATATAAAGTCCCGGAGGTTCGTCCTCCGGGATTTTTTTTTAACATACATTTACGTTTTAAGCTTATCGGGATGAAAAACAGGATTATTGCTACTGGCCGCGTGCTGTGCGACAATGCACCCAGATCCTGAGGAACAAAGTGTTGAGTTTTTCGGTAGGACACCTGTTTTAATCAAGTTTTTTTCACGTTTTAGTCTTTATTTTTTAATACCACTTAAATGTTAGACTGATGAAAAAAGTGTTTTTCACGATGGCGGCGTTGTGCATGGCTGCCGGGGTTTTTGCCCAGACTACTTACGGCGTGAAAGTAGGGCCGGATTTCTCGCTTTACACGTCCAAGGCCTCGGGTTCCAAGGAGACCACCAAGATGCTGGTGGGCGTGGCAGGCGGCGTCTATGCCAATGTTCCGATCGCCCCCGAGTTTTACGTACAGCCTTCTTTGATGTATGAGGGCAAGGGCGGTAAAAGAAAGGTAGGTACGCATGTCAAGACCAGGCTGAATTACCTGATGTTGCCGGTGGATCTGTTGTTTAAACCCGAAATGCCGAACGGAAGCGGCGCGTGGATCATTGGCGTAGGTCCTTATATCGGTTACGGTATTTCCAGTAAGTCCACCTACAGCGATAATGGGAACGAGATTTCCCTGGATCCTTTTAAGGAAGATGTCTTCAAGCGTTTCGATGCAGGTGCCAATGTGCAACTGGGCTATGAGATGGCCAGCGGATTTAATGTCGGGCTGAATGCGGAACTGGGCTTGGCGAACCTATTGAAGGATGCTGGTGGCGATTCGTTCCGTAACACGTCCTTTGGCGTGACCGTGGGTTATACCTTGGGGAAATACTAAAAACAGCAGATCAACCATATATATAAATTCCCGGAGGTTCGTCCTCCGGGATTCTTTTTAAACGTACATTTACGTTTTAAGCTTATCGGGATGAAAAAAACAGGATTATTGATACTGGCCGCGTGCTGCGTGACGCTGGCGGTGACCGCTCAAACGACGTACGGTGTTCGTGCGGGTTCGAATTTTTCCAGCATTACTACCAAGATCCAAGGTGGCAAAAACACCAGCAACATGCTGGTGGGCGTGGCGGCGGGTGTGTATGCAAATCTGCCGGTAGCGCCGGAACTGGTGCTGCAACCGTCGTTGATGTATGAGGGGAAAGGTGGATCGGATCAGCAGGCGGGATACCGGGTGAAGACCCGGTTGAACTATCTGACACTGCCGGTGGATCTGCTTTACAGGTCGCCCTTGTCACCAGGTGGGTTCTGGTCGGTCGGTCTGGGTCCTTACTTTGGCTATGGCCTGAGTGGTAAGGTATCGGGAGGCCCCAATAACGGGAATAGCGGCGTGGATCCCTTTAAGGTGGGAGGAGGCTCCATAAAACGTTTTGATTTTGGAGCGGATGTGCAGCTGGGTTATGAATCGGCTTCAGGTTTTAATATCGGGATATCGACCGAACTGGGGGTATTGAATACCGCCAAACATGGCGACAGCAAGAACGCTTCGAGGAATACTTCTTTCGATATCCTGCTGGGGTATACTTTCGGAAAATAAGCAAAAGCGCCGGGTACGCCGCGGCGTGCAGCTCAAACCAATTTTTCCACCACTTCCCGGATGACGTTGGTCTTGCCCAGGGTATAAAAATGCAAAGCCGGCGCATGTTCCGCCTTAAGCTCTTTGCATTGGGCGATCATCCATTCCTTTCCCACCTGCTGGACATCCGCATCGGACTTGCAGGCCAGGACGGCCTTGGACAGATCATTGGGAATGTCGATGTGGAAGATATGCGGCAGTATGGTGAGTTGTTTCTTGGTCGTGATCGGTTTTAAGCCCGGAATAATGGGTACGTTGATGCCATTTTCACGGCAGCACCTGACAAATTCGATGTATTTTTGGTTATCGAAGAACATCTGGGTGGTGATGTATTCGGCCCCTTGATCGACTTTCATTTTCAGATAGGAAAGGTCGGTCTCCATATTCGGGGCTTCGAAGTGCTTCTCCGGATAACCGGCTACCCCGATACAGAAATTGGTTTTCAGCCCGTTGATGAGGTCGTCTTCCAGGTAGATACCGTGGTTCATGTT
>Ga0164242_10003481_pt1 | contig 17947 bp, 10 predicted proteins | sample OricomgcompostMG_FD_108783 | JGI IMG/M metagenome (GOLD analysis project Ga0164242, IMG submission 108783) | Miracle-Growth compost microbial communities from Emeryville, California, USA - Original compost - Miracle growth compost (MG) ... | reverse complement strand
ATTGAGAAGGTTTCCGGCAATAGTGGTTACCTTGCCATCAGGTGAAATCTTTCTGACAATATTGAGATCAAGAACAAATAAATTCCCTTGTTCATCCAAAGCAAGATCTTGAATACTCTTAAAAGTGGCAGAAGAAGTAGACCCACCGGAAGAACCAGTAGAATATTGCCCCATTACATCCAATGTAGATTTATCAGGCGGTATTGTAAAAATTATTCCATCCATCTGCACTCCTATAATAAGATTATCATTTTTATCAATTACAAGAGCAAAAGGCATACCCAAATCATATTCATTTCCAAAGCTTTTGATAAAGTTATTGTCAATATAGATAGTCATTTCTCCGTCCGGCGTTATTTTTTTTATTTTCTGCTCTCCCCCATAAAGTGCTACATATAAATTACCTTTACTATCATATGCCATTCCCTGACAATTTAGAACATCAAGAGGATAGCCATTACGATCTCGGAGAGTAGTTACCCCTCCAGAGGGTGATATTTTTCGAATATGCCCACTTAATTCAGATACAAGAAGATTTCCTTCTTTATCGAAAAGCAATCTTTCTGGCTTAGTAAATCTTGCATTAACGCCGTTTCCGTCCTTAAAGCCTGCCGTATCTCCGGCAAAAACAGATATCTGCTTGTTGGGGTCAATTTTTAGAATCCTATTATGACCAAGATCAGCTATAAATACATTACCCGAGTTATCAACAGCTATTCCTTGTAGATCTTTAAATTGATTATAATGAACAGTTTGTATAGTCGGATAAATATTTTCCGGTATTACCATCTGATTATAAAAACTATACATATACAAACCATCATAATTTCCTAAATAAAAGCCTTTATTAGGTATTACTATACCACTATAAAATACCGTTGAAGATATTTTTCGAACTACGTCATCAATACCTAGGGACATGCACTCAAAAAGTCCGAACCCAGTGGACACATACATAATTCCAGAGTCAAAAACAAGCATCTGAATATCAAAATAACCATAAGATGACATGTCCGCAACAAGGTCATAGGGATTTACTCTATCTAGAAACTTCCTGTATATAAGCAATCCGCTTGTGATATAAAGAATGTTGTTTGCGGCATCGATAGCTAAATGTTCAGGGTGATAGAAATGGAAACAAGTTGTAGTCTGCCCGGTTGAATCTATCTTTTTGATACAGTCATTACTATAATCACTTACATAAAGATTATCATTACTATCAATAACTATACTTGTCAAAGAACCAAGTAATGCGTCCGTTCCTTTCCCATCTAAATTTCCAAAATTTTCAGAACCAACAAACGTACTAACGATACCTTCAGGAGTAATTTTTCTTACGTAACTTTTATTTTCTTCTAGGATAAAAAGATTACCTTTTGAATCGGTTACAACTCCAGTTGGATAAGCAAATTTTGCGCTTGTATCTTTTCCATCTTTATGTCCTAAAGAGCTTCCTGCAATAGTTACAATTTTTTTATCAGCCTGAATTTCACGGATAAGGTGATGATTTCTATCACAAACAATTATCTCACCTTGGCTATTTACACTCATTCCGTATATTCCTTGAAAGTGGACAGGGTTAAGCTCTACATTTTCAGGAGGCTGGCCTACAAATATACTACTTGAATAAGTTTGTGAAAATAGGAAAGAGGATTGAGTTACAAAAATTACAAAGGCAAAGAATTTAAAAATATGTTTCATAAAATAAATTTATAATCCAAAGATATAAAATTTCAATTCGACACAAAATTTAATAACTTTTTACTGATACTCTACCTAAAGCTACTATCTCTGCTAAGGCAACCTCTTATTAAGATAAGGATTTTTAAAGGTATAAAATCGAATCTTTGGTATTCTAAGAAAAATCGCTTTTAGAATCTATTATTGAGACTATAGACATAGCTTTTAAAACAACTATAGAAAATTTCAATCCGAGAAACCCCTAGAATCCCAAATAGGACACCCTTATCCTCTTAACTTAAAAGCCATTTGTGGAACAAAACCTTTAGGTCATCTTACCTTAGACAAAGCAAATTTCAAGCATGCCTTCTCCACTGTTAGTCCCGATTTCAAGTCAACTTCCTCAACAAGGGCTCTATAATTTCTTATATCGTACTTTTTACCTATTTCACAACAAAGACACTCGTCTCGACAGCCGATGCTTGAAACAAACCGAGAGCACCTCCGGAAATATTGGAGGGTGGATTGGCGGGGGGAGAGCTGTAAAAGCCTCCATCGTTATGCAAATTCACATTTAACCCATCATAAAAATTATAAGCTGCTTCTGTCAGCGAATACATTTCTACTTTCGCTGTATCGCCCATTTGAAAAACATACGGACTTTCCAAGCCATCTATATTTTCCTTGATACCTTCATCGGATGCAATCTGAATATCGGAGGGTTTATTTAATAAAATCCCATCTTTATAAAACTTCCAAAGATAATAATCGTCCCTGCCCTTTGGCTCAATCGCAGAAAAAGCCAGATAGTACCCTTTTTTATGTATAAAATCGTCTTCTGCATAGTAATTAGTAAAAATACTATCTATAGTAGTTACCGGAGGCAAGAAAGATACGGCATGGAAAGTTATTCCTTTGGCAAAAACAGAAAGATCATACGTATTTCCTATAATGCCTTTAATCGTGTTTGTAAGATATACACCATCCCCGGTATTCTTTAAGGTATCGATAGCGCCTGTATTATCCGATATAATTACCAAAGCATTGTCTATTCCCGGCGGAGGGGTTGAGGTATAAAAAGAGTTGGTTTCGGAAAGTTTTACCGTGTATGGACCGGGTTGATTGGTTATTAAGCCCTCTATGACAACTTTAGGTGCGTTTTCCTTTAAATCAGGTTCGATCTTTTCGACACAACCTGTCAAAAATAGCCCTAGTATCAAAAAATAATAAATATAGCTCATTAGAAATTAAAGTTATACGTTATAGATGGTAGCCAACGGAACAAATAAATCATGGCCAATTCTTTTCCACTTTGCCCGTTATCCGGATCGGCATCCCTCACCAGTACCGTATATGGATTTTTTCTTCCGTAGACATTATAAACAGAGATATTTAAATTACTCTTAAACTTTCCCTCTTTATTAAAATTAAGGACTATGCCCAAATCGAGCCTGTTATAATCTCTAAGCCTGTAGCCATTCCTGCTTGTATAATAACTGACCGACATATAGTCAAAATTGTATTTGGAAGCAGGCAGGGTATAGGGGCTTCCGCTTGCATAAATAAAGGTAGCGGAAAGGCTTACCTTTTTGCTCAGCTCATGTAAAAGGACAATATTTAAATTATGCCGCCGATCCCAGGAAGCAGGGTAAGCTTCTCCTCCATTTATTCCCTCTATCTTTTTTGTAACTTTCGACAAAGTATAACTTATCCATCCTGTTGTTTTCCCTTTCAACTTCCGAATAAAGAACTCTGCTCCATAGGCCGTTGCATCGCCGGCTCTAATATCTGTTTCGGGATGTGTATTAAACAAAATAGCTGCATTGTCAATAAAATCCGGAACATTATACATCTTTTTATAATAACCTTCCACTGAGGTTTCATAGGTATTTTCTTTAAAATTCCTAAAATAGCCTAAAGCAATCTGGTCTGCCTTCTCCGGTTTTAAGTAGGTTCCGCTAGGCATCCAGATATTACTTGGCACCGGGGAAGTTGAATTGGAAAGCAAATGCAAATACTGAAACATACGGTTATAGGACGCTTTAACAGAACTGCTTTCATTTAACATATAGCGCACCGCCAATCTGGGTGCTAAACCAACATAGGTTTTTACTGATTTATTTGCCGCATAGCTTATGGTATCTGTAAGTGTTTTGACCGTAGGAAGTGCGGAGCTGTATTGATACACATCAGCTGCGCCCAATTGGTCAAAGAGGGAAAACCGTATTCCGTAATCCGCCGAAAGCCGGTGCGTAATCTTTTGCTTATTGGCAATAAATAAAGCTCCGTCGGCAGAATACCCATTTTGCACTTTAAAATGGGAAAAGACAGAAGTTACAGACTGGGGAGTAATTTCACCCGGGAAATATGCTTTATAGCTGACATCGAAGCCTAGACTAATAATATTTTTAGCATTTGGCTCAAACGTAAAGGATTGTCGTAAGGTATGTTCTTTAACTCCATTACTGATTTTCATTTCCTGTGCTTCCTGCCCAATGGAAACATTGAAGTCAAAGCCGGAATACGTAAGAATGGTTTGCGCATAAAAATTTTCGTTGAAAACATGCTTATAGTCAATCGTAGCAGCATCATTTCCATAAGTATTGGCAAAGAGATCGGAAAGCCCTATTACATCGCTACCAAGATAGCCGGAGATATTTAAAGTATTTTTCTTATCGAATTTAAAAGAAGCTTTGCCGTTCAAATCGAGAAAATAGAGCTTGGTTTTATGTAAGTCTTTGTTTTGGCTGAACTTTAGGAAAGTATCGAAATACGTTCGTCTGGCAGAGACAAAAACAGCAGCTTTATCCTTAACAATGGGTGCCTCAATCATAAGACGGCTGGCAAGAATCCCAATGCCGCCTGAAACGGCAAGCTTTTCCATATTGGGGGTTTTCGTCCTGATATCTACTAAAGAAGATAACCTTCCACCATACGCAGCAGATATTCCCCCTTTAGATAATTCGGCACTTCCAATTACATCTGAATTAAAAATGGAAAAGATTCCCACGGCATGCACCGGATTATAAACAGTAGCATAATCAAACAATACCAAATTTTGGTCGGCACCCCCACCTCGCACAAAAAGTCCTGTACTTCCCTCCCCTGCTGTCTGCACACCGGGAAGCATTTGTAAGTTTTTAACAACATCCACTTCGCCAAAAAGAGCAGGAAGCTTTTTTATTTGCTCAATGTTCAGATCGATCGCAGACATTTTGGTATTCTGCACATTTTCATCCGGCCTCTTCCCCTTTAATACCACCGCATTCATACGATGTGCCTCTGAGGAAAGGGAAAAATTCACTTCCAGATTGGCATTAACCTCTATTTTCCTTTCGTTGGACTTATAACCGAAATAATAGGTAGTAAGCGTATAACTTCCTTTCTTTAATTTTAATACAAAATTTCCCTGTAAATCGGTCAAAGCACCCACAGACTGGTCGGAAGTAAATACCGAAACACCCGGTAATCCTGTGCCACTCGAGCTATCCCTAACAGTCCCTTTAATGCTAAAAGTATCCTGAGCAAAGGAAGGTGCAATAGAAAGCAGGAAAATAAAAGAAAAAATAAACGAGAAGCGCATTTTAAAATTTTATAGCCTTTAATTCAGTAAATGTACAAAAATACACTTAATCAATTACTCCTATCTAAAATACTACAAATATTCTTTTAGGTACAAACTCTGTACTTTATGAATTTATCCAATAAAGGGAAATACCTGAAACTTAAGACTAGGTACAGAATTGATAAAGATATAAACCCTGCTAATCCATAGTTTATTAAAAACAACAGCGATTTATACCCATGTAGCCGTAAACTTTTAATAAAAGAAAAAATCGCTTAGATTAGATAAAAATATAAGTTGGGTAATAGACATGTCTGTTATTCAGATGTTGGCGGTCATTGTAACGAACGACAAACGGACAACAGAAATGAAACGAATAATTACATTTTTAACTTTGACATTTTTCGCCTTGACAGCGTGTAACGAGAAAAAACAGAAACTAATAAAATGGAAACAGCAATGGCAGACAAATTGACTTTTAGCAGTGGATATTCCGAAGTGAACGGACTAAAAATGTATTACGAAATTTACGGACAAGGAAACCCGATTGTTCTCATTCACGGTGGCGGTTCAACTATTCAGACAACTTTTGAAAAAGCCATTCCGTTGTTCGCAAAAAACAGAAAAGTAATAGCGGTTGAATTGCAGGCTCACGGACGGACAAGCGACAGAAATGCAGACCTTTCATTTGAACAAGATGCTGACGACATTGCAACGCTTCTCAAAAACTTAAACATTGACAGAGCCGATTTTTTTGGTTTTAGCAACGGTGGGACAACAACTTTGCAAATTGCTATCCGACACCCCAAAATAGTTGATAAAATTATTTTGGGTTCCGCACTTGCCAAACGCAACGGAGTTCCAGATTGGTTTTGGGATTTTATGAAACAAGCGAAATTGGAAAATATGCCTGAACAACTAAAAACGGCATACAAGCAAGTTGCACCAGACACAAACGGTTTGCAAGTAATGCACGACAGAGATGCAAAACGAATGGCGAATTTCAAAGACATTCCAAACGAGCAAATTAAATCTATTAAAGCACCAACTTTAATTATTATTGCCGACAAAGATGTTATTACACCCAAACACGCTATTGAATTGCACAGACAAATTACGAACTCTGAATTAGCAATAATTCCGGGCGGACACGGAGAATATATTGGAGAAGTAACAACAATAAAACCCGACTTCAAAGAAAGCGAACTTGTTGTTCCGATGATTGAAAAGTTCCTTAACAAGGAAGCAGAATAAACAACGAACTGCTAACTCTCAAATAGCATATGCCAACATCAAAAAATTCAAAAATCATTCGGGCGACAAAGGAAAAATCTATAACGCTAATGAGGGTTCGTATACTTTACCAGATGATTTATTTATTGAAGCTCCTGACGGAACCTTAGATGTGTTTTAAGAATATATTTAGAGGTTATGTACAATTCTAAGATTATTCCAAAAAATCTGGAAAAACAACCCATAAATGAAAAAGCGGATTATAATTATTCAGATATTACTTTTGTTCAAATTTGCTTTATATGGACAAAGTAAATTTAAAATACAATTAACTAGTAACTACCTGATAAAGAATCAAGATACTATTTATAAAAATAAAAAAGTTGTTTTTAAAATATCGGCAACAAATAGCAAAGTTAATTCTGGAGAGAAATCGTTATCTAAACTTTCAAATAACAGTAATTTGATAATTCAACTCAGAGAATTACATTTATTAGATACGACTCTCAACTTTCAAGTGGTCACTTTTAAAAAGATAAGGGGTCAAAATCATTTGCAAAGTTGTACTAAGATGAAGACTCCACTAAATTATATTTCTGATAAGAATCAAATGGGTGGCAGTTTTTATATTAATGGGATTTATTATTATCATTCGTACTCTGTAGGCAGAGTTATCAAATTAAATTAATACCTGATAAACTATTGATATAAAATAATAACTTAATAAACATAATATAACGAAAAAAGGACTGTACATATACACGGGTTTAGTGAGCGGAAGTGCAAGTAGAAACATTTGAGTAATTAATCAACCTTGGTGCTGGCAGACAACTTTACAATTCAAAAGCCCACCAACGCAAAGCCCGAAACCGTTACAGGCAATCTTAGACGACATAATACCTCAATCGAGTAATAAATAAAAGCAATGAAAGCAGCAGTAATACAAAAATTTGGTGACATACCACAATACCAAGACTTTCCTGACCCTCAAATCAACAAGGACGACCTATTGGTTGAAGTAAAAGCGGTTGTAATAGAGAACTTTGACAAAATGGTTGTGGCTGGCAAGCATTTTTCAAGCCAACATATGTTTCCTGAATTTCCAGCAATCGTAGGACACGGTGGAATTGGTACACTTGCAGACGGTACGCTCATTGCTTTTGGTGGAGTAAAACCACCTTATGGCACAATGGCGGAAAAAGCAGTCGTTCCCCAACAGTTCAAAAATTATATGGCACAAGTTCCAGAAGGCGTTGACGCAGCAATTGCGGCAGCATTGCCGGCATCCGCACTAACCTCATTTTTGCCAATGAAATGGGGAGTAAAACTACAAGTTGGTGAAACCGTTTTAATCAATGGTGCAACAGGTGTTTCTGGGAAAATAGCTGTTCAAATAGCCAAAATGCTTGGAGCTGGTCGCATAGTTGGTAGCGGCAGAGATGATAAAGGTTTACAAATAATTAGACAATTAGGTGCAGACGCAGTCATTGACCTGAAACAGTCGGATGAACAAATTATAGAAGCATTTACGGAAGAAGCAGGAAAAGGCTATGACCTTGTATTGGATTTTCTTTGGGGACATCCGACAGAGTTACTATTAAAAACTCTTATACCTAAACAAGCAGGATTTGCAACACATAGAACCCGTTTTATTCAGATAGGGCAGTCTGCAGGGGAAAGTATTGCCCTAAGTGCTGAAACAGTACGAACTTCAGGACTTGAAATGACTGGTGCAGGCAATATTCCCCACGAAGTTGTTCCTGAAGCTGTAAAGCAAGTATGGGAATGGATTAAAGAAAACAAACTGACCATTGATATTGAAAAAGTCGCGCTAAAAGACATTTCGGAAGCGTGGCAGCGTAAGACAGAAGGTAAACGACTTGTAATTATCCCTTGACTAAAACACTATCTGTAACAGCGGTTTTACATCAGGTCGACGTGCAAACCTGGTTGGGGCTTATGCTACTACTAAACTTTTGTCCTAAATTAAGTATGCTTCGATTGCTCGTCCAAACGCAAAGCCTGGGAACATTATAGGGCATTTTAAAAGACGACACTTTACTTTTTAGAATATTTAAAATTCATAGGTACAGGAAAATAAAAAACAGGTTTAGTAAATTGGGTTATAAACTCAAAACTCCAAAGACCGGATTTCAAATCCGGACTAAGAGAGTTAAAAAATATCCAAACCCTGCTAATCCATAATTCATTAAAAACGACAGAGATTTACACCCATAATAACCAGTAGTTTTTTTAATAAAATAAAAAATCGCTTAGATTAGACAAAATATAAGCAATATATGTCTACTATATTTGCATATACAAATATAGCAGACATATCTGTTAGGCAGATGTTGTAAGAGAGAAAAGACCTAGCTACAATTCTGATAATAAAAACTAATTGTTGACCCGAGCCCTATAAAATGATAGAAAAATTGAACTCTATTGGGAAGAATTTAATTTTTGACCTCACTGTAGCTGGAGTGCTTTGTGGACTAGTAATTCTTAATTTATATCGGAACTCAAAAGAACATCTGGATTTTACTCTGGCAGATAAAGTTTCTCTTGTACTCTATTGTATTTTAATCGTTCATTTAATCTTTTTGATTTTACTTATTTTTAAGAATTTTTTAAATAGTAATAAGAAAAAAGGAATATATTTTATTTTTCACCTTATTGGGCTTGGAACATCCTTGTATTTTCTTGCTTTTTTTGTAATCTTCTCTCTATTTATTGGAACCTCTCCCTACACTGATGAATGGACCTTACATGATTTTAAAAAAACGAATACTTGCTTAAAGTTTGATAATGAAAAAGTAAAAAGAACAGTAGAAAATTTTAATAAAGGTATTTTCCCATCAAATATAGATCCAGAATTTTTACACTTATTAAAAGAAGGCTATATTGATAATCTGCCAAAAAAAGTCACAAAAATTGAATGTGGCTGTAGATCATCCGACTCATCAATAGTTGTATTTAGAATATGGGGGGCTGATCAAACAACTTATGAGCTTGAACTAGTGAAAAATAATGGAAAATATAGATATAAGAGGTTCTTTATTTCTAACTTTTATGAGTATGAGCAATAGAATATACAGAATAATCACCTCTTGCAACACTGCATATACTCGAGGTGCAGTGAGAGTCGAGAGTTCAGAGCTTTAGCTACCTTCGATAAGAAACTGCTTTAAAGTCGGTGACAAGAGTATATACTCAATATTGTGGGTCATGCTCCAAAACCATGTAAGGATGAAAGTAGTTTATAAAATCACATACCCTAACGGAAAAATTTATATTGGGCAGGACGTAACTGATAGTATCAATTACTTTGGAAGTGCTGATGACAGACTAATTGAAAAGAATTTTACACGGGAACAGAGAAGAGATTTTACTATCAGGAAAGAAATTCTTTGGGAAACCGAAACAGCCACACAACAAGAAATTAATCAGAAAGAAGTTGAAATGATTTTGGAATATAAGTCCAACAATCCTAAAATAGGATACAACAAACGACCAAAATTCAAATAAGCTCCTAATCATAATCATGGCTTATGATCTTTTCTTTCTGATAGGATACTGCGCTTGCCTATACTTAACTTCCAAGATTTCATCCTTCAATTTTTTATTGGCCCTATTCAGTAATTCATTTTGATGCTTCATGATGCTCAAAAGATCGTGTATAGCGTTTAGATTTTCTAATTGCGTATAAACAATTTGCTCAAGGTCAGCTTTGGTATATCTTTTACTCATACTTAATCTTATTTGCGAACTTCATCATTTTTTATTGATGTAAATCTATAATATTATATTTTAATACACAAATAAATTGATTCAATAAGTTATTTTAAGCATTAATTAAGTCAATATAATTTTAATACCGGTTCATTATATTTGCTTAGATTCGTTATGAGATTTAACTTATACGCTATATAAAATGGCTAAAAAAGCAATTAATAGACTGAAAATTATTTTAGCAGAACAAGGCAGAACTAACAAGTGGGTGGCAGAAAAACTAAATAAGAATACTGCCACTGTATCCAGATGGTGCACAAATGAAATGCAACCTTCTTTAGAAACACTATTTGAGATTGCAGAGACTTTGAATGTGGACGTTAGAAAATTACTAATTTCCACTGAAAGCAAAACGTAAATAGATTATAGTTTGAAAACCAACTTTTGATGTAACAAAGGAGAGAGATTAAAACGTTTGAGCTATTCAGAACTGAGACTTGAATTTATATTTGACAGTAGCAGACTACGATGGAATTTTAAAATCCCTTCAAAAATAATCATTACAAGACTCGGCAGTCCAAAGTAAACTAGAAACTCATGAAAGACCATAAGGAGGCTTTTATATGGATTTATGTAAGCCCCCCAAAAATAGAACAGGTAAAAATCCAGCCAATAATGTAGGATTAACTACTTTTACAACAAATGAAAGGGATAAGATTTTCTTTAAAATGGACTACTATTGTGGTTTTGCTCTGCTTATCTGCAGATTGATAATAAATAAAAGAGCTTTTGTGCTGTAAAATCTACCCATCGCAAATCTGCAAACCCTTAGCAAATATTTCAAAAACAACCATAGAACAATGACACATCAAGAAATATTAAAAAAGGTTGAATGGAAAGACTTGAAAAATTTGTCTTTCAAAGAAATGTTAATTGAGAACAACCTGACAATACCTTGGTTTGTTCTTTCATTGACACTTGCATATTTTGGGTACTACATTTTCGCACTACCCTTTTCTGTATTTTTCTTTTTGACCGGACTTAGGCAAGTTCATAACGGTTTCCACAATTCACTTGGGACAAATAAGTTTTTGACCTGGCTTTCTTTGCACATAAACAGTGTTTTGATGATGGTATCAATACATGCTGTTAAATTCAACCATATAAGACATCATAAATATTGCTTAACAGACGAAGACTATGAAGGGAAATCAGCAGGAATGACTTGGTATGGAGCAATTCTATATGGACCTGTTCATATGTTCCTAATTCATAAAGTGGCACTTCAACTTGGAAATAAAGACTATAAACGAAATGTGCTATCAGAGCTTATTTCAATTGCTGTTTTTACTGCAATTGTGTTTTATTTGGGAATTAACTTTTTAATCTACCACATTATAGTAATGACAATTGGAGAATTTCTAATGGCATTCTTTGCTGTTTGGACAGTTCATCACGACACACACGACAGTCCTGAATTTGCAAGGACACAAAGAGACGGTTGGAAAAATAAAATAACATTTAGTATGTTCTATCATTTAGAACACCATTTATTTCCTGCTGTTCCGACAATTAAACTTCCTGAACTTGCCAAACGCATCGACCAAACATTACCTGAAATAGAAAAGAAACAAACATTTTGACAACAGAAGAAAAAACATCTGCTAACACGGATCTTGAGGCCGCTAGCCCAGATTTATAATCGCGGTCACCTCTAAAAACCATCTTTTCTCCTGCATAATCAATAGCGCACTATCAACTGAAAGCAAGAGCGCAAATCACTTTCCTTTTAGAATATTTGGATAATAGCTATAAAGAATAAAAAAAACCCGGCTCACACCGGGATTAAAAAAACAATTACCAAAAAATTTCTTAGTTACTCTGAACTACCTATAATTTGTACCCATCCTTTATAACCATCATCACCACATCCAGTCTTTAAGGTATAATAATAAACACCATCAGAGATATTAGCCGCCTTCCAGTCATTAGCATAGTTTTCCGCTTTGTAAACGGCTTGTCCCCATCTGTTATAAACATCCAATTTTGCTCCTGCAAAAAGAGGCGTTCCATCTCTATCCTGAATATAGAGTTCATCATTTTTATTATCTCCGTTTGGAGTAACAAGATTTGGTATGACTAACAATTGATGTGGGACCGGATGTATAAATAAAGAATCGATATCTCTACAACCCATACTATCTGTAACAGTTACAAGATAAAGTAGTGCCGGAGCCTTGGCAGGGTTTTGAACAATCGTACTATCGGAAGTCGGAGCATGAAGGTCGGTATAAACATCTGGATATGGAACAGTATCCACTGTAGCCCAGCCATAATAATAGTGCGGAGCATACTTAAACGGTGTTCCATCTTTGGCAGTAGCAAGTAAAGTAACAGGAGAGCCGGCACATATGGTATCCTTATCAGAAGTAAGCTCTACTACAGGCAAAGGTCTTACGATTGCCAAAACGGAGGAAGTATCGGCACAACCATACGTCATTTCAGTAACAACAAGGGTATATTTCTCCTGCCCTACTTTTTTAGCTTTTATCAAAAGATCTGCTTCACCGGAGCTATATGTACTAACTTCTGTATAAAGCAAGGGGTTATTTTCATAATGCCATACTGCAGTATAATTTCCGGTGGAAGCTCCCGGCGTTGCATCTACTATGGCAGAACTATTCAAACAAATATTTAAGGTTGTGTCAAAGGGAAGTCCTGTCCCTACATCGATAATGGGTAAATTTACACTTTCACTATTACTACATTTTGTCGCAGTATCTGTTACGGTCAATGTATAGAAATCTACAGTACCGTCAACTTGTATGGTACTTGTAGTATAAATCCCAGGATTCCACAAGTAAGAAAACGCGTTCTGATCGGCTGAAGAGGTTACAGTACCATGCAAGGTCACAGGTGTTCCCTTACAAATCGCCGGTGCCGTTAAATCATTTGTAATACTCAATTGAGGTAAAGGATTTACCTTAACAAGTACAGAATTTTCAGCTGGCTGAGGACATGTAATGCCTGTATAAATAGCGGTTACTTTCAATCGATACTCCCCGGCATTCCCGGTAATAAAAGTCGCTCCGGTTCCAACGGTATCGGAAAGACCTACTTTGTACCATTTGTAGTCTACATTTCCCGAAAATGTTTGAGAAGCAGAAAGCGTTGCTGTTTCTCCCACACATAATTCAGGATCCGGGCTTGCTGAAACAGTAAACACAGGAAGCGTATCATTCACAGTAACTTCAACCGCATTGGAAATTGGGGAAGCACAACTTATAGCCGGGTACTCATATTGCAGATAAACAGCATATTTTCCGGATTTACGCACATTAATTTTTGTATGTGCTGCTCCTTTTCCCTGATCTAAGGTGTCGGAAGGTAAGGCAACCCAAACATAAGTAGCACCAGGATCCAGAGCTGATTTAACAGTTATATCTACTGAATCACCTTGGCACAAGCTATTCTTTCCAACCAAAACACTATCGGCAAGTGGTGCTTTTTCTTCTGTTACTGTAACCGTATCTCCTGCAATTGTAGAGCAACTTCGCGTTCCATAAACAATATTAGCAATAGCTGTATAATTTCCACTGGAATCTATTGAAATTGTCGATCCGGTTCCAACTTTTACATCCGGGGTACTTACAAAATACCAATCGTATGCTACACCAGCCTTAGGAGGTGTAATATTCAAGAGCACACTACCTCCATCACAAAAGATTGGAGAGTCGCTTGCATCAGCAGTAAACGCATCCGGATTATCCAGTTTCCTTACATCTACTGTATCCGCAATGTTTGTAAAACATCCTGTGATCGGATAAGTTGCAATCACAGTATAAGGACCTGTTTCATATGCAGTATAAGTAGAAGAAGTGCCTACAGTAACACCCGTTGTAGTATTCACCCATGCATAGGTAGCCTTAGGATCAACAGATGATACGGAAAGCAATACACTGTCGCCGGAACAAAAAATTGAATCGGAAGCAGCATCTATATTTGCATCAAATGGATTGTCATTAACTTTTATAGTAACGCCTGCAGAGGTTGTAGAACACTGGTTGGCATCTTTTATAGTTACCGTGTAAGTTGTTGTTCCGGATGGGGTATCTACAAAACTTGCATCTGTATTATTATTAGACCATAAATAGGTAAATGGAAGCAAGCCTACAGTCGGTACAGCAGAAAGTGTTACAGAACTTCCGATACAAATAGAATCCTTTGAAGAAGTAACCGATACAACAGGATTCTTATTAACAGCTACTGTTAAAGCAGCCGAATCACTAACGCAACCTTTAGCATCCTGCACTACTACTTTATAAGTAGTAGTTACAACAGGGGTAGCTTCCGGTGTTCTTATTGTTGCATCATCCAAACTTACAGAAGGTATCCATACATAAGTAAATGTTCCGGCTACAGGTGTTGTATTTACATCTAATATTGTTGTGTCGCCAACACATATTGTATTTGCAGAGGCAGAGACATTAGCCACAGGAAGATCATTTACAACGACAGTAGTATCAGCAACTGCTCTGTTTTTGCAACCTTTAGCATCTGTAACTTCTACAGAATAAGTCATAGTTGCAGCAGGTATATCTGTAAAACTTGAAGCTGTACTAACATTCGCCCCTCCCCATGTCCAGGCATAACTATATGGTGCAGAACCCGAACTAGGGACAGCAGAAATCGTTACAGAATTTCCGGCACAAACTTCCGGTGAACTCGCCGATACAGCTACTGTAGGATTGGTATTCATGGTAATTGGAACCGCAACAGAAGTATCTTTACACCCGGCAGCCAATTCAACCGCTACCTTATAATCTCCGGGCTCTGTTACAAAGTATTCTTTTGCATCACCACCGGGAGTAATTATCACATCATTTTTATACCATTGGTATTTAGAACCTCCATCACTAGCCACAAGGCTTAAACTATCCTGATCACAAAATTCTGATTTAGATAAGGTGATTGTCGAAAAATTTGAATTATTGAATGAAATATCGGCACTATCCATTGAAAAACATGTAGTAACAGGGTCTGTAAGTACAGCTTTATAGATACCATCTGTGGATACTTCAATGGAATCGGTACTTACACCCGCCTTATTTCTAAGTGATGTATTATTTTTAAACCATTCATAATTTCCAAAGCCTGTTCCTTTGAGAGAAATAACAGCTCCAACGCACTGATTCGTGGGACCATTTGGGCTAAGCGCCAAAACAGGGTTAGGGTTTACAGTAACCTTTTGGGTCCCTCCGGCTAAAGAGCAGCCTAAATTTGTACCTATAGTAACCGTATATGTGCCACCAACTTTAGCCACAAAGGTTTGATTTGTAGCACCTGTAACAGGATTTGCATCTAGTGCCCATTGATATGTACTATAACCGGTAGCTGCAGAAAGCACAACACTGTCTCCTGCACAAAAAGTAGCTGTACCGGATGCAATAGTTGTAGTTGTATCGGGTAATGGATTTACCGTAACATTGACACTTTGAGAATCACTAGAGCAAGTAGTGGTTTGGTTCGTAACAATGACTGTATATTTTGAGTCTTTGGTCGGTTCTACATAAGCAGCACTTACATTTCCGGGAGCAGCCTGTCCATTGGTAGCAACCCATACATAGGTATATGTTCCTGTTGGTGTTACCGATGTTGAAAGTTGAGCGGAATCTCCTACACAAACTGCAGTTTTAGCAGTAACAACAGAAACAACCGGTTTAGGATTTACTACAACTGTAATTAAAGCAGAGGCCGTAGAACAAACTGCTGCTGCCGGAATAACTTCAACATTATAATCCCCTGCTGAAGTTGGCGTATATGTATCAATACTATCTGTACCTGTCATGAGCTGAGTACGCACTAAGGTTGTCCCTTTATACCATTTAAAGGTAAGTGGTCCAATTCCCCCGGTAGCTGTTGCCGTAAGATCAGGGAAAGCATCTCCATCACAAATTGTTGGTGTTTTAGAAGATGAAATATCTACCAGAGACGGTGCCGTACAAACATTTTTACAAGTAGAAAATTCTGAAGTATTATAAGCTGCTGCGACCGTAGGTTGGCTCGTAACCTGATGTGCAAGCGCTGTAATTGTTGCCGGATCTATGCCAGCCATCGTAAATGTAAACTTTCCGGTTCCATCAACCTGTACCCAACCCACATGGGTTTTACCCTGCACTTGAGGAGAGCAAGCTCCGTTACATGTACCAACGGTAAAGAATTCCACCCAACTATTGGCAGGAGCTTCTCCTATAATATTTCCTGTCGTTGAAGTAGACCAAATTTGGGGAGCAGAAAAATTGTCATTCCCAACTCCATTTAATTCAATACCTCTTAAAGTATTACAAGATATACTATTGTTCGTAATGCTGTTTAAATTGGATTTCGCATCTAAAATATTTATACCATTTCCGGCATTATTTGCTATGGTGTTTGACTGTCCTGCCGCAGAACCTCCCACTATATTTGAAACTGAACCGGCGACAGCAGTAGTTCCGGCATCGGCAGCTATTTTAATTCCGTCTTTTGCATTGCCAAGTGCAGTACCACTTGCATTTAAGCCTATTTTATTATTGAAAATCTCATTTTTATCTGCATTTTCGAGCGAAATACCATTACCACCATTACCGGCAATAATATTCCCTGCCCCCAATGTAGTACCGCCAATCGTATTTGAGTTAGCTCCGCCTGAAATAAGAATCCCGTCATTAAGGTTCGGTAATTTTACATTTCCGGTACTATCTACACCAATATAGTTTCCCAATATGCTATTATCCATCGGAGGGTTACTACTGTTTCCATCATCTACATATCGTATAAGAACCCCGGTTCGGTTACCGGATATTACATTTCTTTCTTCTGCAGTTGTACCTCCAATTGTATTTGCACTAGCCCCGTGTTGCATTCCAACCCCTCCTCCATCATCATCTGTTACTAAGGCAGTATTTCTTACCCCATTTCCTACAGCAATCTTACCCGTCGCATCTGTTCCAATCAAATTTCCTTGTATGACATTACCCGTTGGTTGTCCACTACCAGCTCCTGCTTGAAAATCTGATTGTAAAAAAACTCCAAAAGTGTTACTAGAGAGAACATTATTTTTAATTGTATTATTGGAGGATCCAAGCAAGGAAACCCCGTCTTGCCTGTTACCAACAGCTGAAGTTCCGTCTGAACCAAGCCCTACATAATTAAAACTAATCATTGTATTTAGCACCGATTTTTTATTAAGCTGAATTCCATGCCCTTTATACTCATACCCAAGTGCTACTCTTCCCGGATCTGTATCAAAGCCATTTCCAGAAATAACATTCCTATAAGCAGCTGTAGGTCCACCAATCGTATTGTTCGATGCCCCATCTTCAAATTTAATACCGGCATATAAATTTCCGAATTCACTATTGCTACCAGATGCACTACCAGTAATATCTGTACCTATATAGTTTCCACTAATAGTAGAATTCGTAACTGTTTTAAAATAAATACCACATTGAAGCGTACCATCATATTTATCAGGACACCCCCCTTCGCAAGCACCTTGTGCACAAGATACCCCCAAAGCATCTACTCCTGCCCCCCATTGATTTGCACCACAATTTCTGCTATCAGGAGCTCCTCCATTTGCTGAAATGATATTTCTGTCTGCGGCAGTTGACCCACCGATTAGCAAATTAGTACTCCCCTCATCAGCTCTAATCCCGGCACCACCATTTCCCATTGTCACCATACCTGTAATAT
>Ga0164242_10003480_pt1 | contig 17958 bp, 13 predicted proteins | sample OricomgcompostMG_FD_108783 | JGI IMG/M metagenome (GOLD analysis project Ga0164242, IMG submission 108783) | Miracle-Growth compost microbial communities from Emeryville, California, USA - Original compost - Miracle growth compost (MG) ... | reverse complement strand
CCGCCCCGCACCCGCGCGTGGAGCGGGTTCAGCCCCATCGCGTAAACCAGATCCGCCGGCCGCTCGATATTCCAGATCGTCAGGTCGCACGCCTTGCCTTCCTCCAATGTGCCGATGTCGCCGCCCAGCCCCAGCGCGCGGGCGGCGTTGCGGGTGACGCCCGCCAGGCATTCCTCCACCGTCAGCCGGAACAGCGTCGCGCCCATGTTGAGGACGAGGAGCAGCGAGGCGAGCGGCGAGGTGCCGGGGTTGCAGTCGGTCGCGAGCGCGAGGGGCACGCCCGCCGCGCGGAGCGCCTCGATCGGGGGCCGCTGCGTCTCGCGGGTGAAATAGAAGGCGCCGGGGAGCAGCACCGCGACGGTTCCGGCTTGCGCCATCGCCGCCACGCCTTCCGTGTCCAGATATTCGAGATGGTCGGCCGAAAGCGCGCCGTGCCGGGCCGCCAGCGCCGCGCCCTTCATGTCGGAAAGCTGCTCGGCGTGGAGCTTCACGGGCAGGTCGTTGGCGGCGGCCGCCTGGAACACGCGTTCGGTTTGCGCGGGCGTGAAGCCGATCCCTTCGCAGAAGGCGTCGACCGCCTCGGCCAGCCCCTTGGCGGCGGGGATGATCGTATCGCAGACCAGATCGACATAGGCTTCCGCGTCGCCCGCATATTCGGGGGGGAGCGCATGGGCGGCGAGCAGGGTGGGCACAACGCGCACGTCGCGCGCGTCCACCAGCGCGCGGGCGGCGCGGAGTATCTTGAGTTCGTCGGCCGGGGTGAGGCCGTAGCCGGACTTGACCTCGATCGTGGTGACGCCTTCCGCGATCAGCGCATCGAGACGCGGCAGCGCGGCGGCGACCAGTTCCTCCCCGGATGCCGCGCGGGTGGCACGCATGGTGGAGAGAATGCCCCCGCCCGCGCGCGCGATCGCCTCATAGCTTTCGCCCGCCAGCCGACGCTCGAACTCGTCCGACCGATTGCCGGCGTAGATCAGGTGGGTGTGGCAGTCGATCAGGCCGGGGAGAATCCAGCGGCCGTCGCAGGCGATTGTCTCGCGCGCCTCGAAGGCGGGAGCATCAGCCTCCGGCCCGGCGTAGAGGATGCGCCCGTCCGCCGCCGCGACCAGCCCGCGCTCGACGATGCCGAGCCCCTCGCCCGCCATCGTCGCCAGCCGGACGTCGCGCCAGAGAGTGTCGCACGGGATCGCCATGCGGAATATGTGGCACAGGCGGGCGATAATGTATATACATTAATGCCGGACTGTCAGCCTGACGGATATGAGAGGGAGCGCATATGGCGTTATGGTTCGGCGAGGCGCGGCTCCCCGGCGGGTGGGCGAAGGGGGTGCGGATCAGCCTTGGGGGCGGGCTGATCGCCTCGATCGTGACCGATGCGCCGCCGGAGAGCGGGGACGAGCGCCACGCGATCGCGTTGCCGGGCCTGCCGAACCTCCACAGCCACGCCTTCCAGCGCGGCATGGCGGGGCTGGCCGAGCGGGCCGGGCCTTCCGCCGACAGCTTCTGGACCTGGCGCGAGATCATGTACCGCTTCGTCGGCCGGATCGGGCCGGACGAGCTGCGCGCCATCGCCGCTCTTGCCTTCATGGAGATGCTGGAGGCGGGCTTCACCCGCGTCGGCGAGTTCCACTATCTCCACCACGCGCCCGACGGCCGGGCCTATGCCGATCCCGCCGCGATGGCGGAAGCGATCGCGCAAGCGGCGGAGGCGAGCGGGATCGCGCTCACCCTGCTCCCCGTCTTTTACGCGCATGGCGGCTTCGGCGGCGCGGCGCCGGGCGATGCGCAGCGGCGCTTCGTGACCGATCCGGACGGTTTCGCCGCGCTGGTCGCGGCGAGCCGCCGCACCGTGGCGGGGCTGCCGGACGCGGTGGTCGGCATCGCCCCCCATTCGCTGCGCGCCGTCACGCCCGACGAACTCGCCGCGATCCTGCCGATCGCCGAAAGCGGGCCGATCCATATCCATATCGCCGAGCAGGTGCGCGAGGTGGAGGATTGCCTCGCCTGGAGCGGCGCGCGGCCGGTCGAGTGGCTGCTCGATCACGCGCCGGTCGATGGGCGCTGGTGCCTGGTCCACGCCACCCACATGAGGGAGGCGGAAACGGCGCGGCTGGCGGCGAGCGGCGCGGCGGCCGGGCTCTGCCCGATCACCGAGGCCAATCTCGGCGACGGCCTGTTCCCCGCCCCCGCCTTCCTGGCGGCGGGAGGGGCGTTCGGGATCGGCAGCGATTCCAATGTGCGGATCGACGCGAGCGAGGAGCTGCGGCTGCTCGAATGTGGCCAACGGCTTTCCCATCGCGGGCGCAATCTGCTGGCGCGGGGCGGATCGACCGGCGCGGCGCTGTTCGCGGGCGCGCTGGCGGGCGGCGCGCGGGCGCTGGGCGCGGAAGCGGGTATCGCGGTGGGCCGCCCCGCCGATCTCGTCAGCCTCGACGCGCGCCACCCCTCGCTCCTCGCGCGCGAGGGCGACGCGCTGCTCGACGGCTGGATCTTCTCCGCCGGGCGCGAGGCGGTGGATTGCGTCTGGCGGCGGGGCGTCAGGCAGGTGACGGGCGGCCGCCATATCGCGCGCGAGCGGATCGTCGCCGATTACGCCGCCGCCCTCGCCCGGCTGCTGGCGTGAGCGCGCCTCTCCACGAACGTATCCGGGCGGGAATCGAGGCGCGCATCCTCTCGGGCGCGCTGCCGCCCGGCGCGCGGCTGCCGACCGAGGCCGGGCTGATGGCGGAGCATCGCTGTTCGCGCATGACGGTGAACAAGGCGCTCTCCGCGCTCGCCGCCGCCGGGCTGATCGAGCGGCGCAAGCGCGCCGGCAGCTTCGTCGCGCGGCCGCGCGTCCATGCGATGATGCTCGATATTCCCGATCTGGAGTCCGAGATCGCGGCGCGGGGCGGCGGCTACGGCTTCCGCCTGCTCGCCCGCGCGGCCCGCAAGGCGCGGACGGCCGAGGAGCGCGCGCTGGCGGGCGACGGGCGGGTGCTGGCGATCGAGGGCGTTCACCTCGCCGACGGGCGACCGATCGCCTTCGAGCGGCGCGCGATCAGCCTCGCCGCCGTCCCCGCCGCGGAAGGCGCGGACCTCGCCGCCGTCTCGCCGGGCAAATGGCTGCTCGAACATGTTCCCTGGACGGAGGCCGAGACGCGGCTGAGCGCCGTGCCCCTCGATCCCGCGACCGCGCGGCATCTGGCGCTCGATCCCGGCCACGCCTGCCTGCTGGTCGAGCGGCGGACGTGGCGGGGGTCGGACGGCGTCACCGCCGTCGCCCAGACCTTCGACGGCGCGACCTACGACCTCACCGCGCGCTTCGGCCCGAAGACGCGCTGACCGGCGGCACGAGATCGCGCGGGGTGATGGTCGCCGTCTCGGGCTTGTCGCCGCGCGTATAGGCGATCGCGACGGGCTTTCCGACCGGCAGCAGCTTGAGCATCCGCCGCGCGTCCGACAGCGACAGGGTGGCAACCGGCGCGCCGCCGATCGCGGTCACGACATCGCCGACCTTGAGTCCGGCCTCGGCCGCCGGCCCGTTCGCCGCCACGTCCATGATCGCCAGGCCGCCCTGGCCGAGATTGAGCCACATGCCGGAACGATCGAATTGGCTGGTGTCCGCGTCCGGCCTGGCGAGGCGCTTCAGATACATCGTCCGGCGCGGGTAATCGAAGGTGACGACGAAGCGCTTGAGCAGGCCGGTGCCGATATTGCCGGCATAGTTGGCGTCGCCGAACACGCCGCGCTTCGCCGTGCTGAACCCGGCGATCGGCTGATCGATCCTGACGGGGCCGAGCGCCAGCGAATGCGCGCGCACGACATAGGAATGGGAGGGGCCGCCGACGCCCCAGCCGTCGGTGACGGTTACGCCGTTCGGATAGGCATCCCGCAGCTTCTCGCGGGCGACATAGGGGCTGGTCAGCGTCACCTCGACGCGCGAGCCGGTGTCGATGTCGAAGCGCGCGGAGCGATCGTCGAAGCGGCCCTCCACCTGCGGCATATGCTCGTAGAAGGCGAAGGGCACGGCGGTTCCCGCCTGCGCCCGCCGTTCCGGGCCGAAACGCTTCGGATCGATGAAGCTGATCGTCTTCGCGCCATAATCGATCCGCACCACGAAACGCTCGAAAAACTCGACGCCCAGCATTCCGCCGACCTGAAGCCCCTCGACATCGACCGGGCTGAAATCGAGCGTCAGCACCGTCTGGTTCCGGAGCGCGGCGCCGCCCGCATCGAGACTGTCGATATGGGCGTAGCCATTGGTGACGGTGTTCGCTCCCGCGCCGCCGGACTGTCCATGCCCCTGCGAATCGAGGCTGAGCGCCTTCACCGTCGAGGGGGTGACGATATCGTGGCCGCCGGTGTCGACGAGGAAGGGGAACGGCCCGCGGCCGTTCACCTTCGCCTCGACGATGATGTGGTTGTTGAGCAGCCTGAACGGCAGGGTGACTTCGCCGGAGGGCGGCAGCGCCCAGTCGGCCGGTTCGGCGCTCGGCATCGCATAAGCGGAGGCGGCACGCGCGGGCGAGACGATGGCCTGCCGGAGCGTCAGCGTCTGCGCGCTGTCCGGCGCGGCATCGGTGACGATGGTGATGGTGCCGGGCAGCATCAGGCCGCCCTCGCGCCGATAATCGGCGAAGCGGGTTTCCGTGGAGGAGCCGAAGCTCTGCACCTCGTCGATGCGCGCGAGCAGGCGGGTTTTCGGATCGAACCAGGCCTCGAACGGCTTGCCGCCCTCCGGCGTCACCCGGATGCCGCCGCAGCCGATCGGCTCGATCCGCGCGCCGCCGCGATCGGCGCGCCACCAGAGGTTCGCGTTGCGATAAGCCTCGTTGACGGCAAGCTCGCGCTTGTCCCCGCCCGCCTGCGGCGAGACGAAGCCGGACAGATCGCGCATCCAGGCGGTGCGCCCGTCGAAGCCGTCCCCGCCGGTGGTCGGTCCGACGCGATCGTCCTCCATGAAGCGGCCGCTGGCGAGATCGATCGTGGTGGTGATCGTGCCCTCCATACCGGGCGCATGATAGGCGTAGCGGCTGGTCATCGTGCCGGTGAGCGGCGCGGAAGCCTGAAGTGTCGCGGCGCGATTGGCGGCGAGCAGGGCCGCCGGATCGGCGGGCGCGGCGCAGGAAGCTGCGGCGGCGGAAGCGGCGGCGAGGATCGTCAGCATGCGGGAAACCTGCTCCTGTTGAGGCCAGCGAAGATGGGCGCCGTCTTACCCTTAATTCACATGCCCGGGCGCGGCGGCGCGTGTAAGCGCAACCTCGGTCGGGAGTGGCCCCTCTCGTTCCGGAAGGAACAGCGTGAACGCAAGAGCTTTTCCTTCGCTTGCGGCGGTCGAACAGGCGCGGGCGCGGCATATCGCCATCATTTTCCATGATTTCGCGGGCGGCGGGACCGAACGGGTGATGGTTCGCCTCGCCAACGCCTGGGCGGAGCGCGGGCGGCTGGTGACAATCCTGTGCGGCAGCGAGAACGGGCCGACGCGCGCGCTGGTCGGGCCGCATGTGCGGGTGCGGGAGATGCGGCCCGCCATCCCGCGCGGGCCGGGATCGCGCCGCAATCTGGGCCGCGCCGTCGCGGCGGCGTTGCCCGGCATGGGGGCGGATGTCCTGGTCGGGCCGGGCAATTTCCATCTGCCGGTGCTGGCGGCGATCGGCCGCTCGCCGGTGCCGATGGTGTGCAAGCTCAGCAACCCCGTGGATCGGTGCGGCCGCGGGCTGACGCGCACCCTGTTCTTCGCCTGGCGGATGCGGCGGAGATGCGGCCGGCTCGCGGCGCTGATCGCCATGTCGCCGGCGCTGGCGCGGGAAGCGCGGCCGGTGGTGGGGCGCACGCCGCTGCTCTGCGTGGGCGAGCCCAATGTCGAGGATGATGCGGTGGCGCGCCTGCGACGCCCCTCCCGCCATGCGCCGCGCATCCTGTGCGCCGGGCGGTTGGTGGCGCAGAAACGGGTCGAGCTGGCGATCCGCGCCTTCGCGGCGCTCGACCGGCCGGAGGCGCGCCTCACTATCGCGGGGGACGGGCCCGAGCGCGGCAAGCTGGAGGCGTTGGCGCGATCGCTCGGGCTCGCCGGACGCATCCGCTTCGCGGGCCATGTGCCGGATATCGCGCCCCTGCTGGAGGAGTCCGACCTGCTGCTCTCGACCTCGCTGTTCGAGGGCTATCCGGCGGTGCTGGTGGAGGCGATTGCGGCCGGAGTGCCGGTGGTGACGACGCCCTCCACCCCGGCGCTCCCCGAGATTCTCGTCCATCCCTCCTTCGGCCGCATCGCCGCGCCGGAGCCCGAGGCGCTCGCCGCCGCCGTGCTCGCCGCCGCCGAAGCGCCCGGACCGGAGGAAGCCCCGCTCGCCGCCTTCCTCGACCGCCACCGCCGATCGGCCTCGGCGGAGGCCTGGCTGGCGGTGCTGGACGGGGTGGTGGCTTAACAAGGATTATTGCTCCGTTCGCCCTGAGGAGCCGCTGAGCCTGTCGAAGCGGCATCTCGAAGGGCCCTTCGAGACGGGCCTTCGCCTCCGCTCAGTCCCTCCTCAGGGCGAACGGATATTCGGCCAATTTTCAATAATCCTTCGAGATCCGCACCTTGGCGCTTTCGCGGCCGATGGTGGAGATGGTGGAGAGGAGCGAGAGCCAGCGCGTCACCTGGAACTCGATGCGCGTCGCGGAATAGCCCTGGCCGTCCGTCACCAGCTCCACATAGGTGCGCCGGCCGATATATTTGCCGGCCGCGATCGAGGTCTTCTGGCCGGTGGTGACGTCGGCCGGCTCGATCCGCAGCCGATCGAGGCCGACCGCCTTGCGCACCGCGTTGATCGGATCGAGGCCGCCCTTGCCGCCTTCGCGCAAGCTGGCGACGGCGGCAGCGAGCTGGAGCGCCTCGGGCGCGGAAAGGTTCTGGATCGAGGTGCCGAACAGCAGGCGGGAAAGCAGCTCATCCTCGGGCAGCGCGGGGGTGCTGGTGAAGCTGATCTCGGGATGCTGGCCGGTGCCGGTGACGCGGATGGTGGCGGAAAGCCCCTGGATGTTCGCGCCCGCCGTGATATCCAGCGCGGGATCGACCGGCTGCTGGCCGGAGAAGCGGATGATCCCGCGATCGATATCGAAGCGCCGCCCCGCGAACTCGTAATTGCCGCGAATGAGATCGGCGCGCCCGGTGATCGCCGGATTGTCGACGCTGCCCTTGATCGCGAGCTTCGCGCGCCATTCGCTGTCCAGCCCCAGGCCGCGCACGAAGAGCTGGTTGGGGGCGTTCGTCTTGAGATCGAGCGTCCAGGGCGCCGGCGGCGCGATCTCCTCCACGTCGGCGGGGCGGTTCAGCTCGGTGACGGCGAGGCGCGGGATGGTCGCCGCGGCGGCGCGGCCGAACTGGTAGCGCGCCTTGTCGAGACGGACATCGCCGCCGATCGTGCCGCCGCGCCCGTCCGACCGGATGGTGAGCTGGCCCGTGACGGTGGCGGCGATATCGTCGCGGTTGAGCAGCACGGCGTGGTTCGCGTTGAGCGCGATATCCATGCCGAGCCCGTGCTTCGCGGCGAAATCGAAGGCGGCGCGGCCGCTGACCGAGCCGTTGTCGCGGGTGGCGCCGCTGAACTGATCGATCAGCAGGCGCGAGCCGTTGAAGCGGCCGCGCGCGTGGATGTGATCGATGATCGTGCCGGTGGTGGTGCTCTCCAGCCGCGCCGCCGAGGTGGCGAGCGAGCCTTCGATGCGCGGATTCTCGAGCGTGCCGCGCACGTCCGCGCCGATCGCCACGGGGCCGGAGAGATCGATCGTCTCGATGCCGGTCAGCCGCCAGAGCGTGTCGCTGGGCCCGCTGTAGCGAAGCTGGGCGAACAGCGGCGCAGCGGTGAGCCGGTCGATCAGCGATCCGGCCGCCGGCAGCGGCTTCAACTGCGCCTGAGCCCGACCGATCACCTTGCCGCCGCTCGCCGCGATAGCGCGCACCGCCGCCTGTCCGCCGTCGAGCGCGGCGGCGAGGCCGACGTCGACCGGCGTGGAGGACAACACCAGCCCGGCGCGGGTGAGGCCGCGCACGCGCAGATCGGCGCGCCCGCTGGGCTCCGCCCCGGCGGGCGCGGCGTAGCGCAGCCGCCCGGTCGCCTCGCCGCCGAGGCCGAGGCCGGGCTTGAGCAGATCGAGCACGGAGAGCGGCATGCCGTCGAGCGAGGCTTCGAAAGCGGTGGAGCTTCCGCCGAACAGGCCGGCGACGGTGGCGCTGCCGCCCGAGAAGCCGAAGCGGGTCGGCTGGAGCCTCCAGCCGTCGCCCTCGCGCCGAAGCGTGGCGGGGGTGGCCAGCGTCACCGGCTTGCCGTCGATCTGCCCGTCGCCGCGCACCGTCACCGCGTTGGGGGCGAGGGTGGTCACGGTCTTGAAGGCGAAGGCGCGGCCGCGCGAGCCCGCGACCGAGGCGTTCACCGTGCCGTTGCCGCCGACCAGCCGGGCCGACGCATTGAGCCGGGCGAGGAAGATCGAGCCGCGCTTGAGCCCCTGCGCGCTGGTCGTGCCCGTGATCCGGGTTCCGGCGGGATCGAGCAGCAGATCGGCGTCCAGCTTGCCGCGCCGGACGCCGAGATCCGCCTCCCCCGCCAGCTTCGCGCGATCGGCGGCGAGGTGGACGAGGATGCGCTGATTGTCGCCCACCGGCGCGAAATCGAGCCGGCCGGAGAGCCCGCCCCCCATCACGGCGAGGCTGCCCTGGAAACCGCCGAGATGCGAGACGAGTGCGCCCTTGGCGGTCGTGCCCGTGACATGCAGCGCATCCACGCGGACGGTGGTGAGCCCGCCCGGCGGGGTGAGGATCGCGCCCGTGCCCGTGAACGGCCCGAGCGTCGATCCGCCCGCCGCCTGCAGGGTGAAGCCGCCTGGAATGGGATCGAGATCGAGTTTTACCGCGCTCAGCCCCAGCGCCTTGACCGGGCTCGCCAGCAGCAGGTTGATCTTCGGGTGATCGATCATCCCGTCGAGTGCGATCTTGAACGCGCCATAGACGGCCTGCGCGCCCTGGCCCGTGAATTGGATGCTGCCGTCGTGCCGCCGCATCCCCGCCCCGGTGATCGTGATCGCAGGCGCGGTAATCCTGAGATGCGAGAAATGGAGCAGCCCGTCCGGCGTGCGGACCAGCTCGGTATCGAGCACCGGCAGGCCGCCGGCGAGCGAGCGCAGGAAGGCGTTGTCGAAGCGGCGCACCCACGCCTTGCCGTGACCCTGGACGATGGTGCCGTGATCGCCGGGGCCGGGCAGCACCTTAAGCTCCGTCAGCACATCGACGATGCCGAGGCCGGGGATCAGATAGCGGCGCATGCCGCCCGAGAGATCGACGGCGTAGCGGCCGGTTCGCAAATCGACGAACAGGGCGAGCTTGCCGTTGAGCTTGTCCGATCGGAGCGTCAGACCCTCGCCAGTCAGCAGCTTGCGCGTGACCTTGAGCTCGCCCGTGACGGAGAGGTTGGCGAGGATGCCGCCGGCGACATCCCCCACTCCGGTCACGCGGCGCGCAGTCATGCGGATGGGCAGGACGACCGGGCCGCCGTGGCGGAGATGCCCGCGCCCTTCGGCGCGCACCTGCTCGAATCCCGTCTGATCGAAAGCGAAACGCGGGCTGTCCGCGACATAGCGGAAGGCGGCGGTGCGGAACGGCCCGTCCAGCACGGCATGGACGTGGAGCGCGCCGCTCATGTTCGGGAACAGCGCAGGGGCCTTGAGCAAGGTCCAGTCCAGCCCCAGCCCGTGAAAACTGTCATCGGCGAGATCGACCACACCCCTGGCGGTGAGCGCCATTGCCGAGGAACGCAGGCGGATCTGACCGTCCACCTTGCGATCCGCGTAGCGCGCCGCGCCCGTCACCTCGACCAAGGGGGCGGTCAGGCGGTGGAGCTTGCCGTGCGTGATCGAGGCGGGGACCAGCCGGCCGGACAGCGCATAGCGGCCGTGCGATTCGGTGAGCGCCAGGCTGGCGATGCGCTGCTTGCCGATGTCGAGCGTGGCGCGGCCGCGCCAGCCGGTCCATTTGCCGCGCCCGTCCACCAGCATCGCCACCGGCGCGTGCGCGCCGAACAGGCCGGGCACAACGCCGTTGGCGGGCGAGGCGAGCAGGGCGGAGAGGCTGAAGATGTCGCGATCCGGCTCGGTATCGAGCGCCAGCGCCATCCTGTCCCCCGCCGTGGAGGAGGCGCGCAGGCCGATGACGGCGCGGCCGTGCGCGGTGTCGGCATGGCCGATGACGTGGACGAGGTGGCGCGCGCCGGCGACCGGCGGCTCCAGCCGGAGCTTCAGATCCACCTTGCCGATGTGGATGCGGTAGCCCGGCAGGGTGAAGGGCTTGCCGGTGGGCCTGAGCACCGGCTTGCGGCGCAGGATGACGAGATCGGAGCTCAGCCGGTCGATGTCGAGGCGGTGGGCGAGCCAGCGGGTGGGATGCCAATCGAGATCGACATCGGGCGCTTCGAGGAACAGGCCCTTGGTGTCGTAGACGCGCAGATCGCGGAGATGGACGTGCCGCCAGATCGATCCGTCGATCCGGCCGATCCTGATGCGCAGCCCGTTCGCCGGGCGCATCTCGGCGATGCGATCAATAATGAAACGGTGGCCCGCGTCGGTATCGACGCCGAGGCCGATCGCGGCAACGAACAGGAACAGCAGGAGAAGCAGACCGCCGAACAGCCGCCAGATGCTGAAGCGGCGGCGCGTGCGGCGCGGGGCCGGCGGCGGCGCTTCGACGATCTCGGGCGCGATATCGTCGGCCATCAGAAGGCCTGCCCCAGCGAGACATAGACGGCGACGCGCGCATCCCCCTTCTGCGGGTTGATCGGCGTGCCGACATCGACGCGGATCGGCCCGAAGCTGGTGTAGTAGCGGAAGCCCAGCCCCGCGCCGTAGCGGAAGCCGGTGAAGCGCGGCAGGGCCGAGGTGTCGAGATTGCCGCCGTCGAAGAAAGGCACGACGCCGAAATTGCCGAAGCGGATACGCGCCTCCGCCCCGAACTCGGCGAGGCTGCGGCCGCCGATCGGATCATTGTCCACGTCGCGCGGGCCGATCGCCTGATAGCCGTAGCCGCGCACCGATCCGCCGCCGCCCGAATAGAAGCGCCGCGAGGGCGCGATCGAATCGCGGCTCGCCCCCTCGATCGAGCCGAGCCTTATGCGCCCGGCCAGCACCACCCGCTTGCTCACCGGCCAATAGCCGCTGCCGTCGAACTGGAGGCGCAGATAGCCGAAGGTGCGGTTGTGGAACGACGCTTCCGGCGAGGCGTGGACCGAGAGGCGGTAGCCGCGCGTCGGGTTCAGCAGATCGTCGGTGCCGTCATAGCTGAGGCTCAGCGGAATCGCGCCGATGAAGTAGGTGCGGCGGCGCGGTTGGCCGGTGGCGGCGATCACGTCGCGCTCGTCCGACGCGATCAGCTCGCCGCCGTAGGACCAGGTCCATTTCTTCTGCCAGATGATGTTGGTCTGCCGCTCGATGCCGCCGGCGATGGTGAAGGTCTTGGCCTCATAGGCGGGGCGATGGGCGTGATCGATCGCGACCTGGCCGGTCAGCACCTGGTCGCGTTGGCCGAAATTGCCGCGCCGGAGCTGGGCGGAGAGGAGCTGCTCGTGCGTGCCGGCGAGGCCGCGGAACACGACGTCGCCTTCGGGCGGCAGCAGGTTGCGATCCTCCCAGCTCACCTCGACGCTCGCGCCCTCTCCCGTGCCGTAGCCGACGGTGGCGGCGATGGTGTGGGGCGGCGCGCGGCCGAGCCGCACCTCGACATCCACCACGTCCGGATCGGCGGTGCGGACGGGCGTGATCTGCACGGTGGAGACGAGGCCGGTCTGGATCAGCGCGCGGCGCAGATCCTCCAGCCGCGACGCCTCGAAAAGCTGGCCCGGGTGCATGCGCGAGATGCGCTGGAGATGCTTGGGGCCGAAGACGTGCGGACCGATCATGCGATAGCCGCCGAAGCGCATGGCGCGGCCCGGATCGACATCGAGCGCGAGGGTCGCCTCGTGGGTTTCGTGGTCCACCGTCACCCGAGGTTCGGCGACATGGGCGAAGGCGTAGCCGCGATTACCGAGCGCCGCCTTCAATGCGGCGACGCCGGCCGTCACCTTGTCGGCGTCGACCGGATCGCCCGGCTTGACGCCGAAGGCTTCGACCAGCGCGGGACGGTTCTTGCCGGTTTGGACGAGGCCGGGAATTGCGACGGAGGTGAAGCGGTAGAGCGCGCCCGGCGCGGCGCTGAGCGTGACGGCCAGCCTGCCCTCCTCGCCGGGCGCGGCGATGGGGGCGACGCGGGGATCGACCTCCGCGTCGTAATAGCCGTAGGCGCGCAGCAGCTCGGCGAGGCTCTCGGCGTCCTCGCGGGCGCGGCGGTCGATCTGGGCGGCGTTGGCGGGCTTGCCTTCGCCCTGCTTGAGTGTGGAGAGGCTGTCGAACCGCTCCTTGAGGTCGGGTGCGTCGATCCCGTCCAGCCCCTCGATCGTGAGCGTATAGCGCTGCTCGCCGACGACCGGCGCGGCCGGCTTGGGCGCGGCGGCCTCGGGGGCGGGCGCGGGCGGAAGGATCGCGGGCTCGCCGGGCGCGGGCGGGAGCGTTCCGAGCGAGGCGTCCGGCGTGGAAAGATCGGGCCAGTCGACGCCGAGACCCGGCAGCGGCGCGAGCGGCGAATCGGGATCGAGCGACTGGCCGACGGGCGGCGCGGCGCTCGCCGGTGCGGGAGACGCGTCCTGAGCACGGGCCGCGACCGGGCAGGCGATCAGGACAATCGCGACGCAGGCGCCCCCGGCGCGGCGCCGCGAGACGGCGGACGACATGCGCGCGACCCTAGCGCGCCCGTAACCGCTTCGCCAGCACGCGTTCGCGCGACTCGGCGCATGGGGGGCTCGGCTGTGGGGCTAAAGCGAAAAGCCCTCTCCCTCGAGGGAGAGGGTTGGGTGAGGGGGGCCTCCGCTCGATAGCCGGGACGCTCGCGCTTCGCGCTCGCTCCCCTCACCCCGACCCTCTCCCCGTCGGGGAGAGGGAGTTATGCTTCTCCTTCAAAATCAGTGCAGCGGCGCGCCCTGGCCGGGATCGCCGAGCAGCAGGATGGTGCGGCCGACGCGGCACCAGCGGGTGTAATGGATGTGGTTGCCGAGATCGCGGCTGCGCCCGGCCCGCGCCGCGGCTTCGGATAGCGCGTGCTCGCCATAGGCGGCGATCAGCTCGGCGGCCGCCTCGTAGGATTCGCGATCGGGGACGAACAGGCACTGGTTCACGCGACGCACCCTTTCGCGAACTTGGGCGGCGCTCCCTTGCCAACGATTGCGTTAAGGACGGCCCGACGGCGATGGTAAACGCCGCGCCCACCCTGATCGGCCAAGGCGCTGGCGTCCGGCGCGCGGGCGTGGCAGGGAGCGGGCATGACCAGCAACACCGGGCCGCGAGCGGGCGGCGCCCTCCTCGCGCTCTGCGTGCTCATCGGCGCGCTGATCGGCACGCTGCGGGGCGAGCCGACCATCGGCATCCTAATCGGCGCGGGCGCCGGCGTGCTGGCGGCGGTGCTGGTGTGGCTGGCGGATCGGCCGCGGGTTTAGAGGCTTTCAGACCCTCTCCCTCGAGGGAGAGGGTTGGGTGAGGGTGGCCTATCCTCGATAGCGAAAGCTCGCGCTGCGCGCTCGCCCCTCACCCCGACCCTCTCCCCGCTGGGGAGAGGGAGAATTTCAAAGTTTCCGGCCTACCCATAACACCCGGCCGACGATTTCGAGGCGCGAGGGGTCGCGGATGTCGACGGGGCCGTGGGCGGGGTTGTCGCTCTGGACGGCGAAGCCGTCGCCTTCGCGGGCGAGGCGCTTGACGAGGAGCGCGCCTTCGAGGCGGAGGACGTAGACGCCGTCGCGCAGGCGATCGGCGGCGTCCCGGTGATCGACCAGTATCTCGTCGCCGTCGGCGAGCGTGGGCAGCATCGAATCGCCCGAGACGCGGATTATCGACAGACCCTCCCCGCCCGACCCGCCGGGGCGCAAATGGCGCAGCCAGCTTTCCGAGAAGCCCATGCCGGCCGCCGAGATGCGATCGTCGGCATGCGCGCCCGGCCCCGCCGACGCGCCGACGTCGAGACGCGGCACGGTGGCGAAAGCGGGCGCGGGCGAGGCGGCGGGCGGCGCGCCCAGCCACTGCTCCGGCACGCCGAAATAGCGGGCGAGCAATGCGCGGTCCCGCTCGGCCAGCCGACGGGGCGTGCCGCGGGCGATGAACTGCTGCACATAGGCGGGATTGCGGCCGATCAGGCGCGACAGACCGGCATAATCCTCCCCCCGCTCGGCGGCGAGAGCGGCCAGCACGGCGCGCGGATCGCGGTTTTCCATGCGCTCGTCATAGCGATAGGATTTTTCCTAGACAAGTTGGAAAATGAAGAACAAAACAGGATCATACCGAGTCTCGATCCGTCAGGGGAGTCCACGCCGATGCACCTGCTTTTCCGCATCAAACGCCACCTTCGCCGCACCGGGCTGACGCCCACCCGATTCGGGCGGCTGGCGGTCAACGATCCGCGATTCGTGGAGGATCTGGAGAGAGGGCGGCAGGTGCGCGACGCCACCGCCCGGCGCGTCCACGCCTGGCTCGACTCGCATGGAGAACGGCCGTGAGCGCGCCCGGCGTGGAGCGCGCGCAGACGGCGCTGGCGCGGGCGCTGGCCCCGATCGCCGGGCCGTTCGCCCTGCGGTCGATCACGAGCCGGCGCTGGGCGAGCGCCACCTTCGAGGGCGCGCGGCACCGGCTGGTGCTGGCGCTGGAGGGCGCGGACGCGCGGGAGCGCGCCGACCGGGTTCAGGCCGAGCTGGCGGAAACCGAGATCGCGATCCGGGGCGGCTTCGTCGCCGATATCGGCGTGGAGGCGCAGCTGGAGGGCGAGACGGCGGTGCTGGCGATCGAGGCGCTGACGATCGCGGACCCGATCGAGGCGGCGCTCAATCCCGCCACGAGGCGAGCCGGTTGAGCTCGTCCAGCGCCTCGCGGAGCTGCGGATGCGCGGCAGGCGGACGCGACGGCTTGCCGCCGCGGCGCTCCAGCCCGGCGGAAAGCCGGTCCATCAGCTCGCCGAGGCTGGCGGCGTGAGGCTGGGGTGCGGACACGAAAGGCGCGGGCTGCGCGGCGACCGGCTCGGGCTCGGGCGCCGGCTGCGCTTCGGCCTCGGCCGGTTCCTCGACCGGCTCCTCCGCCGGCTCCTCGGCGATGACCGCCTCGAAATGCTCGACCTCGATGAAATCGGCGTCGACGATCGGGCGCGCGGGCGCGGGCGCGGGCGGCGGGGGCGGCGCGAACGCGCCCACGTCCATGAAGGGTTCGCCGAGATCGCGGCTGGCGTGGATCGGCTGGCGCGGCGGCGCATCGGGATGCAAATCCGCCCGGCGCAGGCGGACGAGGCGCTCGGCGGGAACCGGGGTTTCCGGCTCCTCGTCGATCGGATCGGCCTCGCTATCGCGCGGGGGCGAGGGGCGGCGCATCGCGATATAGCCGATCACGCCGAGGATCAGCCCGGCGGCGACGGCGACGGCGAGGCGGCCGAGCGGCGGGGCGAAAGCGCCCCCCAGCAGCTCCGGCGGGATCGCCCAGACGGCGAAGGCGGCCGCCAGCCCCAGCACGAGCGCCAGCGGACGCTCGAAGCGCCAGCGATCGATCGTGCGGATCAGCGCATGAGCCATGAAACGCCTTCTATCCTTCCCTCAGCGCGCCGGAACGGGTTCCGGCGGCGCATCCGTCCCTGTTTGTGTCAGTCTTTGGTAAACAGGAAGATAACGCCTCGCGTTCGTGGCCCAATCCCGTTCGCGCTCGACGAAGGCTCGGGCGCGGGCGCGCCGATCCTCCCAGCCGCCGCGATCGGCGAGCAGGCGGGCGAGCGCGGCGGCGACGGCGGCGGGATCGTCGGGCGCGAACAGGGTTCCCGTCTCGCCGTCCCGGATCAGCTCGCGATGGCCGCCGACCGACGAGGCCGCGACGAGACGGCGCTGCGCCATCGCCTCCAGCGGCTTCAAGGGCGTGACCAGCTCGGTCAGCCGCATCGCCTTGCGCGGGTAGCAGAGGATGTCGACGAGGCCGTAATAGCGCTCCACCTCGCCGTGCGGCACGCGGCCGGCGAAGCGGATGCGCTCGGCCGCGGGCGAGGCGGCGGCCTGAGCTTTCAGCGCCGCCTCCATCGGGCCGCCGCCGACCAGCAGCAGATGGGCCCTGGGGCGTTCGGCGGCGAGCGCGGGCATCGCCGCGATCAGATCGTCTATCCCTTCATAATCGTAGAAGGAGCCGATGAAGCCGATCACCTCCGCGGCGGCGAAGCCGAGCTCGGCCCGCAGCCCCTCGTCCGGCGGGGGCGGATCGCCGAACAGGGTGAGATCAACGCCGTTGGGCGCGACCATGATCTTGTCCGCCGCGACGCTGCGCGCGATCAGATCGGCGCGCAGCCCCTCACAGATCACCGCCACGGCATCGGCGCGGCGCACCGCCCAGCTTTCGAGCGCGCGGGTGGCGCGGTAGCGGAGCGAGCCCTCGCGCCCCGTGCCGTTGCCGACCGCCGCATCCTCCCAGAAGGCGCGGATCTCGTAGAGCAGCGGCAGGTGGAGGCGTCGCGCCGCGCCGATCGCGGCGAGCGCCGTCAGCACCGGCGAATGGGCGTGAAGCACGTCCGGCCGGAACGTCTCCGCCACCTCGATGACGCGGCGGGCGAGCGCGCCGACCTCGCGCGCTTCGGCGAGCAGCGGCGGGCCGCCGGCGGCGCCGCCGGTGCGGTGGAAGACCAGCCCGTCCACGACCTCCCGATCGGGCGCGGACGCATCGCGCGGCGGCGCGGCGTGGCGCAGGCCGGTGACGCTTTCCACCTCCAGCCCCAGCGCCTGTTGCGCTTTCAGGATCGCGCGGGTGCGGAAGCTGTAGCCGCTGTGCAGCGGCAGCGAATGATCGAGGATATGGAGAATGCGCAATGTCGCCCCGCTCCGGACTGCCCGCCTCTCCTTGCATGGCAGGGTTTAACGGGCCGTCAACCAGGCGGAGACCGCCTGCTCCGCCATCCGCCCGGCGGTGCGGATGTAGCTGGGCGGCAGCAGCGGCGCGGGATCGGCGGCGGTCTCCGCCAGCGCGGCCGGATCGAGATCGCGGAAGCCGGCCGACCGCAGCCCTGGATGATCGGCGAGGGCGCGGCACATCGCCTCGAAACGCGCGATCACCCGCCGGTCCGGCCGGCGGCGATCGCGCGACAGCATCTCGAAGCTGTGGGTGACGATGACGAAGGCGGGCTGGGCGTGGGCGGCGGCGTGGCCGAGGGCGGCGCGCATCTCGCGCGCCGAAATGGCGCAGACCTGGGCGGGGCGGAAGCGGCCGGGCAGATCGTGCAGGCCGGAAACGGGGAGGATCGTCACATCGCCGCGCGCGATGGGCGCGGTGCTGTGGGCGTCGAACGACATGCGGCACTCGCCGCCCAGATAGGCGGGATTGACGCTGGCGCCCCAGGGAATGCCGAGCGCGGCGAGCGCCCTGGGCGTGTTGTCGTCCGCCCCGAAATTGCCGGCGCGAAAGGCGATGGGAGACGGCGCGCCGGCGCGGACCAGCATATCCCGCGCCAGCCCGATCAGCGCGATCTGATCTTCGAGCGAGAAATCGCCGATGTTGCGGCCCCGTCGGCCGCCGACCGGCGATTCCTTCGCCCATTCGAGCCATTCGGTGTGGATATGGAGCTGCGCCTCATGCCCGCGCGCGACGATCGGGCCGACCATATCCGCCACGATCTGATCGCCGTAGACCAGCCCCGGCATCGGATCGACGAAGAAGACGCCGGCGAGCCCCGCTTCCTCCAGCCGGTCCATCTGCCAGCCGACGCCGAAATCGCCCGCCGGGCAGCGGCCGAGGATCGAGCTTGCGAAATTGGCGCGCGAATCCACGCCCCGCTGGTGCAGCGCGGGCGACAGCTCGGTATCGACCGTGACGAGAACCCCTGTCGCCATGCCGTCCCATTATCGTGCGGAACGCCCACTCCCGACT
>Ga0164242_10003479_pt1 | contig 17962 bp, 13 predicted proteins | sample OricomgcompostMG_FD_108783 | JGI IMG/M metagenome (GOLD analysis project Ga0164242, IMG submission 108783) | Miracle-Growth compost microbial communities from Emeryville, California, USA - Original compost - Miracle growth compost (MG) ... | reverse complement strand
TGATAATCCGGGCGTCAATCCGTATGCTTTTATGGAAAAGCTGTTTGAAAATCTGGTCGAAAATGATATCGTGGTTTGCGGCGATGGAACGGCTTCGGTGACAAGCGCGCAAACGGCAATGCTCAAAAGCGGCCAGCGCATGTTCACCAATTCCGGCTCCGCTTCGATGGGTTACGATTTGCCGGCCAGCATCGGCGTTTGTTATGCAGCGCAAACTTATGGCCCCAAACCGAAGCATGTTATTTGCCTGGCGGGCGACGGCAGCATCATGATGAATTTGCAGGAATTGCAAACCATTATCACGCAAAAATTGCCGCTGAAAATTTTTCTCCTCAATAACCGCGGGTATCATTCCATCCGCCAAACGCAACAGAATTATTTCCCGGATAATATCACCGGTTGCGGCACCGAAAGTGGATTATCGTTTCCCGACTTTTCAAAACTGGCTCCGGCATTCGGCTATCGCTATGAAGTCATTCATCAATTAAATGATGCCGGGGATGTTTTACCAAAAGTACTTTCAGGATCTGACGCGGTAATCTGCGAAGTCGTTCTCGATCTAAATCAGCAGTTCGCGCCAAAGCTGTCCTCGCGCAAGCTGGAAGATGGCACCATGGTTTCGTCATCGCTCGAAGACATGGCGCCGTTTTTGTCGCGTGAGGAATTGCAAGAAAATATGATCGCCGCACATCGCAGGAATAAATGATGATGGATGAATATCTTCTCGAAATCGGCCGGATATTAGAAAGTATCCCGAACATCGAACCTCTAAATCCTCACACTCCCATCATCATTTATGGGGCAGGAAACTCCGGACGCAAAGCGCATCAGATACTTCGTTCCACCGGATATGATGTATTAGGATTTCTGGATCAAAAGGGCAATGGTTCCTCCATCGAAGATATTCCCTGCGTTGCGCCGAATAGTGATGTAGCGGCGAAATGGTGTCAGCAAGGCGCAGTGGTTGTAATCGCGGTGATGAATCCATATTCCAATTCAAGCGAAATCAATCAAGCTCTCGCACACTTTTCGTGGAATCGCATTGTTCCATTTCCACAATTTGTAGAATTATTTCACGATCAATGGAACGATCATTTTTGGATAACACATCGCAATTTATATATAGATGCAAATATCCAAAAAGTACTTTTAGAAACGGCGGCTTACTGGAAAGATCAAGCGAGCCGGGATTGTTTCAAAGCCATTCTCCAGACGCGCATCAGCGGACGGCTGGACGAACTGGATGATTTCGTGCACCAAAATCCGCAACACCAATACTTCCCGAATGATATTCCCGGCTGGCCCACTCCTACACGTTTTGTGGATTGCGGCGCTTATGATGGCGACACGTTGCGGGATATTCCGATGCAAACCTTGCAGTCCGTTGCCGCCTTTGAACCCGACATGGAAAATTTCCATGCATTAGTTACATCAACACAATCTTCACCATTTCAAATGAACGCCGTAAAAGTACTTTTATGGCCGTGCGGTGTTTGGAATAAATCCACAAAGCTGAAATTCAACGCCGCACAAACATCATCCAGCCACATTGACGAAAGCGGAAACGACATCATTCAGGTTGTTGCACTGGATGACGTTTTGCAACAGTTTGCGCCGGACTTTATTAAGATGGATATTGAAGGCGCGGAAGTCGAAGCGCTAAAAGGTGCGCGTTCTCTCATTGAGAAACACCACCCTGCACTGGCCATTTGCATATATCATAAACCGGCGCATCTATGGGAGATTTTGCAATTGATCGATTCGTGGAATTGTGGTTATGAATTTTATTTGCGGGCTCATGGCTTCAGTGGAGCGGACACTGTTTTGTATAGTAGAAAGTGTTAATTCTATTATACACTCGTCGTATTTTTATCTAGATAATTTGCAATATACTCTCCCGTGAGGTTCAAGTTTACACCTCTGTTTGATCGATCCATTATATTCTTATGTCACAGCACACTAATCATCCAAAATTAACTAATCGGCTTTGCCCAGTATGTGAAGCAAATAAAGGTTCAGTGCTTCATCAGCAAAATTTCATCCTTCCTGCAGATCACCCCCTCACAGCAGGATATGACATAGTCTGCTGCGTTCAATGTGGCTTCGTATTCGCAGATGTTTCTGCTACACAAGCTGATTATGACACGTTTTATGAACAGTTTTCCAAATACGAAGATAGTCACACCGCTACCGGTAGCGGCGAAGCTGATTGGGATGCTAAACGTCTTACAGATACTTCGCAAGAGCTACTTAGGCACTTCTCTTCACACGCTGCATTGCTGGATTTTGGTTGTGCTAATGGTGGACTGCTACGAGCATTAGCACAACAAGGCTTTGACAATCTACATGGTGTTGACCCTTCTTTTACTTGTGCCAATATCGCAAGTTGCATGAGAAACTCGACAATTCACGTCGGTACATTTTCACATCCACCAGCAGAACTAAAATCTTATGATGGTATTATTCTTTCACATGTATTAGAACATGTGCTCCATGTTAAAGAAGCCTTACAACTTGTTCGCAAACTACTAAATCCTCAAGGGATGTGCTACGTTGAAGTTCCTGACGCAACAAGATACAGCGAATTTTATGTGTCGCCATTTCATTTTTTTGACACAGAGCATATTAATCATTTTGATATTAATTCTTTAGAAAACGCGTTACGTAGTTCCGGACTTCAACCTATAAAAAATGGCGCAAAACTAACTGATGTCACTGAAGGTATACCTTATCCTGCCATTTGGGTCCTTGCTCAAAAATGTGAAGAGTCTACAGACGAAACTAAAAAGAGTAATGAACTCTACGACGCTATAACTAATTACATAGCACTGTCTCAAGACGCGTATCCTATACAACTATTAACCAAATTAGCAAATTCGAGGGAAGGACTAATAATTTGGGGGGTGGGCTGTTCCACGCTACGATTACTTGCAGAAACACCACTCGGAAAAGCTAATATCATAGCATTCACAGATTCGAATCCCATGCATCATGGTAAAACGATACTTGGGCGTCCAGTAATACCTCCTTCAAATCTATCACAATTTTTAAATACACCTATTGTAATTACATCCAAACTCTACGGATCCCAAATATCAGCACAAATCCAACGCGACCTTTCACCGTCCCATAAAATCATCATGTGTTATTCACCCTAATCATACAACTCATATTATCCTGCCATCCAAAATTTCATGTAAAATGAGTTAGATCAAAAAATAACAACTAATCTAACTATGAACCGCAATATTTTCGATGAACTCTTCGTCCTTGAACTTGCCAACAACCACTGGGGAAACGTTGACCGCGGCTTGCAGATCATTCGTGAGTTTGCGCGTGTGGTGCGTTACAACGGGGTGCGCGCTGCCATTAAGTTGCAATTGCGCGACGTGGATAATTTCATTCACAAGGATTTTCGTGATCGCGCCGATATTCGCTATATCAAAAAAACGTTGGATACTCATTTAGCCAAAGCAGATTATGCGATTTTAAGCGAAGCCATCCGTGCCAACAATTGCATCCGCATGGCGACTCCCTTTGATGAAGCTTCGGTGGATCTGTGTGAGGAGCTGGGCATTCAAATTATCAAGATCGCCAGCAGTGACGTCAACGATTGGCTGCTCATCGAAAAAATCGCTACCACCAAATTGCCCGTTATCTTTTCCACGGGCGGTTCTTCGTTAAAAGACATCGACGACATCGTGACCTTTTTTGCCAACCGCAATATTCCCCTGGCGCTGAATCATTGCGTTTCGCTTTATCCCTGCGAAGAAAGCGAATTGGAATTGAACCAAATTGATTTCCTGAAAAATCGCTATCCGGAAAACACCATCGGTTTTTCCACGCACGAACATCGTGACGGCAACGCATCACTCATGATCGCTTATGCCAAAGGCGCGCGCACCTTTGAGCGTCATATCGATTTGCATACCGACGATCATCCCATCAGCCCTTATTGCGCGACACCCGAACAAATTGATCAATGGATTCAACATTATAAACGCGCCAAAACAATGTGCGGCGTGCCGGGCAGCATCAAAGCGCAACCCTCAAAAAGGGCGCTGGATTATCTGGATAATCTGGTGCGCGGCATTTACGCCAAACATGACTTGCCGGCGGGACACGTGTTGCGCGAAGAAGATTTTTATCTGGCCATCCCTTTGCAAAAAGGCCAGCTCTCCTGCCGCGAGTTGCTGGCAAATGAAGTGCTCACCCAACCCTGCGCCAAAGATGCTCCGTTAACGGTGGATATGCTGGATACGGAATATGCGCGCAATGAAAGTATGCGTAATAAAATTATGAATCGCGGCTTGTAAAAGTACTTTTATGAAAAAAATCAGCGTCGTCACTCCGTGCTATAACGAAGAAGAAAACGTGGAAGAACTGGCCACGCGCATCCGCGATGTCTTTGCGGCGCTGCCGCAATTTGATTATGAGCATCTCTTTATCGACAACGCTTCACAGGATGGCACGCAGGCAAAACTCCGCCAATTAGCTGCCAACGATAAACACATTAAAGTGATTATTAACAATCGCAATTTCGGTCATATTCGTTCGCCTTATTACGGCTTATTGCAAGGCCAGGGCGACGCAGTGATTTGCATGGCGTCTGATCTGCAAGATCCGCCGGAGTTAATAAAAGATTTTCTGGCGAAATGGCAGGAAGGATTTCCCGTTGTGGTGGGGCAAAAAGCCAAGAGCGAAGAATCGTGGTTGTTTTTTGAATTGCGCAAACGTTATTATCGACTAGTCGATAAATTAGCCGATGTGGAATTGCTGGAAAATGTCACCGGCTTTGGATTGTATGATCGCAAAGTGGTGGAAACATTCCGCAGTTTAAACGATCCTTATCCCTATGTTCGTGGGCTCATCAGTGAATTAGGCTATCCCGTCGCCAAAGTGGTTTACACGCAACCGCAACGCAAACGCGGCATCACTAAAAATAATTTTTATACCTTATATGATATAGCGATGCTGGGCATCACTTCGCATTCCAAAGTGCCGCTGCGCCTGGCCACCATGATGGGATTTGGCATGTCCATTTTTAGTTTCATCGTCGGCATGATTTATCTGCTCTACAAACTCATTTTCTGGAATTCCTTTCAAGTGGGAATGGCGCCGCTGGTGATTGGCATTTTCTTTATAGCATCGGTGCAATTATTTTTTATCGGCCTGGTGGGCGAATATATCGGATTCATTCACACGCAGGTTTTTAAGCGGCCGCTGGTCACGGAAAAAGAGCGTTTAAACTTCGACAAAAATGCAACAGAATAAACGCCGCTTACCAAAAGTACTTTTACTCACTCTCAAAATTACTCTGGCCATCCTGCTTGTCTGGTGGCTGTGGCACAGCGGCAAATTAGATGGGAGTGTTATCGTCAACGTCCGTCCCAGTTGGGCATTGGCTGGTGTCTTGGTTTTTCAAACTCTCATGATTCTCATGCTGTGTTGGCGTTGGCATCTATTATTGAAAGTGGCCGGAACATCATTACCCTTTCGCTCCACCTTTATCATTAATTTGATGGCGCAATGCACTTCCACATTTACGCCTGGAAGTATCGGGGTTGATGGAACACGGTTTTATCACCTCTATAAACTTTTCCCCAATCAGCGCGCTGCGGCGTGGGTGAGTATTATCTGGGATCGGCTAATTGGCATTGGCGCGCTATTATTTGTAACCATTATCACTAATAGCATTCTCCTTTTTACTCCGTTGCCGGCACCGTTTAAAAGTACTTTTACACTCATTCTGGTTTGCAGCATTGTTCTATTAGCCGTGCCCCTTTCCTTATTATTTCCGCATAATCCTTTGCGCAAAATACGCCGCTGGAAAATGCTGCAAAAATTGCCACTTCCTTCGAGCAATAAAAGTGCTTTCATGCTGCCGGCAACATTAGCCTGTTGCACCCATTTCTGCAACGCAATGGGAATACTCTGCGCCTTTTATGCCCTGGGATTTCACGTACCCTTGGGTCAAGGATTATTATTGCTACCGCTCATTATATTAACGGGAACGCTTCCGCTTACCCCGTTGGGAATTGGCGTAACCGACGCAGTTGCTCTTCTCGTCTTCAGCACCATTCACATCAGCAGCGGCGCCAACGCTATAATGCTTGGACGTATTATATTTGTGTCACTTTCTGCATTGTGCGGCATCGCCTGGTTTGTGCCAATCGTGAAAAATATGAATTGTCTTGCGAAAAATGAAACGTAAACTCAACCTATTTATTAATGAACATCCCTATCTATTTGGGGCAATAATGGTAACGCTTCTCACCTTATTAGTTTACGGTGATGTTATTTTTGGGCCAGCAAATATCGTGCTTTCGCATCAGGGCACAGATTTGAGTACAGGTATTTTTAATCTTCAATTCACGTTCTCCCAGTTTCGTCATGGAAATTTCCCTTTGTGGAATCCTCATCTACTCAGCGGATATCCCTGGTTTGCCAGTTTTCAGACATTGATGTTGTATCCTCCTGCGTGGCTCTTTTTAATTTTGCCCGTCGGCAAAAGCGTTAACGTTTTTGTTGCGTTACACATTTTTGTGATGGGATTTGGCATGTTCTGTTGGCTTAAGCAGCGTGATTTACATCCATTGAGTTGCATCCTCGGCGCCGCTTTATTGATGTTTGGTTCCACTGTAACAATCCAAATTTATGCCGGACACATCACGCCTCTCGCCGCTATGGCGTGGGTGCCATTTATATTCTTAGCGGTGGACGGATGTTTTGATCGCACGTATCGATTGCGCTGGATTTTGGCCGGGACGCTCTGTATTGCGTTGCAGATCATGGCGGGATTCCCGCAGCATGTTTATTACACCGCTTTGCTGGTTGGAATTTATGTAATCGGCAAAATTATTCTGCTGACTTCCGCTACGATGTGGGAACGCCTAAAAGTACTTTTATCGGTTTTTGCCATCTATTTTTGGGGTTGCAGCATTTGCGCCATTCAGCTTTTAGCCACATTTGCCGCCGCTTCAGAAACCGCAAGACATGGCAAATTACCTTTTGATTTCGCCGGTTCTTTTTCCTTCCCACCAATCAATTTTCTCACTTTAGCAGCTCCCAAAATCCTGGGAGACAATGCATTTCTTCCTTATTGGGGACATTGGTATCTTTGGGAAATGGTTCTCTTTATAGGAATCACAGGAGCCATTCTCAGCCTTTATGGAATGTGGATAAGTTCTGTCAAAGAGCGTTTATTGTTCGGAGTGATCATTATATTAACGTGTCTTGTTGCCCTGGGTTTCTACACGCCGTTTTACTCGGCTCTTTATCACCACGTCCCCGGTTTTGGAAGTTTCCGCGCCAACAGTCGGATTCTTTTTGAACTCACTCTTTTCCTAACAGCGCTTGCTGCAAAAGGATATGATTGTTTACTTAAAAATCCAAAATCAAATTTACGAAATTTTGTAGCAACACGCTTTAGTTTTGCTTTAGCAGCAGGCTTGGGCATATTCACCTGCGTCGCCTTTTGGCAAAGCTCGTGGGGAAAAGGATTGTGGGTAAAAGTACTTTTGCGCTATTTCTATCGATCACATCAACAATACCTGAGCCCCCAATTTTATAGCGATCCATCAAGCGCGCACGCTGTTGCATCTTTTGCCACAACTCAACTCGCCTTAGCCACCATCACAACAATTATTATTATCTTGCTATTGCGGGACTCTCTAAAATCAGCGCGGTCAATATATTATCTCGGAACACTTGCTATCGCTGAAGTTTTATTTTTCACGATAACCATGCGCCCCACGTTTAACTTGAATAGCACAAAATTACCGTATAATGCCTTTCTAAAATCGCATCCGGGAGATTCACGTTTTTTGAAATTTCCGTTGAACAATTGGGCCAATTCGTTACCGCTTTCAATTAGCGGAGGCGACATCAGCGGTTACGAATCTTTTCGACTTCTTCGTTATGATGAATTTGTGCAATACGCGGAAAACAAAAACGAAAATGCCATTCTTCCCACGCTTGGTTTTGACAAAACCAGTCCGCTCTTTGCGCTGTTACGTTGCGAATATCTTTTCCAAGATGGCAAAGTCACAAAACTTGCCGCCGCGCCATTGCCTCATTTATTGATTATTCCGAAATGGCAAATTGAGCCACGCAAAGAAAAAGTACTTTCAGGTCTTCGCTCACCCAGCTTCAACCCACGATCCACGGTTTATCTGGAAAGTGCACCCAGATTTAACAGCAGCCAAGGAGCAATACCCAAATCAAACAAAGCCGTCATTACAAATCAATCAACAGATTGGATGGACATCAAAGCCACTGTGCGCCACAACTCGGTTTTACTGGTAACGGATTCCTATTCTAAAGATTGGAAAATTTTTCCCTATGCCGATTCCTCACAACAGAAATATGATGTGATGCCGGCAAATTACGTTTTGCGCGGTATTCCGCTATCGCCGGGTATTCATCATTTCCGATTGCAATATGCGCCGAATGCATTTTATCGCGGCAAGAATATCTCGTTAATTGCGTTAACATTATATGCATTGGCGTGGTGTGGACTCTTGGGAATAAACAGGCGGAAAAATGAAACTGATGAAAAAGATACAAAATAGCATCAACAAAATTCACCCAACTATACGCCAAACTATCTTTATCATTTTGGCGACATTGCCAGTGCTGGCTTATGTTTGGAAAGCCAGCGTCATCCAGCACTACGGAATTTTTAGTAATGAGGACTGGGACTATTTCATGCAGATTTATGAAGCTGCACGAATTAGCATTCTGCACTATCACCAATTTCCCTGGTGGAATCCGTGGGCATTAGGCGGCATTCCGCTTTTTGCTAATCCACAATTCGGATTGATTTCTATTCAAATGCCGCTGGTTCTGCTTTTTGGAACTGTTACAGGATTGCATTTGGCCATTTTAGTTTATTTTGTCGTCGGGTTTTGGGGGATGTACTTTTTGCTCAAACGATTGGGAGCGAATTCCATCTGGTTGCAGATTTTACTTTCTTATATTTGGGTTTTTAGTGGATATATTTCCTGGCATTTGGGATATGGCCATCTCACTTTTGGTGATTATCTGCTGGCGCCCTGGTTTTTCATGACTCTATTGAATATCCGCATCAAGAACGGGTGGCTCTGGTTTAGTTTGGTCACGGCACTATTGATAAATCAAGCGCCGCATTATACAGCGGTGCAATGTTTGTTTATTAGTTTTTTCGTTGCCGTATATCAAATAATTATTTATTGCAAGAAAAATCAGCACCAGAAACTTCATTTTATGATCATCATCAGACCCTATCTATGGAGCTGTTCTCTTCTGGTATTATTGGCCGGGCCGAAACTTTTTTATTGCTTTCAATATATGCATTATTACACCAGGCTGATGCCAGTTGAACCCGCGATTCCTCTTGGCATCACTTGGGCGGCTCTCACGGCGAGACACGAAGTTATCCTGAGGCAATTCCATGCGCTCACCTATGCCTGGCAGGAATATGCGGATTATTTTGGCGTTGTTACCCTCGCGCTGTTTCTCTTTTTATTACTTGCCGATTTCAGGCGCTTCCGAGAAATACCCACGCGAAAGTGGGCTTTATTGGGTGCAATCATTCTGGCATTTCTCATGACATTGGGAGCGGCGTTTCCGTATGCACCCTACTCTGTTTTGCATAGATTGCCTTTTTTCCGCGAAATGCGCGTGCCGTCGCGCTGGATTGGCTGGTTTTCCTTTGGCGTCATTCTCTACCTGGCATGGCTTCCAAAAAAGCCACTTCTCTATTTTTTACTGGCGATTTCTGCTATTGATGTGGCGATTATTAATTTTCCGGCGCTTAATACGCCGCAAGCGCTTTATCAAATGCCCGCTAAAAATGCCGTTTTTCAACAATATGCCGGCTACGATTACCATCCTGAAAAGCCAACCTATCACTTATTAAAAGCCACGCAAGCCAATCGTGGCGAGGTTTATGGATTCGAGCCGATTCTCTTATTCTCTGGCGCTATTCTTCCCCAATTTACCGCCATGACAAATCGTTGCGGCATTAATCAAGGTTGCCCTTTTGTCTTAACTGCAAACGCCAAAGTGATTTATTGGAGTCCCTTAAAAGTACTTTTACAGCGCACCGGAAATGGCCCTATTAAGCTCAATATGAATCCTGGAAAAAATTGGTTTGTGAATGAAAAACCCGTTTTCGCAAAGGAGCGTATTTTGGAATTGAAGAAACCATTTATCATCACGGATCCTTCGCAGCAAATTTCGGTAGTTTACAAGCCACGACTCTAAAAGTACTTTTAGAATCCATTCGCCCTCGTCACTTATTCCTGCTAAATTACTTGATACGATATGATCACTTTCGACGATGTCCTGGCGGCGCGTGAGCGTCTTGGCGATGCCATTTATTATTCACCCTGTCCGCATTCGGTTTCCCTTTCAGAAATTACTGGATCTGAAATCTATTGCAAGATGGATTATTTGCAGCGCACCGGAAGTTTCAAAGAACGCGGTGCGCGTAACGCGTTACTGTTGCTGGATTCTGCTCAACAACAACGTGGTGTGATTGCGGCTTCGGCGGGAAATCACGCGTTGGGATTAGCTTATCATGGCCAGCAATTAGGTATTCCTGTAACTGTCGTAATGCCGCATTTTGCGCCATTGATCAAAATCACTAACTGCGAAAAGATGGGCGCAAAAGTACTTTTGCACGGCGAAACTTTCGGTGAGGCGCAAGACGAAGCGCATCGATTGGAGCAGCAACAAAATCTGGCTTATGTGCACGGATTTGACGATCCTGCCGTCATCGCGGGTCAGGGAACCATGGGATTGGAAATCCTGGAACAAGTGCCGGATGTGGAAGCGATCGTTCTTCCTGTCGGCGGCGCAGGACTGATCGCCGGCGTGGCGCTGGCGGTGAAAAGTCAATATCCCGATGTATTAATTATCGGCGTGGAACCGCAATCATTCGCTTCTTATACTGCCGCGTTGCAAGCGGGACATCCAAAACCGATCGAAGCGCAACACACTTTGGCAGATGGATTAGCAGTTCCGCGCATCGGCGAAAATGCTTTTGCGCTGGCGAAACGTTACGTGGATAGCGTGGTCACTGTTTCCGAAGATGCCCTGGCGCTGGCGATTTTGCGCATTGCAGAAATGGAAAAAGGCGTAGTCGAAGGCGCAGCAGCCGCACCACTGGCGGCTTTATTAGAAAACCGCTTACCGGAATTGAAAGGGAAGCAAACGGTATTGGCACTGGCCGGCGGCAATATCGATCCCGCCACATTTTGTCGCGTCATCGAAAAAGGTCTTGTGGCCGATGGACGTTTACATCGTTTCACGGCCAGCATCAGCGACCGCCCGGGCGGATTAGCGGAGTTCACAAAAATCATCGCAGACGCAGGAGCCAGCGTAAAAGACATTACGCATGACCGAGCTTTTTCCGGCCCCGATGCTTTTGCGGTCAATATTCTAACTGTGGTGGAAACGCGCGATGAAGGGCATATTTATCAATTGCATGAAGCGCTGCGGGAGCATGGAATTCCGTTTTTGGCCCATACGGGAAATGAGAATTTGCGTTCGGCATAATCCCCTCTCCCTGACAGGGAGAGGGAGCTGCAGTTGCTTCTATTTGCGTTTCGCTACAGAATCCAACACTTCCATAAAATTTGGAAACGAGCTTTGAATTGCTTCGGCGTTTTGGAGAATTGTATCGCCGTCCGCCGCCAACGCTGCCACGGCCAAGGTCATAGCAATGCGATGATCACCTGGCGGGCTGGTGACCTCCGCGCCTTTCAATTGCAACGGCCCGCGCACGATCATGCCGTCCTCGCGTTCTTCGATATCCGCGCCCATCTTGCGCAATTCGCGGCTGATGATTTCGATGCGGTCGCTTTCTTTGACGCGTAATTCATGGGCATCTCGGATGACCGTTTCGCCTTCCGCCTGCGTAGCTAAAGCCGCCAAAACGGGCAATTCATCAATCAAACGCGGAATCAACGAACCGCCGATTTCCACGCCGCGCAACGGCGCGCCAATCACCGTGACATCGGCCACTTGCTCGCCGCCGCTTTGGCGCTGGTTATCTAAAAGTACTTTTGCGCCCATCTCTTCCAACACTTCCAAAATGCCGCTGCGCGTGGGATTGATTCCCACGTTTTGCACCGTCACCTGCCAGCCAGGACGCAACGCCGCCGCCGCGAAAAAGAACGCCGCGGATGATATATCGCCGGGAACATTGACATCCGCTGCGCGTAATTGTTGCCCGCCATTAATGATGATTTCCCGTCCGCCATCGAAAAGTACTTTTATATCCAACGTCGCGCCGAAGCCTTGTAACATTTGTTCGGTATGATCGCGCGATGGCGTTTTTTCGATAACCGCGGTTTGCCCTTCTGCGCGTAAACCCGCCAGCAAAATTGCAGATTTCACTTGCGCGGAAGCGACTGGCAATGCATAACAAACGCCTCTTAAATTGCCGCCCTGCAACGTAACGGGCGGCAAACAACGTTCGCCTTGCCCGCTTATTTGCGCGCCCATTTCCGTCAGCGGAACACTCACGCGATCCATCGGACGGCGCGATAGCGATTCGTCGCCGCTAAAAGTACTTTTGAACTCATATCCCGCCAAAACGCCCAGCATCAAACGCATGGATGTGCCGCTGTTGCCGCAAAATAGCGCTTCTTGCGGAGCGTTGAATTGTCCGGCGCAGCCCTGCACACTTACTGTTCCATCGGCTTGTTCGGTTATTGTCGCACCTAACTGGCGAAGTACTTTTAAGGTGCTGTCAGTATCAGCGGCGTGGAGAAAGTTGGTGATTTTCGTTTCACCAGATGCCAGCGCGCCAAATATCGCGGCACGATGGGAAATGGATTTGTCGCCGGGGACGGTCAGTGTGCCTTTGATGTTGGAAGCGGGAGAAATGGGGAGTTTCATAAAATGGTGTAGATAATTCCCCCTTGTAAAGGGGGGCAGGGGGGATTTTTGAGCGTAACGCATTCTGCGAAAGTTTGAATAAAATTATTACGTTAGAGAATCCCCCTAACCCCCTTTACAAGGGGGAATACGTACGTGGAAATTTGTAATTATCGCGGGAAATAGCCGTGTTTGCGTCGCACTTCTGCGGCGCTGGCGAACCAGTCTTGCAATGCTTCGGCATTTTTTTCTTCCAGCATCTCGCGCACTTTGCCAAGCTCCGCCGCCATGCGATCGACATTATCAATAATCGCTTCCGTATTCGCCAGACAAATATCACGCCACATTTCCGGGCTTCCCGCGGCCACACGTGTGCCGTCGCGCCAGCCGCCGGCGATTAGCTGTTCCACCACGGAATGATCATCCTGCGTTTGCATAAAAAGATGCACGAGCAACGACGCCGTGATGTGCGGCAGATGACTGGTCACGGCCAGCAAGGCATCGTGCGTTGCGGCGTCCATTACCAGCGGTTTTGCGCCGATAGCCTCGATCAAGCGCTGCAATTTTTCAATCGAATCTTTGGGAGTTTCCGGCGTGGGTGTCAGAATCCAGGTGGCGTTATCGAATAGATTGGCTTTTGCGTGTTCCACGCCCACGCGCTCGCTGCCGGCCATGGGATGGCTTCCGACGAAATGGGCTTTTTGACCAAAGATGGGTGTGCATTCTTCCACCAAAGTACTTTTAGTGGAACCGGCATCCGTCACTATTGCGCCGGCGCGGATGAAGGGAACTAACTCGCGGCATTTATCGGGAATTTGTCCGACGGGCGTGGAGATGAAAACCAGGTCTGCGCCGCGCGCGGCCTCTTCCATTTCGATGGAAGCATTATCAACCGCGCCTTTTTGAAACGCTGCATTGATGGTTTCCTGACGGCGCACCGCGCCGATGACCTGGCGCGCCAGTTTTTTCTCGCGCACAGCCATTCCAAAACTGCCGCCAATCAGGCCAACGCCAACGATGCAAACTGTGTCAAAAAGCATGAGCAATGAGCAATGAGCAATGAGCAATGAGCAATTTGGAGGGCGGTAGCTTGCCGCCGCTTTTATCCGTTAAAAGTACTTTTATCCTCCGAAAAGCAAGGCAAGCTCCCGCACTTCAAAGTACTTTTGTTAATTGCTCATTGTTCATTGCTCATTGCTAAATTTCCCGTCCCACGGCTTGCGCAATGGGTTTGAGTTCTTCCATCAACTTGCCAAATTGCGAAGTTGCGATTGTTTGTTGTCCGTCGCTGAGGGCGTTTTCAGGATGTGGATGCACTTCCAAAATTAAGCCGTCAGCGCCGCAGGCCACAGCCGCTTTACACATTGCAGCCACCATATCGCGGCGGCCGGTTCCCTGTGACGGATCGATAATCACCGGCAAATGCGAGTCTTTCTTAATCGCCGGAACAGCCGACAAATCCAGCGTGAAACGCGTGCTGGGTTCATACGTGCGAATGCCGCGCTCGCACATCATGACATCCATATTGCCGCCAGCCAGAATATATTCTGCCGCTTTGAGCCATTCTTCAATCGTTGCTGATAAACCGCGTTTGAGCAAAACCGGAGTGCGGCATTTGCCGATTTCACGCAGCAAATCATAATTCTGCATGTTGCGCGCGCCGATCTGCAAGATGTCCGCATATTCGCAAACCTGCTCCACCAGCGACGGAGTCATCACTTCGGTGATCACCGGAAGACCCGTTTCCTTGCGGGCATTGGCCAGCATTTTGAGACCTTCGAGACCAAATCCCTGAAAATCATACGGACTGGTGCGCGGTTTATAAGCACCACCGCGCAGAATCGTCGCGCCGGCGGCTTTCACTTCTTTGGCGATGCTGGTGAGCGATTCCTGTCCTTCCACGCTACACGGGCCGGCCATCATCACGATCTTTTTGCCGCCGATATGCACGCCACCAACGTCGAATTCTGTATTATGCGGATGGCCATCTCTCGAAACTAATTTGTATGCTTTGGACACGATAAGTACTTTTTCCACTGTTTCCAGCGCCTGCAATTGCGGCGCTACCATTTCTTTGACGGACGGATCGGGGTTGCCAATAGCCGCCACGATAGTTTCTGCCACGCCTTCGGTGACATTGGGTTTGTATCCGTGTTCTTTCAACTTTTCGGTGACGACGGCGATGTCTTCTGCCTTCGCTCCGCTTTTCATTATAATAATCACTTGTTTCCTCTTTCCGCTATTTGCGGTTTGGCTTCTATAAGTACTTTTAGACCTGAAGAACCGCGCGCGTAAGCAAGCGGAGCATTCATTACACTACAGATATTTCCGCTTGCTTACGCGCGCGGTTCTTCAGACTGACAATGCATTTAAAATAGGGCGCTACGCTCGTTCTCGAATAACGCGCAGCGCCTTGATAAATCGCTCATTCATCGCCGACGTTCCAATTGTCACGCGCAGCCATGTGGGTAATCCAAAGGGATCGCCGGTGCGCACAATCACGCCGTGGCGCAATAATTCCTGAAACACTTCTTTGGCGGGCAGTCCGCTATCAAGCATAATAAAGTTGGCTTCGGTGGGAATATAGGTAATTCCCATTTCGTCCAACTGCGCATAAAAGTACTTTTTCCCCGCGTTATTTAATTCCGTTGTGCGCGTCAATTGATCGGAATCGCCCAGGCTGGCAATGGCCGCCGCCTGCGCCACGCTGCTCACATTAAAGGGGCCCCGCACTTGGTTCAACGCTTTGATCAAATCGGCATTCGCCAATCCATATCCCACGCGCAAACCAGCCAACGCATACGCTTTTGAAAATGTGTGCAGCAAAATCACGTTATATCCATCGCGCACATAATCAATTCCTTCCGGCGAATCTTCCGTTTCTACGTATTCGTAATACGCCTGATCCAGCACCACCAAAACATACTGCGGAATGCTTTTGATGAATTGATCAAACTCCGCTTTGCCAACCACCGTTCCCGATGGATTATTGGGATTCGCGATAAAAACCATCTTGGTGCGCTCGGTAATTTCCGCAGCCATCGCCGGCAAATCATGGCGTCCATCTTCGGTCAGCGGCACCAATTTGCAAGTGCAACCCGCCAGCCGCGCGGCTGATTCATATTGCACAAACGACGGCTGCGCAGAAACAATTTCATCTTGCGAATCCAATAAAGCCAACATCAGAAAATGAATAATCTCGTCGCTGCCATTGCCGAGAATAAAATTCTCCGGCGTCAGCTTCCAAAAATCCGCCAGGGCATTTTTAAGATCATAGCACGTATCATCAGGATAAAGCCAAACGGCAGCGGCAGCATTTTTGATGGCTTCCACAGCCGCAGCCGAAGGGCCCAGCACATTCTCATTGCTGGCCAATTTATCAATGTCAAAATCATTCGGCAAACCTAATTCCCGTTTCACTTCGGTGATAGGTTTTCCCGGCACATAAGGCCGCAATCGCTGGATGTGCGGTCGCAAAAGTGGTTCGATATTTGGAGCTAATTTTTCTGAAGTTGCAGTTGGCATGAAATTTCCGAGTGACGAGAGAGTTTATCACTTGACGATGTGTGGGGTCAATTAAGATTTACCGGAAACGCTAATTGTGTATTTTTACCTTTGCATTACTATTAAAAGTACTTTTCCTCTATCACTGCCCATGCTCTTTCAACAAACGGATAGCATCTGCATTACCCAAATCCGCAGCCTTCTTCCACCACGAAATTGCGACGCTAATGTCTTTCGGCACGCCATCGCCTTTCAGATATTTATTGGCGAGATTATTCATCGCAAGAGTGCTGCCGGCATCCGCCGCTTTATGAAACCAGCCGATTGCAAGTTGCTCATCTTTGACTACACCAAAACCTTGATCGTAATAAACGCCGATATTATTCATCGCGACTTTATCTCCGCGTTGCGCCGCTTGCAAATACCATTTTATGGCCTGCACATAATCCTGAGGAACCCCAATTCCCTTTTCGTAAATTTGTCCAATGGCGCCCATCGAAGCCGGATCGCCAGCGGCGGCGGCTTTCTGAAACCATTGAATTGCCATTTTGTAATCCACCGGCATTCCCCACCCATTGAGATACATTATTCCCAGATTACCCATCGCCAACGCATTGCCATTCTCGGCGGCTTTCTCTAACCATTTTTTAGATTCAGCATAATTTTGGGGAACGCCCAATCCGTCAGAATAAATAGTCGCAATGTTATTCATGGCCTCGGCGCGTCCATAGTTGGCGGCCTTTAAAAGCCATTGCAATGCGATATGATAATCCTGCGGAACGCCAATGCCACCATAATACAATTGTCCCAAAGTTAGCATGGCGAAAGAGTTGTCTTTTAACGCGGCTTGCTCATACCATCGCACCGCCAGCGTATAATTCTGCGGAACACCATCGCCTTTCAAATACATCGTTGCAATGTTACTCATCGCATTGCCATTGCCTAAGACCGCTGCTTTTTGCAACCATTGCGCGGCTTGGGCAGGATCTCTATTCACGCCGTCACCTTTTAAATACATCACTCCCAAATAGCTCATCGCCAGATCGCTTTCTTTTGCCGCCGCTTTTTGAAACCATTCTATCGCTTGCGCATCATCTTGTGGAACGCCAAAACCAGACCGAAATAACAAGCCAATTTGAAACATGGCATCGCCATTTCCTGCGGCGGCGGCTTTGCGATACAGCTCCATTGCCTTGCCGTAATCTTTTTGATCCAGAGCAATTTGTGCCTCTTTGCTTTCTGACACGCCATTGTCCGTTGTTGCATTTTGTGCGTAGAGATTTACGGTGAGTAAAAAAAGTAATGTAACGCAGATTAACAATTGTGTATGGAAACTAAATTTTGCAGGGAGATTGTGTGACATATATTATTCTTATTTTGCCATAAAAAGGGAGGCAAAAGGAATCCAATAAATTACATTGGCTATTTTTACATTTACTGAAGTAAATGTACTTTGCCCAACCTCGTCAATAAGAGAAACCGTCTAAATTGCCTATGGGAAGACGTAACGTTAAAAAATAAAACTGATTCTTCTCAATGCATTCGATAAGCCGCACTGCAAGATGTTCCGGGCATAAATACTGACATT
>Ga0164242_10003478_pt1 | contig 17966 bp, 13 predicted proteins | sample OricomgcompostMG_FD_108783 | JGI IMG/M metagenome (GOLD analysis project Ga0164242, IMG submission 108783) | Miracle-Growth compost microbial communities from Emeryville, California, USA - Original compost - Miracle growth compost (MG) ... | reverse complement strand
GGGCACTGTCGGCGGCCGGCGGCTCCTGCATGAGGACCGCCCGGTAGGTGGCCTTGCCGCGCTCACGTCGCTCGACTGGGTCGATCACATCGGTCGGTTCAGGCATGGCCTAGATGCGTCCTTCCGGGCGGATGTCCTCGGGAATCCAGTTCGGCGCCCGGCGCTCGGAGAAGGACTTCCAGCCCTCGTCGAACTCACCGGACGCGAGCGAGGCATCCATGCTGGCCCGGTCCGGGCGGCCGTACTGGCGGTTGATCTCGCGTTTGACCACCGAGCGGGCGAACGGCGCCCCGTACACGATCGTCGTGAGCGCTTCGGTGGCCTCGTCGATGAGCTTGTCCGGGCCGCTCGCCAGCCGGGATACCAACCCCCAGTCCAGCGCGGTCTGGGCGTCGACGGTGCGGCCGGTCAGCAGCATGTCGCGGGCCCGGGCCGGACCGATCTGGGCCGGCAGATATTGCGCGTACCCGGTATCCGCGATACCGCGGAAGACCTCCGGTGCGCGGAACGTCGCACTCGGCACCGCGACTGCGACGTCGCTCATCATGGCGATGAGCAGACCGCCACCCTGGCAGATCCCGTTGATCGCGCTGACGACCGGCTTCGCCGAATTGCGGATCGCCTCGAACGGGGTGAGATCCATCCCGAACAGGTTGAGGGCGTCGCTCCAGAAGTCGATCGGGTTGCGGCCGAGGTCGCCGCCGGGGATGAACACATCCCCGGTCCCGGTGATCAGCAGACCGGCGAGCTCCGGACTCCGGTTCACGTGATCCACCGCGTAGCGGATGCCGAAGTACATCGCGCCGGTGAGGGCGTTGCGGGCCTCGGGCCGGTCGACGATCACGTGCGCGAGACTGCCGTGACGTTCGAAGCGCAGGTACGGGGTGCCGAGCCAGTCGCCTTCAGGGGGGCGCGGAGGATCAGAGGTCATGGCCGCACACTTGCCGGATATCCGATCAGCGTCAAGTTCTATCGGAATGTGACCCGTCAGCCTTACCCCCGTAGGTAAATCGCTCGCGCGTTGTCCACGAACAGCTTCGCCTGCGCGGCGCGGCCGAGCGGCTCGGTGATGGCCTGATAGCTGCGTAGCAACGACGGCAGGTCGCCGAACATCGCGTCCACCGGGAAGTTGCTGCCGAACAGGCAACGGTCCGCCCCGAAGACCTCCAGCGCGTGTTCGAGCCAGGGTCGCAGCGCGGCCACGTCGAACCGGTGCAGCGTCATCGGTAGGCCGGATAGCTTGCAGTGCACGTGCGGTCCGGCGGCGGCCAACATGCGCATGCCCTCGCGCCACTGCGCCGTGTGTGCGCCGTCGTCTTCGAACAGCGGCCAGCCGGTGTGCTCGATGACATACGTCGCGTCCGGACTCGCCTCGAGGCGATGCGCGACGGCAGCCATCGCGGCCGGGTGCGTCACCACGTCGTAGACCAGGCCGCGCTCGGCGAACAGCCGCAGCATGTCGGCGGCCTTGGGTGCGGTGTAATCGATCGGGGTCGTGGTCCGGATGCCGTGGAAGAGCGGGACCTGCGCCTGCTCGTCGAGTTCCGCCGCGATGTCCACCAGCGCCGCGTCCGGGTTGAAGCCTCCGACGATCGCCGCCGGCAGCCCGACCTGCGCATGCAGTCGCCCGAGTTCTGCCGTCTCGCCGAGGTAGTTCCCGGCCCCGCGGGTGGCCGTGACGTGCACGATGCCGACGATGTCGATCCCGGTGGCATCAGCCTGGTACGTCGCGTGGTCGTAATGCCGCTTCATGTGCTCGGCCTTGCCGAGATTGATCGCACTCAGGTCCGCGTCCGGGGCCAGATGCGGGTACCAGTCGGGCCGCGCCGGATCCCAGAAGTGCACATGCGTGTCCAGGAAACGCAGCGGGGCCGTACTCGGGCTGTCAGGGTCATCGGGCATCTCAGGCACCTTCGGGACGGGATCGGATCGGGTTGTCTAGGTCGCGGCGGCGAGACCGCCGTCCACCGTCAGGACGTGGCCGTTGACGTACGAGCCGGCCGGCGAGGCCAGGAACAGCGCGGCCCCGACGATCTCCTCCGGCCGACCCCAGCGGCCGATGGGCGCGCGCGCCGGGCTGGGACGTGCGGCCACCGACTGCGCGTTGCGCTCGGTGGCGAACCCGCCGGGGGCCAGCGCGTTCGCCGTCACCCCGGACCGGGCGTAGGCCACCGCGAAGGACCTCGCCAGCGATTCCAGTGCCGCCTTGCTCGCGCCGTACGCGGTGGTCACGGGTGAGGCGAACCGGGCCGCCGTGCTGCTGATGAAGATGAGCCGACCCCAGCCGCTGTCGGCCATCGGACCGGCGAGGGCATGCGCCAGCGCGTACGTGGCGGAGACGTTGACCGCGAACAACGCGTCGAAGGAGGCTGGATCCACTTCGTCGATCGGCTTGCGCAGCCGCCGTCCGACGTTGCTCACCAGGATGTCCAGATCGCCGTGGTCGGAGCGGATCTGCTCGAGCCCGTGGGCCGCGGCCTCGCGGTCACCGACGTCGAAGATCCCCGGGTGCACGTCCAGACCTTCGCGCCGCAGCGTGTCCACCGGAGCGGCCAGACGCTGCCCGTCCCGTCCGTTGAGCACGACGGTCGCGCCGGCACGGGCCAACCCCGCGGCGATCTGGAAACCGAGCCCCTGCGATGCCCCGGTGACCAGCGCCCGCCGGCCGGTCAGGTCGAATAGCGCGGTGATGGCGTCACGGGATCCGGTCACGGGAGCTTCCTGTCGTCGGCGGTCTTCTTGGACGCAGCGGGCCGCGCAGCTTCACCGCGATCAGCGCGTCGGCGCTGAAAATGCTCATCCGCGGTCTCCTCGGCGCCGTGGGCGGTTCGGACATCTCTAGCATGTCCGCCGGGAGTGGTCCACATTCTAGATATCTAGATCGGCCGCCTCAGTGCCATCAAGCTGTCGGTCCCTGCACAGATCGCTCGTAAACTGGAAAATTAGTTAGTCAGATGGGTCGAGGAGGCGGAGAGATCGTGGGTGCGGACGCCGCCGGGCACAAGCTCGGCGCGCAGGTCGCGGCCGCGATCCAGGGCGAGATCATGGACCAGCGCTGGCCGGTTGGCAGCGTGCTTGGCACGGAGCCCGAACTGGTCGCGCGGCACCAGGTCAGCCGTCCGGTGCTGCGCGAAGCGATCCGGATCCTGGAGAGTCGCGGCGTCGCGCGGTCGCGTTCGGGACCGGGCGGGGGCTTGGTCGTCACCCAGCCCGACTGGCGGGGGGTGTGCGACCAGGCCGCCGTGGTTCTCGACTCGGTCGACGTGACCGCGACCGAGATCTTGCAGGCGCTGAACGCGCTGGTCGTTGCCACCGTGGACCTGCTGGTGAGCAACCTCGCCGAACCGGCGACGGAACGGTTACGGGCAGTTGCCCGCGAGCAGCTCGCGATCGCCGACCGGCAGCACGAGATGTCGACCACCGAGGTGAAGGCTGCGCTGGCGGCATTCGAACCGGCGCTCGCGGAGCTGTCTGGCAACCGCGCCTTCGCACTGTTCACGATGGTCCTGGTGGACCTGGTCTCGCGGCACGGTCCGGCAGACCTCACGATCGCCGACGTGCGCTGGGTGGTCCGCCGGCAGAGCGATATCGCGGAGGCGATCGTCAGCGGTGATTCCGCCCTGGCCCGAGGTCGGATCCGGCGCTACTACCGGGACGTACACCGGATCCAGTAGCCAGGTAGTAACAGTAGGAGGTGGCCGGCCCGCGGTCACCGGGAAACGAGGAGGTACCGGCTCGATGGAGTCCGTGCAGGCAGGCAGCGGCTGGTCCGCGATCGTGCAAGAGCAGGCCGATCCTGACCGCCCGGTGTTCGTCACTGCGCAGGAGACCTGGTCGTGGTCGACTCTGCTGGGACGGGCCGGTGGCGCCGCTGCGGTGCTCGACGATCTCGGCATCCCGGCGGGGACACCGGTGCCCGGCCTGATCGACCACGTCGGTCTGTCGCTCGCGCTCACGCTGGGCGGCGCATCCACCGGGCATCCGTACGCTCCGTTCGGAACCCGGCTCACGACGTCGGAGTTGAGCGCGATGCTGCGTCGGCTCGGTTCTCCGGTGCTGCTGACGGACGCTGCGCACGCGGAGCATGCCGCGCAGGTCGCCGCCGCTGCGGGATGCAGGTCGGTGACGCTGCCCGACTTGCCGCTGACGGCGCCGCCGCCACCTCCCGGCCCGGACGCGGTGACGGCGATCTTGCACACCTCCGGGACCACCGGCCTGCCGAAGCAGGTCGCGTTCACCGAGCGCACGCTCGAGGCGCGGCTGCACTGCTTGGAGGGCGTCGTGACCCTCGGCCCTGGGGACACCTACCTGGTCGCGTCGTCCGTGCACCATGTCGCCGGATTCGGTAACGCGGTCCTCACCATCGGCCGGGGCGGGACGGTGGCATCCTTCCCTCGGTTCTCCGTCGATGCCTGGAAAGAACTGCGGGACAAGAACATCACCCACACGCTGATCGTCCCGACGATGATCAACGACCTGCTCCGCGCCGGCGCGCTGGACATCCACCCGAAGCTGCGGGTGCTCAGCTACGGAGCCGCGCCGATGCGGCCGGATCTGCTCCGGACCGTGATGGAGACGCTCCCGAACGTCTCGCTGCTGCAGTTGTTCGGCCAGACCGAGGGCACCCCGATCACCGGGCTCACCCCGGCCGATCACCAGCGCGCTCGCGACGGACGCAGCGACCTGCTCCGCAGCGTCGGCCGCCCCGTGCCGGGCGTCGAGATCCGGCTCGCCGACGTCTCGCCGGAGGGCATCGGCGAGGTGTACGCCCGCGGTCCGCACCTGTGCGGCATCGGGGCCGACGGCTGGCTGCACACCGGGGACCTCGGGCATCTCGACGGCGAGGGGTACCTGTTCTTGGACGGACGAGCCGGCGACACCATCAACCGCGGCGGCGAGAACGTGCGTCCGCAGGAAGTCGAGGAGGTGCTGCGGGCGCATCCGGTGGTTGCCGAGGTCGCGGTTGCCGGGGTGCCGGATGACCGGCTCGGCGAGACGGTCGCCGCGTTCGTGGTGCCGAAAGACCCCGGCGCGACGCCGGACTGGGAGGCGCTGCGGGAGTTCGCCCGGGCCCAGCTCGCCGGGTTCAAGGTGCCGGCGGTCTGGCACGTGGTCGACGAGTTGCCGCGCAACCCCAGTGGCAAGGTGCTGCGCCGAGTGCTCGCGCAGGAGTTCGCCCAGGCATAGGCTGCAGGTCGCCGTGGCCCGGGTGGTAAAACAATCCGTACCCTTTTCTCGCCACCCGAAAGCGGTAGCCCATGGCGACGACGTCCGCTGACGAGCAACGCGTGCTGCGCGGCACGGTCCGCGACCTGCTTGCGGCGCGATCCGACGAGCCAACGGTCCGCCGGCTGATGGAGACGGACGAGGGGTTCGACCCGGAGGTCTGGTCCGAACTCGGCGAGATGGGTCTGCTGGGTCTGGCCGTCCCCGAGGACCTGGGTGGCGCCGGTTTCGGCCTGACCGAGGTCGGGCTCGTGCTCGCCGAGGCCGGGCGGGCGCTGCTGTGCGCTCCGTACCTGTCCTCCGTCGTGATGGCGCAGAGTGCCTTGCTGGCATCCGGTGACGCCGCCGGGTGCCAGGACTATCTGCCCGCTCTGGCTGCTGGCCAGCGCCGTGCGACGCTGGCGTACCTCGAGGAGTCGGGTCACCGCGACGCGGCATCCATCGCCCTCGTGGCACGCGCGACCGGTTCCGGCTGGGCGCTGGATGGAGTGAAGACATCGGTGCTGGACGGCGCGAGCGCCGACTTGCTGCTGGTCGTCGCGCGTACGGAAGCCGGCCTCGCCCTGTTCGCGGTCGAGACCGACGCCGCCGGGCTGACCCGTGCCTGCCTACCGACACTGGACATGACCCGCAAGCAGGCGCGGATCACCTTCGTCGGCACGCGGGCTCGACTGCTCGGCACCGACGGTGACGGCGCGCGGATACTGGCGCAGGTGCTGGACCGCACCGTCGCCTGTCTTGCCGCCGAGCAGGTCGGCGGGGCGGAGCGAGTGCTGGAGATGGCGGTCGACTACGTCAAGATCCGCCAGCAGTTCGGCCGTTCCATCGGTTCCTTCCAGGCGGTGAAGCACGCCTGCGCGGACATGCTGCTGCTGGTCGAGTCGGCTCGTGCCGCAGCACTGTCCGCGTTGCAGACAGCCGACCAGGACCCGGCCGGTCTCCCGGTCGCGGCGAGCGTGGTCGGCGGCTACTGCGGGCAGGCGTACTTGCGGGTGGCGGCGTCCAACATCCAGCTGCACGGTGGCATCGGGTTCACCTGGGAGCACCCCGCGCACCTGTACTTCAAGCGGGCCAAGACTTCGCAACTGCTGTTCGGCACGCCCGAGCAACACCGGGAGCAACTTGCGCAGCGCGCCGGCATCGCGGCCGGTCGGATCGCGTGACCGAAGGGCGGAATCGAGCATGTTCGAACTGCGGCTGACCGACGCCGAACGCGACTTCCGAGACGAGCTTCGGGAGTGGCTGGACCGGCATCTGGTCGGCGACTTCGTCCGGTATAAGGGCGCCGGCGGCGTCTGCGACGACAGCCACTGGGAGGTACGGCTCGACTGGGAACGGAAGCTGGCCGCGGACCGCTGGCTCAACATCACCTGGCCGGTGGAGTACGGCGGGCGGGGTGGTACCAAGAATCAAGAGATCATCTTCCAGATCGAGCACGCCCGCGCCGAGGCGCCGTACTGGGTGGGCGTGCACGGCCGGGACCTGTTCGGGCCGACCCTGCTGGAATACGGAACCACCGAGCAGAAGGCCCGCTTCCTGCCGGCGATCGCCCGTGCCGACGAGTTCTGGGGCCAGGGGTTCAGCGAGCCGGGAGCCGGCTCGGACCTCGCCTCGCTGTCCACCTCGGCGGTGCGTGACGGCGACGAATGGGTGATCAACGGACAGAAGATCTGGATGACCTTCGGCGCGTACGCGGACTGGTTGTATGTGCTGTGCCGCACCAACCGGGACGCACCGAAGCACGCGGGGATCTCGATGCTGCTGGTGCCCGCGGACCAGCCCGGCGTCGACGTCCGCCCCATCCGCAACATCGCCGGCGGCCGGGAATTCTGCGAGGTCTTCTTCACCGACGCCCGCACCGCGAAAGATCTCGTGGTCGGCGAGGTCGACGGCGCCTGGCGCACCGTGATGGCCACCCTCGGCAACGAGCGGGGCGGTACCACGATCCTGCCGTACCAGGCCTCCTTCAGCCGCGAGCTGCGGCAGACGGTCGCGCTGGCACACGACCGCGGACTGACCGACGACCCGGTGATGCGCCAGCGTCTCGCCGCCGCGTACGAAGGGTTGTACGTGCTGGACTGCCTGAGCCGCCGGAACGTCGAGACTGCTCTCGGCAGTGGCCATCCCGGGCCCGAGTCGTCGATCCAGAAGATCTACTGGTCGCGCTGGCACCGGGACTTCGGCGAGCTGATGATGGATGTGCGGGGACCGGCCGGATCCGTGGTCGGCGACGACTACACGCTCGACCTGATGCAGGCGAGCTTCCTCAACGCGCGGGCGGAAACCATCTACGGCGGGACGGAACAGATCCAGCACACGATCGTCGGGGAGCGGGTGCTTGGCCTGCCCCGCGAGCCTCGGTAGCCCGTCGGCTCAGCCCGCGTCACCGGCCGCCACCGCTCGCGCGGTCTCGAAATCGGGCTTCCCGTTGGGTAGCCGGGGGACGGCGCCGAAGACGATGCGGCGCGGCACCTTGTACGCCGCCAGTTGCTTGCGCGCCGCCGCGCGCAACGTGTCTGCCGACGGGTCGTGCCCGGTGACAGGCTGGACGATCGCAGTGACCTGCTGTCCGAAGCGCTCGTGCGGCGTGCCGAACACCAGGCAGTCCTCCACCTCGGGCAACTGTTGGAGGACCTGTTCGACCTCCTCCGGGTGCACTTTCTCGCCGCCGGTGTTGATCGTGGAGGTGCCCCGCCCGATCAGGGTGATCGAGCCGTCACCGTTCAGCCTGCCGAAATCACCGGGGATCGCGTAGCGCACGCCGTCGGAGTCGTAGAACACGCGCGCGGTCGCCTGCGGATCGTTGAAATAGCCGCTCGTCGGCACCGGGGAGGCCAGCAGCCCCACCTCGCCGATGGGAAGCGCCCTGCGATCCGCGTCGACCACCTGGACGCCCGGCTGTGCCCGGAACACTGCGGTAGCGGGCTCGTCACCTGCACGGACGACCCGATTCCCGTAGAAGGCGCCCTCGGTAGAGCCGCAGGAATCCGACAAGGCCACCTGTGGGATGTGCTGCAGCAGGGCCTGTTTCACGTCGGCGCTCCAGGCGACACCGGCGGAGGCAATGGTGCGCAGGCTGGACGTGTCGTACGGGTTGCCGGCGGCGAAGCGCTCGGCGAGGGCATGCACCATCGGTCGCGCGAACGCGTCCCCGACGATCCCGATCGCGGCCACCCGCCAGGCCTGCACGGTCTCCAGCAGCTCGTGCGGGTCGAACGATCGGTTCTGCAGCGTGACGACCGCGCCGCCGGCGGCCAGGCACGGCAACGACGCGAACGTGAGCCCGGTGCTGTGCATGAGTGGAGAGGCCGGCACTGAACGGGGCAGGGCGCCCGCGCGAGCCAGTTCGGCGACGGTTTCGAGCACCGGCGCATCCGGCGCGATGTGCTCGCCCAGCACCACCGTCCGGTTGCGCAGGGCCATCGTGGTATTCGGACCGATCGTGTACAGCACCCCCTTCGGCAGTCCGGTGGTACCGCCGGTGAAGCCGATGAAGTAGTCGTCGTCGCTTCGAGCGATGCGGGGTGCCGGCTCGTGGGCTGCGAGCAGCTGCTCGTAGCCCACGGCGCCGGGTGGGACCTCGGCACCTCCGACGTCGTCGATCTGCACCAGCAGCCGTAGCCCCGTTGCTCCGCCGGTGAGCGCTGACGCGACGCGGTCCGCGAGACTGGCGTGGTAGACGAGCACTTCGGCCTGCGCGGCTGCCAGGAGTGCGCGCAACTCGCCTGCGGTGTACCGGTAGTTCACGTTCGCCGAGGCGGCGCGGGACTTGAGGCAGCCGTAGAAGCACTCCAGGTATTCGCTGCAGTTGAACAGGTCCAGCGCGACGGTGGCACGTGGCCGTACGCCCGCGGCAGCGAGCGCCGCCGCAAATCGTGCGGCCCGGTTGTCGAACGCGGCCCAGTCCTGCGTTTCGTCGCCGTGGACCAGGGCGAGCGCACGGGGTTGCTGGTCGGCGATCGCCTCCCAGATTTCGGCCAGGGTATTCAACGGAACCCACTTCGCCACGGCGAGCGTCTGACCATGCGCTGGGTCTCCTCGTGCGCAGGATGCCAATACTATTTAGTATCCTGTATTAGGAGACCCGCTGCAGTCAAGGCGGTCCGTAAGCCTGCGGGTTCCGATACCCGGTTCCGGCCGGGCTGGTTCAAGCGGTGTCGGGGTACAGGTTGTAGCTGGGGAAGTTCCCGTAGAGCTTCTCTTCCAGGCCGTCGGCGCCGAGCGTCACCGCGGCCACCAGCAGGTCGCCGCCGACGAACGCGCCCTTCCACGACGCCCCGCGACCGCCGAAGAATTCCTCCCGGTCACCGCGCGAACGGGGCTTGTTCCAGCCGACCTTGAACGCCTGCACCTCCTCGCTGAGCCGCTCGAACAGCTGCTCGTCGTCGGTGGCGACGCTGGCGACCAGCGAGCCGTTGCTGGCGTTCATCGCGGCCAGCAGCTCGCTTTCGGTATCTACCAGCACCACCGAGTCGAGCGGGCCGAACGGCTCCGAGTGGTGCAGGGACCAGTTCGTCGGCGGTGCGAGCACGCAGCGCGGCGGGACATAGGCGCTCGTGTCCTGCCCCGGCAGGAAGCGCCCCTGCGCCGCCGAACCCTCATACAGCGGGATGCCGCCGCCCTGCAGCGACTCGCGCCACTGTTCATCGAGCTGCCGCGCCTTGGTGGCGTGGATGACCGGGCTGTAGTCCAGCTCGGGCAGCGGGTCGTCGTCGCTGGCGACCGCAAGCGGATGCCCGAAGCTGACCTCGGAGATCACCGGCAGGTACGCCTGCAGGAACTCGGCGAACAGGGACCGCTGCACCACGTACCGCGGGTAGGCGGTGCAGCGTTGCTTCGCGTACTCGAAGCCCTTCTTGAGGTGGCGGGCCAGCGAGTCCCAGTCGTGGAAGTCCCAGATGCCCCAGGCGTTGAGCCCCTCCTGCTCAAGAATGTGCCGGCGGCCGGTGTCGGCGAGCGAGACGGCCGCCTTCCGGCCGTTCGCCCGGCCGCCGACGAAAGCGAGCGCGCCGAGGCCGTCCGAACGGATCAGCGCGTCGCCGAGTTGAGAGCCGAGGCCGGACAGCAATGTCACCGGTAGTCCGGCCCGACGCATCAAGGCGTGCGCCACCGTCAGGCAGTGGAAACCGCCTTGGCTCGGCGTCTTGGCGACGACGGCGTTCCCGGCCAGCGCCTGCACCAGCTCGGCGTGGATCTGCACGCTCATCGGGTAGTTCCAACTGGCGATGTTGCTCACCGGGCCGGGCAGTGGCCTGCGGCCGGCGATCTGGCGCTCGATCTGCTCCACGTACCAACGGGCACCATCGAGCGCCCGATCGACGTCGGCGCAGGCCAGTCGCCAGGGTTTGCCGATCTCCCACACCAGCAGCAGTGCGAGGGTGTCTCGCGCTTCGCTCAGCGCATCGACCGCCGCGGTGACGCGGGCACGACGCTCGTCCAGTTCGACTCGACTCCACTCGCGGTGCTCGGCGCAGGCATCCCGGACGGCCTCCTGCGCGGTGTCGAAGTCCACTCGGGGCGGGCCGGAGATGGTGCTGCCGTCGACCGGCGTACTGGCCTCGCCGTGCACGCCGACGCGGCGCCACTCGCCGCCGATCAGGTTGCGGATGCGGTCGAAGTCGTACGCCTCCGGTGCGATGTCGGCCGCGGCGCGTACTGCGTCTTCCCACTGGGTGCCAGGCTTGATGTGCAGGCTCACGGTGCCCCTCTCACGGGACCGGCACCATGGATGAGCGCCGGTCGGATCGAAACGCGCGGTAACCGCGAGAGTAGAGGTGCCCGCCCGCAGATGTGACAGGGGCCCCAAGGTGCACTTGGGGCCCCTGCACTGCCGGCGACGAGCTCAGCTCAGTTGACTGGCGATCGCGTTGATGACGGCGTCGGGCGCGCAGTCCGTCTTCAGGCCATTCGGGGTGGTGAACTTGCCGTCCTTGACCCCCATGGTGAAGTAGCAGTTCACCAGGGTCGGCTTGTCCTTGACGAAGGTGAGCGGTGGGGTGAGGCCGCCCAAGGTCTCGTCCTTCATCATGTACAGCCCGTCCTTGACGCTCTGCGCGCTGACCTCGTCGGTGCCGGCGTTCTCGATCGCCTTCTCCAGCAGCTTGCCGGACACCCAGGCATACGCCGCGTTCGGCCCGTTGAAGTTGCCCAGGTCGGGCGCGTACTTGGCGATGGCGGCCTGGTACGCCTGGGTCGCCGGGACCGAATCGTCGACGAACGGGAAGTCTTGCTGGCTCGACAGCGCGCCATCCATGGCGGGCTCACTCAGCCAGGCCGTGGTCATGGTTCCGTCCGTGGTGACTTGCTTGGCGGTGACGCCCTGCTGCTTGCAGGCCTTCGCGATCCGCAACACCACCTCGGCCCCGGATCCCACCTCGTAGCTGTCCACGCCCGCGTCCTTCAACTGCTGACAGACCGCAACGTAGTCCGGTGCCGACCCGGAGACCTTCGCTATCACCGGTATCTGCAGGCCGGTGGACTTCGCCAGTGCCTGTGCCAGCGGTACCGACGACGCGCACTGCGGCGCCTCCGCGCAGTACAGGAAGCCGAACTTCGGCCCGATCGACTTCGCCAGCATCTGGTAGCCGTAGATCGACGCGACGATGTTCGTGCCGATCGGGAAGAAGTCGGGGTTGGTCATGAACGGCAAGTTGATCGGCAGCCCTCCGATCACCGGGACGCCCTTGCTCTGGATGTAGGAGGCCCAGGTCTGGTCCGCATTGTCCTGGTCGCCGATGATGGCGACCACGTGGTCCTGCTCGACCAGTTCCTTGACCGCGACCAGTCCGCCGGTGGTACTGCCACCGGCATCCTTGATGATCAGCTTGACCGGGTGGCCGTTGATGCCGCCGGCGGCGTTCACCGAGTCCGCCCACGCCTGGACCACCTTGCGGGCGCCCGCTTCGGAGGAGGCCTGCGGCCCGCTGTAGCTGCCGACGTTCCCGACCACGATCGGTGCCTTGCTCCCAGCGCTCGACGGATTCCCTGAACTCGAGGTGGCTGCGCCGGAGCCGGCGTCGTCGGACGACGAGCTCCCGCAGCCGGCAAGCACCGCGATGCTCAGCCCCACACATGCCGCGCTCACTATCAGGCGATTCACTCGCATAGCGCTCCTACCTCCGAGTCGGCGATACCCGCGGGAGTGGGGCACCGTACCCCGCTGCGTGCACGCGTATCTATCAACGTTAGGTCTCGATCCGATAACAGTTGCAGGAATCCTGTCCCGCGGTTAGATCACCCGTCCTGCGACGGTGGGAAGATCACCGAGTCCTTCTCCAGCCGGTCGAGTTCATCGGTGCTGTAACCCAATTCCGCCAGCACCAGGCGGTTGTGCTCGCCGCGAACCGATGGGTTCGCCACCCGGCCCGGGGTCCGGGAAAACCAGACCGAGGGCGCCGCCCGGACCAGCTCGCCGAACTGAGGGTCGTCGTAGCTGATCGTCAGGCCGGTCTCGCGCAGCACCGGATCGGTGGAGGTGAACACCGGCTGGCCGTTCCTGTCCGGGACGACGCAGCCGACGTCGACGGCGCAGAGTGCCTCTTCCCATTCGGACGCGGTCCGGGTGGCGAACCGTTCGGCCAGGGCCGCGATGAGTTCCTGGTCGTGCGCGAGCCGGTCTGCCCGGGTCCGAAACCGCTCGTCCGCCGCGAGCTGCGGGCGTCCCAGCGCGGTCACCAGCGACGACCATTCACGCTCGGTGTATGCAGTCAGGCAGACCCAACCGTCCCGGGTCTCGTAGACGCGGTCGAGCGCGTCGGTGCCGTAGTAGTCGTCGTCGCACAGCCGAACCGGTGGTTTGCCCTCGTACGTGCAGAAGTCGTCCGAGTAGGCCCACGCGTTGCCGGCGATCATCGAGGTGCGCACGAACTGCCCTTCGCCGGTCCGGCGCTGGTGGAACACGCCGAGGACGAGCGCCGGCAGCAGCGCTAGCGCTGCGTTGCTGTCGCCGTCGACGACCTGGTTCAACCGGGGTTGCACGATCAGTTGCATCTCCAGCACGCTCATGCCTGCATTGCGTTCGGGCGCGGCCCACTCCCACACCTGTCGGCCGAAGCTGCCGGCCACCGCCTGCGCGGCTTGGGCGTACAGCGCGCGGTGCGCGTACGGCCCGTCGGTGCCGTAACCGGCGGCGTGGATGTAGACGAGGCGGGGGTTGAGCGCCGCCATCTGCTCGTACCCCAGCCCCAGCCGCTCGGCGATGCCGGAGCGGAACCCGGTCACGAACACATCTGCGGAGGCGACCAGCTTGCGGGCGGCCTCCTGGCCCTGCTCGCTGCGCAGGTCGATGGAGATGCTCTCCTTGCCGGCTGTGGTCTTGGTGCTGGCGACGTTCTCGCCGAACGCCATCCGGTGCGGGTCGCCGTTGTTGTCTTCGATCTTGATGACGCGCGCGCCAAGCGCGGCCGCCATGGTCAGGCCGTAGGGCATCGCGTAGAAGTATCCGAACTCGACGATCGTCACGCCGGACAGCGGGTGCGGTGGTACGGCACCGGAGACGTCGGCCACGGGGGCCGGGGTGAACGGGCCGCCGTGCTGGTCGAGGGCGGGCGCAGACCGCTCGATGACGCACGGTGTCTTCGCGAAGTGCCCGATCGGACCGATCTCGCGGACGGGTCCCAGGACCGGATCCGACACCGTGACGACATCCCCGTTGTGCACGATCTGGGGGTGACAGGTGCCCTCCTCGCTGGTTACGGCGATCTCGAAGGCGACGTTCGGACTGGCGTGCAGGCGGGGCAGCCAGTACTCGAGATCCTGCTCGCGGAACGCGTTCCAGAGCAGGTCCTCCCACTCCTGCGCATCCTCCGCGGTGTCGAACATCGGGCAGCGTGCGAACTTCGGGTCACGCATCTGCCCGGTGATCCCGGCGACCTCGCTGAGCGCCATGGCCTGGTGCGGCAGCATGGTGGAGGTCTGGACGAACCTGCCGTCACGCGTGCAGACCAGCACCCCGTATCGGCTCGCGGCCAGGTGCGAGCGCGGGTCCGCGCCGCTCGTCTCGCCACGCTTCGCGGCGAGCTGGAACACCGTGGTCATGAAATAGTCGGCGGGGTCAAGGCCCGCGACCAACGTGCTGCGCAACTGCTGGCCGATTCCGGTCCGGTCCCGGACGAGCAGCGCCGCGAGCACGCCGGCGACGGACTGCATCGCGCTGCCGAAACTGGCCCAGGGCGCCGGGTAGAAGATCGGCCCTTCGCGGTGGCTGAAGGCGCCGCGCGCGAACAGGCCGACCTTTGCCGCGACCTGTGAGTCGTATCCCTTGATCCGCGCGTACGGCCCGATCGGACCGAATCCGCTTATGTCGAGGTGCACCAGCGCTGGGTTGAGTGCGCACATCGCGTCGGCGCCGAGGCCCCACTGATCCGCCCGACCGGGCGAGAACGCCGAGATCATGACGTCCGCACCGGAGGCGAGTTCGCGCAGCCGTTGCTGCCCGGCCGGAGTGCGCAGGTCGGCAACCAGGCTCTCCTTGCCGCGATTCCAGACCAGGGATCCGCTTGGTCGCAACGTCCGCAGCAGGTCGCCCTGCGGCGGCTCGACCTTGATCACCCGTGCGCCGGCGTCCGCCAACACCATCCCGGTCATCGACGCAGCGATGCTGCCCGCGCCCATTTCCAGGACGTTCACGCCGGCACAGATCTGTGTCACCGCTGCGGCTCCTTCTCGAGGCCTCCCCCGGGCTTTTGAATGAGGATAAGGAATTTGTGTCAGGCTGTCATCAACGGGTCGGGCCCGTCGGGACGCGAGCCCGTTGACCTGAGTTCATGCATGTGCTTGATTTAGCTGGTCGGCGATGTGCTCGTCGGCGGTGGTCACGCCCATCGCGGGCCTGATCGGTTTCCTACGGCTGGAAGGTGACAGGGCGATGCACGATGTCGTGATTCGTGGCGGGCAGATCGTCGACGGCAGCGGGAAGCCGCGGGTCAGCGCAGACGTGGCGATCGACGGCGGCCGGGTCGTCGAGATCGGCAAGATCTCCGACTCGGGGCGCACCACCATCGATGCCGACGGCCGGATCGTCGCGCCGGGCTTCATCGACGTGCACACCCACCTGGACGTGCAGGGTTTCTGGGACCCGACGTTGTCTCCGTCGCCACTACACGGGGTGACGACGGCGCTCGGCGGCAACTGCGGGTTCTCGGTGGCGCCGCTGAACGACCAGGCCGGGGACTACCTCATGCGGATGCTCTCCCGGGTGGAGGGCATGCCATTGGAGTCGCTGGAGCAAGGGGTGCCGTGGGACTGGAAGACCACGGCCGAATACCTCGACCGGCTGGACGGAACACTGGCGATCAACACCGCGTTCATGGTGGGTCACTCGGCGCTGCGCCGGGTGGTGATGGGCCCCGAGGCCACCGAGCGGGTGGCAACCGAGTCCGAGCTAGAGGCGATGAAGGAGTTGCTGCGAGCTGGCCTCGCGGCCGGTGGCCTCGGCTTCTCCAGCACCTGGGCGCAGAGCCACCACGACGCCGACGGGAAGCCGGTGCCGTCCCGGTTCGCGTCGGCCGACGAGCTGATCGCGCTGTCCGCGGTGGCGGGCGAGTTCGTCGGTACCTCGCTGGAGTTCCTGCCGGTCATCCCGGCCCGGGGCGGCTTCAGCGACGAGATCATCAATCTGATGGCGGACATGTCCGCGGCAGCGCAGCGACCGCTGAACTGGAACGTGCTCACCGTCGTGGCCCGGACCCTGGACGACGCCAAGGCCAAGCTCGCCGCCAGCGACGTCGCTCGTGCCAAGGGTGGGAAGGTCGTCGGGCTCACCATGCCGGACAACCCGCCGGCCCGGTTCTCCTTCCTGGCCGGATTCGTGCTGGACATGGTGCCGGGCCTGCATGACTTCCTGTTCCTGCCGCCGGCAGAGCGGTTGGCGATCCTGCGTGACCCGGTGCGCCGTGCCGAACTGCGCCGTAAGGCGGAGGAGCCGTCGGACTTCGGCCACCTGGTGAACTGGCCGACGCGCCAGATCATCGAGACGTTCAGTCCGGAGACGAAGCAGTATGCGGGCAGGCAGGTCGGCGAGATCGCCGCGGAGCAGGGCCGGGACCCGTTCGAAACCTTCATGGACATCGTCGTCGCGGACGAGTTGAAGACCACGTTCACCAATGGGGTGCATGCCCCCACCCGGGAGGATTGGCTTGCCCGCGGCGAGATCTGGCGCGACCCGCGCGCGGTGATCGGTGCGTCCGACGCCGGTGCGCACCTGGACATGATGGAGTTCTTCTCGTACTCGACGATGCTGCTGGAGCAGGGCGTGCGCGAGCAGCAGGTCATCGGACTCGAGGAAGCGGTCCGGCTGATCACCGACGTGCCGGCCAAGCTCTACGGTCTGCGCGACCGCGGCCGCGTCGAACCGGGTGCCATCGCGGACGTGGTCGTCTTCGACGAGCACACCATCGCACGCCAGCCGGTGGAGACCCGGTTCGACCTGCCTGGGGGCGCCGGTCGGCTGTACGGCGAGGCGGACGGCGTCGGCCACGTACTGGTTGCCGGGGTCGAGATCGCCCGGGACGGGAAGTACACCGGGGACCTCGCCGGCCGGATGCTGCGGTCGGGAACCGACACCTACACCGCGTCGCTCGACTGACGCGTCGTCCAACGAGCTTGCGCACCCCGGACCGCTTGATAGCAACGCTACCTTGTCGTTAGTGTGACGGCACGCGCACCGACCGGTGCCGCCGAATCCGGCGAGGAGGTTGTCGCAATGACGTCAAGCCGGCCGTCGAGCATGCAGGGCAAGGTTGCGTTCATCACCGGTGTCGGGCGAGGACAGGGCCGCTCGCACGCCCTCCAGCTGGCCGAGCGGGGGGTCGACATCGTCGGCGTCGACGCACTGGTGGACTTCGACACCATCCCGTACGCGATGGCTGGTGCCGACGATCTCGCCGAGACGACCCAGCTGATCGAGAAGGCCGGCGCCCGGGCGCTGCTGCGGCGTGCGGACGTGCGGGATCGGGCCGCACTGCAGGGGGCGGTCGATGCCGGCGTAGCGGAGTTCGGCCGACTGGACTATGTCGCCGCGAATGCCGGTATCTCGCCGCCGGGCGGGAAGCTGTGGGAGATCCCGCCGTCCGAATGGGACGACGTGATCGCGGTGAACCTGACCGGCGTGTTCCACACCCTCGCGGTAACCGTGCCCGCGATCCGGGCTGGCGGCCGCGGCGGCTCGATCGTGGTCACCAGCTCAGGTGCCGGGCTCAAGGCAATCCAGCACCTGGCGGACTACAACGCCAGCAAGCACGGGGTGATCGGGCTGGCGATGACCCTCGCCAACGAGGTCGCCGCCGAGGGCATCCGGGTCAACGTCATTGCGCCGGGCACGGTCGGCACGCCGATGGTGACCGCCAACGTCGACCAGTTTCCGATCTTCCGACCGGACCTGGAGAACCCGACGCTCGAGGACTGCAAGCCGGCGTTCGCGTCGATGATGCCGATGGGCGAGCCGTGGGTGGAGCCGGAAGACATCTCCCGTGCGTTGGTGTGGCTGTTGTCCGACGACGCCCGCTACGTCACCGGCGCGGTGCTACCGGTGGACCAGGGCAGCAACAACCGGGTGATCTGAGTGGGTGTGGAAGGCAAGGTGGTGCTGGTCACCGGAGTCACCAGCGGCCTCGGTCGCGGCATGGTGCCGGAGTTGGTTCGTCGCGGCATGAAGGTGGTGGGTACCGGCCGGCGGGCCGACCTGGGTGCGGCCCTGGAGAAAGAGATCGACCGCGACGGCTTCCGGTTCGTGCCGGCCGACG
>Ga0164242_10003477_pt1 | contig 17970 bp, 16 predicted proteins | sample OricomgcompostMG_FD_108783 | JGI IMG/M metagenome (GOLD analysis project Ga0164242, IMG submission 108783) | Miracle-Growth compost microbial communities from Emeryville, California, USA - Original compost - Miracle growth compost (MG) ... | reverse complement strand
TAGCTGGTGTCGTCGCTTTCTTCATCCTAGCTGCTCGTCAAGCCATTATCTTTATACTAGTCATCCTATCGCCACTAGCCTTTGTGGCCTATCTACTACCAAACACTGAACGCTGGTTTAAGCGCTGGCACGAACTAGGTATAACCATGCTAGTCATGTTCCCGATGATTTCGATTCTCTTTAGCGGTGCCCAGCTAGCCGGCACGGTCATTATTATGAACGCCGACACCATCAACCTCATCATCCTAGGCATGATGGTGATGGTGATTCCACTGTTTGCCACGCCGTTTCTGATTAAATTCAGCGGCAGTTTCCTCAGTAATATTACTGGCATCATCAACGACCCTAACAAGGGTCTCCTGGATCGCACTCGCAAATGGGCAGATTACCGCGCCGACAACATGCGTCAGCGTCGTCTAGGCGATTCTAAACTGGCTAAAAACGGCAAGGGTGCTGCCTGGTGGCAATTGATGCGACGTACCCACCAAGGCATGGACAAAATCAACCGCAACATAGACGGTAAAGCCGATGTTGCCAAGGCTCAGGCCGATGCGCGTTGGGCAAATACGCGCCAGGCTAAAGGCTTTTACTCTGGCACCCGTGTCGCCAACGAGCGCAAGCAAATCGGCGAGTGGGCTGCCGAGAAGCTTTATGAGGATAACAAATTCTCTAAGCCAACCTACACTACCTACAATGGTCAGCGTATGGTTCACGATAACGCTCTGCGTATCGCCGAGGCCGATCTAAAGGTTTCGAAGGCTCGCGTCGAGCTACACCATGAACAGCACAAGCCAGCTAGACTACAGAACAATGAACTACGCCTAAAGAGTCTGGAAACCCAGATCGAGGCCGCCAAAGCTCAGTCAGCTGCCGAGCTTCAAAAGATGTTCACCCAAAGCTTTGTCAAAACTGTTGAATATAACTCTATGAGCGACGATTTACAGCGTTATGTTGACACTATGCGTGATGCCCAGCAGCAAGTCGCCATCCAGGGCATGGCCAAGGTTTCAGCCGAGAACCTCTTTAAGGAAGACACCTTTAAGGCTCTCGAGAGTAGTCCAGCCCTACGTGCTATCGCTGGTGCTAGTGATATCGACGCCTCTGGTGCTACCCGCGCCGAGGCAACCGCTCTGGGTGCTCTGAGCGAAATCGAGAGCAAGCGTACCGCCAATATTCAAACGCTGTTCATCAAGCGTGCCGAAAAAGAAGGCAAGAGCGCCAATACCTACGTCAAGGATATGCTGGGTACCAAGGATGAGCCTCTGGTAAACGCTGCTAACCTAGACGACGACCAGTTTGCCGCTGCTATGGATATGATGGCTAAGTCTGGTGAAATTAGCATGTTCCGTGAAGGTAAGTACAAACTTAGCGGCGACAAGCTACGTATTATGAACAGTGTAATTGGCGATAACTTCAAGACCTTTGCTGACAAGAACGCTATCAGTATGCTGTCTAATATTCAGGAGGCTCCGTACTCTAAGGCTGAGGTTGACGCTATGATTATGAGCGACCTAGCTGGCACCGCCGCTGCCAAGTTTGCCGACTTTAAGGGCAGCGACTTTAAGAACTTTGCCAAGAATATTAACGACGCCATTGCGAACGGTGACGAAAAGGATATTAGCAAGGCCTACAAAAACATTACCTCTCTGCTATCTAACCCTCAGTACCGTGACGCCAACAGCGACAAACTAGACGAGATCATGGAAATCGCCAACGCTCTGTACGCCCAGCCTATCAATGGCAGCAAAGCAAGCCCCGACGATTTACTAAACTCTTAGTCTAGAGCAATCGGCAAGGCTTCGTCTATAGTCCACCGGCCGACTTTGGTGCGACGCAGCTGCTGGCAGTAAGCACCAGTACCTAGCTGCCTACCAATATCCTCGGCTAAAGTTCGGATGTAAGTTCCCGAACTAACGTGAGCCTTCAAGCGCACCGCGGGGTAGCTATAGTCAAGTAACTCTAGCTTGTAAACCGTGACTCTCCGCTCTGGAATCTCTGGAATTTCACCCTTTCGAGCCAATTTATAAGCCCTCTGACCGCCTATTTTAATAGCACTATAAATAGGCGGAATCTGGGTAATCTCGCCTCTAAAGGCCTCTAAAACGGCCTGTAGCTCATTTTCGGTTGGAATTTTGTCTGATACAGCCGAAATTTCGCCTTCCGGATCACCTGTGGTCGAAGTTTGGCCCAAGCGCACCGTCGCCTCGTAAACTTTATCTAGTTTCGAGTAGTCCATGGCGTTTTTGGTCTGCTTGCCAGTTAGGATTATCATCAGACCAGTCGCAAACGGATCGAGGGTGCCGGTATGACCGACTTTGATCTTACGCCCGAAATGCTCTTTTATCTGCCGTTTCACCCGAGCCACTACACCAAAGCTGGTGATACCAGCTGGCTTGTCGATAAGTAAAATATTGTCCTCTTTATCAAAGGTTAGCATTAGCTGGAGCCAGGAATCTTAAACTGGGTAGCGTCGCTAGGCTCTGGTGATGGTCCTGGCGGCGACAAGGGTGGTGAGGCCGGTGGTGGCACAGGCACACTAGGTGCTAAATCGACTGGTGGCGGGGTCTGAGCAGGTGTTTCAACAGGAGGCGCCACTGGATCGGTCGGAACGCTAGGCGGCATCGGCAAGCCCAAATCAGCTGGAGTCGGCACAGTTGGTGGTGTAGCTGGGGCTGGCTCAGCCGTAGGCGCAATCGGTGCGGTTTGATTTAGAGCATCTGTCATCTCGCTGGCTACCTCATTGGTAGCAGTAGCGATGTCATCATGAATCGGCTCGATAACTTTATGGCTTTCGGCCGAGTCGGCGGTAGCTTCGATAGGGGTATCGTCCTCCATTGCGTAGGCCGATGTCATAGGCGCGCCAGCTGGTTGATCCTCTGGGTCAACTTCACTTACAGCATCGATAGGATGCTCCTCTTCGTCGTCCATACCATAAGCAGAGGTTGGCACCGAGCTTTCCGAGGCAGTTTCCTCGACAGCTTTCAGGGCATCATCGCCAGAAGTATCAATAGTTTCAGCTTGGGCACGAGCCTGGCTGATAACCTCCTCCATAGCCTCTTTTTTATCGTCCGACAGATCGAGCGACGAACCATAAGCGCTAGAACTCTCTGGTTCGGTGCTGCTGGAGGTTGTCTCGACACCCGAACCGACTTCGTGTGATTTCTCTAGCTCGCTAGCAATCAATTGCTGGTCGGCGCCGTCACTCATTAGTTGTGCGGCAACAGTTAGCGACGAGCTAGTCGTTTTAGGGTTCGAGAAACGATCGGTTTCAGCCACGATACCAGTTAACAGAGCCGTGGCTGAGTTTTTATCAATCAAACGCTCTTTATCCTTTAGGGCTTCAGCCAAGGTGACTATCATTTCGCTGAGTGATGAGGAGTTTTTGCTGTTCCAGTTAATTCCACCCAGATCACCAGTTGTCTCACCTGTTGTAATACTTACAATGGTAGCGTCATGGAAGATCTTGCCGTGTTCGCTCAGAGCTCGGTCTAGGTGGTCTTTATTATCGACACCTAGCGCAACTACCAGCTCTACCCCATAGTCGCCGTCCTCGAACTGTAAATCAGCCTGGGTAATAGTGGTGTGATACGGCGTAATATAGATTTTAGCCATGTCGCCGTCAACTTTCATACGAATGTGGTCGGCCTTGTCCTTGGAAATGGCAATTATAAAATCGCGTAGCGAGTCAGCATTTTCCTCAAAAGATTTGCCAGGCTCCAGAAAGTCAATCGCCGGCGGAGTTGAGCCCGAGAAAATAGTAGTAGCGTGCTTGCCGAGCTTGTGAATCACCAGGCTTAGACCCAGCGCTGCCGACAAAGCGTCCACCGAGGGGCTGTCGCTAACCGTCACTAAAATATGATCAGAAGCCTTTAACTTCTCGACTATCTGTTGTTTTATCTTGACGTCATCCATATTTTTGGCTGTTTTTGTTTCAACTAGTTTTCACCAGATTAGCACAACCGGTAACTCTTGTCAATGACAACCCCTTTACTTTTTCAGGGTTTTCCACTATAATTACAGATTGAATTGTCATAATAAACTAAATCAATGAAATCAAGGGAAAAATATAGTGCCAATCATCAAATCAGCCGTTAAACGTGCCAAACAAACCATCAAACGCCGCGATCGCAACGTCGGCATCAAGCGCGACATTAAAAGTGCTGTTAAAGCTTTTACTCTAAAGCCTAGCGCTGCTACTCTGTCGGCCGCTCAAAAAGAGCTCGATACAGCTGTAAAGAAAAACCTACTGACTAAAAATACCGCTGCTCGCCGCAAAAGCAACCTAGCTAAAGCTGCTAAAGCCGCTGGCGTTAAACTAGCTGCCGCTAAAAAGGCCGCCGCTAAACCAGCTACAAAAACCACTACCGCAAAAACCGCTACTAAAGCCCCAGCTAAAAAGCCAGCTGCTAAAAAAGCTGTTAAATAGTTAGTAGTAACTTTTCAAGCACCAGCCACGGTTCGCCGCGGCTGTTTTTGATATCCCAATCGGCATCGGCGACTAGCTTAGTCAATTTTTTGATGTCGGCGGCGGTTAATTTTTTGGCCTGAGTTTTTAGTCGACTAAGCGAATATGGCTTTAAGCCTAAATCTTTAGTTAAATCGTCGCCTGCTTCAGCCGACCAAACAGCTGTCAAATTAAAAACCTGCGAGGCTATCAGACCAAACATCAAATAGGGATCTTCTGCTAACTTCATCTCTGTTATCATCATCTGGATCTGCTGTTTATCGCCCGCTAGCGCCACATCTAGCAGTCTAAATTTGGCGCTATCATCAGGTTTAGCTAGTGGAAAATCCTTATACTCAGCCACGGATTTTAGGGTTTTAAAAACGGTGGTGCGTTTATCGACATTCGGCTCTATTAAAATCAAAGTAATATCATCAGACAGGCGCGCCAAATAATCTGGCAGCTTATTCCAAAGCGATTTATTTTCAGACAGGCGCCGGATGACGACTAGGCGTTTATCAGCAAACAGAGTCGTGGCAGTTAGAGCATCGACTAAGCCATTTTCACTTAGCTCGTCGCCAGCCAATTTTTCTGGTGTTAGGCCGCTAGTCGTAACGATTTTTTGAACGGCTGGCTCTAATGCGCCATGATTTTCACCGGTAAACAAGTAAATCATAGGACTTTCTCCAAAATCTGCTCCTGCGGACAAATGTGGGTGCCCCGTCCGGCTACGCGCAGTTTAACGATAGTAGCACCGCAACGCGGACACGGTAGCCCCTCGCGTCGAAAAACTCTAGCAAAATCGAGATATTTGCCCTTTTCGCCCCTAGCATTCAAATAATTTTTAGCCGTGCTGCCACCTTTTTCAATCGACAGCGCCAACACTACGCGCAGATCTGTGTATAAATCATGCCATTCTACATCAGTCAGTGATGAGACTAATCGTCCCGGATGGACTTTCGCCCCCCAGAGCGACTCATCGGCATAAATATTACCCACACCTGCTATAACTGACTGGTCTAGTAGGGCAGCCTTGATGCTGGTGCGCGCCCGGCGCGTAAACCTAGCTTTAAACTGCTGCTCGGTAAAATCGTCGTCTAGCGGCTCGGGACCGACCCGCTTCATAAAATCAATATTATCTACCTCTAGCGTTGGCATTAGCCACATCCAGCCAAATTTACGCTGATCGTTAAAAAATAGATGCGAATCGTCCTGAAATTGATATTCAATTCTAGTCGAACGATCTGGTAAATTGCCGATTAGGCTGTCGCTGGGATGGCCAGCGCCGAAACGCTCCTCGCCCACAAAAACCAACTGGCCGGTCATTTTCAGGTGTGTCACCAACGTATAGCCAGAATCAAGATCTATCATCAGAACTTTAGCGCGGCGGCGGACGCCCGTCACTTTTGCGCCAATCAAAAAACTATCTTCCTCGCCCGAGCTACGAAATGACTTTAGATTACTAACTGTCAATTTTTTGAATTTTCGGCCGGGTAATAATTCGACTAAACCGCGTCGTACAGTCTCGACCTCTGGTAACTCTGGCATTATTTGGCCACCTTGTTCAGGAAACTAGTAATCTGAGCGTTCGAAACATACTGGATGCCGAGCATCCCGACCGCTTTGGCGCCATCGACATTCTTTGTTAGGTCGTCGATCATCAAACACTCCTGCGGTAGAATCTTCAAACGTTCAGCCGCGATTAGGAATATTTCTGGCTCGGGCTTTATAACCCCCTCCTCGCCGCTCACCACCACAGCATCAAACAGTTTTTTGACATTGGCTTTGCCTAGCCGTTCCTCCACCCAAGCCCTAGAGGCCACATTCGACAGCAGACCAATCTTAAAATGCTTTTTTAGGCGCGGAATTTCGGCCAGCAAAGCTTCGTTACGAACCTCACCGCGAGCTAGCATTTTTTCGACTTCCTCAACACTCATCCCTAAATTCACCGCAAACTGCTGCACCTGCTCATCGCGACCAATGATGCCTCGATCAGCGGCTCGCATCAGCGCAAAGATATTCTCTGCTAGTTCTGGGTTAAGTTCGGAAATCTCGTTAGCTTTAGTGCGCATGACATCATTAACCAACACGCCAAAACAGTCAAAAATAATCGCTTTTATCATAATTCGCCCCAATTTTTGCCGATACTAACGTCAATATCTATTGGTATTTTAAGCTCTGGAGCAACCGCTTCCATAGTACTCTTTAAAAGTTTACCGACTCGCTCGGCGTCGGCTTCTTTACACTCGACCAGCACGCTATCGTGAATTTGTAGAACCTGGATAGATCCATCGATACCAGCTAATTGTTTTTCCAACTGCACCATGGCACGTTTCATTAGATCGGCTTCGGTACCCTGAATCGGCATGTTAATAGCAGCCCGCTCAGCGCCAGCTCGGACGGCAAAATTAGAACTTTTTACATCTGGCGTTGGGCGGCGGCGGCCAAAGTATGTTTCGGCGTAACCCTCGGTTTTGGCCTTTTCCAGCGTATCGTCGATGAATTTTTTAACTGGCGCACGTAGTTCAAAATACTGGTCAATAAATTTCTTTGCTTCGGCGAAAGTCATACCGGTAGCGGCTGTTAGACCGTGTGGACTCATACCATATAGAATTCCGAAATTGATGACCTTGGCATCGCGGCGCTGGTTTTTAGTTACTTCACCCAGTGGCACGCCGTAAACTTCACTGGCAGTTTTAGTATGAATATCGACGCCAGACCGAAAATCCTCAATCAATTTCTTATCACCAGACAAGATAGCCGCCAACCGTAATTCGAACTGCGAATAGTCGGCGCTCACAAAAACATTGCCATCATCTGGTATAAAAGCCTCGCGGATTTTTTTGCCAAGTTCGGAACGAATCGGAATATTCTGTAGATTCGGGTTGGTGCTACTGAGCCGTCCAGTTGATGCCACGTCCTGGTTAAAAGTAGTGTGTAAATAGCCGTCGACCGCTAGTTTTGGCAAAGCCTCCGCATAGGTATTCTTCATTTTCGCTAGCTCGCGCGAGCGTTCAATCATCTCTATAATCGGACTCTGGCCGCGCAGTTTATCGAGCTCTTTTTGGCCAGTACTATAGCCAGTTCTACCTTTTTTAATGCCGGCTGTCGGTAAATTTAACTGCCCAAACAATACTTCACTAAGCTGAAGTGGACTAGCAATATTAAATTCATGTCCAACCAAATCAAAAATCTGTTTTTCAGTTTCAGCTAGTTGCTCAGTTAACTCAGCGCTCATTTTCTCAAGTTGTTTAGAATCGAGTTTTATGCCGTGGTGCTCAATTGTAAATAGTGTGTAAATTAGTGGAAAATCAAAACTCTTGGCGATGTAGCCGATGCCATGAGTAGGGTTTTTAGCCAAATCATCAGCTAAAACTTTAGCCTGCTGATCATATAAATCAACTAGTTCTGCCAGTATAGAATCGGGCGTCAGAGCGTCGTGTGTCAGATTAGCTAAACTACGATCTCGTCCTAGCGGATTTATCAGAAATTCGGCCTGACGAATATCATGTACCTCTGTAAAGTGAACAAATATTTTATGCGATGCTAGAACATGATAAAGCTGTTTTACGTCGTATGCTACCACTTTTGAAAGCGTTAAAGCTGACCAAATCGACTCGTCTACGTCGCTAATTCCTTTAGCAAAAAACGTCTTTTTGTCGGTACTCAGCCAGACCGTTTCACCGTCGTTATAGATAATCGATTCGGCACCTAAATTTAGAGTTGACGGCCAATCTTTAGCCACCAATCCAGAGCGCTCTGGCAATGTAGTAGTGATAGTTTGACCGCCTATTTTCATATGCTCGGGTAGCCGACGCACCAAAGAGTGGAATTGTAGCCGCTCTAAAATCTCAGCCACTCGCCCTAGGTCTATATCATGAATATCAGCCACAGTCCAATCGAGCTCAACTGGCGCATCAACCCAAATCCGCCCCACTTCCTTGCTCATATAGGCCTTGTCTTTACCGGCACGCAGCTTTTCGGCTAAGCTAGGCTTTATGTCGTCTAGATGTTCGTAGACACCATCTAAAGTCTGATATTTTTGAAGCAAATCAATGGCGGTCTTTTCGCCTACCCCAGGCACACCAGGTAAATTATCGCTAGCATCACCCTTGAGTGACTTTAGATCCAGAAATTGCTCAACCGAAATGCCATATTTCTTTTCAAAAACCGGCACGTCAAATTCCTCTAGATTGCTGAGACCATTTTTGATAGCGTAAACCTTGGTGTTGTCGTCGATTAGCTGCAAAGCATCTAGGTCACTGGTTAGCAGATAGGTTTCCACGCCCTTGGCCTTGGCTTGACGAGCAAAAGCGCCCAAAATATCATCGGCCTCGTAGTCGTCAATTTCGTAAAAAGGCCAGCCAAAAGCATCCAGTAGCTCCATTAACATCGGGATTTGAGCATAAAAATCGTCCGGAGCGGCTTTACGACCGGCTTTGTATTCTGGATAAATTTGGCGACGTTTGCGAATGTTGGTGCCACGCTTATCCCAAGCTACCGCCACGTAATCGGGCTGGATTTTCTTTATAAGTTCAATGGCAATCGAAGCAAAGCCATAGACGCCACCAGTCGGCGTGCCGTCTGGCAGACTAAGGTTTGGCATGGCGTAATATCCACGATAAAATAACGATTTACCATCTATGACTGCTAGCTTTTTCATCTTAGTACTATTATAGCTTACGATAGTTTATAATTATAAGCATGAGTGAGAATCTAAAAATCCTGGCCTTTGTAGGTATGGCAGGATCTGGTAAAAGTACATCGGTAGATTACATGACGGGCAATGGTTACCCGAAGGTTTATTTTGGAGGTGTGGTTCTAGACGCTGTAAAAGAGGCCGGCCTAGAGCTAAACGAGGAAAACGAGCGCAAAATTCGCGAAGAACTCCGTGCCAAAGAAGGTAACGATTTTATCGCCAAGCGCATCATACAGCAAATTCGCGACCTAGCAGCAGCTGGTCAACACCGCGTCATTGCCGATGGACTTTATTCTTGGACGGAATACAAAGCCCTGAAACACGAATTTCCCGGTGAGTTAACGGTAGTGGCAGTGGTGGCGCCAAAAAATATTCGTTACGATCGCCTGGCTGACCGCGAAGTTCGTCCACTCGACCTAGAAGCCGCCAAAGATCGCGATTATTCTGAAATTGAGCACCTCGAAAAAGGCGGTCCAATCGCTATCGCCGACTATTACATCTACAACGAGAAATCTCGCCAAGAAATTTACTCAAAGCTATACGAAATATTACAAGAGATTGAATTTTAGGCTTTAATTAGCCGATGTATTCGTGTAGCTTTTTGCTATCTTTGTGCTTACGAAGTTTAGCTAGAGCCTTGGCCTCAATCTGTCGAATGCGCTCACGCGTCACAGCAAATTCCTGACCAACTTCCTCTAGAGTGTGGCTCTTGCCGCCATCCAAACCAAAACGCATCTTGATGATTTTTTGTTCGCGGTCGCTAAGAGTCGAAAGAATCGCCTGAACTTGCTCTTTTAATAGCTGCTCGGTGGCCGAATCCTCTGGCTTTTTACCGTCTTCATCCTCGATGAAATCCTTCAGAACCGATTCCTCATCGCCGTCATCACGACCAATACCAGCGTCAAGCGAGGTAATATCTTGCTTGATTTTCATAACATACTCAACTTTTTCTGGCTCCATCTCGAGCTCTTTGCCAAGCTCTTCGATAGTTGGCTCACGATTCAGCTCCTGCGTCATGCGGCGCTGAGTACGAAGCAATTTATTGATAGTTTCCACCATGTGAACCGGGATGCGAATGGTGCGCGCCTGGTCAGCGATGGCACGAGTAATTGCCTGGCGAATCCACCAAGTAGCATAAGTACTAAACTTAAAGCCCTTATCTGGGTCGAACTTCTCAACCGCGCGCAGCAGACCGGTGTTACCTTCCTGAATCAAGTCCAGAAAATCTAGGCCACGGCCGCTGTAACGTTTAGCAATCGACACCACTAGACGCATATTGGCCTCAGCCATTTTGTCTTTGGCTCTCTGCTCGCCCTTTAGGACACGGTGAGCTAGGCTTAACTCTTCCTCGCCCGTTAGTAGTGGAATCTTGCCAATCTCGCGCAGATACAAACGAACTGAATCGTCAGAAGCATCGTCAAAATATTGACCCTGGGTTAGCAAATCCTCGTCACTATCTAAATCTTCTTCTTCGGCATCTTCAAATTCAGCAGCACCTTTAATCAAAGATTCGGTTGGATCGATATCAATTTCGTCTAGGCTTACTTCCTCAGACTCTACTTCGCTGCCGTTTATAACGGCATCTTCGTCCTGAACTGGTTTAACAGGCTTATTATTTCTTACCATATTGCTCCCTCCTCAGAGAACTGTTTAGCTGGTTAATTTCTAGTAAAAGTTTCTGAGCCGTGTCATCATCACCCGCGACTTCAGCATCGCGTAGTTGCTTTTCCAGCTCTGATTTTTTGGTTTTGGTATGTTCGGTAATAACCTGGCGGACCAGCTGAGCGGTTTCGAGTGCTTTTTCGGAGTCACTCCAGCTTTCATAGCGTGTGTCGGCCTGTAATGATACTATTTTTACATAATCTTTAAAGTTTTTCAAGTCCCCTAGCGCTGTATCATAATCTGCCTCGGGGTTAGAGCGCAAATAACCAATCACTGCGCGTCGACCCTCACTAGCTAGCATGTCGTCGGTCATATTTGCCAATAGGTGTCTGACCTCTGGCTGCACTAGCATCAAAGCCACTAAACTATCTTGGTAAGCTGTGGCACGTAAATCTTTGGCCTCGGCGATTGCAGCTTTTTTGATTTCGTCACTGATTGGCTTCAAAGCAACCTCGGTTTTCTCTGGTGGCTCGGTCATTTTTTGCTTCAAACTATCGACCGACGTGCCGACAACTTCAGCAACTTTTTGTAGATAATGCTCCTGCTCAACTGGATCTTTCAAAAATCTAATAACGCCAGCGGCCACAGTCGTAAAGTCGCGTTTACCAGCAGCGGTTTTTAAATCTAGCTTTTTATAATGCTCGGCCAAAACCCAATCAACCGCCGGTTTAGACTTTTCAATGGCTGCTTGCCACAATTTGACGTCTTTTTTAACCAGCTCATCGGCATCTTTATAGCCATCGGGCATAGTAACGATGCTTAGCTCCACACCAACATTCTGGGCTATGGCAATAGCTCGTTCGGTTGCCGCGATACCGGCCTTATCACTGTCAAAAGCCAGACGAATGTCGCTAGTCAGGCGGCTCAGAGCTTTTAGATGGTATTCGGTCATCGCCGTACCAGCCGTCGCCACAACTTGTTTAACACCGGCTTGGTGCGAGCTAATCACATCTAAATTCCCCTCGACAATTACAGCATAATTATTCTTTCGAATCGCTTCCTTTGCCTGGCTCAGCCCAAAAACGTGACGCGATTTATCGTATAGCAGAGTTTGCGAAGTATTGATGTATTTCGGCGCGTTCGGAATATCATCAATGATGCGCGCTGTAAAACCAATCACCATACCAGAGCCATCCATTAGTGCCACCGTCATACGACCACGAAACAGGTCGGTTCCAAATCGGTTAGTCAAACCAGCCTGGTCTAGCTCCTTTTTTGAAAAACCTTTTTTAGCTAGAAATTTTACTAATGCATCGCCAGTATCAGGCGCATAGCCAATCTGAAATTCCTGGACTGTTTCCTTTTTAAGCCCGCGGTTTTTAAAAACATATTCGATGGCTTTCTGGTTTTTTACCAAACTCTGCTGATAATATTTTGACGCTAAATTAACCGCCTCGGACAAGCGTTTTTTGAGTTTAGAATTCGAACCTCGTTTTTCGTATAGACTGAGGTCGACGCCAGCTTTTCGGGCTAAAATTTCCAGGGCTTCGCGAAAATCGATACCCTCGACCTCCATGACGAAACTAAATATATCGCCGCCCTTATTCGACGAAAAGTCGTGCCAAATGTTTTTGTCGGGTGAAACGTAAAAACTGGCCGTCCGCTCTGATGTAAACGGGCTCAGACCTTTAAAGTTTCGCCCAGCACGCTGTAAATGAACATACTCACCGATAACGTCCTCGATGTTTAAGCGTGAGCGAACTTCCTCTTTGGCATCCTGCATAACTACAGTATAGACGCTTATAGTAATCTATTAAAGCGTAAGGGAGTTATTCGCTCACCAAGCGATAGCTTAGTCTGGCTAAATCTAGCACTTCGTCGTCGCCTAACTGGCCTGAACAAATAATTGTATTCCAATGATTTTTGTTCAAATGATAACCTGGCAAGACCGATTCGTATTTTTCACGTAGTAGTTTAGCCAGTTGCGGATCACACTTCAAGCTAACCCGAAGTGGTTCGGAGCTATCGGCAATAATGGCGAAAATCTTTTCGCTCTCGCCCAGGCGCACTTTGTATACACTAGTTCCCTCGCCAAACGGATAATCTAAAAATGTGTTCGGAAATTGCAGTAAAAATTCTTCGAGTTTTTTATGGGTCAACATATTTACATTTTACTATACGGAGCATCGAGTTCTAAATAATCCCAACCTAGGCGTTCCAAAATGCCCGCCGTTACCTCAGCGCTGGCTGGTTTGGTGATTTTATTCGATGAATCACCACCCATGATACCAATCTGCCAATTGTACTTTGGTTTGGCTAGTCCCGCCTGTTCGACTTGCTTTAGACAACTATCGTCATAGCTGCCGCAAGTCTTACCAATTTCAAGCCATTTCTGTAAAATATCCGAATTGTCAGAAAGGCTCATTTTTACATTGACCACGGCCGAGCGAGTAACTTCTGAATTTGCCTGCTGATCAAAAATGAAATTACCCATCGAGTACATTATCAGATGACCGTTATAACTTTCGGCCGATTGAACCCAATGCGGATGGTTACCCAGCACCATGTCGGCACCGTCATTAATCATACGATGGTAAGTATTTCGCTGAATATTATTCGGTGTCGTGGTATATTCTACACCCATGTGAGGCATAGCAATCGTTGGCACAACGGCTGAATAGGTTTTAATTTCATCAATCGCATCGGCCACAGGAATCCCAAAGACACCGTCGTAGCCACATAGGGCTAGCGGCACATCGCCGTTTTTAGTCGAACCATCAGAGTAAGTCACGATGACTGGCCAAGCGACCACATTACAAACGTCAGTAGTGTTAGTATAATCATAGCTACCAAAATACTGGATACCATTTTCTTCTAGATGCTTCTGGGTTTCAGCAAAACCATCGGCACCTTGATTGCCAGAATGGTTGTTTGCCAGTGACACAATCCCAAACCATTTGGCCGCCTCTGGTAGATAATCTGGATTACAATTAAAGGTTAGAGTGGCGTCCTCGGTTTTAGGTGGAATGTTCAGACCGGCCACCGTCGGGCACTCCAAATTAGCCACCCACTCGGTGTATTTCGAGCGGTCAAACTCACCTAATCTAGAGAATGGATATTTTATACCCAGACCACTTTCATTGGACCATTGATTTATATATCTGCCCCAATAAATATCGCCGAAAAAGGCCGCATTTGACTCTAAACTAACTATCGTCGGAGCTGGTTTAGTAATGGTGCTCGACTTTTTATTATCATGGGGGTGTAAATACAGCCAGGCGACTACGGCAAGAATAAGCACTAGAGCCGCCAGGAAAATTAGCCAAAATAGCCATCGTTTTGATCGATGTTTTGGTGGTGTTTTCATCGTAAATACCTCAGATAATGTTTCAGTTCTAAAATGCTGCCACGAATATCATCCAGCGCTCGATGGGCTTCTGGTTTTGGAAAACCGCGTTTCAATTTGTTTTCAAAAACAACTTTCCAGGCACTAACATCGAGCATACGATAATTTAAACGGGCATTAAAACGCGGCCATTCATGAGCTATGAACTCGCGGTCTTTGTGAATCGAATTGCCCGCTAAAATTACTGGCAAATTTTTATCAAAATATTTATCTAGTAAATCTATTAACTGATTTTCGACTTTACGAGCGCTAACTCCAGTTTCGTTCTGCTCTATCAAGGCCGACCTGACATCACTGAAATTGTCCCAGAACTCGCCCACCATTCTGGATTTGACTAGCGCTTCGTTAACTTTCTGAACTGCCGTGAAAGTATCGACTTCATTAAAATCCCAGTCGGTCACAATAGCAGCAACTTCTAAAATACGATCTTTGGTAGCATCTAGGCCTGTCATTTCTAAATCAACCCATAACAGATATTTCTGATGTGAGCTGGCTAGTTTTTTACCAGGGTAAGCCACTAACCTAAGCCTTCTTTTTATCTAGGCGGTCAAGTTTTAGCCAATGTAAAATCAAGTAAATTACAAAAGCGATGATGACGAAGTTAATCAAATCATTCACAAACAAACCGTAATGCAAAACCGCTGGTACGCCATCGGAATCATGACCAACCGTCACGCTCAGACCTTTTAGACCGCTAGTGCTGCCAAGTAAAATACCAATCGGTGGCATTACTACATTATCAACCAAAGATTTTACGACCGTCGAAACCGCACCACCTAAAACTAAACCGACCGCTAAACCAATCACACCCTGAGTGCGAATAAAGTCTAGAAAACCATTCACCTGACCTTTACCAGCGCCAGCCAAAGCACGCGCAGCAGTTCGGGCTTTTTTAGTTGCCTGTGTTGCCATATTACAAAACTCCTCTCAGTAAACTTAGGTTTATTTTATTACATCCGCTCGGGCGTCTCAATACCCAAGATTCTCAAACCACCAGAAACTATAATGCTATAGGCCGAAACTAAACTCAAACGAATCGCCTCACGTTCATCACCTATGACATGCGACTTTTCATAAAAGCGACTAAATTCCTGCGCCAGTTCATATAAATAGGTACAAATGATGTGCGGCGCTAGATTGTCGGTTGCCTCGTGAACCACGTCTGGATATTCAATCAACTTCACCATTAAACTACGCTCAGCCTCATCAAAATCCAAAGCCTGCTGCGTGCTAACATTGCTGGCTTGAGCTAGTACTGACCTAGCACGAGCATAACTATATTGCATATATGGACCAGAATTACCAGTTAAAGCCACCGACTCCTCTGGGTCAAAAATTATATCACCACCCACGCGCGATTTTAGAAAGCTCCATTTGATAGCCGCTAAAGCCGGTGCTTCGTCACGTCCCCGATCGGCTTTATCATTAGCATCAACTGCGTAATCAATCACATCAACTGCTTTTAGAAAGTTACCTTTGCGCGATGACATTTTAACGCCACCAGCCAATTTGACGTTACCATGCGTAAAATGCTTGGTACGCCTAGATAATTCTGGCTTGAACTGCTCGATACTTTTTAATACCACTTTCATGTACTCAATGATGTCATTGCCAGTAATGATAATCGACTCATCAAAATGATAATCATCCCATTTGCGAATACTGAGACCCACATCCTTGGCTTCGTAAGTCGGCAGCCCCTCGCGGTTCACAAAAACACGGGTGTGTAAGCCGTACGGCTCGCCCTTAAAGACAATCGCACCATCAGATTCTTCATAAACACCTTTTTTCTTTTGCTCTAAAACAGTTTTTAGACCCAAAGGGGCGGTTTCAGACTCTGGGTAGTAACGCTCAAACTTAGTACCAATACGGTCGTAAAAAGTATCGAAATAAGCGTAGCTCCAATCGCGACCTGTCCAGTAGATTTGAGCTAGTGGCGACTGATGATCATTATCGCTATGAAAGCCGTAAACCTGCTTGTTAATGACCGTAATGACTTTTTTGGCCGCTTCGTTATCCTCATAAGCCGCTGTTCCCTCGACGTAGCGTCCGGCTAGCCAGTCGGCACGTTCATTTTCGGGAATATCGTTTAATTTTTCTGGGTACTCGCCGCCTAGGTTTTTGACTGCTGCCCACAAAGTCTTAGCCACATGTAGACCAACATCACCGCCAAAGTTAACCCGATGAACCTGCCCGCCAGATGCCTCAATCAAGTTCGAGATGGCGTCACCAACAATCGAAGTATACAGATGGCCAGCGTGTAAAACCTTGAATGGATTTGGGTCAGAATACTCCGTCACCACCACTTTGCCGTCGTATTTTTTCGAGCGGCCATATTCACCCATTTGCTTGTGAATTTTCTGTAGTTCATTGCCTAGCGCCCAAGCCGACAAGCGTATGTTGATAAAGCCTGGTCCCGCTACCGAAACTTCAGAGTAATCGCCAGTTTTGTTCAGACTTTCAGCAATTTTTTCGGCTACTTGGCGTGGATTCTGACCCAGCTTGCCAGCCAGTTGCAAAGCTACATTAGTAGCATAGTCACCAAATTTAGCATCTGGCTTGGTAATTAAAACTGCCACTTTTTGCCCGAAAAGCTGCTCGATAATCTGAGAAATCTTCTGTTCCATTTACTCTATTATACTAAAAACTCCCCCAAAGTTATGAGGGAGTTTCCGTGGCCTAGACTAAGTGGCAGAATATCCAAACTGCGATAGCTATACCAATGAGAGATAGCGAGCCTAGAACAAAGAATAGTCCTAGCCCGACCGCCGATCCCCAACCAGACCAGCCGTAAATGGCTCGCCAGTTGTTTGGAAGAGAATCGGCAATTTTCTCTTGGATTACCCGGCCAGTATTGGCGCGGTTAACTGTTTTTTCCGGCATATTAAAGCCTCCAAATTTTAAACTTTTGTCGACTCCCATCGACCCGTGGAAGAGGGAAGATTTTTGGATCATGTGTCAGTTGGTTAAGTTAGGTTCTTCGGACTAACTAGGTCGGTTGACTCCAGGTCTAAATTTATTCTAGCACAGTATCGATTTTAGAGCCTTGCCTATAGGTTCTGAGGGGAATTAGATTCATATTCCACGCCTCTTGTAAGGGTGCCAGGATTTGCCAGGAACGCAGCACCTCCTCGCCCGACGTAAATACCATTTTGTTGCCTTGAATGGCATCGATCAAAACTCGCTCGTAGGCATCGAGCTTACGCGAACCGTCTATCGGCAATACTTCGGTTTCGTCAAAAATCTCTTTCACGCCATCACGATAAGTAATGACGATTTGCGACCGTTTGACATCCATGGCTTTGCCTGTTGTTAAAATTACATCAGTATCATGCCAGTTTGGATTTTCGCTAGTTAAATGCAAAGTTACAAAGGTTTCCACCTCGCTACCAGGATTATTCACCTCAGTCTCGTAGCCTTCATACTGGGCACGCACGCTAAGGTCTGGATTGGCTGGCACAATCTCATTCATAGCCCTAGCCCGATACTTTGGTATCTCGCTACTCGTCACACCGTCTGGAATATCCATTAAAACTAGGCTCAGTAGCTGCATCAAATGCCCCTGAACGAAATCGCGCAAAGCGCCGGTTTGTTCATAAAAACCAGCTCTACCCTCTATGCCAATCGTCTCGGTAGCCAAAATCTCCACCGATCGAATCGACTGACTAGACCATTTTCGATGATGGCCCTCGGCGCTATAACGTAGCTCGATTAAACGCTTGGCAATTTCCTTGGCTGCATAGTGATCGATGCGAAAAATCTGTTTTTCACTAAAATATTTGGCCGTCCGACCCAGAAAATCTTTAGCACTTTCGTACT
>Ga0164242_10003476_pt1 | contig 17971 bp, 17 predicted proteins | sample OricomgcompostMG_FD_108783 | JGI IMG/M metagenome (GOLD analysis project Ga0164242, IMG submission 108783) | Miracle-Growth compost microbial communities from Emeryville, California, USA - Original compost - Miracle growth compost (MG) ... | reverse complement strand
TCAAACGCACAATCACATTATCGCGCGCCTGCATGGTTTTGGGGGCTTTTTCGCCGCTGAGATATGCGAGCGTATCAATATAGACATCCGGAAATTCATCCTTAATGCCATCCGCCAAATAATTCACAAAATCTAACACGATGGCAGATTCCGAACCTTCTTTTTCCACCAGGGCTTTGTTATCATCGCACACAAAACCAATGCGATTGTCTTCCTGCGAAACGCTATACACATCCGGCGGCGGCAAATGGGCGTCAATGGCCTTTTGGCGCGAGGTGCGGATATTCTCCAAAAGTACTTTGAGAAACTCTTTGCGCATTTCCTTATTAGAAAGACAAAGTTGCGCAGTGCGCGGAGTGGGAGTGCCGCCGCCCGGAACGATATACCAATCGGGATGTTCCTGAAAGTACTTTTCCGGCGGCAGATATTTGAATAACGTGTGCACATGATAGGGCGGGCCGTAATCGCGGCTGCCGCCATACGCCGCAGACACATCCAAATCACCCTGGCGATTTAAGCGGCTGCGCGCCATGAATCGCCCCTCGTCATTGCCATAAATAGAAAACACATCCCGCGAACGGAAAGCCGGTTGGGCGCGTTTATTTAATGGGGGAATAGAAAGTACTTTTGTGTGCGGCACGGTTTCTTCCCAGGGATTCCACCAGCGCACGCCGCAAATATCTTCCAGAAAATGATACGCCGCATACAACGTGCCGCGCGGACGTCCGCCGGTGAGAATCAGCGCATTGCCGACAGTTTGCATGGCCCATTCTTCATCAGCAAAAGTACTTTTACCCGCCAAATGCGTTTTGGCGAATTGCGTGGGGCCGACATAAATGAGGTTCCCCGTCATTCCGGTTGCCTGATTTTCATGAACAATGCGAGAATGAGTGCCGGTTATTTGCGTTAAATAATGTTGCAACTCTTTGGCAGCGGTTTCTTCGGAGGGAATACTTTGCACGGGCAATATAATCGAAACAGATTTATCCGCTGAAACCTGCATATCCGCCCGTGCCGTTCCCATCATTGAGAAGCCAGTTAATACTACACCTAAAAGTACTTTTGTAAGATGCTTTATTTGAAACATAATAATCCTAAACAGTTAAAGTTACTTGATAATATTAAACAGTTTGCGATTGGCATTAACGTATGTTGCTTGCAGGAATTTCACATGACCATCCGCAAACAAATAGTTGCCGCCACCGCTGGGATTGGCGATAGTAATTTGACCTGCTGAACAGTCAGTCGGCACTTGTGGCCCGCCATGGAGCATAGGAAGAAAACTGATGTCTGAATAGGCGATTAAGAATTCGCCATTACCACTATAGCAATTACTCGCCGGATCCCCCACAATGATTGTTTCCGAAGGCGCATCAATCATCGCAAGAGTCACGTAGCCATTATTTGGCGTGAGTGCAACGGTGGGAGTGAGTCCAAATCCATTTCCATAACCAGCGGCATAGGTGCCTGTGTACGGATTATGATTTGTCGTGGCTCCGCCCACGTTATATCCATAACTTCCAAACGTGTATCCGTCAGAACCACCTCCTCGGGCAATGGGAGGCGCGGAAGGACATTGCCAAACTTGCTGTTTGCTCTTTATATATGGATTTATCACATCATACCAGCGATTACTTGCTGTAGCCGTAGCACCGGCCATGGCCGCGCGGGGAAATGTCTCATCATAATCCTGCGTATACATCATCAGACCGATTCCAATTTGTTTTAAATTACTCATACAAGCAGTTTTCCGCGCCTGTTCCCTCGCCCTGGCAAAAACCGGAAACAGGATACCAGAGAGAATACTTATTATAGCCGACAACAAGTAGCTCTATTAACGTGAATCCCCGTAACTGTGTTTGCAACCTTTCTTGATGATTTTTCATACGATCTCCTTAAAAGTACTTTTGTAGCTACGCCCTCTCCAAAACAGGTGCGGTGCTTTGCCCCTTAATCAGCTTGACCGGCAAACAAATATCCTGCGGAACTTGAGCGGAATCATCGAGCCAATTCAACAGCGCCAACATCGCCTGTTTTCCCATCTCAAACAACGGTAACTGGATGGTGGTTAATGGCAATCCATTCGGGCAAGCCGGCAAACCGTCGAATCCCACCACGCTCACATCATCGGGAACGGCAATGCTCGCTTCCTGAAATGTTTTGATGATGCCTTTCGCAACATCGTCACTTTGGGCGATAATGGCGGTGCATTCCAATTCGTTCCAATCCTCCATTAGCCACTGGCGCGCATAATATTCCCCCGCCAGCAAATACCAATAAGGCTTTCCTGTCCATTCTCGGCGCTTGCGCAAATCCCGCATCCAACGCGGATCAAAATCAATATTGGCGTCTTGAAGCGCTTTCAGATATCCCGCTTTCCGTTGTTCCAACTGCGATAACCCGGAATTAGTCGTTGCCAGATAAACGATGCGCCGGTGCCCCAAACCAATCAAATGCCGCGTTAGCTGATAAGCGCCCCCGAAATCATCAACGGTGACGCAGGCGGTTTTCGAAATCTTATTAAGCACCGCCACGGCAGGAAAATCGCGAGGCGGAAGCATCATCGGCGGTTCGTTATTGCGCGGATCACGCGTATCACACAACACCACGCCGTCCATTTTATCCCAGCGTTCAAAGGGCTTATCTTCATCAATCAGCAATAAATGGTAATTCCGCTCCCGCGCTGCCTGGCGAATCCCGTTGAGCACCAGATTCCAATACGCAAGTCCCGCTTCCGGCTGCATATTATAAGGCAGGACAAATCCCACGTTACCGGTTTTGGGAGGCAACGCAGGATGATTCACAAAAACCCCGCGTCCCGGCTCACGCCGTATCAAACCATCTTCTTCCAACAACGCATGCGCCTTTTCAATGGTCCGCTGCGTGGCATCAAACTGTGCCTTCATTTCGGTGAACGACGGCAAGCGATCGTCAGGCTGCAAATGGCCGCCGTCGATCTGCTCGCGCAGACGCTCGGCCAATTGCAAATACTTGGGAATTTTCAGATGGCGATCAATTAATGTAGGCATTTCTCAAACTATAAAACTATAGGTATATGGTTATTATGCCCCATCTACGCGATTCCTAAACATTTTACTTTCTGTGAATTTCCCAAGAATAATAAGGGTTTTTTTAATCATACGAAAAAAACGAACCTCGCCAGTAATGGCGTGGCTAAGCGTGGCCATTACTGACCTCGTTCGTTTCTCACTCCGGGAAAAACATATCCTTTCGCCACTTGCGTAAATTCTTCAACTTGTCGATTTTCCCAGGAAACATCATATTCCAACTCACGTGCCATCAACGATGCCACAATCGGCGCTACTTCGATCGCAGCTTTGGCATTCAATAGCAACATTCGCGTGCGCCGCGCCAATACATCTTCGACGGTGCGCGCCATCTCGTGCCGCGTCTGCCAGATCACTTCGCCTTTTTGATACGGCAAGGAAGGATGCAACAGTTGGGATAAATCTACATCATTGCTAAAAGTACTTTTAGCATCCGCAATGTCCGCGCCATAAACACGCCAATGTTCGTCCTCAATAATTTCGTTAGTCCAGCCATGAATTTGGTGATTCTCTGTGCTGCAGGGCTTTCCTTCCAAACCGGCGATGATTTCCGCCTGATCGATCACATCTTCCGCCATTTTGCGATACGTCGTCCATTTACCGCCGGTCACCGTCAGCAAACCTGATTCGGAAACCACAATGGTGTGATCACGCGAAAGCGCCGCCGTGCTGGTGGCATCGCCCTGTTTCACCAGCGGACGCAATCCGGCAAAGACGCTGCGCACATCTGTGGGTGTTGGTTTTTTTGTCAGATAACGAGCGGCGTGCGTCATCACAAAATCTATTTCCGCGTCCTGCGCACGCGGCTCCAATGACGGCGAGTCGATTGCTGTATCCGTGGTGCCGACCACCACATGCTGATGCCACGGCACCGCGAACAAGACGCGTCCATCGGCGGTTTTAGGAATCATGATGGCGGCATCGCCGGGCAAAAATTCACGCGGCAACACCAGATGAATTCCTTGACTGGCGCTTACCATCGCTTGCGAATTACCGTCATCCTGTCGGCGAATGCGATCCACAAAAACGCCTGTGGCATTGACCACGCATTTGCCGCGAATAGTAAATTGCTGGCCGGTTTCGCCGTCTTCGGCTTCCACGCCAGCAATCAAATGATCTTCTTTGATCAGCCCTACGGCTTTCACATAATTCACGACAACCGCGCCAGCTTCCGCCGCCGTCTGCGCCAAATTAAGCGCCAAACGCGAATCATCAAACTGGCCATCGTGATAGATAACGCCGCCGGAAAGTAGCTCCTGTTCAATGGTGGGAATCAGTTCCACCGTTTCCGATTTGCTTAAATGGCGCGACGCCCCTAATCCCAATTTCCCCGCCATGCGATCATATACTTTCATGCCGATGCCATAAAACGGCCCTTCCCACCAGCTATAATTGGGAATCACAAACGCCAGATTGCGCACCAGATGCGGCGCATTTCCAAAGAGTAAGCCGCGTTCCTTGAGCGCTTCCAACACCAGAGAAATATTACCCTGACGCAAATAACGCACACCACCGTGCACCAATTTCGTGCTGCGGCTGGAAGTGCCTTTGGCGAAATCACTTTGCTCGATCAGCGCCACGCGATAACCACGCGTAGCCGCATCCACCGCCGCGCCCAACCCGGACGCCCCGCCGCCGATGATAACGATGTCAAAATTTTCCGATTTATTCAAGAGTTGTGATATTGCTGTGTCGCGTTGAAAATCCATAACGACGAGCAGTATACAGAGTTAAAAGTACTTTTACGTCGATTTGTAGGGACGCAACCTATCACGTTCGTTATTAAAGGTATCGCACTTTCCGGATGTGGCAGGCCACGTCCTACATATCGTTTTTAAAGATGTTTTTATATTGATGGCTGCGTTTCACCAAATCCAAAATACCACTGTATGGCAGATGTGCTCTGCGGTAAAAGTACTTTTGTCGCAAGCGTCAATTGCCCGCGCGAACCACGCAAACGCTGCAAGTTACTTTCACACATTTCTATTTGTGGCGAACCAATCCACAACGTTTTTTCTTCCAAATAAATCCGCGCCCAACCATCTTTAATCCACCACGCGCTATCTGGATGACCGTGCCAATAATAGGCTATTTCCTCTATTCCTTTTCCTCTAATTTCATCTTCCACGACGATTAAATTACTTTCCTGCAATTGCACGCGGCGCGTTACTTGTTGCAATTGCAATTCTTTGGAATAGCATTGCGTAAGATCAATTTCCGCCGTTTGTGATTGGCTTTCGGTTTGCAAATTTAAAAGCTTTGGCAATTTATGAAGTTGCATCTGGCCGTTAATGGCGGGTGCATTACGCGACGAAACTCCCAACGTAAATTCGCGCTCGCTATTGGGCATATATTGCTGATAACCCGGCGTTTGAACGAACCATTTTCCGGCAGTACCGATCGCCATAGAACCGTTATCCGTGTGAATATGCCCCATCGGCGAATTGGAATTTGTCATCGCCACAGCTACGTCATCCGTATTCCAGCCGCTACGCAAGACAATTGCATAATGCGCATCTTTGGCTTGCGCCTTTGGTTCCTTTTGTAATAGCGATCTTTTCTCTTCTGAAAAATACAACGCCGCTAACGCATCAGCGCGCAAAATATCTAATCGACATTGACTCAAATACCAGGCACGTTCCGGCGACGGCTGCAACGCAAATGCTTTAGCCTGCGCAGAAATATGAAACGGCATTTCCACCGGTTCTACATCGTTTAATTCTGCCACTTGAACAATATCGCCAGGCGCGCCCATCCAAATTGATTCGTCCAGAATACGCGCGAATTGCGGATGATCGCTAAAAGTACTTTTATCCTCATCGGAAAGAAACGCCAACCAGTCCATCGCGAAATCCAACACGTATCCATCATACGCCACGCCTTCGGCAAAGCCGGTTTCACGCATTGCGAACATTGCTTGCAAAGAAATTTTTATATAGTGATTAAAAGTACTTTTACGTGGATCATCAATCGCGTTAGCTGCCAATGCAACGCCAATCGCGCCAATCAGCGGAATGTTTGCCACAAAATAAATAACGTTAGGCGCGTCGAGAATTTCCTGGTAATCGCGATACTCCTTTAATCGCTCTTCCACTAATATGCCCGATTCATTGACAATTCGTTGACACGCATTTTTAATGGCATCACGCACTTCGTCCGATAACCAATTCCACTGCCGATGCGCATTCGCCAAAATACGCGCCGCATGTCCCAAACTCAAATCCGGCGCAGGATATTGTTGATATGCGGGCCATTTTGCCAAATTCAACAAGTCAATCTGCACGGCTTTTTTTGCCGTTTCATCGTCCAATAATTGTGCGGCCCAACCAAGGCTATGGATGCGTTCTTCCAATTCCCATGTCATCCAGGTTGCCCACGGATAATTTTCAATTCCCAATATCGGCACTTCAGGCATATACAGATTTTTTACCGGTAGCGAATACGCCAACTTACGACGAATACGATAATAATCAACCACCAGATATTTTTGTTGAAGATAATAATCGGCGCGACGGCGCAGTTCGGTTTCTATTGGTAACATGATTTTATATAGTCGCTACAATACTTATCGCAAAATAGCCCATAATGAAAATCCGCTTATAATAGCCCAAAAGGCGGCGACCAAAAGCGGATGACTGATGATGCAGCGTGTTTTTCTTTTACCGGACACAAATGTAATAAGATATAAAAGGCAAGCTGCACCAGCGACAATTGGCAACATAAAACGCGCGCCTTGCAATAACGTCACAAGCAACACAATCGTAGCGGCTTTGCAAAAAGTGAATGCAACGCCTTCCCACTTTTCGCTGGTAGATTTTACGGACAACTTTTCTTCTTCTTTGGCTTTCCAATATATTGGCATAAAAGTACTTTTACTTCTTGATCCGAGTCAATCCCCAAATACACAATCCGCCGACAACGATTGCACCGGCAATAATTAAGATTCCAGGCAGCAAAAACTCAGAGCTGGAAGTACTTTCTATCCCTCCCAATAATAGGAAACAGGCGCCCAAAAATCCCATTCCCAAGCATCCCAAAAGCACAAAAACAAGTAGCAATGTCAGCAGAACAACTTGCCCGGAATTGCCTTTGGAGTTAAACGTGGTCATCAACGCGCCACAATCAGGACAATAATCGCCCGTGGGGCTTGCGACAGGTGGCATTTCCACATCATGGCCACAATTAGGACATTTACGTTGCATAGAGATTGCTCCGTTTCTGATGATATTTTTTATATAGCGGCCATATTAACATGATGCTGGACACGACAACCATTTCAATACAAATCCATTGCGCTGTCGATAGTCCATTAAAGGCGATATTTCGTTCACGATAAAATTCTATCGTGAAACGGGTGATTCCATAAAGCAACAAATACAGCCGGAATAAATCGCCTTCTCTGGTGAGACGATGGCACATGAAAAATAAGAAAGTGAATATAACCAGCGCTGCGAGCGAACTATAAATCTGCGATGGATGACGCCATGCGTCATGTTGATAAATTGCCCACGGAACATTGCTGATTGTTCCATAACAACATCCATTTAATAAACAACCAATGCGCCCCACAGCTTCACCGGCGGGTAATGCTAATGCAAATAAATCGCCTGTGGAACGACGAATTCCCAGACGCCATTTGACAAATTCCACCGCCAGCCAGCCGCAAATAATGCCGCCGATAATAGTGCGTCCGCCGGAAGACGGATTGAGAAATTGCTGAGACGAGCCGCCGGAAACCAGTATCCACTCGATGATTTTTGCGCCCAGCACGCCGCCAATAATCGCCGCGGCGGCAATAAATCCCATGCCATGCGTAAATACATGGCGCGCCTTCATCTGCCACGCAAAAATAGCCGCGCCTGTCAAAAATCCTAACGCGGTAAAAACTTCTCCGGGAGTCAATGTAGCGATAACTCGCATATGTAAAAGTACTTTTGTCGATCCTCTCTGATAACTCAAAGATACCACATTGAATAGACCTACAAAAGGTTTCGAGGATACTAACAAGCGGTGCTGTCACTTTCCATTCAGTCGGCTCAGCCTATTTCAATACGTCATAAATATGTCAAAATAGAACAGATGACTAAAAGTACATTTGAATCCGATACAAAACGCTTCGCCGCAATTCGTCATGTCGTTCTCGATATGGACGGAACCATTTATTGCGGCAACGAGATGTTTCCGTATACATTAAATTTTTTACGCGGCCTCACTGAGCGCGAAATTGGCTATAGTTTTTTGACCAACAATTCGTCCAAGTCCATTGATGATTATTTGAAACATTTGCAGAAGATGAATATCCCGGCGCAGCGCGAGCAGCTTTATACTTCCGGGCTTTCCACGATTGATTTTTTGCGTGATGCGTATCCCCATCAACGGCGGATTTTTTTGCTGGGAACGCAAAGTCTGCGCGCGGAATTTGAAAGAAACGGTTTCACAATTATTGAAATCGATGATACGGACGAACCGGATTTGGTGGTTGTAGGATTCGACACCAGCTTGAATTATCAGGCATTATGCAAAGCGGCCTGGTGGATTTCGCGCGGCAAACTTTTTATCGCCACGCATCCCGATCAAACTTGCCCAACAAATTTGCCGACAATTCTGGTGGATTGCGGCGCGATTTGTACCTGTCTCACGCAAGCTACTGGCGTGGAACCGATAGCTATTCCCGGCAAACCCAACGCGTTAATGCTGATTGGCATCATGAAACGTCACGGATTGAAACCACACGAAATCGTGATGGTGGGTGACCGGCTGGCGACAGATATTGCATTGGCGAAAAATGCCGGGACGATGGGCGTTTTAGTTCTCACCGGCGCCAGCACGCGGGAAGATGTGGAGCGATTGGGAATTGAGCCGGATTACGTAATGGAATCGATTGAGGAATTGGGAAAACGTTTGGCCTAATGCAATTGTGACGTTACTTCCGGCGACGATAATAAAAGCAGCCCGGAAATTTTCCGCGACAAAAAGTACTTTTGGAGTTATCAATGTCAACTGTAAAACTGACCGATGAGCAGCAACGATTCTTTCATGAGAATGGATTTCTTGAAGTGCCGCAAATCAGCAATCCCGATGAACTGGCCCGAATGCGCCGCGCTTATGACCGCATCTTTTCCCAAAAAGCCGGACGCGAAGAGGGTAACGAATTTGATTTGGCCGGCACCGACGAAGAAGATAAAGAAGCGGCATTGCCGCAGATTTTGCAACCTGGCAAATACGCGGAAGAATTACGCGACACCCAGGCCGAAGCCAATGCGCGCGCCATCGCCCAGCAATTGCTTTGCCCGGATGGCAGCGAAGAAGTACGCGGCGGCCCGGCGCATGCAATTTTTAAACCGGCGCATCACGGCGCCGCCACACCCTGGCATCAAGATGAGGCTTACTCGCCGCATCCGGAAAACGATTCGCGCAATGTGAGCATTTGGATGCCGCTGCAAGAAGCTACGTTAGAAAATGGTTGTATGCAATTTATTCCCGGCAGCCACTTGCAAGAAATACTTCCGCATCGTTCCATCAATAACGATCCGCGCATTCATGGATTGGAAGTAACTCCTGAAGCCGGCGTTGATTTTTCCACCGCCGTGGCCTGCCCGCTGCAAGCCGGCGGCGTCACTATTCATCCGGGACGAACATTGCATTACACCGGCGCCAACCATTCCGCCATTCCGCGGCGTGCATTGATATTCATGTTTTCTTTGTCATCATTGCCGCGAAATGATAACAGGCGTTTTCCCTGGAACGAAACAAAACAAACGGCGAGGTTGGAACGTGCCGCGAAGCAATGAGCAATGAGCAATGAGCAATGAGCAATGAGCAATGAGCAATGAGCAATGAGCAATAGATGTTGGATTATCGGTGCGGGTTCATAAAAAAGTACTTTTATTATCGCGATTTCCACTTTTTGGTGTAAGCACGATTTGCAAAAGCGCCATGATATTTCCCCTGCTGACACGCACGGTTCTTTTTACATTCCGCTGAATACGCTAAAAGTACTTTCAGTAATGCACATTGTTCATTGCACATTGCTCATTGCTCATTGCTTCGGATAAAGTACTTTTATGAGTGTTCAAGGAACCCAATCTGCTCTTTGTGAAATTTTGCAACGCACCGTGATTCCACAAGTGATGCGGACTGGTATGAGCCACATTGCGGTGGCGCGTTCTGCTTGGGAAGCTGGCAGGGAATTGCCTGAAGGCATGACGATGAGCCGCACTGACACGAAAGGACACCGGGTGAAATTACGTGGGAATCGGCCTTATGGCACCACTTCGCTTTTTGATTCCCTTTGGCCAAAAGATCATCTGCATTCGGCGCGTGCTCCCGTTTTGTGTTTTATTGTGAAAGGTCCCGTGGCCTATCAAATCGCCAATTATGTGTTGCATTGTGAAGCGGGGCATGGAATTTTAATGCCGCCTGGCGTCCCGTTCGCGGATGGACACCATCAGTTTTTAGACGGCACCAAAATGCATCAAGGAAGTTGCGCTATGTTGCAAATGCAACCTTATCACGAGGGTTTATTTTGCTGGCGCACGCATTTTTGGCTGGACGCGCAAAAGTATCTCCAAGTGAACGAACAAAATTGCTCCGTGCATGGCAGCCAGGTGCCAGGTTACCTCTATCAACTGATGGAAGAAATGCAGCAGCCACAGTTACATCAAGAGATGATCTGTAATAGCTTGTTACTTTTGTTGCTGGGGACTTTGCATCGGGAATTGCAAAGTCTACCGGTGTTTGAATCGGGAGAATTATTTCCTTCGCCGGATTCGGCTAAAGCGCGGCATTTTATTGTCCGGATTGAGGAATATATCCGGCAAAATTTATCGCGTAATTTGACGATCGAAAAGATGGCTCATCATGCCTGCATGTCGCGCACTGCTTTTACGCAACAGTTTCGCGCCAGAACGGGAAAGTCATTGGGGCAATATGTCGCGGATTTACGTTTTGAAGAAGCTTGCAAGTTGTTGCAAGGAACTGACCTGGCGGTGGGGCAAATCGCCAATGCGGTTGGCTTCGAATCAAACCGGTTACGCGTGTTGTTCCGGCAACGGAAAGGCATTTCTCCATCAGATTATCGCCGGAACTTCCGAAAGCAATCTTCAAAATAACTATCCGATAAGATCGCATAATGTTCAATACGATGGTTTATTTCCAACGCAAAAAGGGCATACTATGGATAGAAGTTCCATTTTCGGAGAAAAATCATGTTACCCGTTCAACAAATCAGAGAGGCATTAAATCGGAGAACCAACGGATTTACACTGATAGAATTATTGGTCGTTATTGCCATAATTTCAATTCTTGCGACGATTCTGTTTCCCGTGTTTGCCCGGGCGCGCGAAAATGCGCGGCGCGCCAGTTGCATGAGTAATATGAAACAGATTGCGTTGGGAACTATTATGTACACGCAGGATTATGATGGGAAGATGTTTCCGTATAAATATAATAACGCCTCCAACAACAACGGCAGCGAGATGAATATGCTTGCACCCTATCTCAAGAACGCACAGATCATTCGTTGTCCATCCAGTGAAGAAAGTTATTCCACGTGCCCTGCTAGCGATCCATATCACTGGTATTGTTCTTCCTATGGTTTTCCCACAGTGGCGGGTTCCGATCCGCGGCGTGCTGTGATGATGAATCTTGCCTGGGGCGGTAACATCACGATCTTGGATTCACTCCCTCAGCCATCCCTAACCTGTCTTTTGGCGGAGGACAAGATCGGATGGAATGACGGAAAAACAGGATATACAAAATTCAACGCATATAACTTGACTTCGACCGGCTATGACGGCTTGCCGATTTTGGATCGCCATTTAGGCGGCAGCAATTATGCGTTTGTTGATGGTCACGTGAAATGGCTCAAGAAAGAAACCGCTTCGATTCCTCATGCGCAAAATCAGGCTATTAAATTTTATTGGGATAACAGCGAAAACCCGTAATTACCAACTGAGCTTCCTATGAAAAACATTTTTCTGTTTGCACTTTTGCTTCTCTTGTCCGCCGGATCGTCTGCATCGCAAGATGTGCGTTGGTATGATGGCAAAATCGCGCCCATTCCGTCCGGATCTTTAATTACTAACAATCCCGGTTATTGGGACAAGATAATTCCAACTGACGTTACGTACAGCTATCCCGTGTCGCCTGATAATCCGCCGGATAATTTGGGGCCGAAGAAAAGTACTTTTGGTAACCGTCTGCTGGATGGCCAATCAAACGGCGATTGGTTCACGCCCGTTGGCATGAATTACAAGCCGCTCGTCGTTGATTTCGATTTTCATCAGCAGATTGAGTTGTCCGAAATGGCCGTGGCACAATACAGAAGTCACGATTTGAAATTAGCGCAAATCGAAGTGCGAAACAACCCGGAATCTCCCTGGACAAAAGTACTTTTAGAGAACGACATTAAAGGTTCGTTGCACCATCTGAAATTGGCGAAATCCGTGTTAGCGCGCTATGTGCGATTGACGGTGCAAAGTGCGGAAAACATCACTTATATCAGCGAAGTGTGGATGTGGGGCGATGCGAAACCTGTTGTAACGAAAACTGCCGATGGATATCTTCCTGAAATGAAACAATTTTTGGAAGAGCAAAAAGCCAATCCCGGCGACGGCACCATTTTGTCTCCGGAAACATTAGCCGCGTGGCGGGCCAAAAGCGGATTCACGCAAAACGGCCTCACATGGCAAGTTGCACCCACCTGGCGAATGCTGGCAAAAGATCCCCTTAAAAGTACTTTTCTGCCTGGCAAAGAAACATTGCAAAAACCAGTGCAAATGAGCGCCACGCGAACCGAAGGAGAATCCGCCGCAGTATTCCTGGTCAACGCCAGCGATGCGGCTAAAGATGTTACTGTCACGTTAAGTGCTTTCAAAAACGATGTAAATGCACGTTCCCTGAGCGGAGCCGAAGGGAAATCTCATGGGATGGACACTTCGGCTTCGCTCAGTGACCGATTCGCAAAGCCGACAGATAAAAGTACTTTTGCCGGCAATGCCCAATTGTTTGTTGCTGGCGCCATTTGGACGAAGCGTTGGGGGCAAACGTTGCGTCCGTTATTTTCTGCAGATAACAAACTCGGCAGCGGGCAAATGCAGAAATACCTCACCAATGGATCCGTGATCAAAGATTTCCCCACGCTGCATTTGCCACCACGCGGCACGGCTCTTTTGTGGGTTACCGTTAATACGCAAAACGCCGATCCGGGAAATTACACGGCTATTTTAAACGCTGGCGAAAATAAAATTCCCGTTCATCTAAAAGTACTTTCGGTTACGTTGCCGCAGCCCGATTCATGGGTGCGCTTCTGGGGAAATACCCCTGCGGGAAACCATAATTTGTGGTCGAGCGAGGATGATCTTAAAACGGAAATCGCTTATCAACAATCGATGGGAGTAACGGTTTGGTCGGGCTGGCCCACGAAAGGAAGTTATCAGGAAACGGCGCGCGAGATGGCCCAAGAACGCGGAATGCGCAGTTATTTCATCACTAATATTTCTGCTGATATCCAGAATGATGGCTATCTCGGCAAGCTGGATCCAACGAAATTCGATGACGCATTTAAGCAAAAGGTGAAGACGGAAATCGATGAGAAAGTGCAAACCGCGCAGAGCCTTGGTTTGGACTATAAAGATTGGTGCATTGAATTATGGGATGAACCCAATCCTTCTAATATGCCGGCCTGGGCGGGAGTTGCCAGGATCATTCGCGCGGCAAATCCCAACGTGCAGATTTACATGAACCCGCTGTTTTGGACGCGGCAAGGCGATAACCGCTACGGATTTGCCACCGATGCCAGTCAAGTAAAAGCACTGCAAGGCTGGTATAACGCACTGGTCGATATTGCAATGCCGATTTTGGGACAGGTCAATTCTAAAGAATATCCGCAGGCCAACGCTGATTTCTACAATCACTTGCCGCGAGCGGTGCGCGGCTATTACATTCATCCCAATCCCGGCCGCATGTTGACGTGGGAAGCCGCCGTCCGGGATTTCAACGGTTGGGGATTTTACGCGTATTACGTTCCCAGCAAAGACGCCTGGAACGATTTCGATTCGCCCGCCTACGCCGGTTTCGATTACGAAATTGTCTATCCCGGCCCTAAAGGTTTCATTCCCACCATCGAAAGCGAATCGATGCGCGAAAGCTGGGAGGATTATCGTCTGCTAACATTGCTCAAACAGCAAGGTAAAACTGAGGAAGCGGGAAACATCCTACGTATGTATCAAAACGGCGTGATTGATCTTCCCAATGACGAAACGCCCGCCGATCGCGATGCCCGCAGCATTAAAGCAGCAGAAATGCTGCCTCTGCTGCGCGAACGCATGATGCGTGATGTGGCAAATGATAAAAACGAAGTGCCGTGAAAAGTACTTTTACCCCATCGCCTCATAATCTTCCGCCGCGTGATAGCTCGAACGCACGAAAGGCCCGGCGGCGATCATGGAAAAGCCTAACTTCTTTCCGTATTGTTTCAGCTCTTCAAATTCTCTGGGATGATAGTACTTTTGCACATCCAAATGGCGCGGGCTGGGACGTAGATATTGGCCGATTGTTACAAAGTCAATTTGATGCGCGTGCATGTCATCCATCACGCGGCACACTTCTTCTGCGGTTTCGCCAAGTCCCACCATCAAGCCACTCTTGGTTTTGATGTTTTTATCAAATTGTTTGACATGCCGCAGCAGTTCCAGCGAGCGTTCGTATTTGGAACCGCGTCGCGCCGTTTGGTATAAACGCGGCACCGTTTCGATATTGTGATTATAAATATCGGGTCGCGTCGCCGCCACAGTTTCGATGGCGCGAATATCGCCTTTGAAGTCTGGCGTTAGGATTTCCACTTTCGCTTCGGGAATGGCGTTTCGCACGGCTTCAATCGTCGCCACCCAATGCGCCGCGCCGCCGTCGCGCAAATCATCACGATCCACGGAAGTGATGACCACATATTTCAATCCCAATCGTTTGGCCGCTTCGGCCACTCGCGTCGGTTCATCGGCGTTGAGCGCCAGTGGTTTCGCGGTGGAGATATTGCAGAATGCGCAAGCTCTGGTGCAGCGTTCGCCGCCGATCATAAATGTGGCGGCGCGCTGGCTCCAGCATTCGCCGATGTTGGGACAGCGCGCTTCTTCGCAGACGGTGACGATTTTTAAATCTTCCAGCAACGCGCCGGTTTTGGCCGTCTGGCGCGCTTTGCCGGTTTTCGCCTTGAGCCATTCCGGCATTCGCAACTGACCATTGAGATGCGTATTGTCAGTAAAAGTACTTTTGGCGATCTGATCGGGAGAAATTAAAGTGGATGAATCTGGCACGGTGAACCTCAAAATTAGACAACATAAATAGAATATCATTTTTGACGGATTCTTTCAGATAAACTATCGCTCTGATGACATCAAAATCTCCTAATTATAACGGCGCGCGAGTGCTGACATTTGCCGGTAGGCGCAGCCAGGATATGGCGCGGCTGATCGAAAAAAATGGCGGCAAGCCGTTGCTTGCGCCAGTGGTGCGCGAAGTGCCGTTGGAAAATCTGCCGGAGATTGACACTGTTCTTCACGCTTTAAAAAGCAATAATCCCATTTGGTTAATTCTGCTAACGGGCGTTGGCACAAAAGTACTTTTAGAACGATTGGAGAATCAATTGGGACGCGAGGAATTACTAAAAGTACTTTCGCGCATTTCTGTTCTGACTCGTGGCCCCAAACCGTCCCACGCTTTGCGTCAATGGGGCTGGAAAGAATTTTTAACGGTTCCTGAACCCAATACCTGGCACGAATTATTGGAAGTGTTGGACGCCGCAGCAGTGCCGGTGAAAAACAGCATGGCAATCGTGCAAGAATTCGGTGCGCCGCATCCGGCGTTGGTTGGCGCGCTGGAAACGCGTGGCGCAAAAGTACTTTCGGTGCCGGTTTATCGCTGGGCAATGCCCGATGATATCGAACCAGTCAAAGCGGCAATTGAAGAATTGATTGCGGGGAACGTAGATGTGACATTATGGACATCCGCGTCGCAAATTCACAATGTTTTTGAAATTGCGGAAACCATGAATTGCGCAGCTCAAGTGCAAGATGCGCTATCAAAAACATTGATCGGTTCCATCGGGCCGACAACTTCCGCAGCCTTGCGCGAACATAATTTGGAGCCGAGTTTGGAACCGGAACATCCCAAAATGGGACATTTGATTAAAGCTTGCGCGGCGGCGTAGGTTAATAGATTGAATGAGTGGGGGCAGGCTCCGTGCCTGTTTAAATAGAATTTTATTCCTTATTGCCGTTTAGAAATAAGGTGTCAGCAAGCTGACATTTTATAAGCAAGCTCGGAGGCCTGCCCCCACTCATTCAATCAAGTTTTACTTTCCCGAAATATCAAAGACCATCGTCCCCGATTGCAATCCCTGCAGTTTTACGTCAATGCTGTTTGGCGCGCCCGTGGAATGTTCCACTTTTACTTTTTCATTCCCATTTGTAAAAGCGGTATTCACAAATTTGCCATCATTGAGTTTTTTCAATCCTGAAACGCGGAAAGTCGCATCGATAGCTCTTGTCGTGGGATTGGTAAAGTAAACGTAAAGCTTGTTTTTATAGGTTTTCCCCATCACGTGCAACTGCAAGTTGCTGGTTTGTACGGGCACATTGTCGCCATTCATAATCGGTTCAGAAATAGTTTTGATCTCGCCATTGATGTCTTTCATGTGTGGCCAGAATGGCGTTTTCGTCAAATCCCAGCCGCTGCCTTCTGTCATGGAATACCAGAAAATCCCTTTGGCGCCAGAAGTCAACGCCAGATAAACCATGCTGCGTGCTTGTGGAACGGTTGGCTGCGTTCCAAGATCCAATGTCCAGCCGGATTGCACATCAAAGGTCAGGTTTTGCCACGGCTCCATCACGCTTTTGGCATTGCGCGAAAAAGACGAAACAGCTGTCAAGTCGGCAGGTTCTGTTGCGCTGCGCACCGGATAACGATCGATTTGCACGATGTCGCTGAAATTACTCCAGAATCCTAATGTGGCGTCGTGAGCCATTGTTAACTCGATGGGATGATTGGGATCGGCAGCTTTGAATGCGCGATAGGCGCCAGGCACTTCCATGGCCAATCCGTCATTGCTGGCAATATCCGGTTCGTCAATAATCTTCCAGCAAAGCACGGCAGGATGATCGGCGAATTTCTGTATCTTTTCCAGCGAATTGGCCAAATTCTTTCGTACTTGTCCGCCACCATAAAAGGGCACATCCACAGCCAGACCATATTTTTGCGCTTCATCCAGTGATTTTCTAAACGCGTCTATATCCAACGAACTATTTCCCTGAACCGCGTTAAATCCGTTTTCGGATAACAGCTTGTAATAGTTGCCGGGATGATACATGCCAATCGGAAAGAATGGCTTGCCCTGAAACAAAATGGTGCCGTTATCGGTGAGATTGTTGGGTTTGCGATCTTTCACCGATGTGAAGAGATAAGCGGGTTTATCCGTTTTTAAAAACTTGCCGTCGCGGCGATAGCCAAAGTCAACTACATAATCGCCTTCTGCCAGTTTGGGGAGGGAAAATGTAGCGCTGAAATTCTGATTATCTCTGCGTGATACAAAAGCACGAATGAGATTTGTTTCGCTTGAATCCATCTGCGTGCCGAGTGGCCGCAAAGCAGCAGTAATTTCCGGATTGCTTTTCTCCGTCCAAGGCTGAAGCAGAGTCAGCGAATAAGTGATCCGCTGCAACCGGTTGGGCGGAATCACCATCATGCGATTATTAGCAGCAATACTGATTTCCGGCGGCAGTTTAGTCAGAGCAAAAGTAGCATCATCAAAAATTACCGCGCCCTTGCCCATAACGCGAAACAAAAGACTGCTCCGAATGCTATCCGCGTCCGCTTGTGCGGTCACAGAGATTTGTTTCCACGTGCCATCG
>Ga0164242_10003475_pt1 | contig 17976 bp, 15 predicted proteins | sample OricomgcompostMG_FD_108783 | JGI IMG/M metagenome (GOLD analysis project Ga0164242, IMG submission 108783) | Miracle-Growth compost microbial communities from Emeryville, California, USA - Original compost - Miracle growth compost (MG) ... | reverse complement strand
CAAGAAACCTTCCAATAGGCCTTTTAGAAAAATTCGTACTTTAATTAAAAAAGGAGAAGTGATTGAAGGGGAGCGAAGAATAAATAGAATGAAATAGATTCCAACGGCTGCAAAGAGAAGGAGGATAGAAAGGGTAATGATTAGATAGGTACGGGTTGATCCGGAAAATTTTTCGGAAAAAAGACTGTATATAAAACCGCTTAACCGTTCAAATTCAATTGCCAGGGTAAAAAGAGTGATTGTTATTAAGCAAATCAGATCAATCAGCCTTTCCGTAATAACGGTTCCAAATGATTTATTCATAGGTACATTGTCTGTCTTCTGTAAAATAGCACAACGGGTAACTTCGCCTAGCCTCGGTAAAACAATATTTGCAAGATAACCTACCATAATTGCAAAAAAAGAACTTCTTATAGAAGGTTTTATATTTACCGACTCCATTAAAAGATTCCAACGATAGGCTCTGACCACATGACTTGCTATAGCAAAAACATAGGAAAGAAAAACCCAGGAAAAGTCGGCATGTTCAATGTGTTTAAAGATTGAACTAAAGTCTGCCCCTTTAAAAACGTACCATAAAAGCGTTGTCCCAAGAAGGAGGGAAAGAGAATATTGAAATGTTGATTTCAGCCAGTTGGGCATTGAAAGTGCGATAGTTAAAGCAATTTATTGTTTTGATCCGGGAAAATAAGGAAAGGTTTCCATTGTTTCGCTTCCTGAAAGTCCATACTTGCATAGGCTATAATAATAACGATATCGCCTACTTGTGCTTTCCTTGCGGCAGGGCCATTCAAACAAATTGTCCCGGACCCTCTTTCTCCTTTTATTACATAGGTTTCAAGGCGCTCTCCGTTATTTATATTAACGATATGCACCTTCTCAAACTCAATTATTTCCGCAGCTTCCATGAGTGCCTCATCTATGGTTATACTTCCCACATAATGAAGCTCAGCCTGCGTTACCTTTACTCTGTGTATTTTTGATTTTAATATCTGTATCTGCATTTCTTGTGTTACCTTGCTCATTAAGCCGTGTAAAATTATGCAATTATAATAACATTATCTATAAGTCTTACCGCTCCCAAATAAACTACGATAAAAAGGGCAAAGCTTTTTTTCCCTTCAACAGATGAAAGTGGATATAAAGTTTCTTCGTCTGCTATTTCAAAATATTCAAGCTCCAAAGGTTTAAATTTGCTAATAAAATCAGCGACCTTTTTTTTCGTCTGTTCTACAGAATCGCCAAAGTTAAGTAAATCCCCGGCGTAATTTAAAGCCCTATAAATTTTTGCAGCAAGGGGTCTGTCTTCCGGTTTTATTCGTGTATTGCGGCTAGACATAGCCAAGCCGTCATCTTCCCTAATGGTTGGGCAAAGCTGAAGGTTTATGGGCAGGTTATACTGTGTAACGACTTTCTCAATTACTTTAAACTGTTGTAAGTCTTTTTGCCCGAAATAGGCAATATTGGGCTTGACCAAGTCAAAAAGCTTGTAGACAATCCGGGCAACACCTTCAAAATGCCCCGGACGAAACCTGGCTTCCATTACTTCATTAAGATGATGAAGCTCCGGGTTTATCGTTTCAATGTCCTTATACATCTCAGCTTCTTCCGGGATAAAGAGTACATCGCATACCTGCATTTTCTTTAGGAAACGAATGTCTTTCTCATGATCTTTCGGATAGTGGGTAAAATCGTCGGGATTATTAAACTGAATTCTGTTTACAAACAAAGAGCCTACCACAATAGCATTTTCTTTTTTAGCGTTCTTAAAAAGAGAGATATGTCCTTGGTGGAGTGCACCCATTGTCGGCACCAGCCCGATTTTTTTTCCGGCAGCTTTTATTTCTTTTAAATAGCTCTGTAGTTCTTTTTCTTTCTTGAATACGTTCATTTTGCACTTTAAGCGAAGAAGCATGGAAAGTGCGTAAAATAATGGCAAAGAAGGAATTTTCCTTGAAAAATAACAAAAAAAGTTTTAAATTTGTGCGGTTCTAAGTGCTGCTTATTTGAAAATCAATCAAATTACACCCAATATGTCTAAACTCAAGATTCTTTATGTAGCCAGTGAAATCAACCCTTTTCTTCAAACTTCGCAAGTTGCTGACTTTGTAAGGAAATTGCCACAAGCAATGCAGGAAAAGGGAATGGAAATAAGAATTCTGGTTCCAAGATTCGGATTAATCAATGAAAGAAAAAACAGATTGCATGAGGTAGTTAGATTGTCCGGAATTAATATTGCTGTTGGAGATGAAGAAAAACCTTTAACGATCAAAGTTGCTTCTATACCTAATGCAAAACTTCAGGTTTATTTTATTGATAATGAGGACTATTTTCAAAGAAAATCCGTTTTTTTTGATAAAGACAACAAGTTTCACTCCGATAATGATGAGCGAGCGATTTTCTTTTGCAAAGGTGTCCTTGAAACAGTAAAGAAATTAGGCTGGTCTCCGGACATTGTACATTGTAACGATTGGATGACAAGCTTGATTCCTTTGTATCTTAAAACAAGATATAAGAAAGACCCGATTTATAAAAATACCAAATCTGTTTTTACTCTATATAACAACTATTTTTCGCATAAATTTCAAGGTGATATCCTAGGCAAAGCAAAAATGCTGGATATAGACGATAAAATGTTAAAACTTCTTGAAACGGCAGATTTTGAAGGTTTCGTTAAGATTGGTGTTGAATATTCCGATGCAGTTATTTGTGCAGAGAATCCAAATAGCGAAAGTATGGACGCATTAGTAAAAACACTTGAAAAAACTAAAAAAATGAATTCCTTTAAGGACATTGAAAACCACGTCGATGCCTATTACGATTTGTATAATGAATTGACAAATTAAAAAAGAAAGGGATTTTATCCCTTCTTTTTTGATTTTGATACCGATATTTTTTTACTGAACTCCTTTTTAAATTTATTCGTTTTCCCGGAATATAAAAATTATATGTGTGGAATTGTAGCGTATGTGGGGTATCGTGAAGCTGCTCCTTTAATCCTTAAAGGGTTAAAAAGATTAGAATACAGAGGATATGACAGTGCAGGCATAGCACTGCTCAATGGGGACCTTTCCATTTATAAAAAGAAAGGGAAAGTTGCCGATTTGGAAGAGATTACGAAGGGGCTTGATCTTGAAGCAAGCATTGGGATTGGCCATACCAGATGGGCTACCCACGGAGAGCCAAACGATAGAAATGCACATCCCCATTTTTCAGAAAAGAAGCACTTAGCCATTATTCATAATGGGATTATTGAAAACTATGCTGCATTAAAAGCAGAGCTTATAAAGAAAGGGCATACCTTTCACAGCGATACAGATTCTGAGGTTTTTATTCATTTTATAGAAGATATACAAGACCATGAAGCCTGTTCACTGGAAGAGGCGGTTCGGCTTGCACTGAGCAAGGTTGTAGGGGCGTATGCCGTTGTTGTTCTTTCTAAAGAAAACCCACGCCAGTTAATAGCTGCCAGAAAAGGGAGTCCACTTGTTATTGGTCTTGGGGAAAATGAATTTTTTCTTGCTTCCGATGCTACCCCCATAATCGAATATACCGATCAAGTAATATATCTCAATGATCAGGAAATTGCCATTATTAATAACAATGAACTTTGCATAAGGACAATAGACGATAAGGTTACCAACCCTTATATACAAAAACTGGATCTTGAGCTGGAAGAAATAGAAAAAGGCGGTTTTGAGCATTTTATGCTTAAAGAAATCATGCTTCAGCCTCTTTCGATTAAGGATGCCATGCGGGGAAGGTTAAATTCCGATGAAGGAAGATTGAAGTTGGGTGGTATAAGCCAGCATTACAACAAGCTTGTACATGCAAAAAGAATTATAATAATCGGATGTGGTACTTCCTGGCATGCCGGACTCGTTGGCGAATATCTGTTTGAAGACTTAGCCCGCATACCGGTTGAAGTTGAATATGCCTCAGAATTTAGGTATAGAAATCCGGTTATCAATGAAGGCGATGTTGTAATTGCCGTTTCCCAATCCGGTGAAACAGCCGATACACTTGCAGCTATTGAACTTGCTAAGGCAAAAGGTGCTATTATTTTAGGTGTATGTAATGTTGTCGGTTCTTCTATTGCCCGGGCCACCCATGAAGGTGCTTATTTACATACCGGACCGGAAATTGGTGTTGCAAGTACAAAAGCATTTACAGGGCAGGTAACTGTGCTTGCCATGATGGCTATTATGGTTGGGAATACCAATGGCACAATTACCGATAGCAAATACCGGGAGTTACTTTTAGAACTGGAGCTTATTCCGGCTAAAGTAGAAAAGATATTGAAGGAAACAGAAAAGATTAAATACATTGCCAATATTTTTAAAGATGCCAGGAATTTTCTCTATCTGGGCCGGGGCTATAATTTCCCCGTTGCTCTTGAAGGGGCTTTAAAACTGAAGGAAATTTCTTACATACATGCAGAAGGATATCCGGCTGCTGAAATGAAACACGGTCCGATTGCCCTTATAGACAAAGAAATGCCCGTGGTATTTCTTGCACCCAAAGACAACTCCTACGAAAAAATTGTTTCGAACATAGAAGAAGTGCGGGCAAGAAAAGGACGGGTAATAGCCATTGTAAACGAAGGCGATTCCGAAGTGAAGCAATTGGCCGAGTTTGTGATTGAAATCCCTCATACCCACGAAGTGCTTGAACCGCTTCTTTCTGCAATCCCTTTACAATTATTAGCTTACCATATAGCAGTTATGCGGGGTTGCAATGTAGACCAACCAAGAAACCTTGCCAAATCGGTTACAGTAGAGTGAGGAATTGATAGACAATAACAATAATATATACATAAAAACCTCAAAATCGTTGAAGATTTTGAGGTTTTTAACTTTTGGAGTAAAAGTTATATTTTCTAAGTAATAATTTTTATAAGATTTTAGAATCCTCTCCAAGTTTATTGCTTAATAAAAATCATTCATAACAACTATCTGTTTCAACAACCGGAATTCCGCCATTTAAGATCGGACCACCATAGCTTTAACTATTATATTAGCTTATTTGATAAAATTCTTTTATCCTAATAATTTATTTTACATTATATTCGCAACTTGATAAGGGTTGTTGATTAGAAGAAGATTATAATATTCTATCCTTCATTTATTAAGTTTTCAATAAAGTAAAAATTTATACAGATACCAATGAGAATAAAATTACTTTTTGTCTTCTTCTTTTTAGCTTTAGCAAGTCCGGCTCTAATAGCGCAAACAAACGATGAATGCACAGGAGCTGTTCCTTTAACGGTCTCTGAAGATGCAGCCTGTAGAAATGAAGTAACAGGCGATGCTGCAGGGGCAACAAAATCACTCGGTGCCATTAACTGTGAAGGAAGCATGGGTATACCCGATGATGTATGGTATAGTTTTGTTGCCTCTAATACCTCCCATATTATTACAGTAAAAGGCTCTGCAGATTTTGATGCTGTGATCGACTTGCGCATGGGCAGCTGTCCCGGAGTAAACATAGCTTGTTCCGATGCCAGTTATACCGGAGGTACTTCAGAAGTACTCTTTGCTTCTGATCTTATTGTAGGAAACACCTATTATGTACGAGTTTATAATTGGTCAGGTTCTTATGCCGCAACTTCTACATTTACCATCTGCATTACAACTCCAAAAGAAATAGACTCTCCGTGTGACAGAGCAAAAATGGTCAATGATTACAACTTACTCTACAAGAGCTCTGAGGTTTTGGAATCACAGTTAAACTGGACAGGCAATACAGCAAATTGCGATGCAGGTGAAATTTCGGAAGTTGCACAACAGAATGTTTTAACCCGCATCAACTACTATCGTAAGCTGGTGGGATTACCGCAGAATATTTCTTTTGATCCTGCTTTAGCCAATAAATGTCAGGAAGCCGCATTAATGATGCATGCAAATAATGAATTAAGCCATACCCCTCCAACAACCTGGTCTTGTTATACCGCAGACGGCGCCCAGGCAGCTTCAAAGTCAAATATTGCAAGCTCTCATTCCACTAAGGCAATAGATGCCTATATAAATGATAATGGAAGCAATAACGCCGCAGTTGGCCACAGAAGATGGATTCTTTACAGTAAAGCAAATATATTCGGACATGGTTCTACTTCAAAATATGATGCTCTTTGGGTATTGGGTACCACAGTTCCTGCTTTTGATATAGATTATGTTGCGTATCCATCTGCAGGGTTTTTTCCTGCTCCGCTTGTTCCTACATCAAATAGATGGTCTTTTGCCAAGGTTGGAGCAGACTTTACAAATACTACAATAGAAATGTCTGATTCTTCAGGCACTCCCATATCACTAACCCAGGAACCTATAGCCAAGGGCTACGGGGACAATACAATCGTCTGGAAACCCACAGGTATCTTTACCAACAGCGAAACAGATATACCCTATACGGTTCATGTAAAGAATGTTGTCGTAAGTGGTATAAGCCATGATTATACTTACGTTGTAAAGATCAGCCAGCCGGTATATCCGCCCAAATGCCCGGAGGGTTATGCCTGGTCAGAAAATGACTGTGCATGTTCTGCCACTCTTACATCCAATCGACCAGAGAATTATTCTTCCAGTGTATACATTTCACCTAATCCGGCAAATAATTATGTAAATCTTTCTTTTGATTCAAAAGTAAACATTCAAAAAGCATTTGTTACTTTATATGATATAAGTGGAAGAAAGGTAGGTGCTTATACAATACAGTCAAACACTGCCCGAATTGATTTGTCCAATATTAATAATGGACTTTATTATATAATTGTGGAAGAAAACAACAAACAGTATCAAAGTAAAATAATCATAAATAAATAAAGTTTGCATTAGCATTTACCGGGGAAAGTCATTATACCCCGGTGTCATAACCCGCCTTTACAAAATCCGTATTCCTTATAGTATTCTTTTCTTTCACGTATAACGATACATTCGCTCACAACTTTAAAACGAAATCTTATGACAGAAAATGTAGTATTGATGAAACAAGCCCGGGAGGCACTTTCAGGGAAATGGGGAATAGCAATCGGAGCATTTCTTGTATATATTTTAATTGTTATATCAATTCAAATAATACCAATTTTTGGAGCAATTGCTTCTGTATTTATTACCGGACCAATGTCTTTGGGCTTGGCTATTTTTTCATTGAACCTATCCCGTAGTCAAGACGCTAAGCTGGAGCAAATATTTGAAGGGTTTAATCGGTTTGGAGTTTCCTTAGTAGCTTATTTATTAATGGTTTTGTTTATTTTGTTATGGATGCTACTTTTAATAATTCCAGGTATAATTGCTGCTCTATCGTATTCGATGACTTTTTACATTCTTGCTGAAGATAATTCAATTGGGGCAATGGAAGCCATCGATAAGAGTAAAAAGATGATGGATGGATACAAATGGAAATATTTCTGTTTAGGATTGAGATTTTTAGGATGGGCTTTGCTGTGTATTTTGACACTGGGAATAGGATTTCTTTGGCTTGTACCCTATATGCAAGTAAGTATGGCAAATTTTTATGATGATATAAAAGAAAGCGCATTCGAAAATAACTCTTTTTAGTATATGGGATCTAATCCTTTACAATAGTTAGAAAGAGCGCTATTAAAAATTCCGGGAATAAAAGATTAACCATTATAAATGCGGATTGGTTAATATATAAAAGGGGAATCAAATAAAAGAAGGCAAATGGGAAGAGGAGCAAAAAAAGTACCTGCCAGTAAAAAATCGGCAAGAACCAACAAAAAGGGAAGCCCTACTCAGTCTGCCAGCAGTAAGGCTGGCATCAAAAGGGTAGACATAGACGATCTTGAAAGAGAGCAGGAGTTGGAAGATAAATATGAAAAAGGACCGGATGAGGCAGCAAATAATGTACTCAGGAATCAGTCTAATAGAAATACTGAAAAACCGGATATAGATAAGCCATCTTATAGTTAAAGGTGGACAGGCTAAAAGGTGCAGGGCTTTTGTCCTGCACCCTTTATAATAGGATTTTAGTAATATCCTCTGTTATCATTAATTTTTAATTGCAATTCAGGAAGTGTAATCAGTTTAAATTTTGAAACGGCGATTTCTTTGTCTCCCAAAGAAAGCGTAAAGGTGCTTCCTTCTATTTTTTTTACTTCCCATTCATTATTCTTTAGGGTATCTACTATTTTATCCCCTTTTTTTATGATTGTGTCTTGTTTTATCGGAACCATTTTATCGGTTTTTAATGTCAATGAGCATTGTTGTCCTTTTCTCAAAAATAGTAAAAATAAACAAAGATTTTTTTGAAATAAGAGCAAACTTCAAAGCAAAGGCTTAATGGGCTTCCAGCCAATTTTCACCTATACCCACACCTACTTCCATAGGTACCTCCATTGGGATAGCATTTATCATAAAGTCAACTACGCCTTTTTTTATTATCTCTATTTCCTCTTTATGCACATCAAAAACCAGTTCGTCATGCACTTGCAACAGCATTTTTGAACGGAATTTGTTTTCATTCATCCAGTTATGAATGTTAATCATGGCTACTTTAATCAAATCGGCGGCACTTCCCTGAATCGGTGCATTAATAGCATTTCTTTCGGCAAAGCCTCTTTGTGTTATGTTTCTGGAATTAATATCTCTCAAATAGCGCCTTCTTCCCAGGATGGTTTCTACATACTGAAACTCCCGCGCCTTATTTACAGATTCATCCATATAGTTTTTAATTTCCGGGAATTCTCTAAAATAGGAGTCGATAATATCGGCTGCTTCTTTTCTGGGGATGCCAAGCCTTTGGCTAAGTCCAAAAGCAGAGATGCCGTAAATAATCCCAAAGTTTACCATTTTTGCCTTACTTCTCATTTCCCCATTTACTGCTTCTGGTTCAATTCCATAAACTTTGGCGGCTGTAGTAGTATGAATGTCTCGTCCTTGCCGAAATGCTTCAAGCATGTTTTTTTCCTTGCTGAAAGCAGCCATTATCCGAAGCTCTATTTGACTATAATCGGCAGAAAGAATAAGGTGCTCTTTATCTCTGGGTACAAAGGCTTTCCGAATTTCCCTACCTCTATTTGTCTTTATAGGGATATTTTGCAGGTTAGGGTTGGTTGAACTCAGCCTTCCTGTACTTGCAACCATTTGGTTATAACAAGTATGTACTCTTCCATCTTTTTTGCTTATGAGTAGAGGTAAGGCATCTACATACGTATTTTTCAGTTTTTGAAGTTCTCGGTAATTAAGGATGTCTTTGGCAATTTGATGCTCCATAGCGAGTTTCGCCAAAATTTCCTCTCCGGTAGCGTATTGCTTGGTTTTTGTTTTTTTTGCCTTATCATCTAATTTAAGTTTATCAAAAAGAATCTCCCCGAGTTGTTTGGGCGATGCAATATTAAACTCTTGTCCTGCTTGCCTATATATTTCCTGTGCGGTGGTTTGGGTCTCTTCTTGAAGAATCTTAGAATACTCATTTAAGGCGGCAATATTTAGGTTTATTCCTGTATTTTCCATTTCGGCAAGTACCGGAATAAGGGGTATTTCCACATCATAAAAGAGCTTTTCGGTTTGTGTTTCTTTTAGTACCGGGGCAAAGACTGTCTTAAGCTGTAAGGTAATATCCGCATCTTCGATGGCATATTCCGCAACCGTTTCAACAGCAATATCGCACATACTCTTCTGCCGGGCTCCCTTTTTTCCGATAAGGGCTTCTATCGGTACGCAGGAGTAGCCGAGGTAAATTTGAGCCAAGGCATCCATATTATGCCGCATATCCGGTTCAATGAGATAATGTGCTAACATGGTATCAAATAGGGGAGCGACAACCTCAATGCCATACTTTTTAAGTACCAGCATGTCAAATTTTATGTTTTGCCCTATTTTCACTATTTTTTTATGTAGGAAAGCAGGTTTAAATTCTGCCAAAATACGCTGTGTTTCATAAAAATCCTTGCTAAAAGGAATATAAAAACCTTCATTGCAATTCCAGGAAAAAGATATTCCGACGAGATAACATTCAAAAGCGTCTACGCCAGTGGTTTCGGTATCAAAGCAAAACTCTTCCTGTTGTAACAGGTTTTCCAGCAATAGTTTCCTGCGCTCGGGCGTATCCATAATGTGGTAGTCATGGGGTATGGTATCTATGCTATGCAACACTTTTGCTTCCCTTTCTTCTGCTACGGTCTCTTCATCCTTTGTAAAAAGAGACATTTGCGTAGTTTCTGTTGCAGAGACTTTTACCTTTGTTTCCGCTTCATTTCCCAGTACTCTTTTCTTTAAAGCGCGTAATTCCAACTCTTCGCAAAGCAGGCTAAAGGGGTCTTTTAAAGGACCTTTGTATAGAAATTGATTCTCATCAAAATCAATAACCCCTATTTCGGTGTGAATGGTAGCCAATTCTTTCGAGAGGATTCCCTGTGCGCCATAGGCAAGCACATTTTCTTTTAACTTCCCTTTTAGTTGTTCTGCATTTGCTATCAGATTTTCAATGGTGTCAAATTCTTCTATCAGTTTTTGTGCTGTTTTTTCACCAATACCGGGAATGCCGGGTATATTATCAACACTATCGCCCATTAGTCCCAGTATATCCCTAACCTGATCTATCCGTTTGATCTTAAATTTATCTAAAACTTTCGGGACATCGTAGACTTCATGCCCTCCTCCCATGTAGGAAGGTTTATATAAGAATACACAATCGTTTACAAGCTGGCAATAGTCCTTATCCATGGTTACCATGTATACTTCAAAGCCTTGTTTGCAGGCTTTCCAAGCCAAGGTGCCTACTATATCATCTGCTTCAAAGCCATCTATGCCGATAACCGGGATTTGAAAACAGGCTAATAACTTTTTTATATAGGGTATAGCAATTTGTATGTCTTCGGGTTGTTTTTGCCTGTTGGCTTTATATTGCTCAAAAGATTCATGCCGAAAGGTTGGGGCAGCAGTGTCAAAAGCAACACCTATATGAGTAGGGTTTTCCTTATAAAGAATTTCAAGCAGGGAATTTGCAAAGCCGAAAACAGCACTGGTATTTATTCCTGTAGAAGTGATTCTTGGGTTTTTTGAAAATGCAAAATGTGCTCTATAAATGAGTGCCATTGCATCTAGTAAAAAAAGTTTCTTTTTCTTGTCTTCTGTCATAAAATTAAAAGAAAGCTCTCATAAGCCTTATCGTTAACATGGATATTTGCCCTTGAAAGGCATTCGTTTTTTGTACGGACACCGGAGTAAATTCTACTCTCAATTGATACATATTATACCCTTGAAAAGTAATAGAGGCTTCTCCCATTACCACAGGTACCAGCATGGCTGTAGAGTAGTTTACTGCTGCATACGTAGCATTTAAGGTAGTTGAAAAAAATGAAAATTGCCCACCGACCCCAATACCGGAACCAAGGACGGCTTCCGAATTTCGTGAAGACCCCGACCCAAGCTTTAAAGTAAGGAAAACAGGGATATCGAGTGCAATACTGGTATAAAACAGGGATAGGGCGGCATTAGGATTTATCCCCGCCACAACTTCGTCTTTAAAATATTTTAAAGGGATATTCCCAGAACCCGTTATATTAAAAGATAATTGAGGGTCGGGGTCTACCGGAAAGTAACTATTATACTGTTCACTAAAAATCTCACCCTTCATTTTTATAAACCGGGCACCAGACCCAAATTCTATATTTTGTGCTGTCAATGGGAATTGTAGCAGCAAGAACATAGACAGGATAAAAAAGAATATTTTCATATATAAAGCAATTCTATTTTTATATCAATATGTCTAAATATTGTAAAAAAGTCCTTATTTCAAGCAAATGTTTCTGAAATAATAAGGTATTTAATTAACTTATAAAACTAACATTAATTTTAACGATGGCAATAATAAAAGAACTAATGGGTAAAAAGCCCACGTTTGGGAAAAACGTATATCTGGCAGAAACGGCAACCGTAATTGGCAATGTCGAAACCGGAGATGATTGCTCTATATGGTTTAACGTTGTTATTCGCGGAGACGTTCATTCTATTAAAATTGGCAATAAGGTAAATATACAAGATAATGCCATACTTCATTGCACCTATGAAAAAGCCTCCTTGAATATTGGAAACAATGTATCGGTTGGGCATGCTGCCATTGTGCATGGTTGTACTATTGAAGACAATGTCCTTATTGGTATGGGAGCAATTGTAATGGATCATGCTTATATAGAAAAAAATTCTATTATTGCAGCCGGGGCGGTTGTTTTGGAAAACACACGGGTTACATCGGGGTCTGTTTATGCGGGCATTCCTGCAAAAAAAGTGAAAGCGGTAAGCCCGGAAAGATTTAAGGGTACCGTTGAGCGCATTGCCAATAATTATGTATTGTATGCCTCCTGGTATAAGTAAGGAAAAGAAGGTAAGGAAAGGGGCGATAAAGCCCCTTTGTTAAATCTAAACGTGTACGCTCAGATCTTTGCTAATCTTTGTATGAAGTTCTATTTTTACACCTGTAAGTGCTTTTGAAACCGGACAGCCTTTTTTGGCTTCTTCTGCCAATTGTTTAAATGTCGCATCATCCATTCCGGGTACATCTCCCTCACACTCCATTTCAATTTTGGTTATGGAAAAGCCGTCACCGTCTTTTTCAATATGCACCTTATCTGTGGTCTTAATGCTTTTTGCAACATGCCCGTTTGCAGCAAGAATGCCAGATAAAGCCATAGAAAAACAAGCCGAATGCGCAGCACCGATTAACTCCTCCGGGTTCGTTCCTTTTTCATCGCCAAATCTTTTGGCAAAAGAATAGGGCACCTGCGAAATGGATCCGCTTTCCGTACTTATAGCTCCTTTTCCTTCTTTTATATTTCCAGCCCAAACAGCTTCTGCTTTTCTTACAATCATAATTGTTCTTTTTTAAATTGGAAAAAATGTTTTTTATTTTTCACTAAAACCGGCTATTAGCTTATTTGTTTAAAAAATGGCTCCATTTACTTATTACAACTTAGTTTCTAAGGCATCATACAAAACCTCAATAGTATGTCTTGCTTCTCTTCCTGTTCCATCCTGAATCTGATGACGGCAACTTGTACCCGGGGCAGCGATAATAGTATCTTTCTCCGCATTTCTGACTGTGGGGAATAAGACCAGTTCTCCTACCTGCATTGAGACCGCATAATGCTCTTTTTCATACCCGAAAGAACCGGCCATACCGCAACAACCCGAAGGGATTACTTCTACCTTGTAATTTTCCGGAATAGAGAGCAATTTTTCACTAAAGCTTGCAGAGGAAAGTGCCTTCTGATGACAATGCCCGTGAAGTTTAACCTTTTTAGATTCTTTTGAAAAAGAATGCCTTGCGATGTTTCCTTTATCAAATTCCCGGGCAATAAACTCATCAATCATAAAGGCATTTTTCGCAATCTTTTTGGCACTCGCTTTGTCTTCAACGAGGTCCGGATATTCATCCCGGAAACAGAGAATAGCCGATGGCTCGATTCCCAATAAGGGCGTTTCTTCATTAATAAGGTCTTTAAATACCGCTACATTTTTTATGGCAAGTTTTTTAGCTTCCCGAATAAGCCCTTTTGAGAGATAGGTTCTTCCACTTTCTTGATGCCTGGGCATCTCAACAGTGTATCCTAAAGCAGTAAGCAGTTTTACAGCCGTAATTCCCAATTCCAACTCGTTAAAATTGGTATATTCATCACAAAACAGGTAAACCTTTCCTTTTGAATGCTGGGGCTTAAAGTTTTTTAACTTCTTCTTACTCCAACTTCTTAAAGTTGTTTTAGATAGAAGGGGTAAAGGTCTTTCCTGAGCAAAACCAAGTACGCTTTTTAGAAGCTTACCTGTTATTGCATTGCTCATCACAAAATTTGCCAATCGGGGCCAATGGGCATTTATAGCGTTAGCCCTTCCATAATTGGCTATCATAAAGGATCTGAAAGGAACGCCATTGGCATCGTAATAATGTTGTAGGAATTCTGCTTTCATCTTGGCTACGTCTACATTGGAGGGGCATTCCGATTTGCAAGCCTTACAGGAAAGGCAAAGATCCATTGCCTCATATATTTCTTTATGGTCGAAAGCATTTTTTTTCCGGGAGTTGGTTAGGAACTCCCGTAAGATGTTGGCTCTCGCACGGGTTGTATCTTTTTCATTCCGGGTGGCCATATAGCTGGGGCACATAGTCCCACCCGATAAATGGGTTTTTCGGCAATCGCCGGAACCATTGCACTTTTCGGCAAGCCGCAGCACTCCATTTGTTTTAGAAAAATCGAAAACAGTATCAAATTTTCTGGTTTGTTGTCCCGATTCATAGCGGAGCGACTCATTCATCATGGGGGTATGGACGACTTTTCCCGGATTAAAAATAGCCTGTGGATCGAAGGTTGCTTTCAAATCGCATAAGATTTGATAGTTTTTTTCACCAATCATTTTTGGAATAAACATACCACGTACCCTGCCATCTCCGTGTTCCCCACTTAGCGACCCTCTGAATTTTTTTACAAGATCTGCCACATCATTAGTGATCTTAAAATATAAATCACGGTCTTCCGCATTTTTCAAATTCAATAGGGGGCGAAGGTGCATTTCCCCATCTCCGATATGCGCATAGTAAACGGCATCTTTATCGTATTTTGCAAGGATTTTTCGAAATGCTATAATATAATCATACTGGTCATTTACATCTACGGAAGTATCTTCAATACAAGCCACAGCCTTGGTATCCGGGTCTCCCGGTACATTAGCGAGAAGACCCAGACCAGCTTTTCTCAGTGTCCATATTTTTTTTACATCTGCTCCAAAAATAACCGGGAAATGATACCCTAACTGCTTTTCCCGCAGCTGGGTTTCCATCGCTTCGGTTATTTGGAGTACCTCTTCTTTGGTGTCTTTGGCAATTTCTACTACAATTATTGCTCCCGGATCGCCTTGCACAAAAAACCGGTTTTTTTGCTGTTCCATATTGGACTTAGTGCATTCCAATACCTTATCATCCAGCAATTCTATGGCATAAGGATTAAACTTTTTAGCTTCTACGGTTGCAAGGCAAGCTTCTTCTACCGTATTCAAATGCACAGCCATCACTGCTTGTACTTTTGGAGGCAGATCGACCAGGTTCAATTTTATGGAAGTGGTAAAAGCAAGGGTGCCTCCTGAGCCAGTGAGCAATTTAGAAAAATTAAATTTTGGCTTTCCTTTGGTAAAAGGGCTTGTTTCCAGCAAGGCATCTATTGCATAGCCATTATTTCTTCTCCGTATTGTTGGTTTGGGAAACTGGCTTCTTATTTCTTCCTGAACCTCCGGTGTAGAAAGGGTCTTTCCGATAAAACGGTAAAGGTCTCCTTCCAGGGAGTTTAATTGTTGCTTTTGCAGAAAGGCCTCATCGCTGATTTCTTTAAAACTTACTTCCGTCCCATCGGAAAGCAAAGCATCAATTTCAAGTACATGATCCCGGGTTGATCCATACACAATAGAGCGTGTACCACAGGAATTGTTCCCCACCATTCCACCCAACATACATCGGTTGGCCGTACTTGTTTCGGGGCCAAACATCAAACCATGGGGTTTTAGGAAAAGGTTAAGTTCATCGAGTATTACACCCGGTTCTACCCGCACCCATTTTTCCTGCGTATTTACTTCCAGTATTTGTGTGAAATATTTCGACACATCTACGACTATTCCTTTCCCTACAACCTGTCCTCCTAAAGAGGTGCCTGCTGTTCTGGGAATCAAAGAAGTTTTTACTTGTCGTGCAAAGGCAATAAGTTTTGAAATATCTGTTTTGGACTTTGGCCGGGCAACCGCCAAGGGCATTTCCCTAAAATCTGAGGCGTCTGTTGCATAGAGTCTTCTATGCATTTCATCGGTATAGAGATCTCCTTCAAGAGACCTCCTTAGCTCATCAAGTTTTGCAAGCATATCTCTTTTAACTACTATTCCAGGGATGCCCCTGAACCTAACTTAGGCAAATTTACGCTTTTTAAACAGTAAAAAAGGCTAAAAAATTACGGTTTACTGCTTTATTTCCTCTTTAAACTTAGAATGCTCCTATTTCATTTAATATTTTTTCTATCTTTGAGGATTGTGGTATTAGCTTAAAAGCGTTATGATAAACAGAGCATGTGTTTTTCTTTTCTTTTCTTTCTTTTTTCTTACGCAGTCTCTTTTTGCACAAAAAGATGGGATAGAATATTCAGGATTTTTTGACTCCTATTATTTTCGGGGACCGGTAAATTTTACCCTTGCTGGGGGGCTTACAACTTATCAGGGGGAACTCGGAAAGCTTTTTGAGAAAAAGACGGGGTATTATGCTTCTCTTGGCGCCAGCTATCAGGTTTGGCCAAGAACCTATTTTGGCGGGGAAGTAGGTTATGTAAACCTTGTTGGCTCAGCAGGGGATTCAACGGGTTTGGCTTTTTCCAATACCGGAATTCAAATAGATGCTTTTGGTCGTTTCCTTTTACTCGATAAAAAAGTAACCCGGCATAGCCAGTTACAAAAACGTCCTTATTTTATTCGCCCTTATATAATGTCCGGAGTCGGTCTTTTTTATACCATGACTTCCTCTGTTTCCTATGATATAAACAAATATATTGTTGACCCCTCGGTCGCTGAAATCAGTTTTCCTAAATATATATTTACAGTTCCTGTAGGAGTCGGGTTTCAACTATGGTTTTCAAACAGGGTTTCCATTATGCCTGAATTTGTTTACCATTTTGCCTTTTCAGACAATTTAGATGGTCTTAGTTTAAATACAAACAAGGCAGGTACAGACGGATATGCGACATTAGGATTGAAGGTGCAGATAACGCCACAGGCAAAACGGGTTCATAAGAAAAAGCATGCTTTGCCTCCTCCTGAACAATACGACGGGCCAAAAGGAACCGATTATCCTAAAAAAATAGAAGAAGCGCCTCCTAAACGGTATGGACAGTATAACCTGCCTCAGGAAGAAGCACCGCAAGAAACACAACCCGATAACGGTGGGTTTGAAGACAACACGCAACAAGAGGACAGCTTGCAAGATAATAGCGAAGAACAGCAGCAGGAAGCACCTCCTGCACAAGAAGAACAACAACCTGCTGATGATGGTTGGGGTTGGTAATCTCAATTATAGAATAGAAATTCAATAGGAATAAAAAAGAGGGATGAACACTCCCTCTTTTTTTATTTGTACATGAGCGCTCTCTTTTTACAATCATGAAAAACGATCCTCTTTTTTGAGAACTGCTTTTACCAGTTCGCCTTCCGGTGAGAAGTAGAGGACTTTTTCCTGTTTTCCTTGTTCTACTTCAATCTTATAGAGCAGAGGCTCTTTTGGGGTTTGATGTTCCTCAAAATCATCTTTGTCCCATTGGGCATATTCTGTTTTAGCCAAACTAGTCCAAACAGCCTGGGGTATTTCGTCTTTTTTAATCGATCTTTCTGTTAAAAGCCATTCCCCTTTTGAATTTAAGTAAGTTTCATATTTTATTCCGTTTTGGTGAAATTCGGCTTCATAAACCGCTTTCTTCTTTTTCCATTCCCAGTCATGGGCAGAGACTTCCGGGTATTTTTTCCTGAAGTTATCCTTTACAACCTGCGGCACTTCACTTTCTTTCAAGTCTTGCCCATAAACAGTAGTTATAAAGAATGCCAGTAGAATAACACTTATATTACGTATCGTTTTCATCCGTTTTTATTTTTAAATTCAACAACAAAATTTTTACCTTCTGTTTATAATTTAATAAATAAAATACGCTGATTGTTTGATTGTGTAGCTATCTAAACTTTTTATGCGATTAAGACCTAAGCGGAATAGAGCCTGCTTTGCGGAAGAAATCTCCCCATTATATATTTTCACTTTAACCTGCGTTCGATTATTAGTTTGACTGCAAACAAGCCAAAAAAAATGTATGTTATGTGAGCATAAAAAGGGAAAGCTATACTTTTTGCTAAAATAGGAAGCCAGGAGGTCTCAATAGCTTTGTTGTAAATCAAACGCAGGCTGATACTATTGTGCGCTAAGGGTAGAGCATATACCACCCCCTCGGGGTTTCGGTTT
>Ga0164242_10003474_pt1 | contig 17978 bp, 18 predicted proteins | sample OricomgcompostMG_FD_108783 | JGI IMG/M metagenome (GOLD analysis project Ga0164242, IMG submission 108783) | Miracle-Growth compost microbial communities from Emeryville, California, USA - Original compost - Miracle growth compost (MG) ... | reverse complement strand
GCGACGCGGATGCCATCAGCATCGGCGTGGAGCCGCGATTGGAGCCGCCTGTCGGAATCGAACCGACGACCTATTCATTACGGAGACCCGCATTCGACGCGGACCGGAAGGGCCAGTGCAGGCTCAGATCGGCCGTCCGACACGCCCAGACCCGCGCGCTCAAGCCCACCCAGGACTGGCACGGAGCATCCAAACGTGTCACAAACGTGTCGATCACAGGTGGTGCTATCGGCTTTGATGGACCGACTCCGTCGACACCTGGACGAGATCGACCGCCGCGTATCAGGAGGCCTACGGAAAGAGACTACGCCTCCCGCGGTCGGTCCTCTCGTACGCCTCAACATCAGAATTCGCTCTCCGCGGACGCTTGGGATAGCCGCCTGCGGTCGCTCGGTCGAGCTCCGGAACTCGTCGATTTGCCTCACCTATCTCGCCGATCTGCTGCGTAAGGTTCGCCGACCTGCTGACGTCGGTGCGCGGACCTGCGGCGCCAGGGTTGCTTCGTCCTATGTCGGCCACCAGTCACAGCCGGCCAACCAGGAGGGGTAGGTCATCATCATCGCCATCGACGCCGAAGAGTGGGCTCTTCAGCGCGGCCCGACCACGATCCCCAGCGTGCTCGCCGGGCGAGAAAGGGCTAGGCAGTTCGAGGCGGAACGCATCGCGGACCCGGTCGCGACGCCACGCCTCGCCACAGCTACCCAACGCCGCGTTCGCGGGTGGCCGTGGCCCCGCAACCGCGGGCCACGGTCGACCGATCCCAGCGATGGCGGTGGCCGCGATTGTCCCGATCACTGGGCCAAGCTGCTCGTGACCGGGCTCGCTCAGGCGAGACGATAGCTCGCCATCGGGGCGTAAGGACCAAGAGACCAGCGGAACGGATTTGGCAATGGCCGAGAAACATGTCGACGTGGCGGTGGTGGGTGGCGGTATTGGCGGCCTCGCGGCGGCCTTGGCTCTCGCCACGAATGGGCTGGAAGTCATGGTTCTAGAGCAGGCGCCCGCCCTGGCCGAGGTGGGAGCCGGCGTCATGCTGTCACCGAACAGTTTGCGTCTCCTTCGTCGTTGGGGTGTCGGACCCGCTGTGGATGCCGTCGCGGCCCCGATCCAGATCGAGTCCTTCTATCGCCGAAGCGACGGAACGCCCGTGACCCGGCTTGTCACGGCTGATTCGAACGGCACGATAACGTGCGCTGGAATTCATAGAGCCGACCTTCTGGGCGTGTTCGCCGCTGCGCTTCCAGAGAATGTTGTCGTACAGACGAACAAGCGGGTCACGGATATCAACAGCACGGAGAACGTCGCACGCCTTGCGTTTGAAGACGGCTCGGATGCTGTTACTGCGAACCTGGTCGTAGGAGCCGATGGTATCCAATCCCGGGTCCAGCATTTTGTCGTTTCGCCCTCAACGCCCGTCAACTCGGGAGTCGTAGCCTACCGGGGACTCCTGTCCACCGAACAATTGGCCGACTCATACAACCTTGCGACGACGTGTTCGGTGTGGATGGGTGATGGCAAGCACTTCCTTACCTTTCCCGTTCGGTCGGGGCGTCTCGTGAACTACGTTGCGTTTCTTCCGAGTGTAGAAAGCGCTGCCGAGTCGTGGTCTGCCGAAGGCGATCCGCGGCTGCTGCAAGAAGCGTTCGAAGGATGGGACCCGATTGTCGTCAAGCTCTTGTCGCTCATAGGGCGGACGCATTGGTGGGGCATTTATGATCGCGAGCCGCTGAGCCGGTGGGTTCGGGGCCGAGTGACGTTGCTTGGCGATGCCGCGCACGCCATGCAGCCACATATGGGCCAAGGAGCGAATCAAGCGATCGAGGACGCCGCCGCACTTGCGCTCTTGCTCCACCACTATGGCCCAAAGAACGTCAATGACGCGACAGCGACCTACGAGGCTCTACGAATGGAACACACTGCACGGGTCCAGGGAGGTTCGCGAGCCCAAGCAAAGCGCACTGACTCAGCCTACGACGACCTGAGCCGACGTGACGCTGACCTAGCCGCCGGGCTCTCGTTCCGGCAGTTCATCTATGACTACGACGTTGAGGAACAGGTGCACGCGTACCTGGGTCGACAAGGCCGCTCTGCGCTCTGACAAAGGCACGTTGACACCGTTCGCCACAGACCTGTCGACAAAGCACCAGAGTTCTCGACATGCATACTGAAGGCATTTTGAGCGGACAACGCCCACATCGCCCGTTGCTGCGCGAGAAGTCACGTTCGGTAATCGGTCGTGCTGCTTCCAGATTTGTAGCCACATCTCACGTCAAACAGCAGACAAGCGGAGGGCCTACCGTTGGCTGAGATCGTCTCCGAAGGTTGCGGATGGGACCTGAACGATTTGCGCCGCGGTCCCCGGACTGTCGGTCACGGCGGTCCCATGGAGATCGGGGCCCTCACTCTGGCAAGTTTGACACACCTCGCCCGTTTGATCTGGCCGAGCGGACACCGCGGTCGCTCCCGAAGCGATCAACACCGGCCGCGCACATCCGCCATCCCAGCGACAGGTCTTCGACCATCCGGCCCGTACTGGGTCTTCCTCGCTGACCGGCGTGGGCCGCGGTGACGCCCCGCTCGTCGACGACCTTCTTCATCCGCGAGACATCTCGCCGCGAGCATCCCGCGACCTCAACGATCTCGCTATAGCTACGACGAGCACTAGCTCCAGGATCCTTCGACAGTTCGGCAGCACCTGCTGCCTTTCGATCAAAGCGGCAGCGCTCGATACGCCACCGTCTGAACGAAAAGACAATCGGGCCGGTACCACCTACCCAGACCCGCGGTACCGACTACGTGCACTACCAGTACCGACCGGTGCTACGCGCCACTCAAAAACCTCACAATACCCATTGGGGCCAACAGGGGACATCATGTCCAAGGACACGGCTTCAGGGCCCCTATCTCGCCTACGATTCCAGCGGAGCAGTGCACCGCCATGCAGCAAGCGTCAAGTTCCACCGGCAGCGACGTTCCGTCGCTTCGCCAGCTGGATCTGCTCATACACGTGTGCGCGCAACTCCACGAAGCGTTCCATTCGCCTCGTCGTCAGCTGGTCGCGAACGTCGGGAAGGTCGACCTCTAAGTTCTCCTGGATCACGGTGGGCGCACCGGAGAGGACAAGGACTCGGCCTCCGAGATAGACCGACTCGTCAACATCATGGGTAACGAAGAGGATCGTCATCCCGAACTGATGCCATAACCGGCGGACCAGGTCTTCCAGCTCGGCCCGCGTCTGTGCGTCGACGGCGGCGAACGGCTCGTCCATGAGCAACAGTCTCGGCTGGGAGGCGACCGCTCGCGCAATCGCGACTCGCTGCTGCATACCCCCAGAAAGCTGCCACGGATAGCTCTGCGAGACGTGTTCGAGGCCCACGGCTCGAAGTGCCTCGATCACGCGGCCCTGACACTCTGCCTTTGCGAGGCCCATCGGCTTGAGTGCAAGGCCCACGTTCGCAGCAACCGACATCCATGGGAACAGGCTCCGCCCGTATTCTTGGAACACGACCGCGAGACCCTCGGGCGGTTCTCCGATGCGACGGCCCGAAAAGCGCGCCTCTCCAGAGGTGGGACTCAACAGCCCCGCGATGCACTTCAGCAGCGTCGTTTTTCCGCTTCCCGACGGCCCAACAATGCAGACGAATTCGCCCTGGCCGACCGAAAATGTGATATCGCGGAGCGCCTCAGTTTGCCCGCCTTTGGTGGCGTAGACCTTCCCGACGCTCGCAACTTCAAGGACAGCCCCACGATCTCTCACACCACTCAACTCATCCAGCACTCGTTGTCTCCTTGAGTCCGAAATACCACCTGAGGACACGCTTCTCGAGTCTTCCGAAAATCCATGCAATGACAAATCCGAGAGCACCCAACAGCAGTATGCCACTCCACATTTGCGGAATTGCAAAAATCCGTTGGAATTGAACGACCGCAAACCCGAGCCCATTCGAAGCGGCGAACATTTCGGAGACCAGCATCAGGATCAGCCCGATAGAGAGGCTTTGACGTATCCCCGCCATGATCCGTGGCATCGCACCTGGGAGGACCAGATACCACAGCCGCCGCCAGCGGCGAAGACGCAGGATTTCCGCGGTGTCTGCCATCACCTCGTCGATGCTCCTCACCCCTTCGATTGTGTTCAGCAGAATCGGCCACGCGCAGCCCAAGGCGATGACATCGATCTTCATCCAATCGTTGATACCAACGATCAGGAGCAGAATAGGGGCGAGCACCGTTGAGGGCACCGCCCGCAGAAACTCCAGAAGCGGTTCGAAGACCTCCCTCGCCTTTCGGTAGGTACCGAGGGGGATTCCGGCCGCCACTCCGACAATGATGGCCATACCTAGACCGGCAACGAGTCTTCTTAAGCTGGGTAAGACGTCCTCGGTCAGGCGGGGGCCACCCCAAACGCTCGGTACCATCTTTACGACCTTCACTGGGTCCGGTAGGAAGTAGCTCTGGCTGTGTTGCGCCAGGGCCCACCACAATCCGAACAGCACACACGGCAGCGCGAAGGTGTATCCCGTCGCCCGAATAGTGCGCTTCACTGTGTCTGGTCCATTCGAACCGACACATGCCACGCCAAGATCCGGCGCTCAGCAGTTCGCATCAGCACGTTCATCAGAATCCCGATGAGGCCGGTCACGACAACGAGGGCATACATGCGCGATACGTGCCCGGTTGATTGCGCCAAGGCAACCGCGTTTCCCAAACCCGGGGTTCCGATCAACAATTCGGCGCTGATAGCCAAGATTAGCGCCACGGTCGCCGATAGACGCAACCCGGTGAACAAGAACGGGAGCGTCGTGGGCCACACCAAGTACCGGATCCGCTGCCGCCACGTGAGCCGCAACACTTTTGCATTGTCGACCGCGACTGAGTCTAGGTCGGCGATGCCATAGAGTACCTGAATGAGAATTATCCAGAAGCATGCGTAGACGATAAGCAATAACTCGGCCTTAAGGCTGATGCCGTAGACCACCACCGCGACGGGCACGAGCGCAACCGAGGGGACGGGCCGAAGAAACTCGATTGTCGAGTGTGTCGCCCTTCTGAGGAAGGGTGAGACGCCAATCGCAACACCCAATGCGATTCCAAGAAAGCCCGAGATCGCGATTCCTAGCGCCCAGGCACGCATGGTCTGGCCTATCGCACGCCAGAAGCTCAACTCTGTCACCTGGCGTATGAGTTCGTGAAAGACCGCACCAGGCGAAGGCAGAAACTGCCCGTCAACGAGGCCTATCTCTGGAGCGATCTCCCAAAGCAGCAGGAATGCAGCCAAGCCTGCGATTCCTCGGACGGCGGCCATCGTTGAGGACAAATCTCGGGGGCTATGGTCGCTGTCGACCGGCCCGCTCAGTGCGGGCCGGTCGACGGCAAGGTCAGGATTATGGGCATGCTCAGTTGAGTACGACACCGGCTACGTCTGGCTCCTTGGGTAGCACCTTGTATTCGTACAGCAGTCGCGCGAAATTCTGGAGCGCTTGCTCTGGCACCTGGGTCGTCAGCTTTCCTAAAGGTATCGTCTTCGCGAGAGTCGGCGAGAAGTCGAACTGCTTCACCATCTCCTGGCGGACTTCCTCGGGATGTTCGGTGCCATACGTCACGACGTCTTTCATCGCCGCCTGGAAGTCTGCCAACTCCTTAGGATCCTTGGCGGCCGCTGAACCCGAGTAGGTCACCAGGACCGCGTCGCTGATACCAGCTTCGCGCTGAAAGTCTGAGATGACCTTCGCGCCATCTTGTTCTAGTTCCTGGGTGAACGGCGGGACGACCATGCCGGCATCGATCGCGCCAGATTTCAGTTGCGCGGCTACGTCCTGGAATCCAAGCTCCACAAACTTGATCGAGTTGGGGTCCTTTCCGGCTTTCTTCACAGCTTCGCGGATTCCCAGTTCGCCAGCGGCACCCAACGCATTCACAGACACCCGTCGGCCGGCAAGATCGGCGGTCGTCTTGATTCCAGAGGCGGGCATCGCCACAACGACGGAACTATCGGCTCCCATGTCAGAGACAGGTCCCTCGGCGTTAAAGCCCGTGGCGATGTGAACATCGAGCCCCTGTGCCCGCGCCGTCAAGACCGAGATCGGGCTACCGAAAGCGAAGTCCAGCTGTCCCGAGTTCAGGGCTGGCATGAGCGCAGCTCCGCCGTTCTGGGTATCGAACTCGACCTTGAGGCCGTGTTTGGCGAAGATACCCTTATCGGCCGCAAGATAGACCGGTGCGAGTGATCCTGATGGGAAAACCCCCAGCTTGATGGTCTTCATACCACTGCTGGACGATCCCGATCCTCCACCGCCACAACCTGCCAAAGCGGCCACGAGCACGAGCGTCGCGACAGCGGTGCAGGCGACGGTTAGTTTCCTCTTCATCCTAAAACGATCCCTGTTCTACTAGCGCAACTAGGACACTTCAAGCCATACAGCCAGCAAGCCTTGTGGAAGACGGGCGACTCTCGCCAACTCCTCGTCCCGCTACGTGGAACTGCAGGGGGCCGGCGCCTTAAACCCGTCACCGGGGCGAGCCAGGCCCCGCCGTCCCGCTAGCTCCTGGACCTCGGCGCCGGCGGCCCCGCGCCACATCCGAGGGGCGGTGTCAGGAACCTGGAAGAGCGATCACGTTCGGCCCTCCGTTGTGGTCAGGTCGCTTCGAGGGCTCGCCGCACAGTGATGCCTGCGCGCCATGCAGCCGAGCATCCACGCCGAGGGATCTCAGCCGATGGGACGGATTCATTGCTACGGGACCCGGCCACGGTGATTCTGGGTTGGAAAGATTGATCTGCCGACTGTATCCGTTTGGCATTCGCCCGTTAGACCGAATTCTGTACCTCGGAGGAGATAGACAGATGAACTGCGAAGAGCTTGCGGGAGGCGTGGCCGTTATCACTGGGGCGGGTTCGGGGATCGGCGCTGGTCTCGTAACCGTAGCGGCCGAAATCGGGATGTCTGTCGCCCTGGCAGATGTCGACCTGCCCTCCATTTCGATGCGTGCAACTGAGCTCAGCGAACAAGGAGTTGATGCGTTCGCAATGTATGCCGATGTTCGGAGTTCGGCGGACCTGATCGCTCTGGCGGACGCCGTATATGAACGATGGGGCAGGACAACGTTGCTTATTAACAACGCCGGCGTCGAATTGCATGGGAATGTTTGGGAAGTTTCCCCGGACCAGTGGCGAAACGTAGTCGATATCAACCTCAACGGCGTCTTCAATGGCATCAATGCGTTTGTTCCCCGGATGATTGCCGAACCGTCTCCGTCTCATGTCGCCACTATCGCGTCGGTGGCCGCACTTCGAACAAATCCTGGAACTTCCGCCTACGCTGCTACCAAGCATGGGAGTTTGGCAATGACCGAATGCCTGGCCTTGGAACTGGCCGGCATCGCGCCACAGATCAAGGTCACCGCAGTGCTTCCGGGCGCAGTTCGGAGCAAGATCGCCGAGTGTGCAGTCGTCGCGGAGACCGAGGGCGGCATCGCGAGTCACCAGAAGCTCACACGCTCGATCATGACACGAGGTTTGGATCCGGTCGTCGCCGCCCGCATCATGCTCACCGGTATCGCCGAAGGAAAGCTGCGGGTCCACACTGACCCCGATCAGTCTCGTGAGTTCATCCGTGACCGCTACGAGTCACTGAACGCCCTGTGAGCCAGTTTGCGCGCGCGGATCCCCCACGCGCCGAGAACTGCCCGCCTCTGCGGGAATAGTCACGCGTTCCACGCTCGCGCCGAAAGTATCTGGCGCTGCACACGTAACCCTCCCGGCCGGACAGCCCTTCCGCACCGCCGTCTGACCTTGAAGAGCTGCCTTGCAGACTTGCGTCGTCTATCAAGGACGACACCGGCTGACGTGGACGCAGGGAAGACCGGCTTTACCTTTCGACGCACGTCTCACCGAACCACCAAGCTACTGGGCATCTGGGCTATTGACCCTGGATCAGAGTTGACGCTCGGGTACTTCGACACTGAGACATGTCGCCTCCTCGGCGAGTCGCAGTTGACAAGAGAGCCTACTCGATGGGCGTCGAGGCGCCGCGGCCAAGTCGAGCATCTCCGACTCTTCGTCGCTTACGGGAGGTAGCTCCTGGTCGCCGGGATCGTCAACGTAGACGTGACAAGTCGCGCAAATCATCGCGCCGCCGCACTCGGCGACTATTCCACCTATTCCATTTTGTATCGCGGCCTCCATGACTGACAACCCGGGCTCGGCATGAACAGTTGTCTCTTGTCCATCAGCACTACGAAACACGACGCTAGGCATCTATTACCTCTGCTTGGCGGAGAAAGTGGAAGGTCGCCCCCAGTATGCAAACGGCTTCACGTCCGCCCCAGCACGAAGTTCCGATGAGTGGCACCAAGCCGATGCACAGTGGCACAGCAACGCTCGCCGCGTAATTAGCCCAGGTTCAACTGAACTCCGGCGACCGTATGTGTCGTTTGAGCTGGCTCGGACTGGACACTTGGCTGAGGTCTAATCTCCGTGTGGGTGCTGATTAACCAGCGCCCTGGGACCGAGAAGGTTCAGTATGTGCTCGGGCAGGCGAGTCTCTCTTTGTAGGGCCGGAACTCTACGGAAGGACTCGTGCTCGTCCGTCATAGTCAACGTCTAAAGCTCCTGCGCGCCTGGCCCAATGGAGCTCGCTATGAGGAGAGCGCGCGTCGTGCCTTCATGAAGTCGGCAGGACTGTTCAGGAATTGGCCCCCGACCAGTCTGCCCTGTCGATGGAATAGCAAGCTCAAGCGACTTGGGTCATCGTCGAAACGGACCTCGGTGACATCGTCGTCGACGGCGGGCAGCCCCACCATTTGGAGGCGGAGCTTTCCTTGGTTTGACCAAAACCACGGCGTCGCGGTTCGCTCCTGTGTCGGGAGGTCCAAGAGGCTCGCGGCTGCCGCCTGTCCCTGTGCGAGCGCATTCGGCACTGATTCGAGTCTGATTGCTGGAATCGACGATTCCGCGCGAACGATGGTGCAGTCGCCTGCAGCGACGACGCCCCGACGACTCGTGCGAGCGTAGCGATCGACAACGATGCCGCCGGCGACGTCGAGGCCGGCACTCTCCGCGAGATCCGTACGCGGCTCCATCCCGACTGCAACGAGCACGAGGTCGGCCTCCCAGTCGCAGCCGCTCGAATCACGGACGCCGACGAGAACGCCCGAGTCGTAGAGAGGACGTTCGACAACCGCATCCAACACGACGTGCGTCCCTTGGCACTCGTGATAACGACGGCACATCTCGGAGACGGCAGGCGATACGACTCGACCCATTAACTGTGAGGAGGCCTCGAGTACGGTGACGGCGCAGCCACCTTGTCGCGCGACGGCCGCGACCTCAAGGCCGATGAACCCGCCGCCGACAATGACTACTGATCTGGCTTGGCCCAGTTGCTCTGCGAGCCTGCACGAGTCGGCGAGTGTTCGTAGGTAGTGCACCCCCGGCCCTACGGGGAAGGTGGGCAACAGTCGGGGGGTGCCGCCAAGAGTGAAGGCGAGCCGATCGAATCCCAGGTCTCGTCCAGACTGGGTCGTGGCCACCCCACCCCCGTCCGGTGTTAACCACTCCAGCCGTATCACGCGCTCGCCGGTGAGAAGATCTATTCGTTGATGTTCGAAGTACTCCCGATTCCGTAAGGCCAGAGCGCCCGGCGATTCGGTTCCTGCCAGGAGCCCTTTGGATAGTGGCGGGCGTTGGTAGGGCAATTCGTCTTCTTCACCGGCAAGGGTGATCTGTCCCGAGTATCCGAACTCTCTGAGGGCGGTTGTGATGTTGATGCCAGCTTGGCCACCGCCGATGACGAGAACCTTTGAAGGCACGCTCAATGCTCAGCCTCTCCGAGTGCCATCGCCCCAGGGCGGTAGCTTCCCACCCGTAGCCAGGCGTCTCGGTCTTCCTTCTGTGCTAGGCAGAAGCTCGAGAGCTCAAGTGGCTCGAGATAGACCGACGCGTCAGTGTCGAGGTCCACGATCAAGAGTCGTGGACCATTCGCACTCTCGTCGATCGCAATACGGACAGCGGCGAACTCTGAGGCCAGGATTCCCGCCGGCGCGCACGCCTGCGTCTGTTCGATGTCATCCATGCCCGACGGTCCCGCTAGAACAATACGGTCATAGCAGGCAGCGCATCCTCGGCCTCAATGAGACGGACGCATTTCTCTGCGATGACGATTCTGTCTTCTTCGCGTCGAAGGCGGTGGTGAAGGGCACCTCCGAAGGTGTGCTGTTCTCCCCTGCGGCTCACGATGATGTGGAACGAGGACCAAAGACACATGTCGTCGCCGTCGGTGCTAGTCCTCAGGAGAGGAACGCCGAGGACGCGCGCGGTACGCGCAGGCGGGTCCTCGGTATGTGCACCGTTCGTCATCCTCCGCACGCGGTCGTGCATCTTCGGCACGTCGTCGTGGATATGGCACAAGCTGTCGCGCGGGTCGGTGGCGTCCGGCGAAACAGGCATCCAGTACAGCGCATCGGCGCTGAACATCGTCAACCACTCGTCGTGCGCTCGCTGGTCAAGCAGCATTGCCTCGCTGAGCACCACGCCTGCTAGGTCGGCCGGTGCGGGGCAAAGACCAGCGCGCGCAGATTCCACGTGAGTCTCGGTGCTCATGCTTCCTCCTTCATCAGCTCGCGCCAATGCCGATACTGTCCTCGCTGGGGCGTTTCGTCGGTGATATCGCCGCGTCGGCGCTCTCCGCTGACAACTTCTTCGCGGTGCATGCCACGGTCCAACCGAATCCAGGGATCCTGACCCTGCTCGATACCGCGACGAACGCGCTCGAACATCTCAAGGTCGTCCGGCTGTCCGAAGCCGGCCGGGCCGTAGAACAGTTCGTGGTAGCGAAGTCGCATGTTGTTGAGCGCCGGTGGCGCACCCTTCGCCAGCATGGGACGCAGCACCACCTCAGTCTGGTCAACGCTGACGGGATGAATCTCCCGGATGTGAATCCCCACCAACGCAAGATTCGGGAAGATCGCGAGATTGAACCCGGGTCCTGGTGTCGCGTCGTAGAGCGTCCCTGCGTTCTCAATTCCGAAGAATTGATCGAGGTCGGCTCCCGACTCGGGTGCGCCTGGCAGTGTGTCCAGTCGACGTCGAAGAGACGGCCCGGCGGCGACCCGCTGGTCCAACATTCCGTGACCATTGCCGAGCGCGACTGAGTCGGTCAGCCACTTTCCTGTGGTGTATTGAGTAGGCGCTGACGTGCGCTGCTGCATGAGGGACAAGAACGACGAGTGCACAAAGTTCGCGTGATAGCCGTCGAGGCTGTTCTCAAGTTGCGTCTTCCAGTTCGCCGTGAAGGTAAGGCGGTGGCTGTCTTTGATGGCGTAGAGCTCATGGCCCGGCACATGATCGAGGAACTTGTCGATGAACTCGACAGCAGCACCCAGATGCTCACCCAGCGGCGGTACGTCTTCGTCGAAAGAGGCAAAGATCAGTCCTCGATACGAGGCAACCACGGGCGCCCGGTACAGGCCTAGTTTCGACTTGTCGAGGCCGTCGTATCCCTCGGGGTACGCGAGTCCCTTCAGCTCCCCCGACTGGTCGTAAGTCCAGCCATGGAATCGACAGCGGAAGCTGCTCGAGTTGCCCTTCGCCCACTGGCAGACTGTCGCGCCTCGATGCCTACACCTGTTGACGAGTACATGAATCTGACCATCCCGCGACCGCGACACGATGACCGGCGTGAGACCAACAGTCGTCGTCTTGTAGTCCCCCGGCTCCTGAATCTCTGACTCGTGACCCACGTAGACCCAGGTGTGCATGAAGATGCGCTCCATCTCGGTGGCGAACACGTCCCCATCCAGGTAGATATCGCGATGAACGGCGTCCTCCCTCACCAGGTCGCTCATCGCTCGCACCTGCTCAGCCATTACCAAGCCCCTTTCTAGACCAGACACACCGACGACATTTGCATCCCTGGCTCCCGCGGCCCAGCACAGCGGCCCACTCATTGGAACTGGAGCTCATGAACCCCGGGGCTAGTGAGGCTCGCTCGGATCGGTGAGGCTCGCTCCGATGGCTGCAGGACGTCGCCGAGGACCAGGCTTCGCGCATCCTGGTACCGAGATGACCCGCCCAATGGGACGACTTCGGCTAGACGCCCAGCGATGCGCGTCATGATGCCGCCGTGACTAGGAATGTGGCGGCTGCGATGGTGCTAGACGCGCCCGGTGTGCTCAGACGCACGCAGGTCGATCGAGACCTCGGTGTCCGCGGCTGGCTCGCCGTGGAAGCGACCGGGATCTGCGGAAGCGACGTCGCATGGTACGACGGCAGCGTGGAGGTCACGTCCCCCACGATCCTAGGACACGAGATCGTCGGTACCGTTCTTGACCCACCAGATCTGGGCGTATCCGAAGCCATGACGTTGGCGCCGGTAGAGGCCGGGGACCGAGTGATGCTCGAGGAGCACCTTCCGTGCCTCAGATGCACCCAGTGCCTCCAAGGGCGGCACCGTGTTTGCTCGCGCTTACGCCGCTACGGCGCGATTGCCCTGGATACTAGCCCCGGGCTGTGGGGGGGATACGCGACCCACATGCACCTCGCCCCGAATACGCTCTTCCACAGGGTGCCGGCAGAGCTGAGTTCAGCCGATGCGACGCTGGCTATTCCGGTGAGCAACGGCATCGATTGGGTCACGCGCGGTGGCGCCCTGTCGCCAGGCGAGTCCGTCGTCGTACAAGGTCCCGGCCAGCATGGTCTCGCCTGTGTGGCCGCAGCTCGGCGCTGTGGCGCGGGACGTGTCGTTCTCACCGGAACTAGCGCAGACCGTGATCGTCTCGACGCTGGTCATGCACTTGGTGCGGACGAAGTGGTGATTGTCGACCAGGTCACCGACGTAACCGAGGCGGTTCTTGACGCTCTAGGCACGTGGGCAGACATTGTGGTCGACGCTGTGCCGATGAATCCCGAGCCGATCAGTATCGGGATCCGCGTGCTGGCGCCCGGTGGGCGCTTGGTTGTGGCCGGCGCCAAACGGGGACGACCTGCGGCGGTGGACACCGACATCATTTTCAAGCGTGAGCTCAGCATCGTCGGCGTCGCAGCGCGGGCATCTCGGGCTCAGGCTCTCGCTTTACAGTGGCTCGCTGAAGATCCGACACTGATTACAGCATTCGCCCCGGAGAGACTCCCGCTCGACCAGGTCGAATTGGGGCTTCGTTTGGCCGCGGGTGCTCATGCGCCGGATCATTATCCAGTGCACGTCGTGGTAACTCCCTGATTCTGCCTGCGGCGGGCCGCTCCGCTCGGGGCCGTTTGGGTGCCCGATTCTCGACTCGGACCCGATAGTCGACCTGGGCTATGGCAGCACCAGTCGGCCCGGCGCCTGCGACTACTGTATCGATCGATCCGTGACGTGTGTGCCTACGTGCTGGCGAACCAGGTCACAGAAGTCGTCCGTTCGCTCGATTTGAACCCAATGCCCGCAATGCGAAAAGACGTGCAGGTCAGCGGCGTCAATCCGTTCAAACAAGTACAGGGAACTGGCGAGGGGGATGACTTCGTCTTCACGCCCATGAAGAAGTAGTGTCGGCTGGTTCACTGATTTGAGTCGGTTCTCGCTCAATGCCAGAGCGTCAATCCATCTCTGTCGCGGAGCGGGAAAGAGCGAGCTGTACAGCCGGGCTGACTCCGGACGGGCGGACGCTTCGAACCGTGCCTGTGCCAGCGTTTCCGGGAGTCTTCCCGTGTCGTAGGTAAAGACATCAAGCAGGTGCTCCATTGCGCTTAACGACGGCTCGTAGCCCCACACGGCATCCAGGCCGGCTGTCAGTTCGAACTCTGACCCGACGCTGCCCATCAAGACGAGCTGGCTCACGCGATCGGGGAACTCCGACGCCAGCCACAGCGCGAGTGCTCCGCCAAAGCTATTCCCGACGACGGCGACGCGGTCGGTCTCAAGCTCATCTAGAAAGGTGGTGACGAACTCGAGCCACATCTCAAGATCGGGTGTGGCGCCATCCGCCACCGTGGTGAAGCCAAAGCCGGCGATATCGGGCGCGATAACGCGATGGTCTCGTGCAAGGTTCGGCAGGGCGAGTCGCCAGTTCGCCCACGCGGACACCCCGGGGCCAGAACCGTGCAGGAGGAGAATGACCGGCCCGTCCCCTTGGTCATGGTAGTTGGTCTTGAATCGCCCGTGGAGAAGAGTCCGTCCGAGTTCCGGATTTCCCTGCCGCTTCTCACTCATTGGTCGTTCCTGACGTTGCGGACTCCACACGATGCAGGAAGTCCGATGCGAGCGAGTTGAACTCAGCGGGCCCTTCGAACTGGGGCCAGTGGCCGACGCCCCTGATCATCACAAACTCGCCGTTGGGCGTCATTGAGGCAGCACGCCTCCCATTCTCAACTGAGCCACCGGGATTGAACTCCCCCCACAGATACAGCACCGGCATCGAGAGCTTCCCGAGCCGTTCGGGGGTAAGACTGAATGCGACCCGGTCCGGCGAGTCGTAGGGAAGCATGTGATGTAGCTTCGCGGTGACGGCCTGCGCCTGTGGGGTGGAATAGAGTTGGTAGCGCAGGCGCACCAGTTCCTCGGGACATTTCGTCTTATCGTGAAACAGTAGGTGAACTCGCCGCCTCACAGATTCCATCGACAGCTCGTCGAGGCTGGCACTGGTTTTCACCATGCCACGGCGCTCTGCAGCCTCGTGAGGGTCTTCGCCCTCTGGCCACCGGAAGACCGCACCAGTATTGTTGATGATGCTGCGTACCCGCTCGGGGGTCTCAAGCGCCAGCCAGGAGGCGACCCATGCGCCGAGTGAGACTCCGGCAAAGTGCGCGGACTGAATGCCGAGTGCATCCATCACGTTACGTACGTGGTCGGCGTAGTCGGCTGGCGTGTAGTCCAAATCAGCCGCCTTATCGGTTAGGCCGTGGCCGATCATGTCAATGGCAACCACTCTGTTGTTCGCGGACAGTGCCTGCACGTTGCGTGCCCAAGTTTCGACGTGGCCGCCTGTGCCGTGGAGAAGGATCAGTGGGCTTCCGGTGCCGGCGTCCAAGATTCGAGTGCGTACACCACTGGCGTCGACCCAGCGGACTTCCGTGCCCAGCATCGACTCCCAGAGCGTGACCTCGACATTCGACGCGACGACCATGAGGCTTCCTTTCTAGATACGGGTCTGGGTCGTCTGCAACTGTTCACCGGACGCTGGGGCGTGCCAAGCGGCTGGGCCCACCCAACGGAACGAAACCCACGGCGGCCCTGGGCCCGACGCTGGCAAGGGATACGCGTGCAGACGTCCCGCGGTGGGCAAAATCAGTGAACCGGAGAGGTGGCTCCCGTGCCGGTGGCGACATCCTCTCCGGGCGACCGTGAAGAGCCACGGGAGTTCGCGCAAGAAGCCACGGAGAGCCGCTGATATCGGTCCATGGGTGCCGCGAAGTTGGCGGCTCGGCTGGGGGCTAGGTCTGGCTTCTCCGAAGGGCTGAACGTCGCTGCCCAGCCAGAGCGGTGTCCCGTCGGGCGGGAGCGCAGCCCCCGTTACCAAGTCGTGTCGTCGGCGCTAGCTGAGCGCCACGAAGGGTTCGGCGCGGTCGGCAATGAGTTCGCGCCAGGTGCCGACCTCGGCAAATGCGTGCGCCATGATGTCGAGGGCCGGTTGCTGGAACTGGTCCGGCGCGGAGGTGCAGTCCGATGCAACGAGCATGTCGAAGTCTCGTTGCTGCCCCGAACGCACGGTCGATTCGACGCAAATACTCGTGACAACCCCGGTGACGAGCAGCCGGTCCACGCGCATCGCGCGGAGAACGGTCTCGAGGTCGGTGTAGAGGAAAGCGTCGAAGCGCGACTTGTCTATGACGACGTCATCCGCCGTAGGACGTAGTTTCTCGTGGATCTCTGCGTCCCAAGAGCCGCGAATGAGCGGCGGTGGGTCCATCCGCCACTTTTTCAAAGTCGTGGCGGGAATGTCGACAAAGTTCGACCGGAAAACGTGTCGCGTGTAGATGATCGGCAAGGTCAACTCGCGGGCCGTCTCCAACAAAGCGGCATTCTCGGCGATCACCCCCGCCACATTGGGCAGCACAGCACCTTGTGAGGGCAGAGAGCCCTGTGCTTCAAGGAAGCCATTCTGCATGTCGATCAAGAGCACGGCGGTCGTCATAGATCGCTATTCTCGCATGCGCGGCGAAAATCCACGTAGCTGTAGCGCTCACCTCATATTGTTATACAGCTGCGGGACGCAGCGCGTGTCTCGCGGTGACGCGGGGCAGATGACCGCCGACGGCCGCCGAGGTCGCAGACTTGGGCGACGGCCGGGGCTGGTGGGGCTTGCGCGTGTCGGCCTCAAGGCGATCTGGCGCCGCGTGTAGCACCAGTGCGCCCAGTAGAACGCGCCCGACAGGGCCGAGGGCGGATGCGGCCCCACTGGGCTCACGAAGTGTCAGGCACGAGTACTGCGATCGCCGCAATGGGAGGGGAGTTGTCATCTCATTACCCGGAGTCACCGAAGTGGCCCGAGCGGCGACCACACCAACACGGCTGTCGACCTGCCGCGCTTGGCGGGCGGCGTCGTTCTTGACGAGCGGGGTGAGTTGGCGGCCCAGCTCTCAGGGTAGCGATCACGTACGGCGCACGTCCCTCCAGCGGAGCCGTGGACGCGACGCGTTGCACAGGTCGCGCAGGCATGGGCACCGGCATTTGCACGCAACGGTGCCGCATACCGGCCAGTGGAACAGTTCGATGGCCGCGGTCGCCACCGGACGACGACAGTGTTCCTATGAGCGAGGTTCCCACGACTGAGCGCAGTGTGAGTGCGGAGGCGATTGCGGAGGCGGCCGGGCGGCTGCGTGGTGCGGCAGCTACCGGCGTACCCGTTGCGCCGGTGCGCGACCTGATCGGCAGCACCGACATCGAGGCGTCGTACGCCGTCCAGAACGCCAACATCGCCGCGGCCGTGGCCGGTGGACGCGTCGTGCTCGGCCGCAAGATCGGGCTGACCTCGGAGGCGGTGCAGCAGCAGATCGGTGTGGACACCCCCGACTTCGGCTGGTTGCTCGACGACATGGCCTATCCCGACGGCGCGATGATCCCCGCGGCCCGCGTGCTGCAGCCGAGGGTGGAGGGCGAGATCGCCTTCGTCCTCGGCAAGGACCTCGCCGACGGTGACCTCGGTCCGGCGCAGGTGCGTGACGCGGTCGACCACGCGGTCGCGGCGATCGAGGTGTGTGGCAGCCGGATCGCGGACTGGGACATCAGCTTCGGTGACACCGTCGCCGACAACGCCTCGGCGGGCGTCTACGTCCTCGGCGGCCGGAAGTTGGGGCTCGCCGACTTCGACCCCGTGGGTGTGGCGATGTCGATGAGCGTCGACGGCACCGAGGTCTCCACCGGCACCGGCGCTGCCTGTCTGGGCGATCCGCTCAACGCGGTCGCCTGGCTGGCTCGCTATGCCCGCGACTTCGGCGAGCCACTGCGCGCCGGGCAGGTACTGCTCTCCGGGGCGCTCGGCCCGATGTACCCAGTCGAGCCGGGCAACGACGTGGTCGTCTCGCTGTCCACCCTCGGCACCGTGTCGGTTACCTTCACCGACTGATCCCCTCACTGGTCAAGGAGCACTGCCATGACGAAGACCAAGGTCGCCATCATCGGCTCGGGCAATATCGGCACCGACCTGATGATCAAGGTGATGCGCACCAGCAAGTACCTCGAGATGGGCGCGATGGTCGGCATCGACCCCGAGTCCGACGGCCTCGCCCGCGCGGCCCGCTTCGGCTTCGCCACCACCCACGAGGGCGTCGACGGCCTGATGAAGTTGCCGAACTTCGACGAGATCGACATCGTCTTCGACGCCACCTCGGCCAAGGCACACATGGCCAATGCCGAGAAGCTGCAGCCGCTCGGCAAAATCATGATCGACCTGACCCCGGCGGCGATCGGTCCGTACGTCGTACCCGCGGTGAACATCGACGACCACCTCGACGCACCCAACGTCAACATGGTCACCTGCGGCGGCCAGGCCACCATCCCGATCGTCGC
>Ga0164242_10003473_pt1 | contig 17984 bp, 14 predicted proteins | sample OricomgcompostMG_FD_108783 | JGI IMG/M metagenome (GOLD analysis project Ga0164242, IMG submission 108783) | Miracle-Growth compost microbial communities from Emeryville, California, USA - Original compost - Miracle growth compost (MG) ... | reverse complement strand
TGGTGGGCCGGGATCGGCGCAGCGCGGCCGCCGAGCGGATCTACGCCGCGGCCGCCGACCTCATCGCGCGCCGCGGCTACGACGGGTTCACGATCGAGGCGCTGGCGGCCCGGGTGCACTGTTCACCGGCGACCATCTATCGGCACGCCGGCGGCAAGGCGACGATCCGTGATGCCGTCGTCGGTATTCAGGCGGCCCGCATCGTCGACACCACGCGGGAGGCCATCAAAGACCTGCGCGGCCCCGAGCGGGTGGTGACCGCCACGATCATGGCGCTGGAACGGCTGCGCTCCGATCCGCTGGCTCAGCTGATGCGGTCGATCCACGCGGCCCCGGTCAGCGACTGGGTGATCAACTCGCCCACGGTGACGGCCCTGGCCGCCGAGATGCTCGGGCCCGGCCACGACAACCCGCTGGCGGCGCAGTGGCTGATCCGCGTCTTCCTGGCGTTATGGGGCTGGCCGCTCAAGGACCCGGCCGCCGAGCGCGCCCTGGTGCACCGCTTCCTCGGCGCGTCGTACCGCCCGGGCGGGGAGAGGGATTCGATTTGTGGAGCCTAGGGGAATCGAACCCCTGACACCCGCCTTGCAAAGGCGAATGATGCTGCAGTTCAGCGGATTACAGGCTAGCCGACGTGCCAAAAGACACAACTTTAGTTAACAGTAGTTATCTGTAACTGTGGTCCAATTGTGGTCAAAATGGGTTCGTAGAGCCGCGGCGAGCGTGCGAGCATGTCCCGATGCTCATCGCCTACATAGATGAGTCCGGCAACACGGGCGACCCAACCAAAGGCGGGTCCCTGACTTTCGTGCTCGGGTGTGTGCTCGTCGATTCCGCCAACTGGCCGGCTGCCTTCGACGGTCTGCTCAATTTCCGCCGGCGTATCCGGGGCAAATTCGGTGTACGTATGCGCTCCGAGATCAAAGCCAACTACCTGTTGCGCAACTCGGGTGACCTCCGCGCCTATGGCCTCGGTCAAGGTGCACGGCAGCTCATATACCGCGCCCACATGCGCGTGCTGGCGTCTCTCGGTATTCGAGCGTTCGCAGTGGTCATCGACAAGCGCACGGGATACACGGCCCCGACTGCTTGCTTCGACCTGGCCTGGGAGACGCTGCTGCAGCGACTCGAGAAAACAAGTGGTGCCGAATCCACCGAGTTCCTCGTTGTCCACGATGAAGGCGAAAACGATGCGGTTCGCAGGTGGGTGCGAAGAGCTCGCAGATACCTGACTGCCGGGAGCGCGTTTGGCACCGGCACGCTCATGTCTGCGGCGAAACTACTGGTCGACGACCCCGTCCCGCGTCAGTCCACGCAGTCATACTTCATCCAGGTCGCCGACCTCGTTGCTTACGCGGCGTTTCGAAGTGTCATTCCCGCAGGTCCAAACATCGCCAGCATCTGCCCGCAGTCGATGTGGGGCGAACTGGGCGACGCGACACATACCGCCGTCAACCGGCTGAAGCGACGCGCCGAGCCCGGAATCGTTCTGCGCACCATCTGACGTGGCGGCATCTCGAAAAATTAGAGGCCCCGCTCCGCTGCTCGCGGAGACGGGGCTGAAAGTGCCTAACCGGGTCATGAGGACCCGGGTCAGCGCTTAACTACAGGCTACTCCACGTTGTAAAAAAAGTAAAACAAGGCGCATACTCGACCGATGACAGCGCCAGACGGACCGCACCCCGTCAGTTCCCGGCTGCAGGTGCGCTTGCCGATCCGGCTGGCCCGCAGGCTGCACATCGAGGGCGGAGACTTGGTGTACTGGCGGATTTCTGACGACTTGCCGGACGTCCTCCAACTACTTCCCGAGGAAGTCGTCGAGCGCAGATACAGCGCCGGTGAGCGACTGGAAGCAGCCGAGCACGAGGTGGGTCAAGAATTGATTCCCGATAACAAACCTGCGAAGGACGAGAAAGGCTGAGCAGCCGGGGTGTTGCCGCGTCGCGGCTGACAACTGTTCAACAAGCGGGGGAGTGCAGCGGCGGAACGGAGCACCGGCCGATGCGACCGATCCACCAGCCCCTCAAGGCCCGACGCCTCATAGCGGGCCAACCACGCGTGCAGCGTCTGGCGCGACACGCCTACCTTCTCGGCAACCAGCGAAATCGACAACCCATCGCTGATCACAGCCAACACGGCCTGATACCTCTGCTCGGCCACGGTTAACTCCTTCATCGAAGGAGTGTCAAGGATCAGCCGAAGTAACTGTCAAGCATCAGCCGAAACACTGTCAGGCATCACCCGAAGCCGAAACGTCAAGCATCAACCGAGGTCATACATTCGATTTGTGGAGCCTAGGGGAATCGAACCCCTGACACCCGCCTTGCAAAGGCGGTGCTCTACCAACTGAGCTAAGGCCCCGCTACCGTGACCCCTCATTGTGGCCCAGGGGCTGACCGGAATCCTGCACGGCCACGTGCCAGACCTCCACCCCGCGCCGTGACCACGCCACCGCCGCCAACACGGCGAACAATCCCAGTGGCAGCGCGAGTCGTACGCAGCGTCGTGACGGGCACATGGTGGTGGGCCTAGGAGGACTCGAACCTCCGACCTCTTCGTTATCAGCGAAGCGCTCTAACCGCCTGAGCTATAGGCCCGTACTGGCGTACGGCCGAGCGACGAGATTACCGCACCGGCCGCCCGACTCCCAAAAGCACAGCATCCACGCTAGTCGCGATCGGCCAGGGTGACCTCGATGCCGCCGATCAGATCGGTGGCCAGGTTGTAGATGAACGCCGCGATGGTCGCCATCGCGGTCAACAGCACGATGTTGACCAGGCCGATCAGCACGGCGCCGCCGAAAATGGTGCCGCTGGACACCAATTCGCCGCTGCTGCCGCTGGTGTTGTTCAGCAGGTCCCCGACGTTGCTGTTCAACTTCGACCACACGCCCATGCCACCGAGCACCAGGTAGAGGAACGCGACGGCGATCATCCAGACGAAGAACAGCGCCACCGAGAGCAGCAGCGACACCTTCAGGGTGCTCCACGGGTCGATCCGGCGGATCTGCATGCTGGCGCGAACCGGCCCGCGGGTGCGCCGCGACACCTGCACCCGGTCCCGGTTGTCCCGGCCCTCGCGGCTCTCGCCGCTCACTGGACGACCACCGCCTTGCCCGCCGGTCGTCTCGGCACCGCGCTCGGCGGCCGGCTTGCGGTGCGGGCCGCGCGGCACCGGCCCCGACAGGTCGGGCAGTTCGCTGGCGTAGGCCTCGGCGGGGGGTCCCTCACCGCGCTCCGGCTCCTTGGCGTGCGACGCCGTGCCCGGTGCCGCGGTGCCCGAGATGAAGCGGTTCAGCCGGGCCTCGGCCCCGCCGCCGGGCCGCTTCTCGGTGGGCGGCTCGTTCTGGCGCGGCGGGGGCTGCTGGGGCCGGGTGCTGCCGCGCTGCCACGGCGGTCCGTCGCCTGCCTCGGGGGCGCGGCCACCCGGCGCCGGCGGCGTCGCCCGCCGCACCCCGGCCCGCTCTGCCGAACCGTCCCCGTTGGGGGTCTCCCCCTTCTTGGGTGCGCCCGGCTCGTTCGGTGAACTCACCCCGACTCCTTAAGTCTCCTAGCCGGCCGCCCAGGGCAGTGGCAGTCGCGTTATGTGTGGTCCGGCTGAGTCTATTGCCCGGACCCGGTGGCCCGGTACCGGCTAGCCGTCCGACCCCGCGGCACCGTCGCTCTCCTCGACGGCCTCGTCCGCGGCTTCCTCGGCGTTGCGGGCGATGGCCAGCAGCGTGTCGCCCTCACCCAGATTCATCAGCCGGACGCCCTTGGTCTGCCGTCCCGCCTTACGGACCTGGCCCGCCGCGGTGCGGATGACACCGCCGCCGGAGGTGATCGCGTACAGCTCGCTGTCCTCGTCCACAATCAGCGCACCCACCAGCCTGCCACGGCGGCGGTCATACATCACGGTCAGCACGCCCTTGCCGCCGCGGCCCTGCACCGGATACTCCTCGATCGCGGTGCGCTTGGCGTACCCGCCGGACGTCGCCACCAGCAGGTAGGTGCCCTCGCGGACCACGTTGAGCGACAGCAGGTAGTCGTCGGCGTTGAAGCGCATGCCCTGCACACCGGAGGTGGCGCGGCCCATCGGGCGCAGCGCCTCGTCGGTCGCCGAGAACCGGATGGACTGGCCGTTGGCCGACACCAGCAGCAGATCGTCCTCGGCCGAGCACAACACCGCGCCCACGAGTTCGTCGTTGTCGCGCAGGTTGATCGCCACGATGCCGCCCGAACGGTTCGAGTCGAAGTCGGTCAGCTTGGTCTTCTTCACCAGGCCGTTGCGGGTGGCCAGCACCAGGTAGGGGGCGTCCTCATAGCTGCGGATCTGGATCACCTGGGCGATCCGCTCCTCGGGCTGGAACGCCAGCAGGTTGGCCACGTGCTGACCGCGGGCGGTGCGAGACGCCTCGGGCAGTTCGTAGGCCTTGGCGCGGTAGACCCGGCCCTGGGTGGTGAAGAACAGGATCCAGTCGTGCGTCGAGCACACGAAGAAGTGCCGCACGATGTCGTCCTGTTTGAGGCCGGCGCCCTGCACGCCCTTGCCGCCCCGCTTCTGGCTGCGGTACAGGTCGGTCTTGGTGCGCTTGGCGTAGCCGGTCTCGGTGATGGTGACGACGACGTCCTCGCGGGCGATCAGATCCTCGTCGCTGACGTCGCCGTCGGCGGCCACGATCCGGGTGCGCCGCGCGTCGCCGTGCTTTTCGACGATCTCGGCGAGCTCGTCGCGCACAATGCCGCGTTGCCGTTCCGGCTTGGCCAGGATGTCCTCCAGGTCGGCGATCTCGGCCTCGATCTTGGCCAGGTCGTCGATGATGCGCTGCCGCTCCAGGGCGGCCAGCCGGCGCAGCTGCATGTCCAGGATCGCCTGGGCCTGGATCTCGTCGATGTCGAGCAGCTCGATCAAGCCCTGCCGCGCGATGTCGACGGTTTCCGACGCCCGGATCAGGGCGATGACCTCGTCGAGCGCATCGAGCGCCTTGACCAGACCGCGCAGGATGTGGGCCCGCTCGTTGGCCTTGCGCAACCGGTAGGTGGTGCGCCGGACGATGACGTCGAGTTGGTGGTCGACGTAGTGGCGGATCAGCTGGTCGAGCCGCAGGGTGCGCGGCACCCCATCGACGATGGCCAGCATGTTGGCGCCGAAGCTGGTCTGCAGCTGGGTGTGCTTGTAGAGGTTGTTCAGCACCACCTTGGCGACGGCGTCGCGCTTGAGCTCGATGACGATGCGCAGCCCGACCCGGTCGCTGGACTGGTCCTCGATGTTGGAGATGCCGGCCAGCTTGCCGTCGCGCACCTGCTCGGCGATCGAGGTGATGAAGTTGTCGTGGTTGACCTGATACGGCAACTCGGTGATGACCAGCGAGGTGCGACCGCGCGAATCCTCTTCCACCTCAACGACTCCGCGCATCCGGATGGAGCCGCGGCCGGTCTTGTAGGCGTCGGCGATGCCCTGCGTGCCGACGATCAGGCCCGAAGTCGGGAAGTCGGGTCCTTTCACCCGTTCCATCACGGCGGCCAGGGTGGCCTCTTCGTCGGCCTCGTAATTGTCCAGCGCCCAGAACACCGCCTCGGCGAGCTCGCCGAGGTTGTGCGGCGGGATGTTGGTGGCCATGCCGACCGCGATGCCCCCCGACCCGTTGGCCAGCAGGTTGGGGAACCGGCTGGGCAGCACCGTCGGCTCTTGCACCCGGCCGTCGTAGTTGGGAATGAAATCGACTGTCTCCTCGTCGATTTCGCGCAGCATCTCCATGGCCAGCGGGGTCAGCCGCGCCTCGGTGTACCGCATCGCGGCCGGCGGGTCGTTGCCCGGCGAACCAAAATTGCCCTGCCCGTCGACCAACGGATAGCGCAGCGACCACGGCTGGGCCATCCGCACCAGGGTGTCGTAGATCGAGGCGTCGCCGTGCGGGTGGTAGTTGCCCATCGTTTCGGCGACCGACCGCGCCGATTTGGCGTGGCTGCGGTCCGGGCGGAAACCCGAGTCGTACATGGCGTAGAGCACCCGGCGGTGCACCGGCTTGAGGCCGTCGCGCACCTCGGGCAGCGCGCGGCCGACGATCACGCTCATCGCGTAATCGATGTAGCTGCGCTGCATCTCCTGCTGGATGTCGACCGGTTCGACGCGGTCGGCGGCGTCACCGCCGGGTGGCAGCGTGGTGTCAGTCATCTATTCCTCGTTTAAACGTCTAGGAAGCGAACGTCTTTGGCATTGCGGGTGATGAAGCTGCGGCGCGCGTCGACGTCCTCGCCCATCAGGATGGAGAACAGCTCGTCGGCGGCCGCGGCGTCGTCCAGCGTGACCTGGCGCAGCACCCGCACGGTGGGATCCATTGTGGTTTCCCACAATTCCTTGGCGTCCATCTCGCCCAGCCCCTTGTAGCGCTGGATGCCGTCGTCCTTGTTGATCTTCTTGCCGGCCTTCAGGCCGGCCTCGAGCAGCCCGTCCCGCTCGCGGTCGGAGTAGGCGAACTCGGGATCGCTGCGCTGCCATTTCAGCTTGTACAGCGGTGGCTGGGCCAAGAACACGTGCCCGTGTTCGATCAGCGGCCGCATGAACCGGAACAGCAGCGTCAACAACAGCGTCGAGATGTGCTGGCCGTCCACGTCGGCGTCGGCCATCAACACGATCTTGTGGTAGCGCAGCTTGGTGATGTCGAACTCGTCGTGAATCCCGGTGCCCAGCGCGGTGATGATCGCCTGCACTTCGGTGTTCTTCAGAACCCGGTCGATGCGGGCCTTTTCGACGTTGATGATCTTGCCGCGCAGCGGAAGGATGGCCTGGAACATCGAGTCCCGGCCGCTTTTCGCCGAGCCGCCGGCCGAGTCACCCTCGACCACATACAATTCCGACTTGCGCGGGTCGGTCGACCGGCAGTCGGCGAGCTTGCCGGGCAGCCCGCCCAGGTCGGTTGCGCTCTTGCGGCGCACCAACTCTCGCGCCTTGCGCGCGGCGATGCGCGCCTGCGCTGATGAAACCGCCTTGTTGACAATGACTTTGGCGTCTGCGGGGTTGGCTTCGAACCAGTGGGTGAGCTGTTCGTTGCACACCTTCTGCACGAACGACTTCACCTCGGTGTTGCCCAGTTTGGTCTTGGTCTGGCCCTCGAACTGCGGTTCGCTCACCTTGACCGAGATCACCGCGGCCAAACCCTCGCGGATGTCGTCGCCGGTGAGGTTGGGGTCCTTGTCCTTGAGCAGCTTCTTGTCCTTGGCGTACTTGTTGACCACGGAGGTCAACGCGCTGCGGAAGCCCTCCTCGTGGGTGCCGCCCTCGTGCGTGTTGATGGTGTTGGCGAACGTGTGCACCGATTCGGAATAGCCGCCGTTCCACTGCATCGCGATCTCGACCTCGTGGCCGGGGCCCTTCCCACCGAAATCGATGATGCTCTGGTGGATGGGGTTTTTGGTGCGATTGATGTGTTTGACGAAGTCGACCAGGCCGCCGGGGTAGTGGAAGGTGCGGTGCTTGACCTTATGCGGCGCAGCCGATTCCGCCGCCTTCTCCTGCGCCGACTTGGGTGCGTCGGCGGTGTCGCTGACCACCTCGTCGACGACCTCTTCGTTGGTCACCCGCTCGTCGGTGAGGTTGATGGTCAGGCCCTTGTTGAGGAACGCCATTTCCTGCAGCCGCCGGGCCACCGTTTCGAAGTCGTACTCGGTGGTCTCGAAGATGTCGGGGTCGGCCCAGAACCGGATGGTGGTGCCGGTGCGCTTGGTGGCCTCGCCCTGCTTGAGGGTGCCGGGCACGGCGTGGTCGTAGTACTGCGACCACTCGTAGCCGTCGCGGGCGATGTTGACCTCGAGCCGAGTGGACAGCGCGTTGACCACCGAGACGCCGACGCCGTGCAGACCGCCGCTGACGTTGTAGCCGCTGTTCTCGCCGCCGAACTTGCCGCCGGCGTGCAGCTGCGTCATCACCACGTCGACGGTGGGGGCGCCGGTCGCGTGCATCGCGACGGGGATGCCGCGGCCATTGTCGGCGACCTCGACGCTGCCGTCGTCCAGGATCCGTACGTCGACCCGGTCGGCGTAGCCGGCCATCGCTTCGTCGACCGAGTTGTCGACCACCTCCCAGATGAGGTGGTGCAGACCTCGCTCGCCGGTGGAGCCGATGTACATACCGGGGCGTTTGCGGACCGCCTCCAGCCCTTCCAGGACGGTGATCGCTGAAGCACCGTATTCGTCTTGCGCCTTCTTCTTCTGGGCAGCCACGGTCGGGAAGCTCTCCTTGGGGTTTCATGCGGGCGGTTCCTGATCACCGCAACAATCGCATCCTGCCAGTCTACCGTGACGACCGGTCCGCACCGATTTTCTGGGCGCGTTTCTACCCAGCTAACCGCGCCGTGCGCTTATTTTCTTCGTTTGTGCCGCGTCCCGACGTGCGTCAAGGGGATACGCGTCGTCCTGGCGGCTTTCAGCGCCCTGTTGAGGAAGGCCCCGGTGGGGATGGAGCCGGGCTAACGACCGGGCCTAACCATAGGTGTCGCGCGGCCCGCGCCCGGCGATGTGCCGCGGGCCTTTGCGCCAGGACGGCGCAGCCGGACCGGTGATCTTCAGCGAGGTCACTACGCCGTTGCCGACCGCGGCGGCAATCTTGGCCAACAGTTGCGCCTGCATCATCCGCAACTGGGTGGCCCAGGCCGTCGACTCGGCGGACACGCTCAGCACACCGTCGCGCAGACTGGTGGGGACCGCGTGGTCGGCGATCTGGTGACCGACCACCGCCGTCCAGTTCCCCAACACGGTGCCCTCGGCGACCTGGGCGGACCATCCCCGCTTCCTGGCCAGGTCCCGCGCCAGCCGGCCCAGCGGTTGCGGGTCGCGAGCGTCGGGTCCCGGTCCCGACCAGCTGCGCCGCTGGCCCGCCACCCGGCGCGGCGTGGGTGCTGCGGCGCGCCCGCGGCCGGCGTCTTTTCCCTGTGCCCGGGCCGCGGCCCGGGCCTCCTCGAGGGTCCGCCGCACCAGGTCCATCGCGGTCGGTTCTCCCGAGGGGGAGGGGGACTGGTCGTCGCTCATGGGCGCAGCTCCGATACCCCGCCCGCGTCGGTGTCGCGCAACTCGACGAAGAGCCGCCGAGCCTGCCAGCCCGTCGGGATGTCTTCGAGCACCGCCGCGGTGACCAACACCTGCTCGGCGGATTCGGCCACCGCGGCCAGTGCCCGGCGCCGGGCGGCGTCGAGCTCGGCGAACACGTCGTCGAGCAGCAACACCGGATCGCTTTCGTCGGCCCGCAACAACTCGTAGGCGGCGAGCCGAAGGGACAGCGCCAGCGACCACGATTCCCCATGGCTGGCAAAGCCTTTCGCCACCCGCTCACCGAGCCACAGCTCCAGGTCGTCGCGGTGCGGGCCGACCAGGCACATGCCCCGTTCCATTTCGGCGTCCCGGCGGGCCGCTAACCCGGACAGCAGCGCGGCCTCCAGATAGTCGCGGTCGCCGGCGTTCACCTCGGCCGAGGCCGCCGCGCCCAGGCTGGACCGGTAGCCGATCGATGCCGCCCGCGATCCCGGGGCCAGCAGCTGATAGGCCTTCTCCACCTCCGGCGCCAGCTGGTTCACCAAATCGATTCGGGCAGCCATCAATTGGGCCCCGTATTCGGCCAGTCGGCTGTCCCACACGTCGAGGGTGTCCAGCGCGCCGCGGTCGCCCCGGTGGCGGGCACCGGACAGCGATTTGAGCAACGCGGTGCGCTGCCGCAACACCTTGTCGTAGTCGGCGCGCACCGCGGCGATCGCCGGGCGCCGCAGCGTCGCCAGGTCGTCGAGGTAACGGCGCCGCTCGGAGGGATCCCCGCGCACCAGGGCCAGGTCCTCGGGGGCGAACAGCACCGCGCGCAGCACGCCGAGCACCTCGCGGGTGCTGCGCACGGGTGACCGGTTCAGCCGCGCCTTGTTCGCCCGGCCGGCGGCGATCTCCAGATCGACCGCGCATTCCCGGCCGTCGTTGACCACGATGGTCGACACCACCGCCCGGTCGGCGCCGGCGCGGATCAACGGCGCGTCCGTGCCCACCCGGTGTGACCCCAGCGTGCTCGAATACCACAGCGCCTCAAGCAGATTCGTCTTCCCGAAGCCGTTGGACCCGATGAAGACCGTCCGACCCGGCTGCAGTTCGAGGTCGGCGTGTGCCCAGGACCGGAAGTCGCGCAGTCCTAAATGCCGGACGTACACCTAGCCTGGCAACCGCACGGGCATCAGCAGGTAGACGTAATCGGTGGGCAGCGCGCTGAACGGCCCGCTGCCGCTCGGCGGGCTGTCGTCGTCGGACGCTGGGCGCAGCAGTGCGGGCTTGCCCGGGGTGGTGAAGCCGAACGACACCCGTTCGGAGCGCACCGATCCCAGTCCGTCGGTCAGATACGTGGGGTTGAACGCGATCGTCAGCGGTTCGCCGGCGAAATCCACGGCCAGATCCTCCTCGGCCCGGCCGACATCGTCGGCGCCGGCGGACAGCCGCAGCGACCCCTCGGTGAATTCCATCCGCACCTGCGCGCCCCGGTCGGCCACCAGCGCCACCAGCTTGATGGCCTCGGTCAGCTCGGCGACGTTGATGGTGGCCACCGCCGTGTGCTCGGCCGGCAACAGCTGGCGGAACTTCGGGAATTCCGCGTCCAGCAGGCGGGTGGTGCTGCGCTTGCCGTTGCCGCTGATGCCCAGCAGGCCGTCCTTGCCGACACCTGCGCCCGCCCCCAGCGACAGCCGCACGTCGGAGCCGTCGATGCCGGTCCGCGCCGCCTCGGCCAGCGTCTTGGCCGGCACCAGGACCGCCGCTTCGATGTCGGGGGAGGCCGCCGACCAGGTCAGCTCGCGAACCGCCAACCGGAACCGGTCGGTGGCGGCCAAAACCACCGTATCCCCGGAAATCTCAACCCGGATTCCGGTCAACATGGGCAAGGTGTCGTCGCGGCCGGCCGCGATCGCGACCTGCCCGATCGCCTCGGCGAACAGATCGGCCGGCAGCGTCCCGGTCTCCTCGGGCAGCGTGGGCAGCGTCGGGTAATCCTCGACGGCCATCGTCGGCAGCGAGAACCGGGCGCTTCCGCAGTTCAACGCCACCCGATTGCCGTCGACGTAGAAGTCGATCGGCTTGTTGGGCAGCGCCCGAACGATGTCAGACAATAACCGCCCGGATACCAAAACACTTCCCGGAGAAGCGATTTCGGCCGCCACCTGTGCTTCGGCGGAAACCTCGTAGTCGAATCCGGAGATGGTGAGCCCCTCATCGGTGCCGGACAGCAGCACCCCGGAGAGCACCGGCACCGCGGGTCGCGACGGCAGGCTCTTGGCCACCCACGACACCGCGTCGGCGAAAGACTCCCGCACTAAACGAAACTTCAAGTCGCTGAGGCCAGCCGTTGTCGTCGCCGCGTCCATAGCGTCCCTTCACCTACTCAGCGTTGTCGGATCCATTGGCTAGCCTCCCCCCGCTAGCACGGGGCCCGTCATGGCGCCGGCGACACGCGAGGCGTCGACGACGACCGCAACGGCAGTCGAAGAACAACCGTAGATCCTCTGGGGCCATCTTGAAAGCTAATCGCAAAGGCCGACAAACCGGGCTGACGACGGCCGCGACGCAGGGTGTGCACCGAACGTCCCCAGGGCTGTATTTCAAAGAAGAACCGATGAAGAGATTTCAGTAACAGTAATAAGGCCTGTGCATTTTGGGGACAGCGGTCTCCCGCCGCAGCTAGCGCGGTGCGCCGGGGTGTGGATCACGGTGGGGGCGGCTGTGGGTGACATGTTGAGCCGATGGGGACGAACGCGGGCTGTGCACGCACGCGGTGGTACTACACCGCTGCCTCCCGGTGTTGTGCACAGCTCTGCGCACATGCCCTGGGTGTGACCGGTGTGACAAACGGGTGAGAAGTTTCTCGGAAAAAATTCCGGGCCGGGATTGAAAAATTGCGGGCTGGGGGCCGGAAAGGCCGGGGCCGCGGCGTGATTCAGCGCTTGGAGCGCTGACGAATGCGAGTGGTGAGCTCCTTGACGTGATCGAACACCTCGCGTCGCTCGGCCATCTCGGACAGGATCTTGCGCTGGGCGTACATCACCGTGGTGTGGTCGCGGCCGAAGGCCTGCCCGATCTTGGGCAGCGACAGATCCGTGAGCTCGCGGCACAGGTACATCGCGATTTGACGGGACTGGGCCAGCGCCCGGGTCTTGCCCGGCCCGCGCAGTTCCTCGACGGTGGTGTCGAAGTATTCGGCGGTGGCGGCCATGATGGTGGCCGCGCTGATCTGCATGGTGCTGGCGTCGGCGATCAAATCGCGCAGCACGATCTCGGCCAGCGACTTGTCGATCGGAGTCTTGTTCAGCGAGGCGAACGCGGTGACCCGGATCAGGGCGCCCTCGAGTTCGCGGATGTTGCGCTCGATGCTGCTGGCGATGAGTTCCAGCACGTCGTCGGGCACCGCCAGGCGCTCCATCTGTGCCTTCTTGCGCAGGATCGCGATGCGGGTTTCGAGTTCGGGGGGCTGCACGTCGGTGATCAGGCCCCACTCGAACCGGGTTCGCAGCCGGTCTTCCAGGGTGGCCAGCTGTTTGGGCGGCCGGTCGGAGGAGATGACGATCTGCTTGTTGGCGTTGTGCAGCGTGTTGAAGGTGTGGAAGAACTCCTCCTGGATGCCTTCCTTGCCCTCGATGAACTGGATGTCATCGACCAGCAGCACGTCGACGTCGCGATAGCTGCGCTTGAAGGCGACCTTGCGGTCGTCGCGCAGCGAGTTGATGAAGTCGTTGGTGAATTCCTCGGTGGAGACGTACTTGACCCGCATGCCGGGGAAGAGCCGCTGCGCGTAATTGCCGGCGGCGTGCAGCAGGTGCGTCTTGCCCAGACCGGACTCGCCCCAGATGAACAACGGGTTGTAGGCGCGGGCCGGTGCTTCGGCGATGGCCAGGGCGGCGGCGTGCGCGAACCGGTTGGACGCCCCGATCACGAACGTGTCGAAGGTGTAGCGGCGGTTGAGGCTCGTTCCGGCGGCGACGGCGGGATCGATGGCGTGCGGCCGCTCGGTGAAGTAGTTGGGCCAGCCGGGCTGGGTGTCGGTGACCGGCTCCCCGTTCTCCACCGGCTCGCCGTCGGCGCCGTCGTCGGCGGACAGGGCGGCGTCGGTGTCGGGGAACGGCTCGGCCGGCGGGATGAGCGCGTCCTCGACGTCGTCGGGTGGGGGAGCGATGCGGACCCCCAGCTGGATCTGCTGACCCAGGCGGCGGCTGAGCGCGTCGGTGATCGGGGCGCGCAGGTGCCGTTCGATCTCGTTCTGCACGAAACTGCTCGGCACCGACAGCAGAGCAAACCCCTCGACGATGGTCAGCGGGCGGACCAGATTGAGCCACGCTCTTTGCTGAGGGGTGAGGGGAGTGACCAGAGTCGTGCGGTTGGCGGCTCCGCCGTCGGCGACGGGCTCGCCGTTGAGCTCCGAAACGACCGCATTCCACACCGTGGTGAAGCTTGAACCGGGGTCATCGGCCAACGACGCATCTCCCTGGTTCTCGAACGTCCCGGGTCGAAGTACAACTCACGCTTGGCGACAAAACAACTGTCCACATAGTTATACACAGGTGTGGACAGGATGATCGTATGCGAGCCACAACCTACCGGCGACGGCTCGCGATCTCCGCGCTGGAAGAAAACCCGAAAAAGGTTGTCTAGGCAGCTAGTTGATCTACCATCCTCGCTTCGTTGTCGAGCGCTGTTCGTAGTCTAAAACGACTTGGCAGAAGCTAACAGTTTTCCGTGCGGCTGCCAACCGTTCCGCTGTACTCCAATCCGGTCGTTTAGGGTGACTGGGGCTTGCTTCGGCTCGGTAGGTTAGTTGACCCGAGTGGCCGGCGGGAGCGGAATGCAAAATCTCGGTACCGGCCGGGCGCGGCTGCGTTGCGGCAGGCCAGGTTTGACCAGGCGAAGGCTCGTCAGTACCCTCAAACAGTCGCCCGAAAGTCGGCGATACGGCTGCGACCCAGCACCACTTGGGGACCGCGCCGGCCAGGAGCAGCAAGACCACCCTCCGGTCGAACCGCAGACGAGCCCGAAGCGAACCGTCTGAGCGGCCGGACGGCAAACAACGAGGAGAACGTCGTGGCCAAGGGCAAGCGGACCTTCCAGCCGAATAACCGGCGCCGAGCCCGCGTGCATGGCTTCCGGTTGCGGATGCGCACGCGCGCCGGGCGCGCGATCGTGTCCGGTCGGCGCCGCAAGGGTCGCCGCGCGCTCTCTGCCTGATCGCACGTCAGGTCTTTCGCGGTGCTTCCCGCACGCAACCGCATGACGCGGTCAACCGAGTTTGACGCGACGGTGAAGCACGGAACCCGCATGGCGCAGCCCGACATCGTCGTCCACCTCCGGCGCGACTCCGAACCCGACGACGAATCCGCGGGCCCACGGGTCGGGCTGGTCGTCGGGAAGGCCGTCGGGACGGCGGTGCAACGACACCGCGTGGCCCGCCGGCTGCGTCACGTGGCCCGGGCCCTGCTCGGCGAACTCGAACCATCCGACCGGCTGGTGATTCGCGCGCTGCCCGGAAGCCGGACCGCGTCGTCGGCGCGCCTGGCGCAGGAACTGCAGCGGTGCCTGCGGCGCATGCCGGCGGGAACCGGGCCGTGACCGGACCGGCGCGGTCGGGCGCGGCCATTCGCGGCGCCGGCCGAACCGTCGCCCGCGGACTGATTTTCCTGATTCAGCTCTACCGGCATATGGTGTCGCCGCTACGTCCGGCGACCTGTCGCTTCGTTCCGACCTGCAGCCAGTATGCGGTGGACGCGCTGGACGAGTACGGCCTGATCCGGGGGAGCTGGCTGGCCGCGGCCAGACTTACCAAGTGCGGACCATGGCACCAGGGCGGCTGGGACCCGATCCCCGAGCGCCCCGGATGCCGGGTGAATTGCCAAGATGCCAGCGACGCTTGGGCGGTCCGAGCGACGCGAGGGGAGAGTGGATCTCTTGTTTGATTTCTTCAGCCTCGACTTCGTCTACTACCCGGTGTCGTGGATCATGTGGGTCTGGTACAAGTTGTTCGCCGCCATGCTCGGGCCGTCGAACTTCTTCGCCTGGGCGCTGTCGGTGATGTTCTTGGTGTTCACCCTGCGGGCGCTGCTGTACAAGCCGTTCGTGCGGCAGATCCGCACCACCCGGCAGATGCAGGAGCTGCAACCGCAGATCAAGGCGCTGCAGAAGAAGTACGGCAAGGACCGGCAGCGCATGGCGTTGGAGATGCAGAAGCTGCAGCGCGAGCACGGGTTCAATCCGATCCTGGGCTGCCTGCCGATGCTGGCCCAGATCCCGGTGTTCCTCGGTCTGTATCACGTGCTGCGGTCGTTCAACCGAACCACCGGCGGGTTCGGGCAACCGCACCTGTCGGTGGTGCAGAACCGGCTGACCGGAAACTACGTCTTCACCCCGACCGATGTGGGGCACTTCCTGGACGCCAATTTGTTCGGCGCACCGATCGGCGCGTTCATGACCCAGCGCACCGGGCTGGACGCGTTCACGTATTTCAGCCGCCCGGCGGTGATCGCGGTCGGCCTGCCGGTGATGATCCTGGCTGGCGTCGCAACGTACTTCAACAGCCGGGCGTCGGTGGCACGCCAAAGCCCGGAGGCCGCCGCCAACCCGCAGACGGCGATGATGAACAAGCTTGCGCTGTACGTGTTTCCGCTCGGCGTGGTGGTCGGTGGGCCGTTCCTGCCGCTGGCCATCATCCTGTACTGGTTCGCCAACAACATCTGGACGTTCGGCCAGCAGCACTACGTGTTCGGCATGATCGAAAAGGAAGACGAAGCCAAGAAGCAGGAAGCGATTCAGCGCCGCGCGGCCAATGCCCCGGCGCCGGGCGCCAAGCCGAAGCGGAACCTGAAGGCGGGCGCGGGCAACGGTGTGGATGCCGACGCGGCACAGCCGGACGCCGGCGCCACCGGGGGCCAAGCCGGCGGGGGCAGCGACGCGCCGAGCCGCACCCCGCGTCCCGGGGCGCGACCGAAAAAGCGCAAACGCTGATCGGGGCGGACAAGCTATCGGGGTCGCCCCGGCAGGGCGACCCTAACTGGGCTGCGGCCCATGGATGAGGGAGATAAAGACATGGCAGACGCCGACACCACCGAACGCGAGCTCGACACCGCAGCGCCCGCCGAGCCGGAACCGGCCGACGGCGACGAGGCCGACGACCTGGAGGAGCGGTTGGTCGCCGAGGGCGAGATCGCCGGCGACTACCTCGAGGAGCTGCTGGACCTGTTGGACTTCGACGGCGACATCGACTTGGACGTCGAGGGCAGCCGGGCTGTGGTGAGCATCGACGGCAGCGACGACCTGAACAAGTTGGTGGGCCGCGGCGGCGAGGTTCTCGATGCGCTGCAGGAGCTCACCCGGCTCGCCGTGCACCAGAAGACCGGAGTGCGGAGCCGGCTGATGCTCGACATCGCGAGCTGGCGCCGGCGGCGCCGGGAGGAACTTGCGGCGCTGGGCGACAAGGTGGCGCGGCGGGTGCTCGAATCGGGGCAACGCGAAGAGCTCGCGCCGATGACCCCGTTCGAGCGCAAGATCGTGCACGACGCGGTCGCGGCGGTGCCCGGGGTGCACAGCGAAAGCGAGGGCGTCGAGCCGTCGCGACGCGTGGTCGTCCTGCACGACTGACGGCCCGAAGTTACAGCAGTGTAGTTCGCTGCCGTGTGGCGGCCGTCCGAACGTTGAAGGTGCACGCGCCAACTAGGGGATGTTTCACGTGAAACATGTCGGTCCGGTCGAGCCGGCTGCGGGCGGTCCGGAGGTGCCACCCGTCGCGGCGCTCGGTGCCGCACCCGAGTCCGCCGCGGCGCTGTTCGGCCCCCGCCTCGCGACCGCGCAGCGGTACGCGGAAGTCCTCGGCACCGCGGGTGTCGAGCGTGGCCTGCTCGGCCCGCGGGAAGTCGACCGCATCTGGGACCGCCACATCCTCAACAGCGCGGCGGTCGCCGGACTCCTGGGCCGCGGTGATCGGATCATCGACATCGGCAGCGGGGCGGGGCTGCCCGGCATCCCGTTGGCCATCGCGCGACCCGATCTCGAGGTGGTATTGCTGGAGCCGCTCTTGCGGCGCAGCGAGTTTCTCACCGAGGTGGTGGACGAACTAGGGTTAGCCGTCGAGGTGGTCCGCGGGCGCGCGGAAGAGCGGCCCGTGCGGAACCGGTTCGGGGACAGGGACGCGGCGGTGTCGCGAGCGGTTGCAGCGTTGGACAAGCTGACGAAGTGGAGTATGCCGTTGCTACGCCACGACGGCCGGATGCTCGCCATCAAGGGGGAGCGGGCGGCGGAGGAAGTTGACCGATACCGGCGTGTGATGACAGCATCGGGCGCCGCTGATGTCAGGGTGGTGACATGTGGCGCGAACTATTTGCGTCCCCCCGCAACCGTAGTTTCAGCGCGACGCGCAAAGCCGCCGCACCCCAAGTCGGCACGGACCGGGAAGGCCGGAACCCGATGACTTCTTCAGGAGATTGGCCGGTGGCTTCTTCGGAGGCGCGGGAGGGCGCGGCGACGCCCGCGCCGGACGAATCGGGCGCGACGCACACCCCGGCGGCACCCATTGGGCCGGGGGTCCTGTCGGGCACGCCGGGGGCGTCGGCGGTTGGATCCCCGGCCTCGCCGCCGACCGCGGCCACGGCGTCGCCGTCATCCGCCGCCGCGTCGACCTCGCCTCCGTCATCCGCCGCGGCGCCGAACCCGTCATCGGCCGCCGCGCCCGCCCCTCCGCCGGCCAATGTTTCACGTGAAACAGCGGACGAATTCGATACCCCGATCGGCGCGGCGGCCGAGCGCGCGATGCGGATCCTCCACACCACCTATCCGCCGCTGCGCCGGCCCAAGCATCGCCGCGTCTTCACCGTGGCGAACCAGAAGGGCGGCGTGGGGAAGACGACGACCGCCGTCAACCTCGCCGCCGCGCTCGCCCTGCAGGGACTCAAAACCCTCGTCATCGACCTCGACCCGCAGGGCAACGCCAGCACCGCGCTCGGGATCACGGATCGGCAGTCG